>Ga0070679_100004776_pt1 | contig 12496 bp, 6 predicted proteins | sample KBSC63BmetaG_FD_65652 | JGI IMG/M metagenome (GOLD analysis project Ga0070679, IMG submission 65652) | Corn rhizosphere microbial communities from Kellogg Biological Station, Michigan, USA - KBS C6-3B metaG | ecosystem: Host-associated > Plants > Roots > Rhizosphere | place: USA: Michigan... | reverse complement strand
TCTAAATTCTCGCCTCGCGTTCTTTTGCAGTAACTCCATCCAGCCAGACCTCAAATGGAATTCACCCACTACCTAGGCTACTTCGCCGGCTCCCTGACCGTCCTGTCGTTTCTGCCGCAAGTCATCCGCACCTGGAAAACGCGGCGGACCGGCGATCTCTCGCTGTGGATGTTCGGGGTCCTCATCACCGCGAGCACGCTGTGGATCATCTACGGGATCGTGATACACGATTGGCCCGTCATCATCACCAACCTCGGCATGGTCGCGCTCAACGGCGCGATCGCCACTGCCAAGGTTCGTTACGGATGAATTGGAGCGGTGCGTGTTGCTGATGGCTGCACGCGAAGGATCTCCAGCTTGTCGTTGTTGCGCGCAACCACGATGAGGCGCTCACCCTTGGCCCCGCGCAGAGCCGCCATGTGCCTCACCTCGCCGTCGATCACCAGATTGCTGGACGTCATGTCCACAGGCGTCAGGTGGCCCGCCGCGTCTCCTTTCAGCATCAGCCCGTAACTCGCGTCGTACCGACCTAGCACCGGCGGCACGCCGGAGAAGTTGCCGCCTAACAGCAGGTCCATCCGCCCATCGCCGTCGAAATCCCCAGGCAGCGCCGCGTAGATCGGCGCGAGCTGCGCCTCGACCGGAAGCTGCTCCATGGTAAACGTTCCGTCGCCGTTGTTGCGCGCCACCGCGCTCGCGAATGTATAGGCTTCGCGCACCTGCGCGTTCGCGATGTCCTCTCGCGGGAAGATGTCCTCGATCCGACCTGCTCCGAACGATTTGTATGTCGGGTACTTGGCTCTCAGTGACGGGATCTTTTCGATGAGCTCGTCGCGGCCTGCAAGCGGGTAGCTCACGCCATCCCTGTACGTCGTGAGTATTTGCTCCAGCCCGCCGCTGTGCGAGAAGTCGTTGATGTACAGCCGCGCCGGCTCTTTGCGGGATGCCTTCAGATAGGAATTGAGTCCGAGATTGCCGAGGACGAGGTCCTGTCGCCCATTGCCGCGAAGATCGACGGCGGTCACCGAGTTCCACCAGCCATTCGTATCCGACAATCCCGCTGCTTTCGTCCGGTCGACGAGCTTCCCATTCTCCTGGTGAAATACGCGCACCGGCATCCACTCACCGACAACCACGAGATCCAGCTTGCCGTCGTGATCGTAGTCGGTCCACGCCGCGGAAGACACCATGCCCGCTTCCGACAGCTCCGGCGCCTTCTCGGCCGTCACGTCCGTGAAGTGACCGCCGCCGTCGTTCTGAAGAAGATGGCTCTTCGGAATCAACCCATAGCTTCGCGACACCACTCTGCTGCCGACAAACAGATCCGGACGACCGTCGCCGTTGAAGTCGCCGGCAACGACGCACGAGGCGTTCTCGAAGATGTCCGGGACCGCACTCTTCGCCCGCACGAGGTTTCCCTTGCCGTCATTCAGATACAGCCTGGGTCGCAAAGCGTCCTCGTTACCCCAGAACTCGTTGCCGCCGCTCACCACGAACAAATCCTGATGCCCGTCGCCGTTCGCGTCGAAGAAGATCGCGTCGATGTCCTCCGCGAGGCTGTCCGCCGCGATTGACGGCTGAACGCTCGGCCGGAACGTGCCATCGCTCGACTGAAGGAAGATCATTCCGGGCTGCCACTTCGCGCCGCCGACGTAGATGTCGTCGAGCCCATCGCCGTTGACGTCGCCCACCGCGAGCGCCGGCCCCTCCGTCGATAGCAAGTGCGGCATCAACGGCTCGCGAATGTAGTCGAAGAATGAGTTCTCCACGTGTTTGAAGTTGACGCTCGTTTTTGACGTCACATCGGTAAACGGCGGCGGCGCTGCAGCGCTCCCCGACGAAGACACGAAGCCCGGTCGCTGTGGATACGAGTAGGTCGCCGTCGCGTCTTTCTCGGCGAGCGTGATGGCCCGGTCGGCAGCGACGTTGGTAAGCGTCTGGAATCTGCGATTGGGCCAGACGACGGTGAGCGAATCGATTTTCGACGACGCACCGAGACCGAAGTGGAGCTGCGGATCCACCGACGAGAGAAATCCGCGCGTCGGAGATTCCTCGAGCGCCTGGACCGTCCCACCCTGATAGATCTCCACCTTCGCTCCGATGCCGCCGGTATTTTTCCCGCTGCCGGCCAGCTTCACGCCGAGGTAGTGGTTTCCGTTCAATTGCCGCGCGCGACTCCGATAGATCGATGCGGGCGCGTTGACGTTGTTGACGACGAGATCGAGGTTGCCGCTGTTGGTGAGATCTACATAGACCGCACCGTTCGAGAATCCCGGCTGCGCGAGTCCCCACTGTTCCGCCATGTTCGTGAACGTGAGGTTCCCGTTGTTGCGATACGCGTAATTCGCCAGCGCGACCTGCGGCATCTTCTTCAGAAGACCGAGATTCGCCTCAGTTATCGTGTCGCCGAGCGTTGACTGAACGGCGGCGTTCCCGACATAGGTGATGTAGTCCATGTCGTTGGGCCGACGGTAGACGCCGTTCGTGATGAACAGATCCTTGCGCCCATCGTTGTCGAGATCCGCGAACAGCGGCGCCCAGCTCCAGTCGGTTGCGAACATGCCCGCCAGATATCCGATCTCGCTGAACTTCCCCATCCCGCGATTGAGCTGGAGCGCGTTGTGCGCGAATTGCGGGTGATAGCCCGCCTTGAGCCTCTGATTATAGAGGCCGAATCCCTCAGCGTTGGCGGATGTCTTGAGGATGTCCTCGCGCTCCGGCAGCATGTCGAGCGACACGATGTCGGATCGCGTGTCGTTGTTGAAGTCGGCGGCGTCGACGCCCATGGAAAATCGGCTCGTGTGTCCCAGCGACTTCGCTGCTGATTCCGTGAACGTTCCGTTGCAGTTGTTGATGTAGAGGTAGTCGTCGCCCTGAAAATCGTTGGCGACGTACAGATCGGGGCAGCCGTCGTCGTTGAAGTCGCTCGCGACGACGCCAAGCCCATATCCATCGACGCCATCGTGCAGGCCAGCCGATGCCGTGACATCGGTGAAATGATTCCCGTCGTTTCTGAAGAGGTGGTCGCCGGTGCGACCGCTCGCGGAGGGTTGACCGAGCTTCGACTCCAACGCGCTCTGCTCGTGGGTCGTGTGATCGAGGAGGTACATGTCGAGATCACCGTCACCGTCATAGTCGAAGAAGACCGCCTGCGTAGAAAAGCCGGTGTGGACCAGCCCGTACTCTTTGGTCTTGTCGGTAAAGGTGCCGTCGCCGTTGTTGATGTAGAGGACGTTGCCGCCGTGCATATCGAGGTAGTCGACGCCCGAGACGTAAATGTCGATTTTGCCATCGCCATTGACGTCGGCCATCGTGACGCCGGTCTTCCACCCCTTCGCATCGGCGACGCCCGCTTTGTCGGTTATGTCCTCAAAGGTGTAATTCCCACGATTGCGATAGAGCTTGTTCGCGCCGAGGTTGGATGTGAAGTAGAGATCCGGCAGGCCGTCGCCGTCGACATCCCCTACCGCGACGCCGCCACCGTCGTAGTAGTAGAGGTAGTTGAGGATGTTGAAGTCGGCCTTTTCGGGCAGCGTGTTGGCGAAGGTGATCCCAGTCGCGGCTGGCTGCAACAGCTCGAAAAGGGGCACGGGTGACGGAGCGGAGCGCTCACAGCCGAGGAGAGCTACCGCCCAAGCAAGCGCGAGTCCTTTGAATACGAACCTGTAACTACCTGCTACCCGCTCCCCGCTGACCGCTGACCGCTTAGCGCTGCCTACCCCGAGACAGACCTCGCCAGCGTCGGGTACGTCGTTGGTTTTACCCAGACATGCTCTGGTGCTGTCACGGCGTCCCATAGCGGATAGCACGCAGCGTAAAGCGGGCAGCGGGTAGCAGGCCTTTATCAGTCGCGGTGACTGCTACGGAACCGCCCTAAAGCGGACAGCCTGTCCCCCTCCCGGCGCCAGAACGACGCTAAGATTGGTTTTCGAGTCGACATTCCGCTTCGAGATCGCGACGGGCAGCGGATTGCTCGACCAGTCCGCGCCCGGTCCATCCGCGTAGATCTCGGCCACGTATTTCCGTCCGGGCGTTAGGAAGTTGAGGGGCACCGAGAATGTCCGCGCTTCCTCATCGGTGATCGCGCCAAGGAACCAGTCGTCGTTGCCCTTCGCCTTGCGTGCGACGATCACGTAGTCGCCGATCTTCCCGTCGATCGTCTTGCTCGTCTCCCAATCCACTGCGACGTCGCGGATGAACTGGAACGCTGGCTGATTGACGTAGTTCTCGGGGATGTCCGCCGCCATCTGGAGCGGCGAGTAGATCACGACGTAAAGCGCCAGCTGCTTCGCAAGGGTCGTCCTTGGCCGCGATTCGTCCGGGCGTCGATTACGGCCAGTGCCTCGGTTGATGAGAAGGTCGAAGATGCCCGGTGTGAAATCCATCGGGCCGGCGAGGAGTCGCGTGAAGTAGAGGTTTGTCTCGTGCTCGGGTGGATTGCCGCCCTCCCCGCCCCACGCATTGTACTCCTGCCCGCGCGCGCCTTCCCTGCTCATCATGTTCGGATACGTGCGACGCTCCCCGGTGTCGTGAATCGGCTCGTGGATGTCCATCATGATGTGATACTTGGCCGCGGTTTCAACCGACTTCCGGTAGTGCCGCACCATGAACTGCGAGTAGTGGGAATTTCCTTCCGGCGTTGTGTCGGTCACATAGCCCGACTTGATCGCATCGAGCCCCAGCGAATGATAGAGCGCGTAAGCGGCCTCCATCTGACGCTCGTAGTTGACAATGCCACCTGACGTCTCGTTGTGGACGATGATCTTCACGCCCTTGGACTGCGCGTACTTCGCAAGCCCGGGTAGATCGTAATCAGGATACGCTTGCGTAAACGAGAACGCGTTCGCGTTTTTGATCCAGTCGCCATCCCAGCCGGTGTTCCATCCTTCCACCAATACTCCGCCGAATCCGTTCGCGGCGGCGAAGTCGATGTAGCGCTTGGTGTTCTCGGTGGTGGCACCGTGCTTCGGACCCGAGCTCCAGGTCATTGTGTTGATGTGCATCCCCCACCAGATACCGATGTACTTCATCGGCTTCACCCAGCTCACGTCGCCGAGAGCGTTCGGTGGATTGAGATTGAGGCCGAGCACGGAGGGTGAAAGATCCGCGGCCTTATCGGCCAGCTGAATAGTGCGCCACGGTGTGACGAATGGCGTGTGACCGCGCACCTTGTCGCCGTTCTGCCACGCCGCGAGCGCGACTTTCACCACACGGCTGTCCATTCCCGGTCCGGCCAGAAACATCCTGGCGTAGTCGGTGAGATTCGCCTCGTGAATCACCATGAAGGTCTTCCCGTCTCGCGTCTCGAGCGTGAACGGAGTCTGAATGCTGTCGGTGACGCTCACGGGCGACGACGAGTAGAGAAACTCCGACCGGTCGAGCCGCGGGCGGTTGGATGGAATCCACCATGACTTGGCGTTGTCGGCGAAATTGAACTGCGTCAGCTCGTCGGAGATCACGAAGTCGCCGAGGGCGGCCTGCGCGGGAACCTCGTAGCGGAAGCCAATGCCGTCGTTGAAGGCGCGCACGACGAAATCGAACTTTCGGCCGGGGGCACCCGTTTCCACAACGGAGACGCGCAGCTCGTTATGGTGATCGCGCACGCGGGACACTTCACCCCACGGCTGCGTCCACGTTTGATCGAAGGTCGAACGCGAGCTGCCGGTGATCCGCAGGCCGTCCCGCAGTGCGGGCGCGCCCTTGAACTCGAAACCAAGCATGGAAGGCAGCAGGAGCGGCCGCCCGTCCCTGCTCAGGATGTAATAAAGCTTGCCGTCATTGACCGCGACCCCCACCTTGTTCCTGCCATCGGGCGATGCGACGGTGAGCGTGTCCTGAGCGATCGCGGCGGTAGCGGTGAGCGTGATCAGGAGCGCGGCGAACGCCATTCCGCGGGACCAGCTCGTAACGTACATCTTCATCAGAAACTCCGTTTGTGGGTATCGGGCATGGCTAATGCAGCTATTTTACGTCGGTTCTTCCGGCCTTGAGCCACCGTCATATGGCGTCGATTAAATCGCGCGTCTCCTCGTTCGGAGTACTGCTCTTCGGGCTCACCTTTGGCTGCATTGGCAACACGCGACCTCCGGTGAATGACATGCCCGATCCCTCTCCGACCCGTGCCTTGACTGGCACCACCGTCACCAGCGACGACATCGACAAGAACCCCACTCAGCCGATTGAAAAAGTGCTGCAGGCTCATGTCGCCGGTGTGATGATCACCCAAAATGCAGAGGGTGGAATCTCCGTCCGGATTCGCGGGCAGACAACCCTCAATGGCGCTACTGAGCCGCTCTTCATCATTGACGGACAACCAATCCAGGCCGGACCGGGCGGGGCTCTCCTCGGAATAAATCCCCAGGACATCGCCTCGATCGAAGTCCTCAAGGACGCGGCAAGCCTCGCTTTCTACGGTGTCCGCGCCGCGAACGGCGTGGTTCTGGTCAAGACAAAGCACTCCAACTAGCCGTTCCACAGCCGGTCGCTTCAACGAGCACCCCCACCGGGCCGGGGGTGAACGTCGGCTGTACGGAAAACCAGCGGCCGATCGTTGTTGCGTGACACGATATAGATCCTGCCTTTGCGCGTGCGAACGGACTGTATGTCGCGGGCCTGTCCCGGGACCAGGAACCCGCTCTCCAATGCCCTCACTGGGGTGAAGTGTCCTTTGCCGTCACCCCGCAGATAGACCCCGTAACCCGCGCTCATCTTTCCGATCTCTGGTTGCACGCCATCGAAGTTTCCGGCCATGAGCAAATCGGGCTTTCCATCGCTGTCGATGTCAGTGGCCAGAATCCCGTAGATTGGCGCCACCTGCGCCTCCGCTGGAAACGGCATCATGGTAAATGAGCCGTCGCCGTTGTTTCGCGCCAGAGTGGTCGCAAAGGTGTAAGCGTTCTTCACCAACGCGTCGTTCAGCTCCTGCTGGGTGAAGACCTCGGTGACCGTCTGCTTCGCGTACTGCTTGTAGTCGACGTAGCGAGCCTGGAGATAAGGGAGGGAGCGAATCAGGTCGTCGCGCAACGCGAGCAGGTACGGCTTTCCGTTGTTGTAGTACGAGATAATCTGTTGCACGAAGCCACTGTGCGCGAAATCCTTGACGTACATTGTCACCGGCTCGTTGGGCTTCGCCTGCAGTCGGGTGTTGAGCCCGGCGTTGCCGACGATGAAATCAACACGGCCGTTGCCGGCGAAGTCGCCCGCGATGATGCGATTCCACCACCCGTTGCTCTTCTCCAGGCCCGGAACGTTCTGTTTCACGAGCCTGCCGTTGCCGGCGTTGTGAAAGATGGTGATCGGCATCCACTCTCCGACCACGACGAGATCTGGCCTCCCGTCGCCGTCAACGTCCTTCCATAGGGCGTCAGTGACCATCCCAATGTGCGAGAGCCCGGGCGCCACCTTGTCGGTAACATCGGTAAAATGACCGCGACCATCGTTCTTGAGCAGGACGCTCTGTGGATCGATGCCGTAGCGTCCGGGCACGCTTCGGCCCCCGACGAACAAGTCGATTGCGCCATCGCCATCGAAATCAGCGGCAACGACCCTCGAGTTGCTCAGCGTCAGAGGCGGAAGCGCGCCGACCGCGATTCTGAAGTTTCCCTTCCCGTCATTCAGGTACAGTCTGTCCGCGAGCGCGGGAGCCTCTTCCGAAAACTCGCTGCCCCCGGTTGCGACATACAGATCGGGATGCCCATCGCCGTTGGCATCGAAAAAGACCGCGCCAATGTCCTCCGAAACGCTGTCCTGTGTGAACAGCTTCTCATTGCTCTTCACGAAGCCACCGTCGGACTGCTGGATCAGCATCGCGCTGGCCTGACCCCTCGCTCCGCCGATAAAAACATCGTCCAGGCCGTCGCCATTGACGTCGGCCACAGCCATCAACGGACCTTCGGTCGATAGCATCTTCGGCATCAACCGCTCGCGATCAAAGTCCACATAGGCGTTCTCGTGGTGCACGAACGGGAATTTCGTCTGGTCGCTGACATCGGCGAAGATCTGTTTCGGCGGAGTCGAAGGAACGGAAGTCCCCTTCGTTGACTCGGACTGTCTGAGGGTCAGACGCCGATTGGCCGCGACGCTCGCTTGAGTGCTCACGCGCCCGTCCGGCCACTCCACCGTGACGGAACGCACTGTATCGACTTTGCCGAGTCCGAAAGTCAGGACGTAGTCGACACTCGACTGAAATCCGCGGGTTGGCTCGAGCTCCTGGTAGAGTTTCTGGCTGCCGCTTTCAACGGTGACCCTTGATCCGATGCCGAAGCGATTTGGCCCGTCGCCCTCGAGTCTGACCTGCAGGTAGTGATTGGCCGGCTCCAATGAGCGGGCGTTGTTGCGATAGACGAACGCCGTGTCGTTGGTGTTGTTCACCACCAGATCGAGGGCACCATCCCCGTCGAGATCGGCGTACGCCGCGCCATTCGCAAAACTCGGCGTATCCAGACCCCAACTCGCCGTCTCGTTCGCGAAGGTGACGTTGCCCTGATTGCGATAGGCGTAGTGGCGCAGCTTGGTAGAGGTCATCGCGTTGGTAAGACCCCTGTAGTCGACGTGCTTGTCCTTCGTCGCCAGTTTCATTGTCTGGTCATTGCCGAGGAACGCGATGTAATCCTGCGACGTCACATCCTTGGCGATTCCGTTGGTGATATAGATGTCTTTGAAGCCATCGAGGTCCAGATCCGCGATGAGCGCGCTCCAGCTCCAGTCGGTGCGCGCCACACCGGCCATTTGCCCTACGTCGCTGAACGTGCCGTTGCCGTTGTTCAACTGGAGCATGTTGCGCATCAGCTGGTAGTGAAATCCGTTCTGCACTTTGGCCTGGTACGCGCCCCACCCCTCGAACGACGACGTCGTGCGCAGGCGATACTCGTCCTCCGGCAGCATGTCCGTCGTATAGATGTCCGGCCAGCCGTCGTTGTTTATGTCCGCGATGTCGAGCCCCATCGAGAAATACGAGAGATACGGCATCTCCTTGTCCAATTGCTCGGTGAAGGTGCCGTCGTGGTTGTTGATGTAGAGATAGTCGCGCTCGAAGAAATCGTTCGATACGTAGATGTCCGGCCAGCCATCGCGATTCACATCGCTCACGGCTACGCCGAGCCCAAAAGCGATCTCGCTGCCGAATATCCCGGCTTTCGCGCTCACGTCGGTGAAGTGCCCGTTGCCATCATTGTGGAACAGCTTGTCGCCGCCGAGTGGGTCGCGGACGTTCCTGATATTGCGAAGCGCGAAGCTGCTGACGGCCCGGAACGAATTGTTGATCAGGAGCATGTCCAGCCTGCCGTCGTGGTCGTAATCGAAGAACGCGGCCTGCGTCGAGTAGCCCTCGTCGGCGAGCCCGTACTCCGCCGCCATCTCCTTGAACGTCGGGACGCCGTTCTTGTCGAGCCCCTGGTTGATGTACAGCTCGTTCGCGCGGGCCTTGCCCGGGACGAGGCCCGCGTAGCAGACGTAGATGTCGAGCAATCCATCGCCGTTGACGTCGGCCATGGTTACTCCCGTGGCCCAAGAGCCTTTGCCGCCGACGCCGGCCTCGTCGGTGATGTCGCGGAACTGAAAGTGTCCCTTATTGAGGTAGAGCTTGTTTCCGTGAAGGTTCGAGGTGAGCATCACCTCGGGGACGCCATCCCCATTGAGATCTCCTACGGCCACGCCACCGCCGTTATAAAAATTGCGGTACGTGAAGACGTTCATCTCCGGCGTGTCTTCGACGCGATTGATGAATCGGATGCCCGTATAGCTCGGGGGCATCATCGTGAATAGATGACTGTCGACAGCCGGAGCTTTGGTTGTGGACGCTTCTGGTCGAGAGTCGCGGGAGCCGGAGCAGCTGACGACGGAGAGCGCGCAAAGCAGGAAGCGAAGCCTTTGCCTCGAGGCTTGCTTCCTACCAATCGAGAGGGTCAGCAGAGAAATGACTCACTGGGCCACTTGGACCCGGGAACAGACAATGGGATTGTATGGAGCTACTGCGTCATGGCCTGCCCCCACGTGAGTGAGAGCAGGCCATGTGATACACCCGGAACTACAGGGGGTTTAGTTCGTGTACCCCGGATTCTGCTCGAGCTTCGGGTTCGTTCCCAGCTGAATGTCAGGAATCGCCATCAGCACGCGGTACGGCTGCGTAAGAGCTGACGCACTCTTGAAGGCCCAAACTCTGGTGATGTACTGGTCCATGCGGATAAGATCCTGACGACGCTTGGCCTCGTCCGTGAGCTCGAACAGTCGTTCCTGAAGGATTGCGTCACGGATCTGCTGCTGCGTGAGCGTCGTTGCCAGCGGTTTTGGTGGAGAGAACACACGCGCGCGCACTTGATTGATCAGTGCTACGGCCGCGGGGCCGTTGCTTGCCGACAGCTCGTTCAGAGCCTCCGCCTTGATTAAATAGATCTCGGCGAGCCGGAACAGCGCGTAATCGTTGCCATTCTCCTGATCGAGGTGAGCCGGATCCACCGGCCACTTCACGATTCTCACACCAATGTTTTCTGCCGCCTTGGTGTCGTCGACGATGAGCGAATCGAAGCTGAGCGGATTGCCGGCGCGATCCGTCACCGGTAGCCCGGTAACCTGATTTACCTGCGAACCGGCAAGGAAGATCTGACGGCGTTGATCCGCCGGATCAAATGCGCGGTAAGTCTCAGCCAGCGTCGAGAAGCCGTTCCACGGCGTCGAGCCGCCCGAATACTGATTGTAGTGCAGCGACTCCATCACGAAGTGGAGGCCCAGGCCTGGCTGGTTGAGGTATTTGACGGTGAGAATGTTCTCCTGCGAGTTACCGTTGTCGGCCCGGAAATTGGACCGCCAGTCGGGGGAGAGTATGTAGCCGGCTGGTGAGTTGAGAATCCGGTCGCAGACGGTCACCGCGTCCTGCCAGCGGGCTGGACCCTTCTGGAGTCCCGCCGCCGTGACGGTGCCGGTGAATACCTGGGCGTTCAGATAGAGGCTGGCGAGCAGGGCATCGACGCCACCTTGCGTGATGCGGCCGTTCATCGCCGCGCTCCACGTCACAGGCAGATCAGGGCGTGCAGCGATCAGCTCGGATTCGATGAAATCGAAAACTTCCTTGCGCGTGTTCCGCGGGCGCGCTTCGATTCCGATTCCGGTGCAGATCGGATTGCTCGGCTCGGAGCAAACGATCGGCACTCCACCGAACAGGTCCTGCAGCGCGTAGTAATAAAGCGCGCGCAGCACTCTGAGCTCGGCGACGATTCCGGGCTTGGCCGCGAAGTCTACATTCTGCATTGCGTCGAGGACGACGTTGGCGCGTGCGACGCCGTTGAAGAGCTGGTTCCAGGCATCGTTGACATTGCCGAGCGTGCCCGGGCTGTTCCCCGTCCACGTCATGTGGTGGAGATCCAACCATTTGCCGTTGTCGTACCAGTCGGTGCCTCGGGTGGGCACGATGATCTCGTCCGTCGTAACCTCGGTCGCCTCGTAATATCCGTTGGCGAAGTCGCGCAGCGATGCGTACACCGAGGCGAGACCGCCGGTGGCTTCCGCTTCGTTACGATAGAAATGGTCCGGCGTGATCGAACTCTGCGGCACCTCGGTGAGATCGGTGCATGCAGGCGCAAGCAGGAATGCGGCGAGGGCGCCCGCGAATCCAATCGACTTTATCATGTTTGAATTCCTAGAAAGCGACACGGAAGCCTCCAGTAAATGTGCGAGCACGCGGGTAGTGCAGGTAATCGATGCCGCGTGATGCCAGCCCCGCGTCGGTGTACACCTCGGGGTCGTAACCTGTGTAGGGCGTGCTCAGCAGCAGATTGTCACCCGACAGATAGACTCTGGTGCCGCGGGCGGTGCCGGTGAAGGCCGGCAAGTCGAACGTATATCCAACCGTCACGTTCTGAAGTCTCCAGAACGATCCGTCTTCGATGAAACGATCCGAGAAGATCGACGGCTCCAGTGGGCCAACGCCGTCGGTCAAGGCAGACGCAAGGAAGCCCTTGTTGTTCTTGGCGTTGGATTTCGTCGCGTAGACGAGAGCGGTTTCGTTCAGCACCTTCTGGCCGTGCTGGCTGTTGATGAGCGCGCTGAAATCGAACTTGCCGATGTTCCCGTTGGTACGAAGGCCGAGGGTGTACTTCGGATTCGCGTTTCCGAGGATGACGAAATCATCGCCGCCCGGAGTTGCGGTCGCGTTCGGGCTGAGTACCAGCTTGCCGTTGGCGTCGACCGTGTAGTGATTGAACAGCTGCTGGCCGACTTTGGGATCGTCCGCAGCGGCGGCACTCCCCACAGGGCCAGTTATTCCGTTGGGACCAGGGCCGCAATTCGATACGCACACACCTATGTACTGCGGGCCATAGAAGGTGCCGAGCGGTTGACCCGGCAGAATGCGCTGTGATGGCGCACCCGACTGGCCCTGTCCACTCATGATGCCGGTGATGTAGAACGGCGTCGTGCCAAGGTCGATGACCTTGTTGCGATCCGCCGAGAACACCACGCCAGCACTCCAATTCGAAGTGGCTCTGTTCAGCACCTGCGCGTCGAG
>Ga0070679_100004775_pt1 | contig 12497 bp, 14 predicted proteins | sample KBSC63BmetaG_FD_65652 | JGI IMG/M metagenome (GOLD analysis project Ga0070679, IMG submission 65652) | Corn rhizosphere microbial communities from Kellogg Biological Station, Michigan, USA - KBS C6-3B metaG | ecosystem: Host-associated > Plants > Roots > Rhizosphere | place: USA: Michigan... | reverse complement strand
AGAACTGATGGGAGCGTTTTATGAGCGTCTGCTCAAACGCGCTATGCGGCCTTCAGCGGCATTGCGTGAGGCGCAACTGGAGCTCTCAAGAAACAAGAAGTGGTCGGCTCCTTATTACTGGGGAGCTTTTGTTCAGCAGGGGGAGTGGAGGTAGAACGTGAAACGAAATCATTCCATCCAGGAATTCGTCATCATCGGTTTTGCATTTGTAGGTCTTATGGCGCTGGTCGGAGTCGCGCAAGAGCGCGGAATTAAGCCGGACGAGTTTATCCAGGCGCGCCCGATCCAGAAAAGTCATGCTATGGCCGCGCCGCGACCAGCGTACAAGCCAGTGGGCAACGCTTCTGCGGTTACCGCCAGCGCCGCAAACATACGCCAGATCGGGATGACGATATGGCGGCTGCGTCCATCGCGCAAGAATGACGCCGGCGCGCGCATCATTGTGCAGGAACAGGCTTCAGAACTTGAGTGGACGCCCGAACGCATCTCCACCACGACTCCGCTCAAGATTGGCGAACACCTGCGTTTCAGTTTTGAGGCCGCTCAGAAGGGTTATCTCTACGTGATCGATCGCGAGCGCTACGCCGACAACTCGCTGGGCGAGCCCACGCTGATCTTCCCGACCACTCGGCTGCGCAATGGCGAGAACGCCGTCACGCCCGGTCAGTTGATTGAGATTCCGGACCAGGGCGATCGTCCCAACTACTTTACCCTGCAGCGAAGCCGGCCTGATCAGAGTGGAGAAGAACTTGTGCTGCTGCTTACTCCAGAGCCACTACCGGACATCAAACCGGGCGATAGTGCCCAGGTGTTGCCGCAGGATAAAGTCGCGCAATGGGAGAAAGCTTGGGGCCATTCAGCCCAGGAACTTGACCTCGTCGGTGGTGCCGGACGTCCTTGGACAAAAGCAGAGCAGGAAGCCGGCAAAGATCAGACTAGATTGCTCACGCAGGCCGATCCCAGCCCGCAGACTGTCTATCGTATCTCCGCCGGCCCGAATGATCCTGTGGTGATTCACGTCCAGTTACGCTACGGAGCCGCGAAGTAAGTGTTTGGCGCGAAGTGTTAACCCACTTTGCGCCTTTCCATCGTATGCGTTGCCCGAGTACCACGCCTCGGTTTTCATCTCACTCCTCTGCCGTTTAGAATTCTCGGTTGCATTTTAACTGAGGTGAGTGATGCCGCTTCCCGAATACCACGATCTGGTCAATGCTGCTAAAAAGGAAGTGAAAGAGATCTGCGCCGATGATCTCAAGAGCATGCAGGCGTCGGGCGAGAAATTCAAGCTGATCGACGTCCGTGAGCCTGATGAAGTCGAGCAGGGTGCCATCTCAGGTTCAGTCGCGCTCCCGCGCGGGATGCTCGAATACAAGATCGATACAATCACCACGGACAAGGATGCTCCCATCGTGTGCTACTGCGGCGGCGGAGGCCGGTCTGCCCTCGCTGCGCAGAACTTGAAAAAGATGGGATTCAAGAACGTAATGTCGCTGGCTGGCGGCTTCAAAGGCTGGAAAGAGAAGAACGGATGATCCAGATCTAACCATTCTGGACTCTGTTCCCATTCGCATCAAACAACCTCTTGAGGAAAATCGAACGATGAAACTGAACGGAATCAAGCTTACCTGGCTCGGCCACGCTACATTTCATATTGAAACGCCGGCTGGAAAAAAGATCCTCATCGATCCATGGGTAATGAACAATCCGGCAACTCCTGCTGACAGGAAGAAGTTCGATGGCATTGATGTAATGCTCTGCACACATGGACACGGCGATCATATCGGCGATGCGGTCGAACTGGTCAAGCGCCACAATCCTAAAGTCGTAGGTGTTTATGAGCTGTGCCTTTGGATGAACAAGAAGGGCGCTCAGCAGATTATGCCCATGAACAAGGGAGGATCACAGGAAGTCGGCGACATTTACGTCACCATGGTCCATGCCGATCACTCGTGCGGGATCGAGGACGATGGCCAGATCATCTACGGTGGCGAACCGTGCGGCTACGTCATTCAATTCCAGAATGGCGTGAAGATTTATCACGCGGGCGACACCAACGTCTTCGGCGACATGCACATCATCCATGAACTTTATCAGCCTGATCTGGTCATGCTGCCGATCGGCGATGTTTTCACCATGGGCCCGCGAGAAGCCAGTTATGCCTGCAAGCTCTTAAAGCCGAAAGCAGTTATTCCCATGCATTTCGGCACCTTCCCTCTGCTCACAGGTACTCCCAAAGAACTGGAGCGCCGCATTCACGACATGGGTATCGAACTGCACACAATGCAGCCAGGGGAGACAATTTCCTGATGCCTGGAGACAACATTGTTGCGAGCACGGTTGAGCAGTACATGCACAACCTGCTGCCGCCGAGGAGCGCCGTACTTACTGAGATGGAACAACAGGCCAGCCAGCGCGACATCCCAATCGTTGGCCCGGCTGTAGCGCGCGTGTTGTATCAATACGCAAAGCTGATCCGTGCAAAACGTGTTTTTGAACTCGGATCGGCCATTGGTTATTCCACCATCTGGTGGGCCCACGCCGTGGGCGAAGGCGGCGAAGTTCACTACACAGACGGTGATCGCAACAAGGCCGCAGAAGCCCGCAAATATTTCGAGCGTGAAGGCGTGCAGGAACGGATCACAATCCACGTTGGCGACGCACTCGAAGTCCTGTCAGAGCAGAAAGAGGAATTCGACATCATCTTCAATGACGTCGACAAGGAAGATTACCCACGTGTCCTGCATCTCTTGCCCAATCGCATTCGCAAGGGCGGGCTTTTTATCACGGACAATGTGCTGTGGAGCGGTCGAGTGACCCAGACCAACCCCCAGGATGCTTCTACCCGGGCGATTCAGGATTTCAATCGCCGTCTCTATGCCGACCCGGGATTCTTTACAACAGTGCTGCCTATTCGTGATGGCGTCGCGGTTGCAGTGAAATTGTAAGACTCACCACGGACTTATTTGGCTGGGAATTGTATATCGATTGGCTCAGAGCGGCGCGTGCCCAGCACCAACAGTCCTTTCTTCCGCCAGCGCTTGGCCAGCTTTTTGCCGACAGCGGGTTCTTCGGCATTCGGCTTCGGTTCCAGGTTCATTGGCCAGAACTCGACATCGAAACGGAGCTTGCAGGGGCACGATTTTTTCAGTGTTTCCCATGTCGCCCGAGTCGGAGGGCCGCCCGGGGCATTCACACTCGTCTCGTTCACCTTCGCAATGTTCAACTGCAACACGATATTCCATCCCATGCTGTCGCCAGGACCAAGGATGATCGTGTTTTCGTCGTCGGGCTCTGACTTCTCGAGATCGGCTTGCAGCTTTTCCCATTTGCGGTCTCGTCCGCCACGCTCGATGGGAGAATGACGCTCCGCCGACCATATCGGCTGGTCCGGACTAGTGGCGGTGGAAAGCGATTGGAATATCGAATCAGGAGCCCGGCGCAGGATGATCAGGTTTTCTTTTCCGGCGTTCTCTGCTGACACGTTGAGCGAGACCGCTGCCTTCATTACCTTCTCGTCCTCGTTCAATTGGACGGATGTGACGGTCCCGGTGACTTTGATCGATTTGGCTGGATCTTCCGGCTCCGTATCCTGCGCATTAGAGAGCGAAATCGGGACAAAGGCTAGAAAGATCAAGATCAGCACCGCACCAATCAGCGATGCGGGCACGCTGTATTGCTCCTTGCGAATGGATCTGGTTTCCATGTGTTCCACCCGGCTTAACGGAGTGCGTCCTGCGGCGCAGAGTTTAGCCCTGCTGCACTGACGACGCAAGAGAAATGTGCCGGGGGACAGTACCTTCGGCGGCGCAGCGAAGCAATCTTACGTTCCTGCGCTCGCCAATTCCCTCGCTGGTTGCTCCTTTAAACTTTCTGCCAAAGCCTCTTCGCAGGTGTGTTCGATGATGGACCTGTAGTGCTCGCCGAGGAATACCCGCAGACGTGCGGTATCCATGGCACAAGAGCCGAGCAGGTAGGGAAGGGCCTCGGGAGGTATATCGGAAACGCCCAGGTCCCATAGCAGCCGCATAGTCTGCCGGCACATCGTCCGGCTGGGAACGCGCTTAACCTCAAGTTGCGCCATCTCGATGCAGCGTCGCAGGGTGACCGGATCTCCGCGTCCCGCCACGTTGAGGATATTAACTCGTGAATCAGGCTGCTTGCGGCTGAGGATGTGCCTTACCAGCCGCGCCACATCGTCCACGTGCACGAACTGGAACCGGTGTTCCAGGTAGTCACCCTTAGTAGGCAGCCAGAGCGGCAGCTTCTTCTTCTGGCGGCGGAGCCTGTCAGCCAGGAATCCCTTCCCGCCCGGAACACCACGAAGTACACCGAGCTGGTAATTGTCCACACTCGCGCCGGCATAAACGTGTGACCGCAGGATATATGTTTTGCATTTACGGAACCCTGAGGCGCGCGACTGCACTGTGACATCAGCTTCCTGCTGGTGCAATGCGTAGGGAAGGCTCTGCGCATTCAGTAGCGCATCTTCGGTCACGAGCTTCTGGACCAGGGGGCCGTAGACCATGGCACCGCTGGTAAATACAAAGCGCTCGATGCCGCCAATCATCCGATTGTGCTCGGCGATGGCTTCGGTCACCCGGCTTGTCCCCGCCACATTGACGTTCCACATCTGCCGGCGATCGATGATTCCAGTACGCACCGGGTCAAGCACGAAGGCCAGATGCACCACCGATTCGGGACGATACTGGCGCATAAGGTCCAACAACTGATCACAAGCGCGCTCTTCGCCCAGGTCAATCTTTTCGAACCGGAAAAGGCCCGGGGCTTCCGGGTCGCGCAGGTCGGTGCCGATTACCTGGAAGTCATTCAGCAGAGGCAACAGCCGCAATCCAAGATTTCCCGAGATGCCGGTAATGAGTATTGTGGGTTTCAGTGCCATCGATTTGGCGCTTTATATCCGTACACAACTGTGGAGAAAACTGAATCTGTGCAACGACTGCGTCTGGTGTTTATCCGGCTATTGCGTCGTCTGATAACGCGGCGAATCTAAGCCTTTGAAAATACGTGACTAGAGCCGATCCGCTCACTCAATATTCCTTCTATGTAGCCGTCAATGGCTCCGATTTGCCATCAGGGAATCACCTGAACGGAGTAATCGGGAGTACTCCCCCTTTCAGCGATCCGGCCGGGGAATACTGACGGTATTCGGGGCCGCTGGCCCAAAATACTTTTCATCAAAGTCGGCCTTCACTGACGAAGACACCTCTTTCTTCTTCTCTTCAACGTGAGAGCGTGACAGATTACGTGCGATTTCCTCTTTCACTTTCTCCACCGGAAGCTGCTCTCTCGCCTCGAGCTTATAAATCACGAATGAAGTTGTGTCCGTCGCTTTGTAAACACCTCCCGGATTGAGTGCGAACAGAGCCTTATCTGTTTCAACTGGCAGCCCGCCTTTGCGGATCAGGCCCATGTCAGTGGACGGCGCCGAAGATGCTATCCCCAGCGCGCTGTAAGCGTCTTTTTGCAGCCGTTCCATGTCCTCGCCCTTGCCAGCCCGGGCATACATGTCGTCCGCTACCTTTTGCGCCTTCGCATCAAAGGCTGCCTTCTGGTCAGCCGCGCTGCTCTTGCCGGTTGGATCAAAGCGGGGCACGTAAACGCGGCGCAGTTTCATGTTCTGGAACTCAGCGAGATGGTCGTTGTAGTACTTCTCAATTTCGATCTGAGGTGGGTTGCGGTATTCCTCCTCAATTGACCTGCCATAAAGATCGGCGAGCGTGCGTAGCCTGAGCACTCGCATGACCTCTTTGTAGTTGGCGCTGCTTTCGATTCCTGCTTTTACCGCCGCCTGGGCAAACGCCTGCAGTTCGACATAAGCCTGTGCCAGATTGCGCCTCATGGCGGGAGTAATGTTCTGGTGGCCGGGATTAAAGGCTTGCAACAGCGCCTCAAACTGCTCACGCGTAACTTTGGTTTCACAACTCGAGCTTGAGCTTGTCTCGCCATCGCAGAGCCCATGGAGGGTGATGACTGGCTGGTCGGTAGCCGTATTAGATTGTGATTCCTGGCTTCCCGGTTTCGGAGCTTCAGCCGCCTTCCCCTGAGCTGAATTTGACGCTGTTGCTGCGGATTTTGTACCAGTTGTGGATTGCGCTAGAGCCATACCAGCACCCAGCAGACACACCATCAGCGCACGAGAAACCATGTCTTGATTCCTTTCCAGACATAAGGACTGATTACGGAAGAGCATCATCGTAACACATTGTTTCAACTGTAGGTCCCGCCCGAAAACTGAGAGAATATGCTCCAGTGTCGACCACAGAACTGAATCCGGTTTTGGAAAGCATGCGAGCGGAAAAGCGCGCGGTTGCGCTGAATTCTGTGCTTGCGGCACTGGCCATTACCGCCTTGAAGATCTTTGTTGGTATCAGCACGGCGAGCCTGGGCATTCTCTCCGAGGCTGCCCATTCCGGGCTGGATTTGGTCGCGGCCGTCATCACGTTGTTGTCTGTCCGGGTCTCAGACAAGCCCGCGGATGCTGAACATCAATACGGCCATGGCAAGGTCGAGAACTTTTCCGCCTTCATTGAAACCGGACTGTTGCTGCTGACGTGCATTTGGATCGTGTGGGAAGCCTTGCGCCGTCTCACAGGCCATCATGCCGTGCATATCGAGCCAAGTATTGCTGCATTTGCGGTGTTGTTGGTGTCGATGGCAGTGGACTTGTGGCGCTCGCGCAAGTTGAGGAAGATTGCCCGAAAGTACGATAGTCAGGCGCTGGAAGCCGATGCTCTTCATTTCAGCACTGACATATTTTCCAGCGGTGTAGTTCTGGTTGGACTCGCCCTGGTAGCTGCGGGGCGCCATTGGAATGTGTTGTGGCTCACAAAAGCCGATCCGATCGCGGCACTGGTGGTTTCAGGCGTCATCGTTCACGTAAGTTGGCGTCTTGCCACACAGACCGTCGACGCGCTTCTTGATGCCGCGCCGAGCGGTATTCGTGGCCAGGTGATCGACAATGTGCTCAAGATCAATGGCGTGATTGAAGTCGAACGGGTGCGCATCCGGCGGGCAGGGAACCGCTACTTTGCTGATCTCACGGTTGGCCTCGCGCGTAATGTAACTTTTCAACGCTCAGGACAAGTGGTGTCAGACGTCGTGGAAGCCGTGCACCGCATTCTGCCCGACTGCGACGTGGTGATCCATTCTGTGCCGCGCGAGACGGGCCACGAGAGTATTTTTGATCGGGTTCGCGCCGTTGCCTCGCGGAACAACTTCAGCGTACATGATGTGAGCGTTCAGGATCTTGGCGGCAGACTCCACGTCGAGCAGCATCTTGAACTCGATGAAACGCTCAGCCTCAAACAAGCCCATGACGTTGTTTCCGTGCTTGAATCGGAAATCCGCAGGGAAGTGCCGGAAGTCTCAACCATCCTGACTCACATCGAAAGCGAACCTTCCACCATCGAACCCGGCAATGCTCTACTGCGCGACGCGGTGCTCGAACAAAAGCTAAAGCCAATTGTTCGCGAATTCCCGGAAGTTGTTGATATGCATGAAGTTGAGATCAAGCGAGTGCGGGGTAGGGTCTACATGTCATGCCATTGCACTATGGCGGATGATCTGCCTCTGGCGCGAGTGCATGACGTTTCGACCGAATTGGAGATCCGGTTCAAACAAGCTGCGCCAGAACTCTTTCGCGTACTTATTCATCCTGAACCCATGACCGATAATCGCCGATAAAAAAGCCGGGCTGCCAAGCCCGGCAAGTTTTGAGAGTGGAGAAGGAGAACTACTCACTTGGCGGTGGTGGAGGCAGAGGAACGCGGCGCATCGGACCGGTCTCTGTCTTGAATCCCGCCGGAATCTGGAAAAGCGAGGGATCAGGCTCGCCCGTCTTGATGTTTGTCAGCTTGTAAACTGTCTCGCCGAAGCGTGGATCGCTGCGCTTTCTCATAATGACAACGCCCAGATCTTTAGACTGCCACGTCTCAGTGGTGATGTTGATCGGCTGCTCGTTCCCGATCGCACCGGCCGGAATGGTGCGGGTTTCCCGGTGCCCCTCCGCGGCGACACCTTCAATGGTCTGTGTGCCGAGAGACTCGACGGTCACGTTTGACCCGTCCACGAACATTCGCTTAGGACCATTTGCCATCGCCTTTTCATGCTGAACGCGCATCCGTTCGGTGCTGTGGATGCCCGGCCCGTTCTCGTGCTTCATAACACGCGCCGTCTGCGCGGCTGGGTTAAGAACAACGGCAGTATTCGCCACAGGATCGTGGATCATGACCATCTTCGGGCCATCCAGTTGGACAGGTCCTGCCATCTCGCCAAGCTCTCTCCGGATTCGCCCTTCGCCATCGCGAGCGAACTGAGTGCTCTGCTTCTTCACGATGCGGTTGCCGTCGGCCAGTGTCTGCGTGCTCTCAGTGACTGCAGTGGCCGAAAATGGGGCGCCTTTCATGATTTTGCCCATACCCATCGGCTCGATCGAGACAAACATTGCATCCGAGCCAGGCCCGGGTGCCACTTCGAACATCTCGATTTTGTGTCTCTCTTCTGGAGCAGGAGCATTCTGCGCGCCGGCAAGACACGCCGTTGTGAGCATTGCGCACCCAAAGACCAAAGATATCTTCATGACGTTCTCCTTCATTGATAACAAGTCAGCGAACGATTCTCACTGCGTAAGGTGTACCATCGCCGCTCACCACCACATCGGCGAGCAGGCGCTGGTCAGATAGATCCTCAGTTACTGGAGCGCCGAGAAGGCGGAGGTCGGTGCCGGTAAGCTCCACTCGAACAATCGTCAAGTCCGCTGCGGAAACTGCGGAGTCATAGGGAGACAGGGTTACAAATCCTGGATCTCCGGTGTTAGAAATCGTGGCCGCGGAGTTCCGTTCGTTGCTCGCGCGTCTCGATGGACTGGGCGCTGGATTTGTCTCCGGTAATGCTGGCGGCGGGGACGGCCGCGCTGCCTGCGTCTGAGGAGCGGGTGATCGCTCGCTTTGCCGAATGCTGATCTTCCCCGAAACGAACAACATGACAACGATGATGCAGGCTGCAATCGAGCTAATCACCGCCATCCTCTTCTGCCGCCGCGCACGATGATGCCGGCGGAATTCTGTCCGCAGCAGCCCCCCAAGCTCGTCTGGTGCGCCCTTGGAACTCCCCGCTGCAAGACGGTGCAAAGCCGAAGAGAGCAGTGCTTCAGAAGGATTTCGAATTGGATCTACTTCACGCATTTTTGATGGCTCAATTTCTTTTTCAGCAGACTCCGTGCTCGATTCAACCGCGACGCCACCGTGCCGGCGGGACAACCAAGCAGTTCGGCGGCCTGCTCATAGCTCAACTCCTCGAGATCGCAAAGCACTACGGCCTCGCGATACTGCTGTGGTAATCCGAGAACTGCTTTCCTCAGCGTATCCAGAAGGTCCGCCTGGCTCAGGTCTTCCAGGATCTCCAGGTCGCCTGCGAGCGCGAATTCGTCGCGATCATCTTCATCGTCCAGTGCCACTTCAGACGCAAAATCGCTCATGCTGCGGCGGGCAATGTTCCGCGCCATTCCGAACAGGTACCCAGCCACAGTGCCCTTGGCCGGATCGTACCCTTTCGAGTTCCTGATCAGCAGCATGAACACTTCCTGCGTCGTTTCTTCGGCGATTGCGGCATTCCCAGCCATATGCAGTGCAAAACGATAGATCCGGCCCTGGTATCGCTCGTAAAGCGTCCGGAATGCGCCCTCGTTGCCTTTAGCGAGCTGCCGGAGCAACTCCTGGTCTGCCGCTTCTCCCATGCTTTTGCCGGGCGCTGTTACATCGCCTTCTATCTTCCATTGCGCGGCTGGAGCGAATCCTTCCATATTCTTTTGGACTAAGACTTCCGGATTCTGAGAGCGCCCTCGTGGTTTAAGAACGGTGCTGGTATCCTAAACCCGCAAGGGTTGCGCGGAGGTATATGGTCGAAGCAAGGGCTCTTTGGATCGATGGTGAGCGCTTTATGCTGCAGGGAAGCAGCGGCCACGCCATCGTTGCCGATTCTGACCGGCAACGCAACACGGCCCCCGGTCCTATGGAATTGGTTCTCTCTGCGCTTTGTGCCTGCACCGCTACCGACGTCGTCAGTATTCTCAGCAAGAAACGCGAGCCTTTCGCCGGGCTGCAGGTGCGTGCGGAAGCTGAACGCGCGCCAGAGCCGCCGACCGTTTATACCCGGATCAAACTCATCTACACCGTGAGCGGGCCCGTGCAGCGAAAATCCGTTGAGGATGCAGTCAGGCTCTCTGAGCAAAAATACTGTTCGGTTTCAGCCATGTTGGGTAAAACGGCCCTTATCAGCACGGAAATAGAACTGCTCGAAACGTCAAATCGTAAGTAATTCGTGAAACGGTAAAGAACGTCCCGTAATCTAATAGCTTCGGAGGGGATCGATGAAGACAAAGAAAGTGGTTGTATACAGCTCGCCCGGTTGACCGCCTTGCTCCTGGGCAAAAGCCTACCTTTCGGAGAAAGGGATTCCGTTTGAAATTAAGGACGTCAGCCAGGATCAGCAGGCCATTTTTGAACTGGTCCGCACCTACAAGAGCCGTTCCACTCCCACTATAGTCGTTGGCGATAAAGTCATGATCGGCTTCGATCCTGAACGTCTGGACCAGATGCTTGCCGACTGAAGCAGCCGAACATCATATCCCCATCAGCCCCGTCATGCCTCCGGTCCATCACTGGCGGGGTTATTTTCTTATTGCTGCCGCCACCTTCTGTTGGGGTGGTGCCGCAACCCTCGGGAAAAAAGCTTTCAATGGATCTTTGTTCGCCGGAGGCGGTCAAATCTCCCCTCTTGTGCTCTCACAAGGAAGGACTACTTTTGCAGTCCTGGTATTAGGACTGTTTCTGCTCGGGCGATTCGGACGACAGTTCTTTCGCATTACCGCCCGAGACCTGCTGATTTCGGCGTGCGTAGGAATATTTGGACTTGCCGGCTCAAATTACTTCTATTACCTGGCCATCCAAAAGGGGACCGTTGCCCTGGCGATCACCCTCCAGTACACCGCACCGGTCTGGGTGCTGCTTGCCATGGTCGGGCGCGGCAAGGAGCGCTTTACTTTTCGCGCACTGTTCTCAATCGCTATCGCGATTGTGGGCATTGCACTCACGATTGACCTCCTGCACGCCGGCGTAAGCTTCAAGGCTGTTCCAGTGGTTGCGGCCATGATCGCCTCGTTCTCGTTCGCCTTTTACAACATCATGGGACAGGAACTCGTGACCCGCAATCATCAGCTCAAAGTGATGTTCTTTGTGCTGCTTTCCTCCGCCGCTCTCTGGATGGTTTTGGATCCGCCGTGGAAAATTGCGGCCCAGCACTTCAGCGGAGCCCAGTGGGGGTTCTTGTTTGTGTTTGCCTGCCTTTCCACCCTGCTGCCATATGTGTTCTTCTTCTCAGGGCTCAAGTATCTGGATCCCACGCGGGCGGTGATTGCCAGCTGCCTTGAGCCGGTGTTTGCCATCTTGTTTGCAATGATCTTCGTGGGCGAGGGCGTGCGTGCGATTCAGGCGCTTGGGATCGTGCTGGTTCTTGCCTCAACCCTGATGGTGCAGACTGGCGCAAGAAGGCCAGCCCAGATCGACTGAAAGGGATACGAAAAAAGGCGGCGATCCCTCGCCGCCTTTTTGAGCTTGCCGATTCATCACATATATGAGCTCTTGTTGAGCCACTGGCGCCGCTTCACTGACGGCAGCACCTGTGCAGCGGTAAGGCCTCCAAGCGTAACCGTTGTAGATGGGAACCAGGGTGGCGCAAAGCCATTCGCATACCGGCGATCGAAATAGACATTTCGGGTTGTGGTATTGATGTTCTTGATCTGGTTCTGAATGCGGCCGCCCACAATCGTCAGTGTGTTAATTGAGCTGCCGACATTTGTGAGCCCGCCGGTACCGTTGCTAGAAATCGTGGCCAGCGAAGCGTCGACTTCCAAATTCCCGTTGCTTTGCCCGTTCCTCAGTTGAATGTCGCCCGTGGCCGTGAAAATTCCCAGGGTCTGTCCGTGGTCATTGGCTGGTATCAGCGTGTCAGCCGGGGTTGTACCGTTTGCAGCGAGAGTAACCGGTTCAGATTTGTACAGGATATCGCCGGTAATCGTCACGTTTGACGCGGCGGTAATGGTAAGAGCCGTACCATCCTGAACGGCTGGACTGCCCTGGCCCGGGCCCGAGAGCGAAGTTATGTTGCCATCGACATAAAGCATCGTGGCAGGTCCCATGTAGGCGCCGGTTGCGGGGTCGAACTGGCTGGGTACTCCGGTGATATTCAGGGTATTGCCGCCGCTCTGGACCGTGGTCGTATTTGCCGAATTGTTGATGGTTACTGTCGTCGTCGTGCTCCCCTGCGTGATCGTGTAAACCTGGGAATTCGCGCCACTGGCCGACAGCACTACTTTGGCGTCGCCCTCCACCATTATGCCGCCGCCGGTGAAGGTTGGAGTTCCGTTGATTGTCTTGTAAGGCAGCCACACGCCATTTGTCTTCGTTGCGGAATTGGGGTAT
>Ga0070679_100004774_pt1 | contig 12498 bp, 4 predicted proteins | sample KBSC63BmetaG_FD_65652 | JGI IMG/M metagenome (GOLD analysis project Ga0070679, IMG submission 65652) | Corn rhizosphere microbial communities from Kellogg Biological Station, Michigan, USA - KBS C6-3B metaG | ecosystem: Host-associated > Plants > Roots > Rhizosphere | place: USA: Michigan... | reverse complement strand
CAACATATTCCATGTCTTCATTGTCATTGCCATAGCCGCTGTTTCCGTCTTTACTGTTATCATTCATTTTGGTGAGGTCTACCTTTTTATTTGTGATAATGTTCATCAAAGTATTACCGAAAATAGTAGAGCCGCCTTTTAAATTTTCTGAATAAACAAGGCTGTAGCTCCTGGTTTGCGTGTGTGCGGCAAATGAAATAAGGCAGAGTACCGAAAAGGCAAAAAAGTTCTTAAGCCGTTTCTTTTGTAAAAAAAATTTTGAAGTAAAAATTTGCATGTTAGTCGATTTTCTTGTGTTTAATAATGATAAGTTGCGTTTATCATATCCTTTGGACCATTATTACAGGGGCGGCCTTCTTGCAGGAACACGGATTGGTATAAAAAAAGGTAAAATAAATCGAGAGGAATTTGGAATGGTGTAATCAACCATTATAAATGCAATGATAAAACAGTAAGCATTTGCTTTTCGATAGATATTTTGGAATCAGGAAAGGAAAATTTCAGAGTTTTCTGAGGATTGGGGAAGGCAAAATTAGATATTAGTTTGAATATTCAAAACTTTTTTGGAATTATTTTTTTTCTTGCGTCAAAAATGCATTTGTACTAAAATTAAAATCGTGATATTTATTCGTTTGCCGGAGTAAATCAATATTGCCGTCATAACGGATGCTTTAAGTATCAACGCTTTTTTATTTCTTCTCTAATTTACTCATTACCAAAGCACCAATTTTTTTGCCCTGTTCATAAGCATCCAACACCGACTTTCGGTAATGAATGCCGCCATAAAAGCGGCTGAATGCTACTTCATGCGATGCTTCATCCAGGTTTTTGAAATTCCGATCGGGCCATCCCCAGGCTCTTTCTGATGAATCTCGAAAGGAAGTATTTTCTTTATAAATACTTTGAAGAACGACGGCAGCGGCGGCAGAAATTGTAGAATGCGCGCTGTTATACTCAGGAAATGGAGGAGTCTGCAGGTAAGGCATCCATTTTGGGTCAATATAGCGGTTTATATATGTTTCAGGCCTCAGCAGATCGTACTTATATTTGGTAAACCAGCAACAAATGAAGGCGTCATAAATTCCGAGGCTCACGCCGGTATAAGCATACACTGTCTTATAAAAATCTGCGTGGTTGTTTTTCGAAATAGTACCCACTACTTCCATCCAATGACCTGCAGGAGACATGGCTTTCGTTGCAAACATTGCATGGCCTTCCACATGCAATTTGAAACTATTACAATCCCAGAAATTAGCAATCCCTTTTTTGCTAGAATCAAGATTGTTCACCGTAACCATCACATCTTTGGCGCATTTATAAAATTCACTCGAGGTGTCTTTACTAAAAGGAGGCATACCGGGTGCGGGATACATGTTTGCGGAATCCATCACCATACATCGCATCGTCTTCCATAATGGTTCCACTGCGTCAAAATATCCGGGAGGTGTAGGTGTCCAATGGCCTTCAAGCCCGGTAGGGGTAAAATTAAAACCTCTTGTTTGCGCATAATTATCGCCTTTGCTCCAGGAAATTATGGAATCTCCTACCTCCTCCCCATACTTTACAGAATATTTAAAAAGAGAGTCTGGCATACCTGAATTTTTGGCAAGCAATTTCACTGAGTCAATAATGTGTTGCATGGTATCAGAAGAAAAAGTAAGTTGTTTTCCCACTTTTAAAAAAGCCATTATGGATGCAAAAGGAAAATCAATTTTTTTGTCTTTATAAACCGCAGGAATGTTATTCAATCCTTTTACTTTTCCCTGCAAAGAAGCAAAGTGATGTCCTTCTTTCGCCAATACCTCAAAAGCCGCAAGATTAGAACAGGCATATATTCTGGATGCTACGGGAGGTGTAAAAATGTCGTAAATAATTACATAAGTAAGGCTATGAACAATGGTTGTATAAAGAGTTGGATCATGGATCACTTTAACGTACTCATTCTTTTTTTGATTACAGCTTATCAACTGCATTGTCACAATCAAACTGAGGATGAATTTCACTACATTTTTTTTATTGAGAAGCATATACATTTTTTAGGAAGCAATTAAGAGGTTTTATTAGATCAGCTTGTAATATGGCATTTATTTCCCTATATTTTTTAAAATTATAAAAGGTGGTGAATGTTTCCAATCCTCATTTTGCTTCATAATCATCGGGCCAATGGAAAAATTACCTAAAATAATATCTGGTTTTCCGTCGCCATTGATATCTCCGGCATCCATCGTTAACCATCTTCCCAACGTTGCTTCACGAAAGGAATAAGGATGAAAGTCTAAATTTCCTTTATTTTCCAAATAAACAAAACTCTCTTCCGGCTGATGTGTGTAATCGGCAAAAAAAGAAATTGCTGCAATATCAAGGTCTCCGTCGCCGTCATAATCGCGCGCCATAGCTTTATAACATCCATCAATCGGAAAGAAAAACTTCTGTTTAAAATGATTTGTTCCATCATTTAGAAAAATATACACGCCATGATAAGGTTTTAATACCCTTGAATAATCGCCGTTATCTCCGCAGGTATAAAGAATATCCGGATAGCCATCTTTGTTGAAATCGTCCAGCTCAAAATAAGAAGATCCATAAGATGGCGGAAATTTTAAGACCTCCTCCTGCTGAAAATTACCATTTCCCTTATTAATAAAAAGAAATATACCCTCATCACCCTGTGCGAATAAAGCCCATATATCCGGCAGTCCATCATGATTTACATCCGTTATATAAGCTTTGATGGCACCCGGAACTTGCCTGATTTCGCGCCTTACAAATTTATTATTTCCAATGTTTTCCATCCAGGATAATGCACCCTTCAGGTTGCCAAATTCGCATACAAGGTAATCGGGTTTGCCATCCTTATTCAAATCTGCAATGGTTATCTGCACAGGCCTTTCCAAACTGTCAATTGTTATGGTAGAGTCTTTTTGCAGCACGCCTTTAGAATTGACATTAAAAAATTCCGCTTCTCCAAATTTACCATTATTGGGATTCAATATTCCAATGTTGCATGCAATTAGGTTTTTTTTATCAAAATCGACATTTACAATGGGCCCTGATGTATTTATTGAATCTTTAAGCTGTAAGCGGGCATCGAGGAAATACAGTTTTTTTTTGAGCGCGTCACCTACGATAAGTACATGCAGGGAATCAGATGAATTAATCTTTACATAACAAGTAGTGGGCATTTCGTAATTCATACCCGGTATCTCTACTTTAAAAAGAGGCAGCCCTGTCTTAATTCCGTATTTTCTTTTTTGCGCAGGCAAAGAATCGGGTGAAGTCGTTTCATAGTAATCCAAAATGTTTTGCCATTCGCTCATCGTCATCATCGGCTGCGACGGATAAAAATCCGGACCAATATACTGGTCCCTTGTTTTTGGATAAACATTAAACCCATATCTAAAAATACCCAGCCGCGGTCCCATTGCGGGTAACACACCATTCTCCCAGCTTTTCGCATCAAGCAACGACGGATCAGGCAATTGATGGCAAGACTGGCAATATAATTTTGCAAGCGCCTGACCTTTTTCGATGCTTGATAAAGATACCTCTTGATGCAAACTGTTTCGATGCAAATTATTACAGCCATTCAAAAGCAATGCGACATAAAAAAGAAGAAATGCATTTAAAAGTTGTTTTACTGCATTTGTTTTTAGTTTTAGCATCGCTTATTAAGTATATTATTTGAGATTGATTTCTCGAACTGCACCTTTGTTATTTTTTATTTCCACTAAAATAACATTCTCATCAACAGTTAAAAATCTTCCGGATTGAGATAAAAAAGAAGAACCATATCCGATTTCACGTTTTTGTTTTTGACCATTTTTATAGGTAATAACCGCACTTTCATCAAATGGTTTTAGAGGTATAAATCTCTTGTTTTTTTTCAGTTCAAAAATCTTTAAAGGACCTTTATTTTGGCTGGCTGCCAATAAATATTTCCCTTTGCTGCTTCGCAACGACACCAAAGCTTTTCCATCCCCGGGAATATAAATACCACTTTTTAAGATTGATTCAGGTGTAAAATTTCCTTTCCCGTCGCCTTTCATTAACAAGCCATTCAATGCATCATATCTTCCCAACGAAGGTTCTGTTCCGTAATCGTTTCCGTTGATGGCAACATCCATGTTTCCATCACCATCAAAATCGCCGACAGACATAGCATTCAGCACCGAAATTTGTGCCTGCACAGGTAATGGCGCCATTGTAAACTTGCCATTTCCATCATTTTTTAAAAAAGCAGAGGAAAAGTAATTAGCATGCATTCTTAAAGCGCCTTTCAATTGCTCTTCACTGAATAATGAATCCATCGGCGCATTTGCAAAAGATTTATAAGTTTCAAATCTTTTTCGAATGGAGATCATTTGCTTCAGAATATCATCTCGCGATTGCTCGGGAAATTCCTTCCTTCCGGTATCTTTTTGGGAAGCCGGTAAATACACAGAGATGAATGCATCGTAGGTTCCATTGTTATCAAAATCCTTGGAAATGATATTTACGGGATACTGGTCGGTAGCCTTGAAAAAAGAATTTCTTCCCAGGTTTCCCAATATGTAATCCATTTTACCATCATTATTGAAATCGCCGGCCACAACAGAATTCCACCAACCAATATTCTTAGCAACGCCACTTGTTTTTGTGACATCTTTAAAAATTCCCTTATCATTTTCAAGAAAAGTAACCGGCATCCATTCGCCCACAAGAATCAAATCAGGCCAGCCATCGTTGTTGAAATCAGTAAATATCGCGTCGCTCACCATTCCAATATTTTTCAATGCCGGAGCTACTGAATCGGTAACATCCATAAACTTAACCTGCCCGTTTTTGCTGTCATTTCTAAAAATAAAACTGGATACGGGCTTTGGATAATTGCCTGGATCTACCCTGCCCGAAACGAAAAGATCAAGATCGCCATCCTTATCGTAATCAATTGCTCTGACACACAGTTTACTTGTATAATTTATGGGTAATGCAATCGAATCCTCTTTAAAATTTCCTTTGCCGTCATTCAGATAGAGTTTATCCTGGTAAGAAGGATCGTCGTGTATTGCCTGATAGCCGCCAGTGGTAATATAAAGATCCAAATCGCCGTCGCCATCAGCATCAAATAATAAAATGCCTTCATCCTGGTAATTTTTATGAAGCGTATCGTTGCCTTTTAACAAGCTTTTTTGAATGAATTTTCCGTTTCGCTGTTGTAAAAACATTTGAATGCTATGATCAAATGAACCGCCGACCACGATATCATCGAGCCCGTTACCATCAATGTCGCCAACAGCAAGAGAAGGATTATACTGTGAAAATTTATGAGGCAGTGTGCGCTGAATATAAAAGTCAACAAAATCTTTTTCCGGCTGCACATAATGGATGTTAACAGAATCGTTTACTTCTTTAAACAACGCTGTTGTATCGATTGTATTTTTGGCAAAAGAATAATTTAAAAGTGCATTTTTGATATTCACTTTTAAAAGTTGATTTGCTTTTACATTTTGCAAAATCTGCATTTTCCCATCTGGCCATTTGATAATAACCGAATCTACCGTCTTAATGTTTCCCAATCCAAAATGTGCCACATCCTGATCGGACGACAAATAACCACGATAAGGCGTATTTTCCCAAACCTGCTGTTTTCCTTTTTCATAATGCAATTCAACAAAGGCGCCTAAACCATTGATATTTTGTTTGCTTCCGTCAAATTTTATCTGCAGATAATTACTCGACGTCTTATTTGTTTCGCGCGACATATTTTTATAGATCATCGCTTCGTCGTTGATATTATTGATGACCACGTCCATATCTCCGTCATTATCCAGATCAGCATAGGCGGCTCCGTTTGAAAATGAAGGTAGGCTAAAGCCCCAGGCATTTGTCACGTCGGTAAAAGTCAAATCGCCATTATTGTGAAATGCATAGTTATGAATTTTTACCTGGGGAATTTGGGCCAGGATCATTTCTTTGCTGGCAATGTTATAAGAATTTTGTCTGAAGCTCATAAAGTCATGATCTGTTATATCTTTTGGATAACCGTTGGAAATTATGATATCGCGTAGTCCGTCATTATCAAAATCCGTAACCAGAGGACACCAGCTCCAGTCTGTTTGAGATGTTCCCGATAAAAAACCAACATCACTAAAAACCGGATTTCCGATAGAATCATTAGCTGTTACCCTCGGGCCCTGATTCAGTTGGAGCGTATTTCTTACATATTGATACTGGTAACCATACAAATCACTGTTCACATAAGTCTGATAGCTGTTCGACCCCATCATCATTTTTTTCCGGTTGTTATCTTCCGGATTCATATCAAGTTCTATAATATCGGGCAAACCATCGTTATTAACATCGGCAATATCCTGTCCCATTCCATTGGCGGAAGTATGCTTAAAATAAGTAGTTGACTTATCGGTAAAAGTGCCGTCATGGTTATTAACATACAGAATATCATTTGAATTGAAATCATTAGTGACGAAGATATCTTTCCATCCATCATTATTGATGTCTGCAATAGTAGCGCTGTGACCATATCCTTCGATTGTTACCCCTGCCTGTTTGCTAACATCTTTAAACACCGGATGTTTTAAAACCGGGTCCCAATCGTTGCGATATAATCTTCCGGTACTTGGAAAAGAACCATTTGTAATCTTTGCACGAAAGACAGAAGGATTGTCAGAAGGTACTATTTGGTTAACCACCAGGTACATATCCAAGTCGCCATCATTATCATAGTCAAAGAATTCTGCCATGGTAGAATGCGTAGTATCATTTAAACCATATTCCTTTGCCATTTCCTTAAAAACCGGCACTCCATTTTTATCCAATCCCTGGTTTACATAGAGAAGATTTTGTCTTTTTTGTGGATCTTTTTCCATTGATACACAAACGTATATGTCCAGCCACCCGTCATTATTAATATCAACTACCGAAACTCCCCTGCACCATCTGCCGTCTCCGCTGACTTTTGCTTCGTCAGTAACGTCCTGAAATTTCAAATTGCCCTTGTTCAAATACAGTTTATTCGAAACCCTGCTTCCGGAAAAATAGATGTCCGGCAAGCCATCATTATTAAAATCACCAATACCAACGCCTCCCCCATTGTACATGTTAGTTACATCCAAAGGATTTAATGTGTCATTTTCAACGATTTTATTATTAAAGTAAATGCCCGAATGATCTGAGGATATTGGAGTAAAAAGAGTCGCTTTTCGCTTTTTGCAACCCTGATTAAATATTATAATTACGACCAAATAAAAAATTACTGAAGTAATATTTACTTTCATGAAAATTATCTGAGGATTAGGGTAAGCTAAAAAAAGGAGGTAGAGTAAACTCTACCTTCTCAAAAATACTTAAAATTTTCAGCAGCTATAATAGAAATTATCCTTTTGCAATATTATAATTTCCAATCACTACAAACTCTAGTACCCGGGGTTTTGCTTCAACAAAGTCTTGCCTTTGGAATTTTGAGCATCAATCTCCTGTAAGGGAATTGGATAAATTTCATTCTTTCCGGCAGTAAACTTTGCACCTTGATTAAAAGAAAAGAAACCAGGTCTTGAATATTCAGCAGCAGCGTAAGCATTCAATTCAGCAGCCATTGAACCTGTGCCATTGTCCCAGCGTTGTAAATCAAAGAAGCGCTGACCTTCCATTCCTAGTTCTAATTTTCTTTCGAAATGAATAGCAGTCAATGCAGTTGCCTTATCCGAAAAATCTGATGGGTATGTTTTAATTAAATAATTATCAGCTGGAGTTGCATTTACGGCATAAGTACCGGTAGCTGCACTATAGGCGCTGTTTTTATATACCCAGCCTTTAGGGTCAGCAGCTCTTGCCCTAACCATATTTACATAAGTAGTTGCCTGATGTAAAGTGCCTACTTCTACTTCTGCTTCTGCAGCCATAAGCAATACATCCGAGAAGCGCATCAAATTTGTATTAACAGCGTCCATTTGTGTTGGTCCCCAAAAACTTGTTTCGGTGGAGGAAACTGTTCCCGTTGCTGATTGAGGATATACATTTTTCTTTGGACTCATCCATCCATCACCGGATAAATCACGTATCCATGAATTTTTTGGATATGGGCCCCAATCCAGGTATGGAATTCCGGGTCTTCCAACAGTCCAATCTAACCTTGGGTCTAATGTACCGGTATAAGGGGTGGTTGGATCACTCACATTATTGCCTGTATTAAAAGTAGCCGGCAGGGGTAATCCGTCTGCGCCAGTTTTATATGAATTAGCAAGGCTGATAGAAGGATTATTAAATCCGCAACAGCCGCCAGGCCCACCGCCATTTGGAAAATTTAGATTATCACCATAATTGCCATTTGTTCCTGATCCATCGTTTACAGAATTCTGCACCGCAAATACTGATTCTGCACTATTATCGGTGGCGGCATTGAAGTTTTGTTCAAAAGGAACTAAAGCATATTTAGCCCCACTTGCTGTAGTGCCCGATGCTATAATCTGGTCAAAGAGCGCTTTAGCCTGAGCATATTTATGTTCAAACATGTAGGTTTTAGCAAGGAAACAAGCTGCTGCCCATTTATTCGCCCTTCCAGGAATTATTTTATTTCCCTGCATTTGGATTGCAGGCAAATTATTCATTGCATAGGTGAAGTCTGCCTCTATTTCAGGATAAATATCAACATAATTGCCAGAGGCATCCACGTTAGAAACCAATAACGCGCTATCTAAGGTAGTTCCTTCACCTATATAAGGCACATTTTTCCACATTTTTTTAGCTTCAAGATGCCAATAACCTCTTAAGAAGCGAGCTTCTCCTGCAATTTCTGCCTGATCTGCAGCGGAAATATCTTTGGCAAGAGCCATGGTTCTTAAAACATCATTTGCTCTTTGAATGCCATGATAAACTGCTAGCCATTTTTGGTCTAAATAGGGATTGTCAACATTATAGGACCAGTTTTCAAGATTTGTTATGTCTCCCTGGTCGGATGCTATGGAACCTTTATAGGAATCTCCACCCACTACACTACCAAATACCCAGTTAGAAGGCGCTGAACCCCAGTTTGTTTCACCAAGCAATGCATGGTATGCTCCTACCAGAATTGCCTGAACACCAGTAGCATTCGCTAAAGTTGAAGGTGCTAATACACCTTGCGGCGGTCTGTTAAGGAAATCCTTTTTACAGGCAAAGAATGTTACTACTCCAAAGATCACGAGTAAAATAATGACTTTATATTTTAATTGTTTCATAATTGATACTTGCTTTTAGTTTTTAAAAAGTGAGATTCACCCCTACAGAATAAAACTTTTGGTTTGCAGGATAATTTCCAAAGTCAATTCCGAAATTGGTATTGTTATTTAAATCAGATGTCTGCAACTCTGGGTCTAATCCGGTATATTTGGTAATGGTAAATAAATTAGATGCCTGGACGTACACTCTAAGATGTTCAATACCAATGCGATTTAACATTTTGGAAGGAAACGTGTACCCCAAATTGAGTGTTTTCATTCTTAAGTATGACCCGTCTTCCATATAAAAAGAGTTAAAAGTAGTAGTATTACTAAAGTTGGCAGAATTCTCCAACACCGGAATTGTTGCGCCCGGGTTAGCTACCTTTGCTGCAGGATTAATAATCTTTTTCGTTGGATCATTGGGATCTGGGATAAACAGAGATGTTGTCTGGCCGGAACCATCTACTAACTTTGCAGAATTAGTTAAAACGTCCTTACTTACAGCACCCTGAAATACTTGTGGAAAATCTGTCCAGTATTTTACATAATTGATGTCTTTATTTCCAACTGAAGCATAGATGAATGTTGAAAGATCAAAGCCTTTGTATTGAATGGAAAGATTTAAACCTGCAGTAAATTTGGGATTTGGGTTACCAAAAAAAGTTCTATCGGAGTCACTAATTTTCCCATCACCATTTATGTCTTTAAATTTAAACCGGCCAGCAGCAGCATCCTGCTGCGTTGGAGATTTGGCGACATCTGCTGCACTTTGAAATAATCCAATTACCTCGTATCCATAAAATTCTCCTATAGGCTGACCCGGCTGTAATCTTGTGAATGCACCAATCCTGCCTGACCCTGCGCTACCTTCGACATAATATTTTTGACCCGCTAAGCTAACTACTTTGTTTTTGTAAGTGGTAAAAGTACCGGTAACATCAAATGTCAAATCCTTTTGAATTGTACCGTGGTATGTTAAGCCCAAATCAATGCCCTTGTTTTCAATATTGCCAAGATTCACCTGAGGTGCTGATGCTCCTCCTGCAAAGCCGCCACCCAGATTCTCACCGAAAAATAAACCGCTAATCGCTTTTTTGTACCATTCTATAGAAAAATTAAGTTTATTTTCAAACAAAGTAGCGTCTAATCCAATGTTAGTAAGTTTATCCTGCTCCCATGTAGTAGCTACATTTCCAATCTGTCTGGCATAAGCACCGACTACAGAACTGTTATTAGCTCCATTAAGGTCATAATTGGCATTAGCGGCGCTTAATCCATATAAATTGTAAGCATTAAGGCCCGAAACATTTAAGTAATTCCCTAATACCCCATAGCCGCCTCTGATTTTTAAGTCATTCAACCATGAAACGACAGGGAAAAAAGATTCTTTTGTCAATCTCCATCCTGCAGTTACAGAAGGAAAAACGCCGTATTGATGCCCGGGAGCAAATACAGATGCTCCATCTCTTCTTATTGTTCCGCTTAATAAATAGCGATCTGCAAAATTGTAATCTAATCTGCCAAACTGAGAATATAAAGCGCTTTGATAAACACCTCCATTATCGGTATTCGTTTGAGTAGAAGCGGGGCCAAAGCCTAATGTCCAAAGATTTGGATCCACAGTTAGATTACTGGAGTTGGTTATAAAGTAATTGCCCCGGGTAGCTGCCAACTGCCGCCCTTTGGAAGTAATTGCTTCTGTTCCTACGAGAACTTGAATATTATGTTGTCCAAACGTATTTACATATTTTAAAGTGTTTGTCCAGGTTAATGACGAATTATATCCTGCTCCCTCACCAAAGGTGTTTGGATTCGCATTATTTTCCGCATTTTCATAAGCAGTGGGATTAAAATAATAATAATAATAATTATCAAATGAACCTCCAATACTTGTTCTGATGGTAAAATGACGAAGGAAATCAACCTCTGCAAATGCGTTACCGCTAACGGCCCAATCGTTGGATTTATTATTTAAAGATCTCAACTGATTGGCGACCGGATTTTGCGAATTACCCAACGCTTGTGAATGGGTTCCTGCAAAATTTCCCATGATATCATATACAGGTATGATCGGATTTTCACGGTAACTGTACGAAATGGCATTCCCTTCGTTTTGATTAGTGATATTTGGATTTTGTTTATTAACCACATAAGCATTTTCGCCAATTCGGATATGATCTTTTACATTAAAGGTTGTGTTGATTCTTGCAGAATATCTTTTTAAATAAGTGCCAATTAAAGTACCCTGCTGATCAAAATAACCGAGTGAAAAATAATAGTTTGACTTATCACCACCTCCGCTTGCGGAAACGGTATGGCTTTGTTCTATTGCCGGTTTAAATATCTCATGGAACCAATCTGTACCTTGCTTATTCGCTTTTGTAATCTGATTAGTATAAAGAGCATAGGTTGAAGGGTCGGTTAGAGAATCAGTTCCTACTAACCCGGTTGGAGTAATGTAGTCAGGAATTTGAAGTTCGCCGGCGGCATTTGCAAATTGTTTTTGAGTGGTATTATTAAATGCCTGGTTACTATTAAAATATTGCTGTTGTATCACTGAGCCCTGCTCCTGGGAGTTTACAATATTAAACCCGTTTTTCAAAGGTCGTTGTGTGCCAATAAAACCATCATAAGTAATTCTCGCTTTACCAGGACGGCCTTTTTTTGTCGTTACTATAACAACACCGTTAGAGCCGCGCACCCCATAAATTGCCGCTGAGCCGGCGTCTTTCAACACCTGGATGGATTGGATATCATTCACATCAAGGTCATTAATATTTCCCTGAACGCCATCAATGATATAGAGAGGATCACTGTTTCCGATGGAAGTAATGCCTCTGATCTTCACATTACTACCGCCACCCGGCATACCAGAACTAACAACTGTAACCCCGGCAGCCTGCCCCTGCAATAAAGACTCGGTGGTACCAGAAGGAACTTGTTTCATGTCATTTACGTTTACTACAGCAACAGAACCCGTAATGTCTTTTTTTAATTGGGAAGTGTAACCGGTAACTACCACTTCGTTTAGGTTCGTAGCAGACGGAGTCAGGGACACCTTAATGTTATTTACCCCAGTTACATTTACATCCTGGCCTTCATATCCCACATAACTGACAGTAAGAGTTTTTGTATTGGCGGGAACATTAATGCTGAATGTACCATTGTTGCCGGTGGTTTCACCGGTCTTTCGACCAACAACTACGACAGAGGCACCGACCAAAGGAGTTCCGTCCTTTGTGGTAACAGTCCCCGTAATAGTTCTTTGCTGCGCAAACGATTGCGTAAAACAGAAAAACAAAAT
>Ga0070679_100004773_pt1 | contig 12499 bp, 9 predicted proteins | sample KBSC63BmetaG_FD_65652 | JGI IMG/M metagenome (GOLD analysis project Ga0070679, IMG submission 65652) | Corn rhizosphere microbial communities from Kellogg Biological Station, Michigan, USA - KBS C6-3B metaG | ecosystem: Host-associated > Plants > Roots > Rhizosphere | place: USA: Michigan... | reverse complement strand
CGCTCCGACCTTTTCATGAGCAAGTGGCGCAAGGACAGTATTTTTGGGAAGCCGTGCTAGTAATTGGTCGATAACTGATTCATACCCAGATTTCATAAAGATCCAATTATCATCAGTATCATCACCTCCAAAGACTTCTAAAAAAGGACTATATTCAGGCCTATATGGAGGTTGAAGCTTTTTTCCTGTATTTTCTTGAAGAGGAAGAAGCATAACAGGTTGATTGTCATCATATGCTACACAAAAATAAAGAGTATATCCTAAGCTTTTAAAGAATGTTACGCGAAACTCCCACTCATCATCAATAACTGCATGAGGAGATAATGCGTTCCAAATTTTCTCTGCTTCATGTATATCAGTAATAATTGAAAAATATACGTGCCTATTATTCATGGTTTTGTAAGAAAAAGGAAGAAAACTTTATTTAGATATATCGCAAGACTTCATAAAGAACGATTCCTAAACTCACCATTACATTTAAACTAATATTCACTCCATACATCGGTAGCTCGACAATTTTGTCGCAGAGCGCAAGTGCTTCTTGAGAAACGCCATCTGTTTCGTGACCGACGACTAAAGCAATCGGAAACGAATAGTCAGTTTTTTGAAACGGTACGCTTCGCGAATCCTGCTCAATCGCGACAACGGACAAATTTTTAATTTTTAATTTTAAATTTTTAATTGCTTCTTCTGCAGAAACTACATACTCCCACTCAACCCATTCAGTCGTATTAATAGAAGCTTTTTTTATGCGTGAATTAGGCGGCGTTTCTGAACCTGCACAGAGAATCACTTTTTCAGCTGCGACAGCATCTGCTAAACGAAAAACTGCGCCTATATTATATGTATCTAAGACATTATCTAAGATAATATAAATGGGGTTTTTTTTAATTTGCTGTTTAATTTCTTGATCACCAACTGAAACACGCAGTTGTTTCGAATTCAATTTCATCAAGATATTATACAACACTATCTATTTTTAAGTCTGTCTTACCCTAAACTTTCAACTTTCTTACAGTAAATATATTGATTCTTCACTTGAGGATGCAATAATGTACGAGCTTTATTGAAAGGAGGTGATATATCAATATTATGGGAATTATTGAAACAATTGCAGTTATATTAATCATTTTATGGCTCGCAGGATTACTTCTACATATCGCAGGAGGATTTATTCATATACTTTTAATTATAGCGATTGTCGTTTTCTTACTACGATTTATCAGGAGAGCCTAGAAAGCTACACAAAGAAATATATTAAAAGTATTATTTCTTAAATTTTCTAAATGGTGGACGTTTGGGAGCTGGGTTGGCTTTCGCTTCGGCAATAATTCTTTGACAATCTTCAAATGTCAAACTCGCCGGATCAGTTCCTTTCGGGATTTTATAATTTAATTTTTCTGATGAGATATAGGGTCCATAGCGGCCATTCAACACTTGCATATCAACATCTCCGTCAAATTTTTTAATAATTTTATTTGCCTCGGCTGTACGTTTTTCTTGAATAATTGTCATAGCTCGATCTTGCTCAATCGTATATGGATCGTCAATTTTCGGAATGGAGTAAAATTTACTGTCATGTAGGATATATGGACCAAATCGACCAATTGCTACTTTCATTTCTTTATCTTCAAACGTTCCAACAATCCGTGGCAACTTAAATAAATCTAATGCTTCTTCAAGCGTAATTGTCTCGATGCTTTGATCCTTATGAAGCGGTGCCATCTTGGCTTTTTCCTCATCAGTATTTTCGCCAATTTGGGCAAGAGGACCATAACGACCAATACGTACTTTAATTGGCTTACCTGTTTTTGGATCATTGCCTAATATTTTTTCACCGCTGGCTCGATCGGCTTTTTCAAGTGTTTTATCAACTGTTTTATGAAATGGTCCATAAAACTCGGTTAACATCTTTACCCAGGCAAGTTTTCCTTCAGCTACCTCATCAAACTCTTCTTCAACCGAAGCTGTAAATTGATAATCCATAATTTCCTTGAAATGTTCCATCAGAAAATCTGTCACAACCATGCCAATATCACTGGGAAATAGTTTATTTTTCTCAGCTCCAGTCATTTCTGTTTTCGTCGATGGAATTATCTTATCGTTTCGTAATGTAATAATGTTAAATGTTCGCTCTTTTCCCTCTCTCTCTTCTTTCACGACATATCCGCGCTTCATAATAGTAGAAATGGTTGGCGCGTAGGTTGACGGACGGCCAATACCTTGTTCTTCAAGTTTTTTCACTAAACTTGCTTCAGTATAGCGAGGAGCTGGACGATTAAACCGCTCTGTTGCGTCCATTTTCTCAAGATCAAGTATTTGTCCAACAGTTAATGGAGGTAAAATACCAGCTTGTTCCTCTGCGCTTTCTTCATCTTTGCTTTCCAGGTAAACCTTCAAGAATCCATCAAATAATAATACTTCCCCAGTTGCGACTAACTCTTCTGGTGTCGTTGAAATGGTAATATTGACTGTGGTTTTTTCTATCTCTGCATCGCTCATTTGTGAGGCAATCGCTCGTTTCCAAATCAAGTCATACAACCGTTTTTGTGATGCATCGCCTTGAATTGTATGCTGAGCAAAATTAGTTGGACGTATTGCTTCATGCGCTTCCTGTGCACCGGCCGATTTCGTGGTAAATTGACGCGTATTGCTATATTTTTCTCCGTAGGATGAAATAATCTCCTTTTTCGCTGATTCCAGCGCAAGTTTCGATAAATTAACAGAGTCAGTACGCATATATGTTATGTGTCCGGATTCATATAATTGCTGCGCAACAATCATCGTTCGAGAAACTGAATAGCCCATTTTTCGACTTGCTTCTTGTTGTAATGTCGATGTCGTAAACGGAGGAGCTGGATAGCGTTTGGCTGGTTTTTTTTCAATTGCTTTGACTGTAAATGTCGCACCAACACACTTTTCCAAAAAGGCCTTTGCCTCATCTTGAGTAGTAAATTTCTTGGGTATTTCTGCAAATAAAATTTTCTTACCTTTGACGAAAAATGTCGCTGTTATTTTATAGAATGAATTAGTATTAAATGCAGTTATCTCTCGCTCTCTTTCAACAACTAAGCGAACTGCGACAGATTGTACGCGTCCGGCTGATAATGCTGGTTTTATTTTCTTCCACAGAATTGCTGATAACTCGTAGCCGACTAGACGATCTAAAATACGACGGGCTTGTTGAGCATTGACCAAATTAGTATCAATGGTTCGCGGATTAGCAATGGCTGCTTCAATAGCAGTTTTGGTAATTTCGTGGAAAACAATCCGCTTCGTGTCTTTCTTTCCTAAATTCAATACTTCCGACAAATGCCAGGAAATCGCTTCTCCTTCTCTATCTTCGTCTGATGCAAGCCAGACCATATCCACAGCTTTGACATCTTTTTTTAACTCCGCGACGATTTGTTTTTTATCCTCAGGAATTTCATAGCGTGGGGTAAAATCATGAGGAATATCTACAGCATCATTACCTTTCGCGAGGTCACGTATATGACCAAAACATGATTTGACAAGGTAATCCTTTCCCAAAAAATTGGAAATAGTTCGGGCTTTTGCTGGTGATTCGACAATTACAAGATTACGCATATAAGTAAAAGAAAAAAGCAACAAGCAAGAAGTGAAAAACGAGATTAACAGATTTTACTTATATATCTCTTATCACTTTTCTCTTGTTGCGTTTAATATTGTAGTCTACATTCTACACTATGTGTCAAGGGGAAAACATGAAAAATGACCAATTATCAATATCCAAAGACCAATCGAAACTAATTGCTTCCCAAAATATATGCTCCTGATGATTTCTTTTTAACAGCACCTTTAAGCTCCATAATTGATAGGAGTGTTCCGATTTGCGCTGCGACAATTCCTGTGTTCTTTACAATTTCATCAAATGATAATGCTTCATTTTGTAATAGATCAATGATCGATTGTTCATCCTGAGTTTCTCCTTTTATCTCTTGTTTTTTCGTGTTCTTCATTGTAAATTGGTCATTTGACATGTGTAATTCCCGTAAAATATCCCCCGCATCTGTTATCAATTTCGCACCCTTACTAATCAAATTATTTGGTCCCTTGGACAAACTCGATGTGATTGGTCCAGGTACAGCAAAAACCTTTCTCCCGATCTTCAATGCATCTTCAGCAGTAATCAGTGCGCCACTATCCTCTGCTCCTTCAGCGACCAACACGGCTTGCGACAATCCGGCAATAATCCGATTCCGGGAAGGAAACGAGCCAATCGAAGGCTGCATACCCACTGGGAATTCTGAAACAATTAAATTATCTTTCGCAAGCATTTCATCATATATTTTTTGATTTTCACGCGGATAGCACATATCTACTCCACAGCCTAAAACAGCAATCGTTTTCCCCTGTCCATCAAGAGTTGTTTGGTGAGCACAAGCATCAACACCCATCGCAAGACCTGAAACAATGATAAAACCTGATGTAACTAAATCAGTCGTCAACATCTTCGTCACCTGTTCCCCATATGAAGTAATTTTTCTGGTTCCGACAATGCCGATTGTTTGTTCTTCTTGTAAGAGTGATATATTTCCTTTGCAATACAGAATAAATGGTGGATTTTCGAGTTGTTTTAACAATTTAGGGTACTGATGATCAGTAATAATGACAAAATCAACTTGTACTTTTTGTATTTGCTCTATATGTTTCTCAAAAGAAAACTTCCGACGAAAATCAAGAAATTGTTTCGTCGTCTTTTCGCCGAGTCCTGCCTCTCTCAATTCTTTTTCTGCAGCAGTCCACGAAATTTCGGCTGAGCCAAAATGAGAAAGCAATTGTCCAAACCGTTTCGGCCCGATACCTGGGAAAAGAGAAAATCCTAAATAATATTCACGTTCGCTCATCCTAAAGTTAGTATAATGTAGAAAGGATGAAGTAGAAAGTAGTACAATGAGATATGTTATACTACCTGTTTATCCCTTCGATAGACACCTTGTGCTTTTTCAGGCAATAATGGAACCACTCTTTTCATAACTGCATCATTAAATCTTTCTTCAGTCATGTTATCACCAAGTTCTCGAATTATTTCCGAGGCATCAATTGGCATCCCAACATTAATTGTTATTAAGTCTGCTCTGCCTAATCCCATGACTACTCGAATACCTCTAAGAGTTGGTAATTTATGATTTGCACTAAAAATATAATGACCACCAAACATACCAATAGGCAGAAATACAACTTTATTATCGTTAATTTTTGCCAAATTTTCATACATACTAAAAAGTGTATTTGGTTTCGCTTTTTGTAGTCCATAAATCTCTCTACTAAATTTTCCTTTTCTCCTCCCCCCTTTAACTGTCGCTTCAGCAAACGTCACAATCATATCTTTATTTCTTTTTACAGCTGTAATAAGTTTTCTCAGAGAACTTTTATTTAAAATATTGGCTTCGGTTACTTTATCAAATTTCCCTTCATTAAGTAGTGTATTAATTTCTTCAGGTCTGACAAATGGCAAAGGATATAATCCATCTGCATGTAGTTCCTCAAGAGCAGGTGCTGAAATTTTTTTAATAAATTCACCCTGGCTTTGTTCAAGAGATTTTGCATACAACATCTGAGCACCTTTAATACCTTTACCAGGAAGAAGCCGTTCAGACATACTATATATCTTACGTAAAAAAGCAACTATGCTTTTACCATCAAACTGCGTCGTATGATTTGAATTTCCAATAAATGCATAATCATTCTCGATATAAAACTTAAACCTATCTTCAAAACCAGGAAGGAAATTAACTTTTGTCTCTGCAATAATTGTTGTTTCAACCCGAGGCAACAATACTCTCTGTGTAATCGCTGCTGCCTTCTCTGCAACAAAAATCACACCCGCACGAGGAATGCTCTTGGCGCCTTCTTTAATATTTTCAAAATTCAATCCAATTCTTTCCCTCATAAAATAATCTAATAATTGGGTATTCTAGCATACCTAAAGAACAATGATATAATGAAATCATGTTTTGGAAAGGATTTTTTAAATGGTTCGGGATTTATATTGCTGTGACAATTGTGGTGTACGGACTAATTTTCGCTCTCTTTCTTCTTTTCAATCACAAATAACAAATAATTTTCAATTTTAAATTTTTATTGAATATTACAATTTTTAATGTTTTAAACATTGGTCATTTGACATTGATTAGAAATTAGTAATTTGAAATTAGAAATTCTTACTACTGTTCTTTTTCAAAATACTCTTGTAAAATTTGTTTGGCAATCGGCGCTGCCACATCTGAACCTTCTCCACCATTTTCAACTAAAACTGTTACGACAATTTGCGGATGGTATGCAGGAGCAATGACTGTGATCCATGCATCTGCTTTGGTATCAGCATTCCCAATCTGTGCAGTTCCTGTCTTACAGGCAAGTGTAATTTGTGTTTGATTTTTATCACTTGCATTTGCTGAACTGGTCGCATCATCAGGAGCCTTAAAGTCTAACCCGTCATTTTCATTTTTGAGATTTGAGTTTTGAACTTTAAAATTAAACAATGGATACGCCACCCCTCCCGGACTACAGACATCAATCATCCCTTTTTGAATAAGATCGTGATTCTCTTTCGTCAATAAATTATCATGTATAATGTGTAATTTATCATTGAGTAAAAGATGTGGTTGATAAAGCGTACCTCCGTTGGCAACAATGTCAGTCCAAGCGTTCACTTGCAGAGGTGTTGTTAATAAATATCCTTGTCCAATCCCATATTCATACGTATCACCTGTATACCAATCTTCACCAATGTTTTTCTTTTTCCACTCTTCAGTCGGCAGTACACCACTGGCTTCACCAGGCAAATCAATACCTAAAGTATTTCCAATACCATATGTTTTGGCAAAATTAGACAATTTATCAATGCCAATCTTATCAGCTAATTTATAAAAGAAAATGTCATTTGATCTGGCAATTGCTCGCACTACATCCACAGGCCCTTGTTCTTTTCGACCATAATCTGTGTAATACCAATTGGCAAAAGAAAATTTACCAATCGTAAGCACTCCTGTATCTTCGATCGTCCATGAATCGTCAATAATCTTTTGTTGTAAACCTGCAGCTGCTGTGACAATTTTGAAAGTGGATCCGGGTGGATAAGTACCACTAATTGTACGGTTCAATAACGGTTGACTCGTTCCATCTAATAACACTGAGGCAACATTTTTATAGGCACTATCAGATGCAACATGATATGTTTGATCAAGTGTAAATAAATTAGGATCAAACGATGGTTGTGAAACAAGTGCGAGAATTTCTCCGTCTGGTTTAGAGATAACAACTGCTCCTTTATTTACTGTCTTAATCGCATTATATGCTGCAACTTGCAACTTACTGTCAAGTGTCGTCGTAATATTTTGTCCCGGTATGGGATCTGTTTGTCCAAGTGTTCGGACGACATTTCCCAATGCGTCAACTTCTAATAATTGTTTTCCATCAGTTCCTCGCAATTGATGCTCATATTGTTCTTCAATACCATTTTCACCTACTACATCAGTCGGTTGATAATCACTAAATGCAGTTGTTCCCAGTTGGTCTTTAGTAATTTGTCCTGTGTAACCCAAGACATGAGCCATACTATCTGTAAAAGGATAATGTCGTAAGCTATCAATTTCAATATTCCGCTTTCCTTGCACAAGTGCATCTAAAGCTTGTTCTTTGGAAAGAAAAACTACTTTCCCATTTACTAACTCACGATATCCTGGTGTGTTGTACACGAGAGGAATACCATTGCGATCAAAAATAATTCCTCGAGGCGCGTGAATGACCCTCGTTCGAGTCCGATTAGAATCAGCCAAAGCACGATAATAATCTCCTTGAAATAATTGCGTTGATATAAGTTTGACGACCAATAAGCCAATACATAAACATAAAATAATTAGAAATAAATAAGTTCGGAAAGGAAATATCCCAGCGAAATCCTTCCCATGCCTACGAGGTATTTTTTCTGTACGAATATGTTCAGCAAATGTATAATCTGGCTTCATAAATGGGGTTAGATGTTGAAGATTAGATACTAGATAATGAAGTAAGAAGATGGAATGTAGAAATCTAACTTCAAACGCCTAATCTCTTATTCCAGCTTCTTTATTCTAACATCTAATTTCTACCATAAATATGAAATGCTTTCAATAACCCAAAACATACCTCGGCAATGACTACAGTACAAATAGCTTGTAGGACAATCGATGTATGGACGAAAAGGAAAAGATACAATAAACTCAAGATTGCCGTAGAAATAGCAATAAACGGGTACGTTGCGATCTCATATTTCCGCTGGTATAACAATAAAGCAAAAACACTGCAAAGAAAATAAAGACTCGTAACGCCTATTGTTTTCCCTGACATAAGATCAAGGATAAGGCCGCTGAGAAAAACTCCTAGAAATATACTCTCTTTCTGTGTGCTTACTGCATAAGGAATAACTAACGCCAATACAAGAGGAAGTGTCGTCAGTGTCCCTTCAAGGTAGGTTGCTAAAAAAAGCATGATATAAAAAACGTATTGCATCATGGATGTGGAATTAAAAAGACAAGGCTTTCATGAGTAATGTCAAACGGCCGTTGCAAAGCAGCAGTTTGAAATAATGCGCTTGGATTTTTATATACAGCAGTAATGGTACCAATCACCAACTGAGGAGGGAAACCTTGTCCATTCTCATTCATATCACCTTTAGTGACTACAACATCTTTCAATGCCAATTTATCTGATAAAATGACATTGCCAAATACACTTTTTCCATTTCCAATCCCTTGCACAATGCCTAATGCATTTGTCTTCACTGTCACCCCGGTCAAAGAAAGAGCAGGATTGGTAGCTAAACTCACCACTGAGAGATTTGGTTGTGTCTTCGTCACTTTTCCCACTAACATATTTTTTATAACCGCTACAGTACCAATTTTTACGCCTTGATTACTTCCTTGATCAATAATAATCGTCTCGGGTTGCGCGACTCCGGGAATAAAACGCGGCATACCGATAATATGGGCTGGTAAAAGATTTTTCTGGGGGTTCGTCATGGTCGCAAATTGATCATGTAAGGCTGCGTTATCATTTTTCAGTTGCGATACTTGCGCTTGCAAACTTGCTAGCTGCTGCTGCAGTTTCTGTTCAGGTGTCGTAGCAGATGAACTGGCAAATACTGTATAAGTAAAACGTTGCAATGGTTGCAATGCGCTTTCAATCAATGCAAATCCATTTACCACAGGACTAAAACGTTGTAAGCTAATAAGTAGCACAGTAAGTATGAGAAAAAAAATGAATGTAGTAAAATATGAAGATTTCTTATGCATAACGTAAAAAAGTATTTAGTATATGGTATCTAGTATTTAGGACAAAAAGGAAACTTTTCCTACTAACTTCTAGATACTAGATACCAGATACCAGATACCAGATACCAGATACCAGATACTTCTATCCTAGTCCCCCAATGATTTTTACTCTATTCAATAAATGAATATCATCCAGTACTTTTCCTGTTCCACGAACCACCGTCGTTAATGGATCTTCTGCCAAAATAACCGGCATATGTGTCCGTTCTATGATTAATTGATCAAGACCTGGCAATAATGATCCTCCTCCGGTGAGTAAAATACCTCGTTCTAACACATCAGAAATAAGTTCAGGTGGTGTTTCTTCCAATACATCGGCAATTCCTTCAATAATTTGTGTTAAAATTGGCGATAATGCTTCACGTATTTCTGCTTCTGAAACGCGTAAACTTCGAGGAAGTCCAGTTTCAATATCTCTTCCCCGGATAATATTCACCCTATTCCCTTTTTCTTTTATCCTTTCTTCTTCGTCATCCACTAGCTCTTTTTCTTCTTCATTCTTTTCTTTATTCTTCTCGTTACTTTTCGCTTTTTCACTTCCAGTTTTGATTTTCTTCTCGTACGCGCTCCCGATATTCATTTTTATATCTTCAGCTGTTTTTTCACCTATCAATAATCCATGACGAAGTCGCATATAATGTAAAATCGCTTGATCCATATCATCGCCGGCAAGTTTTAACGATCGGCTCACGACAATACCTCCTAATGCGATAACTGCAATTTCCGTCGTCCCTCCGCCAATATCAACCACCATAATTCCAGTTGATTGAAAAACCGAAATATTCTCACCAATCGCACTGGCCATAGGTTCTTCGATGAGAAATGCCTCTCGTGCACCAGCATTCAATGCTGCTTCCCACACAGCCCGTCGTTCAACTTCTGTGACGCTTGAAGGAATGCCAATAACCACACGTGGACGAGCCAAAAGCCCTGGCAAGAAGCTACCCATTTCATGCACTTGCTTAATATAATAGCTAATCATTGCCTCAGTCGCATCAAAATCTGAAATAACGCCGCTTTTCAGTGGGCGAATCGTCACAATTGACGCAGGCGTCTTCCCTACCATTTTTTTGGCTTCACTTCCGATAGCTATTACTTTTTTGGTTTTTTTATGTTGTGCCACTACTGACGGTTCACGAATCACAATACCCTTTCCTTTCACATAAACGAGTGTATTTGCAGTTCCCAAATCGATACCGATATCGTGGCTAAAAAGGCTAAAGAATTTATTGAACATAGTAGTAGTATCTGAAATCTTAGATATTAAATCTCAAATAGATAGTTCTAAAGTTTTGAAATATACATTTGAGATTTGATTTTTGCAATTTGAGATAGTGTTTCTTCGTCTCATTCTAGCATCTACACACATAATTTGAAAGCCGGACAGAACAACCAAGAAAGTTTTTGCAACACATCCTATAATTGATTTTCTACTAATGAAATGCTATACTTCTACGCATGAAATCTCCAGATTTTGAAAAACCCAGTAGACGAATCATACCGGATAATGGTGGCTATGGACAATTCTTGGCAAGCTTACAGTATGTACCAAAAGAAATAGTAGATGATAGTGTTGTCCGACAGCAAATCAGTATCGCTCAAGATGAGTCTCTTGATCCTGAAGAACGCTTTGCAGCAAAAAATGCTATTAGAAATACATTCATCCGTTTTATTCCGGCCGCAATTAAAACATCTAACAAAAATAAATATCCTCAAGAAGAATTAGTGGGAGAAATGTTTGAAGTCTTAGACAGTGCCATTAATAATTTTGATCTTAATGCTATCAATGACGAAACAGGAAAACCAAGCCAATTTTCAGCCTATATTTGGTCATCATTAATACTAAAATTAAAAAGCCCAAAAACAGTGGAAGATCCACGTCAATCAGTTCATCTTCCGGCCCGGGCCACAGAAATTCTTCCAAGAGCTAGAAATGCATATCGTGTATTGATAACTGATAATCCAATAGACCATCTAGATCGTCATAGGTGGTATGAAAGGACCAACGAGTTACTCATGGAGTCAGGTAAAAAACCAATAAAAGAGGATGTTTTTAAGGCAATAGTCCAATTTGGTATAGGAAACCCGTTCGTTTCGCTTGATGTATTAGTTGAAAATGAACAAGAAGAGATCGATGATAATGATAGCATTGAGATGCGATATCGTAAATTTCCCGTTCTTCACCCTGATACACAACCACGCAATCAACCAGAAACTCAGAGTATACGCTCAGTAGAAAGACAAGAATTAGAAAAGCTCATCGCCTCGACATTAAGTCCTAGACAACAACAAGTCATACAATTAAAATTTGGTTTAGGATGTAATTCAGATGACGATCGTCGTTCTGCAGGATTAAATGATACAGAAATAGCTAAGTTACTTGGAGTATCACGTCAAGCAACCGATCATCATACGCAAACTGCATTAGAGAAACTGTTGAAAGCATATAGGGCTTCTTCTTTACCCAAACTAGAAACTCAAAAGTCGCATGATGCACAAATCCCTATTTTTACAATCAATGCTAAAGCCACAAAAATACGTGATATCTTTATTGAGCCTCTTAAGGAAGATAAAAATGCGTTACTGCAATTTGAGCATTCACATGAATACCATTATGCAACTAGCTATAGACAGTTAGCGTTAGATATTTTTAGTGGAAGAAGTTCTGAATATATAGGTATTCCCATGGAATTGAAGTACGAGTTAGTAGGTCAAATATTCAAAATTCCAGTTCCCGATTCTTCTACAAGATATACTAAAAAGACAGAAGGACTTTTGAAAATTATGGATGATATGTTCAGTTTCGTTTCTCCCCAATTCTATGAACCATTACGGTTATATTATGGACTGGATAATCCAAGGAGAAGAGGGATGAATTATCGACAAATTGGAGAAACTTTACAGCCGCCTATCAAAGGACCAAAAGCGAAACAATTAATTGATAGCGGATTTCAGTTATTGCGCCAACCCCAAGTCAGTCTCCCTCTCGCTCAGTTCCTTGATGAACTTTAAAGTAAATCTGTTACAATACTTGTATGCAAAAATGGATCGATTATTGCACTACGTCTATTCGCTGGTTATTCTATATCCTTTTCTTCACCGTCCCGCTTTTTTTTACTAATAACACCTCTGAACTCTTTGAATTGAATAAAATATGGCTCACT
>Ga0070679_100004772_pt1 | contig 12499 bp, 9 predicted proteins | sample KBSC63BmetaG_FD_65652 | JGI IMG/M metagenome (GOLD analysis project Ga0070679, IMG submission 65652) | Corn rhizosphere microbial communities from Kellogg Biological Station, Michigan, USA - KBS C6-3B metaG | ecosystem: Host-associated > Plants > Roots > Rhizosphere | place: USA: Michigan... | reverse complement strand
CCAACACAGCCGCGCCTGCTCTTCTCGACCATCGCCGAGCTGTTCGGCGACAGCGTCTGGTTCGGCTGCGCGTATCACGCGGAGCAGCCGGTCGCGTGCGGCTGCGGCTTTCGCTGGGGCGGCGAGTTCGAGATGACGTGGGCCTCGTCGCTGACCGCATACAATCGCCTCGCGCCCAACATGCTGCTCTACTGGAGTTTCATGGAGCGCGCCATCCAGGAGGGTGTGCGTGTATTCAACTTCGGACGGTGCAGCCCCGGGGCGGGAACGCATCGCTTCAAGAGACAGTGGGGTTCGCGTGACGAACCGCTCTGGTGGTACGACCTGTCGGCGCGGAACGGCGCAACGACACCGTCGCCGGATGACTCGGGCTACTCGTGGGGACCGCGGCTGTGGAAACACCTGCCCGAACCGGTCGCCACCGCGCTTGGCCCCCACATCGTGCGCTACATTCCGTAAATGGCCAGACGCCAGCTCCCCGTCCTGTCGCCCATCGCGCCGGCCGCGTTGGGCGGAGCGTTGGGTGCGGTGCTCATGCATCGCCGGCGCGCGCTTGCGGATGTGGCTGCTTCGTTGACCACCAGCTGCGGCGCCCGGCAGACCTTGCTCACCAACAGCGGCACATCCGCGCTCGTGCTGGCGCTCCGGCTCGCCGTTGGTGAAGGGAAAACCGTGGCGTTTCCCGGCTATGCCTGCGTGGATCTCGCGGCGGCTGCGCGCTTTGCCAAGGTGCATGTCCGGCTCTACGATCTGGATCCGCGCACGCTGAGTCCAGATCTGGGATCGGTGGCCGCCGTGCTGTCGCGCGGCGTGAATGCCGTGGTCGTGGCGCATCTCCATGGCTTTCCCGCTGACGTGCCTGCCGTGAGTCGTCTGGCGGCGCAGGCTGGCGTACCGGTGATCGAGGATGCGGCCCAGGCTGCCGGCGGCACGCTGTTGGGACGGCCGCTTGGCTCATTCGGTGCACTCTCGGTCTTCAGCTTCGGCCGGGGTAAGGGAATGTCCGGTGGACACGGCGGAGCGCTGGTGTGTCGCGACGAACGCTTCGTGAGCGGGCTGAAGCACGCGGGCTTCCGCGTGGGGCGGCCTGGCTGGGGATGGGCAGACGTCGCCACAGCGGCGGCACAGTGGGCATTCGGCCGACCGTCGCTGTACGCGCTGCCCTCAGCTCTGCCGGGGCTGCGACTGGGCGAGATGGTGTACCACCCCGCGCGCGAACCGCGCTCGCTCTCCATTGGTGCCGCCGCGCTGGTCGGGCGCGCGCTGCGCACGCTGTCCGAGGACGTCTCGCTTCGCCGACGCAACGCCACGGCGCTGTACATGGCCGCCACGGAGGGCAGCGACATCGAGCCGATCACCTTGCTGCCTGGAGCGACCAGCGGGTTTCTGCGCTTTCCCGTTGTTGACTCGGGCGGTCGTGTGGAACGTCCCGACATGGGCATCGTGCGCGGCTATCCACGCACCCTGCACGAGCAGGATGAACTGCGTCCCTGTCTGATGTCTGACGAGCCCGTGACGCCGGGCGCCACGATGCTGCGCGAGGGACTGTTCACCCTGCCGACACACGAACGGGTGGACGCCGACGACATCGAGCGGATGGGTGAATGGCTGCGTGTGCCCACGCGTGTCCTGATGACGTTCGCGCCTCGGTCCCGCCGTACCGAGGGGTCATGTCGCAGCGCATGATCGCCGATGAGGTCGCGATGTCTTCCGCCGCGGAAGCCCTTGGGCCGGCGGTCGGCGAATATCGCGCGCCGCGCGCGGCCAGAGCGCTCCGCGTTGTCTATCTGTGGGATGCGGACTATCCGTGGGACGTGCGAACGGAAAAGATCTGCGCGACGCTCACGAGCGCCGGTCACGATGTCCACATCGTGGCCCGCAATCGTGCGCGGCGAGCGCTCATCGAGCGGCGTCCGGAAGGCACGGTGCATCGGATGCGGCCCTGGCCGCTGGCGGGCCGTCGTCTCGATGTCGCTCTCGGATTTCCCGCGTTCTTCAATCCGAGGTGGACGGCGACACTGGCACGCGCACTCCGATCGGTGCGGCCCGACGTGCTGATTGCCCGGGATTTGCCGCTGGCGCCCACCGCCATCACCATTGCCCGGCGCTACGGCATACCGGTCGTGCTCGACATGGCGGAGAATTATCCGGCGATGATGCGAATGATCTTCGACGAACACGTGCAGAAGCCTGTGGACTATCTCGTACGCAATCCCGCCGCAGTCGCGGCGGTGGAGCGCTACGCCATCCGACGGGTGGATCGGGTAATGGTGGTCATCGAGGAAATGGAGGAACGACTGCGCGCGCTGGGCGTCGCTGCTGACCGCATCCACCTCGTGTCCAATACGCCGCCCGCGAGTCGTGCCGCTGCATCATCGGTGCGCCGCACGCGACGCGCGAACGCAGAGTTGTCACTGGTATACCTGGGGCTGCTGGAGATGTCGCGCGGCATCATGGAGATGGTCGACGCTGCCGCGATCTTGCGCGACCGCGGCCGGCCCGTGCGGGTCACCATTGTCGGCTCCGGTCGCGATCGCGAGCGGTTCGTCGAACGCGCCTCGGCACTCGGACTTGCTTCCGACCTGGTGAGCTTCCCGGGATTCGTGCCTCGACATGCCGATGCCTTGGAGATTGTCGCAAGCGCCGATGTCGGCGTACTGCCTCATCGCACGAATGAACTCTGGAACACAACCATCCCGAACAAGCTCTTCGACTATATGGCCGCCGGACTGCCGGTGCTGACGTCGGATGCGCTGCCGTTCGCGCGGATCGTGCGGGAGGCGGACGCGGGGGTCGTGTTCGAATCAGGCAGCGCGGGGGCTCTCGCGGATGCGGTCGAGCAATTCGCGGACGCCGACGTGCGCGCACGGTACGGCACGAACGGCCGGCGAGCCATCCGTGAGGAATACAATTGGGAGCGCGACCTCCAGGGTCTGGTGCGGGCCGTGGAACTCGCCGCGAGCCACAGGCGCCAGGGTCACTGATGCCACAGCCGATTCCGGTTAGCGGCGCTCCGCGAGCAGGCCGAACGCCAGGCGTTCAGGGAGCCGTGCTCCCACCCTGGCCCGAGCCCGGGGCCGACCGGCTGATGAAGGCCGTGGGCTTCATGTTGTTCGCGTACGTGTGGCGGGTGCAGGATATCATTCCCATTCTCGGGGCGATCCACCTGCCGTTGCTGGCAACTGGAGTCACGTTGCTCCTCTACCAGGCATCCCGCCAGCCATGGCGGCGCATGGCACAGCTCCGCACGCCGATCGTGTATATCGTGCTCGGCATTTTCGCGGTCATGCTCGCAGGTGTATCCACCAGTCTGTGGCGAAGCCACAGCCTGTCCTTTGCTCTCCAGGATTATCTCCAGAACATCGTCTTCATGGGATTGGTCGCCGCCAGCATTCGCTCGGTGCGCGACGTGGAGTGGTACACGGCGCTCAATCTGTACGGTGCATTGTTCTACGCGATCTTTGTCAGTCTCTTCTTCAGCGTTGACGCGGGCGGGCGCCTCAGCGACCTGGTGTACTACGATGCGAACGATTTTGCATTGATCCTCGTGCTGACCATCCCGTTCGCCGTCTATTTTCTGCGCTCGCAAAGCGGGTCACGCCGGCGCATGCTGGGGCTCGTCGCCATCGGGTTCTTCATGCTCGGCATCGTCAAGAGCGGATCGCGCGGTGGATTCCTCGGCCTACTCACGGTTCTGCTGTACATTCTCATTCGCTATCGGGCCATTCCAACCCGGGTCCGGTTGTTCGCGGCCGTCGGCGGCCTGGGGCTCGTGGTCGTGCTTGGTTCGACTGAGTACTGGCAGCAGATGCGCTCGATCATGCACCCCGAAACCGATTACAACTGGAGCGATCCGCAGGGACGACGGGAGATCTGGACGCGCGGGATCAGCTACGTGGAGCAGCGCCCGATACTCGGCGTTGGCGTTGGCGCCTTTCCCGTTGCGGAAGGCACGCTGTCGGTGATCGGCCGCGAGCTCGCAAGTCGAGGGAGCGGCTTCAAGTGGTCCGTGGCGCACAATTCCTTCGTCGAGACCGCAGCGGAGCTGGGCATACCGGGCATCATCCTGTTCGTGTCCTTGCTCATTACGACAATCGCGACCATGGCACGCGTTCGATCGGGGCGACGATACGGACCATTGATCACCAATCGGGAGACCGCGCTCGGACAGATGATGGTGGGCTCGCTGCTTGGCTATTGCGCGGGCGGCTTCTTTGTCTCAGCGGAATATTATTCCTACCTGTACTTCCTCGTGGGTCTTGCGATCGGGCTCGACAAGGTGCTGCGGCTCCGGCGCCGTGCGACAATGACTGCCATTGCCGCGTACGTATCGCCGGTGCGGCTCTCCTCAATGCCGTCCGCGTCAATGGCGGCTGTGAGGCCGCCGCGGCCGTGAGCCGCGGGTGGCTCAAGTGGGTCGCGGAGCGCGGCCTGCTGCTGAGCGGCCTGCCGCGCCTCACGCGACATCGGCGCTCCGGGCACACAATCATTCTTGCGTACCACGACATTGTGCCGGACGGCGAGCAGCCCGTGGGCGACCGGTCGCTTCATCTGGCCCGGGACACGTTCGCCGCGCAGCTGGATACGCTCCGCAAGACGCACGACGTGATTCCCCTGACGGAGGCCATCGAGGGCGAATGGCGTCCTGCACGCCGCCCGCGCGCCGTCATCACATTCGACGACGCATATGGCGGCGCCGTGAAGTACGGTGTGGCAGAGTTGTGTGCGCGCGCGATGCCCGCGACAATTTTCGTGGCGCCGGCCTTTCTCGGCGGTGGCGCGTTCTGGTGGGATCTACTCACGCCACGGGGCGCCGCGGGGCTGCCGCCGCGCGTACGCCAGCATGCGCTGACCGCTTACGCGGGCCGCGGCGATTGCATTCTCGCCGACAGCACGCTCGCTCCCGGCGTACTACCTGTCCTCCCACCCTTCGCGCGGGGTGCGCCGGAATCGGAGCTGCTGGCGGCAGCGGGGAAGCCAGGAATCACGCTCGCCTCGCATTCCTGGAGCCACCCCAATCTCCCGGCTCTGCCGCCGGACGAACTCGAGCAAGAGCTTGGCCGGCCGCTGTCATGGCTTCGGGAGCATGTCGACTCACCGCTGCCGTACCTGTCGTACCCCTATGGGCTGTCCGCGCCGCACGTGGAGGCTGCCGTGGAGAAGGCCGGCTATCGGGCCGCGCTGTGCATCGAAGGCGGATGGCTTCACACACGCCCGAAGCGGACGTTCGCGCTTCCCCGCGTGGACGTTCCGTCCGGCATCTCGCCGGAGGGGTTTCGTCTCCGCATTGCCGGAGTGCTCTCGTGACCCGTCGAGGTTCCGTACTGGTCACGGATGGCGAACAGCGATCCGCACTCGCGGTCGTACGCTCCCTCGGGCATGCGGGCTACCAGGTGCACGTCTGCGCGACTCGCCCGAAGCCGCTCGCCGGAGCGTCCCGCTTTGCCGTGTCGGAGTCGGTGATTGCCGATCCGCTGCGCGAACCGGAGATCTTCGTGCGCGACGTTCACGCCATCCTTGAACGCCGTGGCATTGATACCCTCATTCCTCTGAGTGAGGCGTCGCTGCTTGCACTCCTTCCGTGCCGCGAGCGCTTCGCTGGCGTGTGCGTGCCTTTTCCCTCAGCCAGTGTCTTTCGCCACATCAGTGACAAGGCGGCGCTCATGCGCGCCGCACCGCAGGCGGGCATTGCCATACCCGAGAATCGAGTGCTTCAGCGCGCGACTGAGCTGGCCACGCTGCACAGCGCGTGGGGCGGAGCGTATCCGCTGGTTCTCAAGCCATCGCGCTCGGTGGGCGAGCACGACGGCCATCGGGCCAAGCTCAGCGTGCGGCACGTGGCGAACGATGCTGAACTCGCGGCTGCGGCACGCGAGCTCGGGGAGGACGCCTATCCTCTCCTGGTGCAGCGGCGCATCGTGGGGCCCGGCGTCGGAATCTTTCTGCTGATCTGGCGTGGTGAGACTTTGGCGGTGTTCTCGCATCGGCGCATTCGGGAGAAGCCACCATCGGGAGGCGTCAGTGTGTATCGGGAGAGCATCCCGGCCGATCCCGAACTGGTGCAGCGGTCACGTGCGCTGCTCGACTCATTCGGTTGGGATGGGGTGGCCATGATTGAATACAAGGTGGATGCGCACACCGGCACGCCGTATCTCATGGAAGTGAACGGTCGTTTCTGGGGATCGCTGCAGCTCGCGATCGATGCCGGTGTGGATTTTCCAGCACTTCTGCTCGCAGCGGCAACGGGTGAACCGGTGCCGCCCGTCTCGCAGTATGCGGTTGGTGTGCGGAGCCGCTGGTGGTGGGGCGACGTGGATCATCTCGTGGCGCGCCTTCGCCGATCGCGCGAGGCACTCTCGCTTCCGGCGGACGCGCCGGGTCGCTGGAGCGCGATCCGTGATTTTCTCACGATTCACGCGGGCAGTGACCGCGAAGAAATTCTGCGCCGTGACGATCCTCGCCCATTCTGGCGGGAAACACGCCAGTGGTTTCGCCCCGCATGACGACCGCACAGGGTGCGTCATCGGGAGCGCCGTCGCGCGTCGCCCTGCTGCTCGAGTCGGATGGCCCCGGCGGAGCGGAAATGATGCTGCTGCAGCTCGCGGAGGAACTGCGGCGGCGAGGGCATTACGTGCTGCACGTCGGACCGGCACATGGAGCGGGGTGGCTGAGTGGACGCTTCAGGGAAGCGGGATTCGATTCAGCCACGTTCTCGCAACGGGTGTCGCTGGATCCCGCGTGCGTGCACGGCCTGAGCCGGCTGTTCCGGCGGTATGCGATTGACGTCGTGCACAGTCATGAGTTCGCGATGGCCGTCTACGGCGCCGCCGCCGCGAGGAGCGTGGGAGCGTCGCATGTCATCACGATGCACGGCGGTCGGTATTACGCGGAGCGGTGGCGGCGGCGGGCAGCATTGCGCTGGGCGGCGCGTCGCAGCAACGCGCTGGTGGCGGTGTCGCGCGCCACGGGCTTGGAGCTGGCCCGGACTCTTGGTCTGGATCCGGGCAGGGTGACGGTGGTGCCGAACGGCATTCCGTTCCGCTCCGGCAATCGCATCACGCTACGGCGCGAATTGGGCATACCGGCGAACGAGCTGCTCGTGGTGGCCATTGGCAATCTGTATCCGGTGAAGGGGCACGTCGTGCTGTTGCGTGCTCTGGCCAGTCTCGTCCATGACACACCGACCATTCCGTGGCGCCTCGCTATCGCGGGCCGGGGCGATGCCGAAGGTGCGCTGCGGTCGTTCGCCAGCGACGCGGGAATTGCCGATCGCGTGCATTTGCTCGGCTTTCGCTCCGATGTGCCGGATATTCTCGCAGCCGCTGACCTGTTCGTGATGCCATCGCTCTCGGAGGGGTTGCCGCTGGCACTCGTGGAAGCCATGTCCGCGTCGCTGCCCATAGTCGCCAGCGATGTGGGTGGGATTCCCGAAGTCGTTGAGCGGGAGGCGGAAGCGCTGCTCACGCCGCCGGGCGATGCGGGCGCGATCGCCCAGGCGCTTGCCAGGCTGCTGCCCGACGATGCACGACGCGCGGCGCTCGGCGCAGCCGCCCGGCGCCGGGCGTTGCGTGACTTCAGTGTGGATCGCATGGTCGATGCGTACGAACGGTTGTATCGCCCCGCTGAGTGGGACGCCTCAGGAGCAGCCGGAGGCGTGGTGGTCACGGCGCGAGTGTCCCGCGACGGCCAATGACCAGACGAAATTCGAATGGCGCGATGGACCCGCGGCGGGTGGGTGTGCTCCATGTGCATACCAGTTATTCCCATGACGGGCTCGATTCGCCAGAGCAGTTGCGCGATTTTGCTGCGGAACGAGGGATCGGGTTTGTTGGGCTTACAGACCACGCCGAAGATCTCAGCGCGGATCAATGGGATGCATACGTCGAGCACTGTCGGGCCGCTTCCGATGCGGCCGTCCGGCTCATCCCTGGTCTTGAATTCCGTTTTGTGGGCCATATCGGTCTTCATCTGCTCGCGCTGGGGCTGAGCCGGTGGATCGCGCCCGAAACACCGGGCGAATTCGTGACGATGACAGAGGGCGTGGCGCAATTCACGATTGTGGCGCATCCTATCCTGGCACGCTATCGCGTTCCGCCTGAAGTACGGTCGGGAATCGACGCAATCGAAATCTGGAACGCGAGCTACAACACGCGCTATCTCCCCGATTCCCGCGCGATCCGCCTGTTGCAGGAGATCCGACGCACACGGTCATGCGTTGTGGGCATCGCGGGGCTGGACCAGCACGACCGTCGCAACGATCGCGAGACGCGGGTAATCGTGCGGGAGGCGGCTGACGATCCGCTCGTTCAGCTGCAGGCGGGTGAATTCGAGAATATCGGACGGACCATGCGACTCGATGCAGCAGCGGATCTCGGCAGCGCGCGGCTTGGCATGCTGTCCGCGTTCCGGTGGACGCTCGATCGCGTGGAACGCGTTCACGAACGCGTTGCCAGATCCCGCCGCCGGTCCGGCTGAGGAAGCAGCCGCGCAATCGCGTCGAGCAGGATGCCCGCCTGCGTGCGCCGGCTGAATCGTTCATCTTGCGCAATGTGCACGGGTCGCTCCCCGCGTCGAAATGCCTGATAGCGCCTGCGGATGGCCGCGGCGATGGCGTCGATGTCGTCGGTGTCCACGCTGTCCGCGTCCGTATCCCGCAGCAGCAGGTCGTTCGCGCTTCCTCGGTCGGATAGCGCCAGGAGCCAGGCGTCGAAGCGCATGCACTCGAAGGTCTTGGCGGGGATGGTAATGGTGCTCCAACCCGCGAACGTGATCAGCATGGTGGCGCCGGCCATGAACTCCATCGCCTTGGCGTGCGGCTGGCGCGGCGTCACGGTCACGAAGTCAGCGAGACCTTCGCTCTGGGCGATGGCGCTGATTTGAATCTGGCCTGGCCCATCGAACGCGCCAAGAAAATCCACGCCGAATTCGGCCGGGGCAAGCTGCAGCTCACGCACGACACGGGCTACCCCGCGTAGAAGAAAGAGCGGATCCATTCGGGTGTAGATGGTGCCAGCGTATCGGATGACAAATCTGCTTGTGTGCGTGGAGGGCGGGAGCGGATCATCATCAGCGCCGTTCATCACCGCTATCATGTCATCGCGCCGCGCCGGGTAGCGCTCGGCCAGTGCGTCCCGAGCGGGCGCCGTGTTGGCGACGATCAACGCCGCACGTTCGATCGCTGCCTTCTCGTAGCGCTCGGCAAGCCGATACCAGAGCGGGCTGGCATGGCCCTCGTAAATCCTCGGACTCAGGCTCCATGGATCGCGCATGTCCATGACCAGCGGGAGACCCGTCCGCACCGATAGGAGCCGCCCACCCTCATGGGTCATGTGTGGGGGGCCTGACGTGATAACGACAAAATGCTCGGGTCGTCTCAGCCGCACAGCAAGTTGCGCCGCCGCGCGCGCCCATGAGATATGGCGCTCGTACCATCGCCAGGCCCAATACGCCCGCAGAACTCCGCGCGTCGTGTAGGCAGTGCGGCGCATCTCATTGCGATCCAGTGTCTGAGGCCGGCTATCCAAGGCAGCCACTTTGTCGTTGCCACTGGCCGCCGTGTCCGCACTGGCGCCGGTGTGGTGCAGGGCCCGATACGCGGCGTGCATCAGGTCCTCCATGCGCTCCGGCATCTGCCTGGTATCGGGAATGGCGTACACGCTCATGTCCTCAGGCAGCGCAGCCATCCGATCAGGATCGTGCTCCGGCCCGTCATGCGTGATCACATCGACGCCCCATCCCCGCTCAGTGAAAAAGTGCGCCAGCTTTTCCCAGCGTCGCGCGCCCACCGTACGATCTGGCGGAAAGTGATAGCTGATCAGGAAGACCCTGGGATGCGGCGGCAGATGCGACGACCGATTCGCCAGGAGAACGCGCTCGCTCATCCGACGCTCCGGTCGGCACCCTGCGCGTGCAGTATGGCCTTCGCCACGATATCCGCGATCACTCTCCAATCGTGACGTCGTGCTTCCGCCTGACGCAGCAGGCGAAGTGCTGGCGCACATTCCTCCGGCCCCAGCGCTTGCGTCAGCGCTGTATCCCATTCAGTGAGAGTGCTCGCTGTGCTTACCAGTGCGCCGACATCCTGCAGAACAGGCAGCGGCACGCTCACAATCGGACGACCGCCCGCCAGGTATTCGTTGAGCTTGAGCGGATACGTGTATGTGGAGTACGAGTTCATCCGGTACGGCATGAGACAGACGTCGAAGTGCTGCGGGTACTGGGCGAGCTCCGCGGTGGATTTGGGACCCAGGAAGTACACATTCCGTGCCTGCTCCAGGCGGCCGATGAGAACATCGATGTCCGGCTGCTCGCGCCGCGCGCCAACGAACACAAAGGACCATGCCGGATGCCTGGCGACGAGTGACGAGAGCAGCTCCCAATCCAGTTGCGTTTTCAGAAAGCCGGCATAGCCGAGGCGCGGGGAAGGGACGCGCGCCAGGTCCGCCGGCATCGGCACCGGATCCGCGAATGACCGGAAATCCACTCCGTTGGACAGCAGCATGCTGTGCGCGCTCAACGCGCCCTTCCATGCGAACATGGGCCGTGACACGGTAAAGAGCAGGTCGGTTCGGCGTACGAGTTGCTCCTCTTGCGGATCGATCTGCTGCTTCTCCCGGTCGGAATTCGAGTATTCGTCGTAGATGTGATAGCAACTGAGATCGTATTGCACGGCGTCGAGCGCGGCCGCCAGGTCCGGATGCCAGATGTACAGCACAATGCGCCGGCATCCCTGGCGCAACAGACTGTTGCGGGCAGCCGCAATGCGAGCGCGAAAGAGCCGGCTCGCAAGCCAGCCCGGCCGATAGACGACCGGCATCCACGATGCACTGTCGCGAACGACAAAACTTTGGGGCTGCCCCTTGGGAGTCAGCTCGCGCGCGGGCGCAACGGGGTGCTTCGCCGCCGACCGCCACTCCGGCGCAGGATTCAGCCAGAGCACACGGAAGTATCGAGCCAGCCGTGTGAGGACCTGGTGCCGTGAATTCCAGCGCCAGCTCCACGGATCGACGGATAACGAAAGAATGCCAATGTCCGGATGCAGCGGGACAGGAGTCGAATTCGCATCCACGCCGCTCGAGGCATCGAGATCAGCTGTCGTGGACGAATGCGGCGTTGCCATCACGAATTAGCGAGCGCCTTTTTCTGCCGCGCACTTCGCACCAGCGCCAGAAACGCCATGAGCCGGTGGCGATGCAGGGCGATCATGACCGCCGCATACACCACGACGCCGGTTGCCACCTCCAGTGCGAGTCGGGTTGCAATGGACATGGACGTGGTCAACAGGAAGCGTTCGGCGAACACAGCGATCGCCATCACGACCGTGCTACTCAGGGCAGGCCAGAGATTCCTGAAAAACGCCCAAGGAGACAGATCCAGAATGCGAAAGACAAGGCGATATGATGGGATGAGCACGAATGGATATCCGATGATCCACATGCCGGCGACGCCCGCCGCGCCCCAGCGCGTGCCCAGAAAGAACAGCGCGGGCAGCACCACCGCGCCGATGACCGCGTACCACATGCTCTCACGCGAGTGCCTGGTATAGATCATGACAGGTGCGTTGATGGTCGTGATGGACCGCATTCCACCATACACCGCCAGAAGCTGGAGCGGTAGAATCGCGTTGGTCCACTGGGATCCAAGAGCCAGCGGGACGAGGACGGGCGCGGTGAGCGCGATGCCCACTGATGCCGGAAAGGTAAAGAACGCGAGGCCCTCTACCAGCGCGAGATAGTACCGCCGCAATGCCGGGCGATCCGATGAGACGCTGGAGAATATGGCGGGTGTGACCTGTGAAATGAGGGCACTGATCCGTTCCACGGGAAGCGTCGCGATTTCCCAGCCAAGCGTGTAGGCTCCCAGGACCCCCTTGCCGAGCACACGTCCAACAATGGCAAAGTCGGCATTCTGATATGTGTACCAGCTCACTCGCCCGACCACTACATGCCATCCCACGCGCACGGACTCGGCGATTTCCCGCACATGCGTCGGGAGCGCAAGCCGGTGCCGCCGCACCATGACTGCCAGCACGGAACTCGCAGCGCTCGCCGCAAGGCTGCCGAACACGAGCGAGAGATAGCGGAATCCGAGAAACGCGAGCGTGATGGTGAAGGCGATCTGCACCGCGTTGGATGCCGCATCAATCATGGAAAGCTGGCGAAAGCGCAGATCGCGAGCGAGCAGCGCGCGCGGCAGTACGCCAATGGACGCGAAGAGGAAATTGAGACTCAGGATCTCGACGACGCCGCGGATCGCGGATTCCCCGTAGAATCGGGCGATGGGACCGGCAACCGCAAAGGACAGGAGGTAGAGCACCACGCCCACCACGATTCCGAAACCGCCGAGTTGCGCGATGTGATCTTCGGAGAGATCGCGATCTCGCAGAATGGCGGCCGTGAGTCCGAATTCGTTGACCAGGGCCACGAAGCCCAGATAGACCGCGGCCATGCCCAGGAGGCCGAAGTCGCCCGGCGTGAGCAGCCGGGCAACGATCATGGTC
>Ga0070679_100004771_pt1 | contig 12502 bp, 16 predicted proteins | sample KBSC63BmetaG_FD_65652 | JGI IMG/M metagenome (GOLD analysis project Ga0070679, IMG submission 65652) | Corn rhizosphere microbial communities from Kellogg Biological Station, Michigan, USA - KBS C6-3B metaG | ecosystem: Host-associated > Plants > Roots > Rhizosphere | place: USA: Michigan... | reverse complement strand
GCGCGCGAGAGCCTCCGCGTCCTGCATGGCGGGGTGACCGCCCGCGAACTGAAGCTCATCAAATAGGCGTGGAAGTGTCGCTCTCTCCGTCGGTCGGGCGGAGGGAGCGGCTTCTCCGTCGCGCTTCAGCTTGGCGACCCATTGCCGACGTCCGGCGCGCGTGACTAGCGTCGCCTTATGAAGCGGAAGGACCTCATGAGGCGAAGGACCCGGCCATGAGGACTCTCGCCGCGTCGGCCGTGGCCTTCGCCGCCGTCGCGATGGCATCCGCCGCCAACGCCGCCGCCCCGCGCGTCTCCGGCGCCTGGCGCCTGGTCGAAACCCGCCAGCGGATGGCCGACGGCTCCATCCGGCCCGATCCGGACCTCGGCGGCCATCCGGCGGGCTACATGATCTACGATCCCTCCGGGCGCATGTGTACGGTGTTCAGCGACACCGATCGCCCGCGATGGGCCGCCGCGGGGCCGGCGCCTGCGGACCTTCAGGCCATGTGGGCCAAGACCGTGGTCTACTGTGCGCGATACCAGGAGGACGACGCCCGAGGCGTCCTCGCCTTCCAGATGGAGCTTGGCAATTCTCCGAACGCCGGCGGCTCCAGCCGCGACCGGCGCTTCGAGCTGGTCGGCGACAAGCTCACGCTCTATCCGACGCCGCTGCCCGCCGGCGTGACGGAATGGTCGATCCGCCTGCAGCGCGTCCGCCCCTGACCACCCCGCACCCGCTGGCGGTTGCGACGCCGCGACAGCGCGACGGAATTCTGCCTTATGCGTGAGAAACAACAGCGGAAGTCATCGAGGCGCGCGTGCCGGTCGTCGCATTCATCAGTCCGAAGGGAGGGGCCGGGAAGACCACGGCGGCCCTGGTGCTCGCGCTGGGCCTCGCCGAGCAGGGCCACCGCGTCGCGATCATCGACTCCGACCCGAACAAGCCGCTGGTCCGCTGGACCACCCTGCCCGATCGGCCGGACCGCATCACCGTTCATCCGGCGCCCACCAGCCAGGACATCCGCGACGCGGTGCGTGAGGCGCGGCGGCGCGACCCCTCCTGGATGATTCTCGACACCGAGGGCTCGATCGGTGGCGCCATGTCCTTCACCGCCATGCGGCCGGACCTGGTGCTGACGCCGCTGACCGGCTCTCAGATCGAGGCGGTGGAGGCCATCAAGGCCGCCGACATGGTGCGCGAGTTCGGGCGGCGCGGCGGCCGCCCGCTGATGCACCGCGGCCTGCTGACCAGGGTGCCGGCGGCGATCCGCACACGCTCCCTGAAGAGCGTCGTCCAGCAGCTTCGCGAGCACGGCGTCGAGTTCCTGCCCACCGCACTCCTGGAAAAGGAGGCCTTCCGCGCCCTGTTCTCGATCGGCGGCGGTTTCGCGGGCCTCGAGGCTGAGGGCGTGAGCGGCGTGCCGGCCGCGCGGGCCAACGCCGACGCCTTCATCGACGCGGTCGTCGAGGCCGTCGCCCTCTCCGCCGCATCCGCCGCCTGAGGCGGTCCTAGGCCGGGCGGTTCGCGCCTTCGCCGTCGAGCACCTGGCGCACCTTCAGGGCCAGTTGCTCGTAGGTGAAGGGCTTGGCCAGGAAGGCGACGTTGGCGTCCAGCATACCGTTGTGGACGATGGCGTTGCGGGTGTAGCCGGTCGTGTAGAGCACCTTCAGGTCGGGGCGGCGGCGCACGGCCTCGTCGGCCAGCCGGCGGCCGTCCATGTCCGGCATGACGATGTCGGTGAACAGCAGGTCCACCCGCGGCTGCATCTCCAGCACCGTCAGGGCCTGGGCCGCGTCGGACGCCTGCACCACGGTATAGCCCAGCTCGCGCAGGGCATCGACGGAGAGGTGGCGCACGCGCTCCTCATCCTCGACGACCAGGACGATCTCCTCGCCGGCCGCACGCAGCGCCTCGATCGGCGTCGAAGGCGCGCCGGCCGCATCCTCGGCCGACTGGCTGCGCGGCAGGTAGAGCTTCACCGTCGTGCCGACGCCGGGCTCGGAATAGATCTTCACGTGGCCGCCGGACTGCTTGACGAAGCCGTGCACCTGGCTGAGCCCCAGGCCCGTGCCGCGGCCCACGCCCTTGGTGGTGTAGAACGGATCGAAGGCCCGTTCGGCCACGTCCGGCGGCATGCCTGCGCCGGTGTCGGTGACCGACACCATGACGTATTGCCCCGCGGCGACCTCGGCGTGCCCGGCGGCGTAGGCGTCGTCCAGATGGGCGTTGCCGGTTTCCAGCGTCAGCTTGCCGCCGTCCGGCATGGCGTCGCGGGCGTTGACGCAGAGGTTGAGGATGGCGCTCTCCAACTGGCCGGGGTCGATGAAGGTGTTCCACAGCCCGCCTGCCAACACCGTCTCGACCCGCAGATGCTCTCCGACCGTGCGGCGCAGCATCTCCGACATGCCGCCTACCAGCTTGTTTATGTCGAGCACGCGAGGCGCCAGCGGCTGCTGCCGCGAGAAGGCCAGCAGCCGCCCGGTGAGCTGGGCGGCGCGCTGGGCGCCGTCCAGCGCGTTGTCGATGCAGGTCTCGGCGCGCGCCCGGTCGCTGTCCAGCCGCCGCTTGGCGAGGTCCAACGAGCCGATGACGATCGCCAGCATGTTGTTGAAGTCGTGGGCGATGCCGCCGGTGAGCTGGCCCACCGCCTCCATCTTCTGCATCTGCCGGACCTGGCCCTCGGCGGCCTCGCGGCTGGCCGCTTCGGCGGTCAGCTCGCGGTTCACGGCCTCGAGCGCCACGTGAGCCGCCTGCGCCTCGGTCAGCCGCCGCCGGCCGTCGCGCAGGGCGACGACGCCCAGCACCAGGATCAGCACCGTGCTGAGCGCCAGGGCGCCAGTCATCAGCACGGCCTGCTGGCGCGCCTTCTCGTTGCGCTTGGCCAGCAACCCCTCTTCCTCGCCCTTCATTTCCCGCTCGAGGGCGCGGATCTGGCTCATCAGCGCCCTTCCACGGCCGAGCTGCTCCATCGCCGCGGCGTCGTTTGGGTCGCGGTTATAGGCGTGCATCGTCTCGCGCAGGACCGCGACGCGGGCCGCGGCGAGCGTCCGCAGCCGCCTCGCCGCGGCCTGCTGCTCGGGATTGTCGGCGACCAGGGCGTCGAGCGCGGCGATGTCGGCCTCCACGCGGCTCGCAGCCGTGTCGTAGGGCTCCAGGAAGTCGTTGCGGCCGGTGAGCAGATAGCCCCGCTGACCGCTCTCGGCGTCCTGCAGGCGTGAGATGACAACGGTCAGCTGGTTCTCCACGCGCAGCGCGTGGGTCACCCAGCCATAGGTCCGCTGCTGCTGCTGAACCATCACGACGGCCGCCATGACGGTGAGCGCCAGAAAGGCGAATCCCAGCGCGAGCGCGATCAGCGGACGATCCGACTTAACAGAAGGCATGGTATGCTGATGCGTGGAAATCGATCGCCTGACAAGGCGGCGTCAGCGCACGCCCCTAGTCAAAACCACGCAGCTCGCCCCACACTTCGAAGGCGTCGCGGCTGGCCTTCAAGGTGTTGATTGGATGATCGGCGGCGCGATAGCCCAGGGCCATGCCGGAAAACACCATGTGATCCTCGGGCAGGCCGACGAACGTCGCCACGGTCTTCGGGTAGCGCGCCCAGTATTCCTGCGGGCAGGTGTCCAGCCCCCGCTCGACGGCCAGCAGCATGACATTCTGCATGTACATGCCCAGGTCCGCCCATTGCGGCGGGCCGAGCTTTCGGTCGAGGCAGAAGAAGAGGCCCACCGGCGCCCCGAAGAACTCGCCGTTGCGGGCCAGTTGCCTCAGCCGCGCAGGCTTGTCCTCCCGGGGGATTCCGATGGTCGCATAGAGATCCTCGCCATTCTGGAAGCGGCGCGTGCGGAACGGCTCCCACAGGTTGGGCGGGTAGACGTCGTACTCCGCCTCCTCGCCGAACGGGTTGGCCGCGACCAGGGCCTTGAACTCGGCTAGCGGCTCGCCCGCAATGGCGTACACCCGCCAGGGCTGGAGGTTGCCGCCCGACGGCGCCTGGGCGGCGCGCAGCAGGATGTCGGCCACGGTTTCGCCCGGCACCGGCTCGGGCCTGAACGCGCGGATCGACACGCGCCGGGCGACGGCTTCCGAGACATCCATGGGCGGCTCCGTCTTGACGCGCCTCGGCGGCGCACGGCAGTTCTCCACCACGCCCTAAGGTAAAGGCAAGAACGCCCGCGTGGCCAACCGCTCCGCCCCACGTCGCTCGTCCCCACAGCCCAGGCGCCGCGGCTTCGCCGGCCGGATCGTCCGCTGGGCGATGCTCGGCGTCCTGGTGTTCATCTTGGTCGGCCCGGCCGTGGTGGTAGCGGTCTACCGCTTCGTGCCGCCGCCGCTGACCTTCCTGATGGTCGAGCGGATGTTCCAGGGCCACGGCTTCGACCGCCGCTGGGTCCCGCTTGACCGCATCTCGCCGCAACTGGTCCGCAGCGTGATCGGCGCGGAGGACGCGCGGTTCTGCGAACACCATGGCTTCGATTTCAACGCCATTCAGAAGGCCATGGCCCACAACGAGGCGGGCCGGAAGCTGCGCGGCGGCTCGACGATCAGCCAGCAGACCGCCAAGAACGTCTTCCTGTGGCCGCACCGCGACTGGGTCCGCAAGGGGCTGGAGACCTGGTTCACGGTGCTGATCGAGACGATCTGGGGCAAACCGCGCATCATGGAGGTCTATCTGAACTCCATCGAGTGGGGTCCGGGCGTCTATGGGGCGGAGGCCGCGGCCCAGCGCAACTTCCACACCAGCGCCCAGCGCCTGACGCCGGCCCAGGCCGCCCGCCTCGCCGCGATCATCCCCAAGCCGCTGGCGTGGAAGGCGGCGCGGCCGGGCCCCTACATCCAGCGCCGCGGCGGCCACATCGCCGCCGCCGCCGGGACCGTCCGCCGCGACGGCCTCGCCGACTGCGTGCTTTAGCGCCCCCGGGCTGGCGTCCCCGGCTGGCGCCCTCGTTGCAACGCCCTTCAGTGAAAGCGCCGACCTGTCTCTCTGCGGGACGGCGCAGCTGAAACACTCTCGGCGGCCTGCGTAACTTGGCCGGTGAGCCCGCCGCGCTCCCAACGGTTCGGCGGTCTGGATGCGGTGCGCCGTGTCCATGCAGGCGGCCGGCCCCAACACCGGCGCCTGCTCTTAATGAAGAGCCCTCCAGCTCTGTGTCGCGTACGCGCCGCCGGGTCCCCGCCCGGCGGCGCTCTCCTTATGCGCCGGAACCCTCCTTTTACGCCGGAACCCTGGGGCGGGCTCACCGCGTTGAGGCGGCGAACGCCCTGCCCGAAGGACCACGCCATGAGCCTTCTCCTACGCCTGACGGTCGCCGCAGCCGCAACCCTCGCCCTCTCCGCCTGCAGCAAGACCGACACCGCCCCGGTGCCCGCGCACAACGACGTCGCCGCGTCCATGCCCGACGCAGCCTCCACCCCAGGCGCGGTTGGCCCGGCCACGGCCGCGCCCCACACCGACGTCCAGCCGGTTCCCACGACGCCCAAGCAGGCGGTTCCCCCGATCGTCTCCACCGCGCCCAACGCGCCTGCGCCCGCACCCACGCCGAAGTAGGCGAGGCGCTTAGGGCTCCCGCGGACGATAGCTGGTTACGAGCCCCGGCTGGCCGTTGCGATGTCGCGCGCCACGCGCAGGCCGAAGCCGGCGCTGCGATAGTTGTCGATGGTCATCACGTCGCCTGGCGGCGGAGCCAGATTCTTCGCCGCGGAGCGCATGAGTGTTGGCCGGTCGGCGTAGACCCCGCCTCGGGCGTAGCGGTACGAGCAACCCTTCGCGCCCTTGGGGATCGGCAGCTTCTCCGCCAGATCCGCACAGGTCTCCACCCACTCGAAAACATTGCCCTGCATGTCGTACAGGCCAAAGCCGTTCGCTGGAAAACTCCCCACGGGAGAAGTGAACTCCCAGCGGTCCCGGCCGCTGGTCGCAGGCCCGCAGCACTCGTCCAACCCGTAGTTTGCGTACTCATGACTTGCCTGGCCGCCCCATGGAAAGGCCGTCGTGGTCCCCGCCCGGGAGGCGTACTCCCACTCCTCGTCGGTGAGTAGCCGGTAATGGTGTCCGGTGCGATCGCTGAGCCAGCGGGCGTAGTCCTGGGCGTCTGACCAGGAGATGCAGACCACCGGATGCGATCCATCCTGAGCGAAGCCGGGGTCGCTCCAGGACGGGCGGGGCGACGGCGCATAGGCGCAGGGCGCCGCCGGCGTCCGACGTTTGGAGGCCTTCACGAACGCCGCCCATTGGCCGCGCGTGACGAGATATTTGCCGATCGCGAAGGCTCCCAGGCTCACCTTCTTCGGGTCCTCGTCGTCGAACCGGCCCGGCTCGGTCATCGGCGAGCCCATCACGAAGGTTCCGGCCGGCAAGGACACCATGCGCGGGCACCACGCGGCGCCCGCGCAATCGTCGAACTCGCGGGGAGCTTGGCGCTCTGCATGTGACGCTTGCGTCACAGCCGTGGAGGCAGCCTTCTCCGGCTCACTGCGGCTGCAGGCAGCCGCTGCGAGGCACCAGAACAGGACGCCGATCGCCCGCGTCGCACCCGCCATCGAAGGACCCCGCCGCCGCCAGAGACCGACGTTATAGAGCTTGCACAATGGTCGCCAGCGTTCGCGCCGGAAGTTCGCCAGCTTCCGCATCAGCTCGAAATTCGCCGAGAGCCGCCATCAAGCCGCCAGATCGCGAACCCCCACTTGCACACCCCAAGGCGATATCGGAACCTGATCAGACGTGGAGGAAAGGGTCGCCTTGCGCACGAAGTTGCTCCTCGCGCTCGGGGTGGTTTGCGGTTGGGTCGGCGTTTCGCTGGCCCAGCCGGCGATACCCGATCCCGACATTCGTCTCTACGAGAAGCCCGGCTTCCTGGCCGAGGTCGGCGGCGGACGAAAGATCAATGTCGTTTGCATGGGCCACGGCAGCCCGACTGTCATCCTTACCGCTGGGCTCGGGAACTGGTCCGAGACCTGGCGCAAAGTGCAGGCGCCCCTCGCCCAAAGACACCGTGTTTGCGCCTGGGACCGGGCTGGGCTTGGCTTCAGCAGCCCGAGCGCCGAACCTCAAGACGTTCTCCACACGACCCGCGACATGGAAGCCGCGCTGACGCTTGCTCGGATCGGCGGCCCCTACGTGCTCGTTGGCCATTCCCTGGGCGGCTACGAAAGCTTGCTCTTTGCCGATCGCCACCCACGTGATGTTGTCGGCATGGTCCTGGTCGACCCCAGCATTCCCGACCAGCAGCGCATCCTGGCGAAGGGCGGCCAGGAGGTCGCGGCGCTGGAACACCGCTTCCGCGGCCAGCAGGCCGCCACGCTGAGGCGATGCGCCGCGCGGGCAAGAACCGGGGATCTGGCGTTGAACGCGCCGGACCCGGATCACTGTTTGGCTCTTCCAGGCTACTTCTCGCCTGCCCTTCGCGAGGCGATGCTGGCGACGCGCCTGAGCCCGGGCGGCTATGAAACGATGGCCTCGGAGATCGAGAGCTTCGATGCGGACAGCGCCGAGGTCGTCGATCCGAACCGACATTATGGGCGCATGCCGCTTATCGTACTGACTGCCGACGTCGGCCCCTCCATTCCTGCGGAGCTTCTTCCTTCGGCGGCGGCTCAATCCGCCGCCGCGCACTACCGTGACGTGGACTGGCCGCGGGGGCACGACGAACTCGCCGCATTGTCGAGGCGGGGACGAAACGAGGTCGTGAAGGGATCGGGCCACGCCATCCATCTGGCCAATCCGCTCCTGGTGGTCGACAGGGTGGAGGAGGTCATCCGAATGGGCGGGCGGTAGGGGCGGCGAGAAGGCGACCGCTAGGGCCAGGGTTCGGCGATGGGGTTATGAAACGAGGTTGTACCGAACGCGCCAGCCGCTTCTGGCGGCCCCGGACCCCAACGGATCAGACCATCATGACCACGCATCGAATCTTCACGACCAGCTTCGCCAGCGTCTATCCGCTCTACGTCGCCAAGGCCGAGCGGAAGGGCCGCCGCAAGGCTGAGGTCGATGAGATCATCCTGTGGCTGACCGGCTTCAGCCAGCAACAGCTCGACGCCCAGCTCGCGGCGAAATCCGACTTCGAGACCTTCTTCGCCCAGGCGCCCAGGCTGAACCCTGCGCGCGCCGGCATAAGGGGCTTGGTCTGCGGCGTGCGGGTGGAAGACGTCGCCGAGCCGCTGATGCGGGAGATCCGCTACCTGGACAAGCTCGTCGACGAACTCGCCAAGGGAAAGGCGATGGAGAAGATCCTACGCGGCTGACGGGGCTGGCGCCGGGTCGGGAGATATCGTCTGCACCACGCCGACGCATACCAGCGCCTGGCCGCCGAAGTAGAGCCCCCAGATCGCGAATCCGGCCCAGGCCGCGCCGCTGAGCGGCCCCATGCGGGCGAAGATCAGCAGGTCGGAGACCACGAACATCAGCGCCCCCAGCGCCACCCCCCGGCGCGGGAACCGGCTCAGCCAGGCGCTGGCGGCCATGATCGCGAGGCCGGCCGCGTAGAGCGCCACGCCCGGCGCGCCGGCGCGATCGGCAGGCAGGCTGTAGGCGAGCGCCACCGTGGCGACGACGAACGCCGCGGCGAGCATCCAGTCGGCGGCCGTCAGCCCCGCACGGCGGTTCTTCTGATAAAGCGCGATCGCCACCAGGTGCCCGACCAGGAACGCCCCGCCGCCCACGATGAAGCCGCCCGGCCCCAGCAACACGTCGCCCGCAGCCCCGAACGCCATCACCAGGCAGATCAGCCAGCCGTCGGGGCTGCGGGCCTTCAACGCCGCATAGGCCGCGAGCAGCCCGACGCCCGCGCCCTTCCACGCCAGGGACACTGCGGGCGCCAGCGAAAGATGGTCGGCGGCCAGGTAGCTCACGCCCGCCGCGATCGCCGCGGCCAGCACCGCCCTGCCCGCCGCTCCGCCTTGCATCGTTCCGCCCTCCGAATCCCTGCGCCGCAGCCTAGCGCATAACCTGACGCCCATTGACGAACGAACCTCTTGCCCTCAAACCGCGCCGCATAAGCAAGAACCCACCCCAACGGAGGCCTTCATGCGCGTCGGCGTGCCCCGCGAGATCAAGCCGGACGAATACCGTGTCGGGCTGACGCCCACCGCCGTGCGCGAATACGTCAGCCACGGGCACGAGGTGCTCGTGGAGACGGGCGCAGGCGCCGGGGCCGGCTATCCCGACGAGGCCTACACGCGGGCGGGCGCGAGGATCGCCGCCGACGCTGACGCGGCGTTCTCCGGCTCGGAGCTGATCGTGAAGGTCAAGGAGCCGCAGCCGGCCGAGTGGGCCAGGCTGACCGACCAGCACATCCTCTTCACCTACTTGCACCTGGCGCCCGATCCCGCCCAGGCCGATGGCCTGCTGGCCTCCGGCTGCGCGGCGGTGGCCTATGAGACCGTGACCGATGGGGCCGGCGGCCTGCCGCTGCTCGCGCCCATGTCCGAGGTCGCGGGCCGCATCGCGGTCTTCTCGGCGGGCGAGACGCTGCTGAAGCACAACGGCGGCATGGGCCTGCTGCTCTCCGGCGTGCCCGGCGTGCCGCCGGCGCGGATCGTCGTCCTGGGCGGCGGCGTGGTCGGCATGAACGCCGCGCGGATGGCCGCGGGCCTGGGCGCTGAGGTGGTGATCGTCGAGCGTTCGATCCCGCGCATGCGCGAGCTCGACAACATGTTCCAGGGCCGCATCCTCACCCGCTATTCCACCGCCGACGCGCTGGACGAGGAGGTGCTGAAGGCCGACGTGGTGATCGGCGCGGTGCTGACCGCCGGCGCCTCGGCCCCGAAGCTGGTGCGCCGCGAGCACCTCAAGAAGATGAAGACCGGCTCGGTGCTAGTCGACGTCTCCATCGACCAGGGCGGCTGCTTCGAGACCTCGCATCCCACCACCCACGCGGACCCGACCTACACCGTCGACGGCGTGGTCCATTACTGCGTGGCCAACATGCCGGGCGCGGCGCCGCGGACGTCCTCGGAGGCCCTGGTCCACGCGACCCTGCCCTTCGGCCTGGCGCTGGCCGACAGCGGGCTCGATGCGCTCAAGGCCGACCGGCGCCTGGCCCATGGCCTCAACGTGCTGAAGGGTCAGCTCACCCACCCTGCCGTCGCCGAGGCGCTGGGCAAGCCCTTCGTGGATCCCTACGGGGCGTGGAAGTAGGAGTCGGCGGAGCCGACATACGGGGCTCATAATCAAGCCAAACTGGAATCCGACGGGTCCCAATTAGGGGATCGGGCCCATCTGGACTATATTGAAGCCTAGTGCGCCGTCGGGCGGGCGCCGCCACTCAAGCGGTCCGAGCCCCTCCGATTTGGCCCACCGGTCTTCGAGCCAGTTCCCATGTCCCTGCTGTTCCTGGCCTCGGCGCTCTGCGCCCTGGCGGCGGCCCTCGCGCCCGCAGTCCTCAAGTTGTTGCCGGCGCGCCGGTCGTGAGCGTCGAGCCCGAGTTCCCCAAGACGCCCTTCTTCTCCCCTCGCAACGTGCCTCTCTGGGCCGGCCTCGTGATGATCGGCATCGTGATCGGAATCGTCCTATGGGCGCATTGACCGCCACGCCGCCCGACCTGCGCCGCGAGAACCTCTATCTGCGCGAGCGCATCGCCCAGCTCAGCGCCGACGTCACCGACCTCTCCGCGGAGAACCAGCGCCTGCGCGAGGAGCGCGAGCGGCTGCACGGCCGCCACGCGCAGCGCCGGCCCGACCCCTTGAGCGGAGGCCAGTCATGAGCCTGCTCGGATGGTTGGGCGGTGCGGGCGTCACCCCCGCTGAGGTGCGCGCGGAGATCTGGCGGCTGGGCTCGCGCCACCGCGGCGAGCCCCTCGACGGCGCACTCAAGGAACTTCGGGACCCGGGTATCTCCGCCGTCCAGACCAGCCTGCTGAACGCCTGCGTCCAGCACCTTCGGCGAACCTGAGCCGGCGCCAAGATGCCCATCCTTCCCGGATTGGAAACCGCACAGACCTTGGCCCAGGCCATCGTCGACACCATCCATGAGCCGCTGGTGGTGCTCGACGGGCGGCTGAACGTCCTGGTGGCGAGCCGCGCCTTCTACGAGACCTTTAAGGTCGATCCCGCCCACACCCAGGGCCGGTCGCTCTACAGCCTGGGCGACGGCCAATGGAATATCCCCGCGCTTCGCCTGCTGCTGGAGACGGTGATCCCCGAGAAGGTCGCCATGGACGGCTTCGAGGTCACCCACGATTTTCCGGCGCTGGGCGTACGCACCATGCTGCTGAACGCCCGCAAGGTGATCTTCGACGCCGGTCCCGACATCGCGATCCTGCTGGCCTTCACCGACGTCACGGTGCAGCGGGCCCTCGACCGCGCCAGGGACGACCTGCACGAGAAGACAGAGGGGCTGCTTCGCGACAAGCAGGTCATGCTCCAGGAGATGGAGCACCGGGTCGCCAACAGCCTGCAGATCATCGCCAGCATCCTGCTGCTGAAGGCCCGTATGGTCACGTCCGAGGAGACTCGCCGACATCTGCGCGACGCGCATCAGCGGGTGATGTCGGTGGCCAGCGTGCAGTCCCACCTTCACGCTACCGACGGGGTCGAGCAGATCGAAGTCGGCGGCTATCTCACCAAGCTCTGCCAGAGCCTGGCCGACTCGATGATCGGCGAGAACCAGCCGATCGTCCTGCAGGTCATGGCCGAGGAGAGCCTCATCGGCTCCGCCCAAGCGGTCAGCATGGGGCTGATCGTCACCGAACTCGTGATCAACGCGTTGAAATACGCCTTCCCGGAGGACAAAGCGGGCTCCCTGGTGATGGTCACCTATGAGAGCCGCGGCGAGGACTGGAAGCTCGTCGTCTCCGACAACGGAGTCGGCAAGGACGCCCACGACGGGGCGGCCGGAACCGGCGGCTTGGGCACGGTCATCGTGCGGGCCCTCGTCAAGCAGCTTGAGGCGCGGATGGACACGGAGAGCGGGCCGGGCGGCGTACGCGTCGCCATCACCCGAGCCAGCTTCACCTCCAAGATGCCCCAGGCGGCCTAGTCTCCCGCGGCGCGGCCCCGCGCGCCCTCTCGCCTTCCCGCAATAACGCCGTAACATTGGCGGCGGCCCCAAACGCGATGGGCCGGCGGGAGGAACCAAACCATGTGCGACGACGAAATCCATCAGTTCGAAGGGACTTTGCGGGTCGCCGAGACGCCGCTGTCGCGGCGCGGCTTTGCGCTTTCCGCAGCGGCCGCAGCCAGCCTCTCGGCGACGCTGGCGCACGCCCAGGCGACGGTCACGGAGAAGGATGTCGACATCAGGACTGCCGACGGGACCTGCGACGCGGCGGTGTTTTATCCGCAAGGGAAGGGCAAGTGGCCCGCGGTCCTGATATGGACGGACATCGGGGGCCTTCGGCCTGCCTTCCGCGACATGGGCCGCAGGCTCGCCGCCCAGGGCTACGTCGTGCTGGCGCCCAACCCGTTCTACCGCAAGGGCAGCGCGCCCGCCGTCACCGAGGGGCTGGACTTCTCCAGGCCGGACGACCGGCCGAAGTTCATGGCGCTGGCCGGCTCGATCGGCGCTCCGAACGCCGTC
>Ga0070679_100004769_pt1 | contig 12508 bp, 8 predicted proteins | sample KBSC63BmetaG_FD_65652 | JGI IMG/M metagenome (GOLD analysis project Ga0070679, IMG submission 65652) | Corn rhizosphere microbial communities from Kellogg Biological Station, Michigan, USA - KBS C6-3B metaG | ecosystem: Host-associated > Plants > Roots > Rhizosphere | place: USA: Michigan... | reverse complement strand
TTTTCCGACGGTCTCAAGCCCCAGTTTATGACGGCTGTTCCTTCGTATGTCGAAGACCTTTTTTCGGCCGTCAACAGGATGAGAGAGGACCATGTTTTCGAGGCCCGCGGCATTCTCGACTCGGTCGAGGAAAATCGGCCCGCCTTTGCCTGCAGCGTCAACGGCGAGGAATTCAGCGATTTTCGCGATTATAACGACCTCACGATGTGTGTCTTTGAGATGTTTCATAAGGACTCATATATGTGGCTGCCCTTCGAGGGCGTGCAAAAGGTCACGTTTTTCGAGCCCAAATCGCTGCGCGATCTCTACTGGATACAGGGCGAGATCGAATTGACGAACGGCATGTCAGGTGAAGTTTTCTTCCCTGCCCTCTATTCCGGCTCGTGGAAAAGCGCCAACGACCAGGTCCGTCTGGGCCGAATGACCGACTGGCGTGACGCCGGAGACGACGTTTTCGTGGGTGAAGGAATGAAAATGTTCTGGATGGATGGCCGTGATAAGTCGATTTTGGACATCCGAACGATAGAATTTTCACATTCTGACGCAGAATAGTGAAAATTCGCGTGATTTTTTGAAGATTTTGCTTTATTATGTTTGACACCTTCAAAGCAAAGTTGTTTTTCGATTCACCTTGTTTTCTAGAATCTGAGGAGTTTTTTCGATGATTGAAGAGCTTCAACAGCCGTCAGTCATAGACCTTGAGGGGCTTCTGCAGCCGATTCCCGGTGAGAACCCGTCTGGCGAGAGCCAGCGCTATTCGGGTCTCTACGATGAGATAGCCGAAGCCCGGCGGGCTGACGCCAATCTTTCTCAAGGAGCCTGGCAGACCGAGCTAAAGGTCGCGGACTTTGGCCAAGTGATCAGCCTCGCCGTGCCGGCTCTCACCTCGAAAACAAAGGACCTTCAGATCGGCGTTTGGCTTACCGAAGCTCTTATTAAGAAACACGGTTTCGTCGGTCTTCGCGACGGCCTCAAATTGATCATCGGATTTCAGGACCAGTTTTGGGAAACTCTTCATCCCGAGATCGACGAGGGTGATGAAGAAGGCCGGGCAAACGCCATCTCGTGGCTTGAAACCAACGTTTCTTTCGCGATAAAGGGAGCGCCCTTCACCGGCGGCGAAGGTTATAGCTACATGGACTGGGAAGACTCGAAAACCTTCGATTGGCCTGAAACCATTGAAGGGCTTCCTGGCGAGGAACGCGAAAGATACACAAATCTGAGGGAACAGGCGGATCGAGAACGCCGTGTTACCGCCGAGATGTGGCGAAAGGAAACCGCGGCGACCCGTAGGGCCACCTGTGAAAAGGTAAACTTCCTCCTTGAAGAATGCTGGGCGGCCTACAATGACCTCAATCGCGTGATCGAGGAGAAATTTAACCGCAATCAGGCCCCCGGGATCACAGGTCTTAAGAAGGCCCTCGACGAGGTCCACAGCCAGGTCAAAAAGCTTCTGGAGGAAAAGCGGATCGAAGAGCCCGACGCGGTATTCGAGACGGCGGACGACGCCGAGGCGGGAGCCGACGGAACGGACGGTGCCGACGGACGATCGGGCGGAGTTGGCGGACCGGTCAAGAATCGACAGGATGCACTCAAAAGGCTCGCCGAGATAGCAGATTTTTTCCAGAAAACCGAGCCGCATAGTCCGGTCTCGTACCTCGTCCAGCGCGCTGTAAAGTGGGGACATATGGGACTCGATACGTGGCTGCAGGATGTTATAAAGGACAATTCCATAATCGAACAGGTTCGACAGACGCTAGGATTCAATACCAACGATGGTGCACCGCAATAGTCGATGCGGCCCGGACAACCGGTCAGAAATATTAACGATTTGAAATTTTAGATTAGGAGAAAAAGCCAATGCCAAAAAAAGAAAGTCTGCAACATAAAATTGATCGCGTCCGGCCGCCGCGCGTACAGATCACGTACGATGTGGAAACCGGCGGAGCGATCGAAATGAAGGAATTGCCGTTTGTTCTCGGCGTGATGGGAGATTTCGCGGCGAAATCCGAAGAGCCGCAGGCCGCCTTGAAGAACCGGAAGTTCGTCGAGATCGACCCCGATAATTTCGATCAGGTCCTCACGGGTATGAAGCCCCGTCTGGCATACACCGTCGATAACAATCTTCAGGATGACGGCAGCAAGATGGGCGTCGAGCTGAAGTTCAAGAGCATGGAAGACTTTGAGCCTGACAATGTCGTGCAACAGGTCGAGCCGCTGCGAAAACTTGTCGAAGCGCGCAAGAAATTGGCCGATCTTCGCTCGAAAATGGACGGAAACGAAAAGCTTGAGACGATGCTCGAGGACATTCTAGCGAATGCCGACCAGCAGAAAGAGCTCAGCAAAGAATTAGGTATCGAGGCTAAGGAGGAATAACGACGTCATGGCTACAAAGAAAGAAGCAGAAGCAACTGCTCAAACCGTAGAGGAAACCCAGGAAGGCAGTCTCCTGGACAAGATCTTGACCGACGGCCGAATGGCCAGAGACGAGTTTCAAAAGGAACAGTCTAAGGACATGATCGCCGAGTTCGTGAACCAGGTGATGAGCGGCCAGCTCACGATGAGCAAGAACATGGACGTCGCGATCAACTCGCGAATTGCTGAGATCGACCGGCTCTTGTCGGCGCAGCTGAACACGATCATGCATCACGAGGACTTCCAAAAGCTCGAAGGATCGTGGCGCGGGCTTCAGCATCTGGTCAAAAACAGCCTAACCGGTCCGATGCTGAAGATCCGGGTCATGAGCGTGACCAAAAAGGACCTCATAAAGGATTTTGAACGGGCGCTCGAGTTCGATCAGTCGGCTACCTTCAAAAAGGTCTATGAAGAAGAGTACGGTACGTTCGGCGGAGCGCCGTACGGGGCCCTGATCGGTGATTTCGAATTTGGAAATCATCCGCAGGACCTTGCCCTGCTCGAAAACCTGTCACAGGTCGCCGCGGCGGCCCACGCTCCATTCCTGAGTGCGGCCGCGCCGGGCTTGTTCGGCTGGGACACGTTCTCGGAAATGACCGACGTTCGAGACATCTCGAAGATCTTTGACCGAACGGAATACGCAAAATGGCGCAGCTTCCGAGAATCAGAGGACTCGCGTTATTGCGGACTTACAATGCCGCATACTCTGATGCGCGAGCCGTATGGCTCCGCGACACGCCCGACTGAGACCTTTAACTTTGAAGAGGATGTCGACGGCCGTGATCACAAGAAATACCTTTGGGGCAATGCTGCCTATTCATTGGGCGTCCGGCTGACCGAGGCATTCTCGATGCACGGCTGGTGCGTCGCGATCCGCGGTGTCGAGGGCGGAGGTCTCGTTGACGGACTGCCGACACATACCTTCCAAACAGACGAAGGCGAGGTCGCGATGAAGTGCCCGACCGAGGTTGCCATCACGGACCGCCGTGAAAAGGAATTTGCGGACAATGGTTTCATTCCCCTTGTCCATTGCAAAGGAACCGACTACGCGGCGTTTTTTGCGACACAGTCGGCCAATAAATCAAAGAAATATGACACGGATGCGGCAAATGCGAATGCCCGGCTTTCGAGTCAGTTGCAGTATATTTTTGCCGTCTCGAGATTTGCGCATTACCTGAAGGCGATGATGCGTGATAAGGTCGGCAGTTTCATGTCCAGGACCGACGCTGAGATGTTTCTCAATCGTTGGATCCGAAACTATATCATTGAGAGCGACACGGCTTCCCCGCAGATGAAGGCAAAGAAGCCGCTTCGCGAAGCTAGGGTCGACGTTGCCGAGATTCCCGGAAAACCGGGATGCTACCGTGCGGTTGCATTTCTACGACCGCATTTTCAACTGGACGAACTGTCCGTTTCGCTGCGTTTGGTGGCCGATCTGCCGCCGGCCGCGAAGGCATAGATGGGTTGGCTGGGGTCTGCCGGAAAAAAGTATTCGACATAGGCAAATCCTGGCCAACGCTTCGTCCTTCATTTGTGCTATTGGAGAAACGCTAATAGCGGGGAAGTTAAAAACGACTTTATAGAGAAATAAAGAGGAGAAAAAACATGGCAGACGATTTTTATCTGAAGTTAAACGGAAAAGTACAGGGCGAAATGAAGGGCGAAAGCGAAAAGACCGGTAAAGAGGGCCAAACCCAGCTGCTCGGATTTTCGTTTGGGGCAAGCCAGCCTGGCACGTACGGTATGCACGGAGGCGGTAGTCACGGCCGCGTGGAGTTCACTGACATCACCTTTTCCGCTTCATTCAATTCGCAGTCGGTGAAGGTTTTTGAATCGATCGGAAATCACGAAGTGTTGACCGAGGTCGTTCTGACCGGCCGAAAGGGTACCGGCGACAAGCAGGACGACTGGATCACGATCACGCTCACCAATGCGGTCATGACCAACTACCATGCATCGTTCTCGGACGGTGGTCATGTCAGCGGTAATCTCAATTATGAGAAGATCGAGATCTCGTATAAACCTCAGATCAACGAGAGCGGCGATCTTGGCACTGCGGTCCCGTACGCTTTCGACCAAAAGACGGGCCAAAAGGCATAACAGCGGCCGGTCGTTTTCAAACCGAGTGACGGCGAGAGCTTGCTCCGAAGAGCAGGCTCTTTCCCACTTGGGTTTTTGTTTGGTCTATGGCGGTCGAACGTCAGATCCGTATAACGCCTTCGGTCTTCGATCGGTTGATCGATCTTGATCCGCGGACGAGCACCGAACCGCCCAAATCGCGATCGGCCACGCTCGAAGATCTCCGGATCTCGGTCCGGCGCGACCTTGAGTGGCTGTTGAGCACACGGCAAGCGCTCTATGAAACGGACGGTCTTGATGAGGCCCCGCGGTCGGTCGCCTTCTATGGCGTGCCCGATTTCACGGCCTTGGGGGCGATGAACCCTGAGGAATTTGGCATCTTTTCCGAGAATTTGAGAAAGGCGATCGAGTTTTTCGAACCCAGGCTGCTCGATGTTGAGATCACATTTGAACCGGTCTCGACGACTGATCGCCAAATAAGATTTCGGATCGATGCCCGTCTCGATATCGACCCCGCGCCCGAGCCGATCTCGTTCGACAGCGTCATCAGTCCGGGCGAAGGCAAGATCACACTGCTGGGCGGACCGCCCCGCTGATGCTTCATTTTTAGGCCGGTCTCCGGCGGCTCAACTATGCGCGACCTCCTCCTCAGCTATTACGAACGCGAGCTGATCTTCCTTCGAAGAATGGGGGCGAATTTCGCCAAAAAATATCCCAAGATCGCGGCGCGTCTTTCTCTCGAAGAAGAAAAGGTCGAAGATCCGCACGTCGAGAGGATGATCGAGGCCTTCGCGTTCCTCACCGGGCGCATTGGGTTGAAGCTCGACGATGAGCTGCCCGAGATCACCGATTCATTCATTAACATCCTCTATCCGCATTACCTCGCGCCGATACCGTCAATGGCGATCACCCAGCTTTCATTCGGCTCACCTCAGGATAAAGTGACCAATGCGCAGGTGGTGGAAAGGGGCGTGAGGCTAAATACTCCGCCGGTCGACGGTTCGCCTTGCCACTTTCGGACCGCCTACGATGTCGAGCTTATGCCGATCGAAGTAGAGTCGGCCTCGCTGGAATCTCCGGCGCCAAAAGATTCGCGCGGAAAATATGGAGAATGTTTTGTCCGCATCAGTCTGCGTGTTTTCGGGGATGCCAACCTCCATGAAATAAAGGTCGGAAAGGCAGGCGAACCGGCCCGTTTTCTTCGCTTCTATCTCGACGGCGATCCGCAATTGGTCTTTCCGCTGTACGAGATAATTCTCAATCAGGCCACCTCGGTCGAATTTCGAGCAAAGGAAGCGCCGCTCGGCGGGCGCGCGATGAAGACCTTAACGAACGTTCAGCTAAAGGGACCGGACCCGGTCATTCTTCCGGCCGATGAGGCGATCCGACAGGTTGGCTTTGCCGAGAACGAGTCGATCCTGCCGTATACAAAAAGGTCGTTTGCCGGCTACCGGCTCTTATCGGAATATTTCGCGTTCCCTTATAAATTTCTGTTCGTCGACATTCACGGTCTCGACGCCGCGGCCGCAAAAAAATTCGGCAGCCATTTTGATATTTTGATCCATTTAAAAAATGTCACTCCGCCAGCGGCGCCGATCACCGCCGAAACCTTCCGCCTTGGGTGCACGCCGATAGTTAATCTTTTCAACAAGCTCGCCGACCCGGTTTATCTCTCTCAGCGGAAGTACGAGTACCAGATAATACCCGATGTTCAGCGGCAGATGTCGACCGAGATCTACTCGATCGACGAAGTCTTTACGACCGACCCGGTTACAAATACGACCCGAGAATTTTCATCTTTCTATTCCCTTCGACACGCCTACGGCGAACAGATGGACAAATCTTTCTGGTATGCGACCCGCCGGCAGTCTCAGCGCGCGGAGGACGAGGGGACCGAGGTATTTTTGTCGCTTGTTGACTCTAACTTTAATCCGAGATCGCCGGCGGCCGAGGTGCTGAATGTTCGCGCGACCTGTACGAACCGCGACCTTCCGGCCAAGCTTCCGTTCGGCGGACGCGATAATGATCTCGAGGTCGAGGGCACGGTTTTGATCTCGCGAGCGCGCATTCTGACCAAGCCGACGGAGACGATTCGTCCGCCGCAGCGCCGTTCGGCACAATGGCGTTTGATATCGCACCTGAATCTGAATTACATTTCCCTGATCTCGGCTGAGGACAATAAACCGACCGCCCTTCAGGAAATTTTGTATCTCTACAACTTTAATGACTCGTCGATCACGCGCAAACAGATCCTCGGTGTGACCGGGATCGAATCGCGAAACATCGTGCGTCAGATCGGCGGAAGGGTCGGCACCGGATTCGTTCGCGGGTTTGAAACGACGCTGACCTTTGACGAGGACCAATTCGTCGGAAGTGGATTGTTCCTGTTCGCTTGCGTGCTCGAACGGTTTCTTGGATTGTACTCGTCGGCCAACTCGTTCAACCAGATGGTCATGCGCACCGAGCAGCGCGAGGAAGTTGTTAAAAAGTTTCCGCCTAGGGCGGGCGAGCAATTGCTCATTTGAGATGCCCGGGTGGCTCGACAGCCTTGTTGGCTCACGAGCGGGTGTTTTACTTTTAGGCTGATATATCGAGTTTACTAATTTGTGGCGCGAGCACCCTTAAACCAAAAACTTCTTGACGAAGCCTACGAATTCGAGTTCTTTCAGGCCGTGCGCCTGTTTGAGAAGGTGTTTCCCGAACGTAAGCCGGTCGGAAGAGATGCTTTCCCGAACGAAGAAGTGGTCCGATTTCGATCGCACGTCTCGTTGGAGTTTCCACCGAGCGAGATCGACGAAGTGCGTGAGGTCGACGACGCCCAAACTGACGAGCGTCGACACGAAATGATCGTCAACTTCATGGGCATGGTCGGCATGAGCGGGGCTCTTCCGACGCGCTATTCCGAGCTTATCCTCGACCGCATCCGCCAGCGCGATACGGCGATGTGGGAGTTTCTCGATATCTTCACACATCGGGCCGTATCGATGTTTTACCGGGCCTGGTGCAAATACAGGTTTCCGATAGGCTACGAGCGCGGAAGCGACGATTTTACAGCGTACCTCTTCGACATCGGCGGTCTGGGGACGCCCGGTTTGCGCGGCCGGATGGGGATCGATGACGAATCGCTTCTTCCCTATCTCGGCCTGATCACGCAGAAGCCGCATTCGGCAAATGCGGTTGAGAACTTGATAAGTGATTTTTTTCAGGTTCCGGCTAAAATGGTCCAGTTTTTCGGTCAATGGCTTGACCTTGACGAGGCTGACCAGACCAGGCTCGGCGTCGCGAATTCGCGGCTTGGCACGAGCGCTATAATTGGTACTCGCGTTTGGGACCAGCAATCGAAATTCCGGCTCAGGCTTGGGCCATTGCTATTCACGGCCTACCAGGCTTTTTTACCGAATGGCTCGGCCCATAAAGCGCTGAAGTCGATCACCAGGTTTATGGTCGGCGACGAGCTCGACTTCGATGTTCAGCCCATTTTGATGGCTAGGCAGGTTCCAGGCCTGGTCTTGACGACACGGGCCGTCCGCCGGCCAATGCTCGGCTGGACATGCTGGCTCAAGACGAAGCCAATGGACACAGACGCCGATCAGCTCGTGCTTGAATTGGCTAAATAGTCAGGTTCGCCGAGGCTGCAAACAGAATTGGATTAGACGATATCACAAATAGATAAAACTTGGATCTTGGTCCAATAAGGGAGAAGAGTTATGAACGTAAACTTAAAATCGTTGGTTGGCAGATTGAACGATGTTTGCCGAAATGCGCTTGAAAGTGCGGCTGGGCTGTGTCTTTCACGCACGAACTATGACGTCGAGATAGAGCATGTTCTGTTTAAGCTTCTTGAAGAAAACGATACCGACCTGACAAAGATCTGTAAGCAGTACGAGGTCAATATCGATCGGCTGACCAAGGACGTCAGCGTTGCGATCGATCGGCTGAAATCGGGCAACTCGCGCACGCCCGGTTTGAGCGATCGTATTCCTCAATTGTTTCAGGAGGCGTGGCTGTTGGCGTCAGTCAACTTTGGCGCCGCTCGCGTTCGGTCCGGTCATGTGATCCTGGCCCTGCTGTCGACGGCGAGTCTCGCACGCATCGCTCGCGACATTTCCAAGGAGTTCGATCACATTTCGGTCGAGTCGCTCCAGACGAAGCTCGAAGAAATAACGGCCGATTCGTCCGAAGCCCGTGATGCGGTCGCGCTCGGCGAGACCGGCCGTTCGGCCGACGGCTCACCCGTTGCGAGCGGTGTTCCCGGCAAGACAAAGTCGCTTGACCAGTACACCGAGGACCTTACCGCCAAGGCCCGTGCGGGCAAGATCGACCCGGTTTTGGGACGCGATTTTGAGATCCGTCAGATCGTCGATATCCTGACCCGCCGGCGCCAGAACAACCCGATCCTCACGGGCGAGGCCGGTGTCGGCAAGACGGCTGTCGTCGAAGGCTTTGCGAACCGCATCGCTGCCGGCGACGTTCCGGAACCGCTGAAGAATGTCGCGGTCCGAACGTTGGATCTCGGTCTGCTCCAGGCCGGTGCCGGCATTAAAGGCGAGTTTGAAAACCGCCTCAAATCGGTCATCGACGAAGTCAAGGCCTCCCCGCAGCCGATCATTATGTTTATCGACGAGGCCCATACAATGATCGGCGCCGGCGGCCAGGCTGGTCAGAACGACGCCGCAAACCTCTTAAAGCCTGCACTCGCCCGTGGCGAGCTTCGAACTATCGCCGCGACGACATGGGCCGAATATAAAAAGTATTTTGAGAAGGATGCCGCATTGGCCCGCCGCTTTCAGGTCGTTAAGGTCGAAGAGCCGGACGAAGAAAAGGGCATCGCCATGATGCGCGGTATCGCCCCGAAGATGGAAGAGCATCATAACGTTCGGATTCTCGACGAGGCGATCGTCGATTGTGTGAAGCTTTCACATCGATACATTACCGGCCGTCAGTTGCCGGATAAGAGCGTTTCGGTTCTCGATACCGCCTGTGCCAAAGTTGCGATCGGTCAGGGTGCAACGCCCGCCTCTATCGAAGAGGCGATGGTGCGTATCAGAGACCTGACATCCGAGATCGACGCTCTCGAGCGTGAACAGGTCACGGGTGCGGGCCATGACGAGCGTCTCGACGAGCTCAAGGCTAAACGTGCCACGACCGAAACCGAGCTTGCGAAACTGAAGGAGCAGTGGGAAAAGGAGAAAGCGCTTACCGATCAGATCCGCAATATCAGGATCAAGCTCGAAATGTCGCGGCTTGACAGCAAAGTAGCTCCCACAGCCAACGGAAGCAACGGCAGTGGAGCGGCCGCGGCCGCACCAGCCGAAACGGCCGAGGCACCCGCGGAGGTCGCCGCGGCGGCGGCGGCCGAAAGCCCCGCAACTATCGGTGACGCCGCAGGCGCGGCGCCGGCAGTCGCCGAAAAGGCTGTTGACACGACGTTTTTGAAAAATGAGCTTAAGCGCCTTAACGCCGAGCTAAAAGAAGTGCAAGGCGAAGACCCGCTTATGCAGCCGGTCGTTAACGGTCAGACTGTGGCCGAGGTCATTTCGGGATGGACCGGAATTCCCGTCGGCAAGATGGTGTCGGACGAGATCAACGCTGTTTTAAGTCTGCACGAGAAACTTGCCGAGCGCGTCATCGGTCAAAACCATGCCCTGGAAGCGATTTCACAGCGTATCCGAACGTCGCGCGCCGGCCTGACCGACCCCAAGCGTCCGATCGGTGTGTTTCTTCTGGTCGGAACGTCGGGCGTCGGTAAGACGGAAACAGCCCTTGCTCTGGCAGACACGCTGTACGGCGGTGAGCGGAATCTGATCTCGATCAATATGAGCGAATATCAGGAAGCCCACACCGTGTCGAGCCTAAAAGGCTCGCCTCCCGGATATGTCGGCTACGGCGAAGGCGGTGTGCTGACCGAGGCCGTTCGCAGAAAGCCTTATTCCGTCGTGCTGCTTGATGAAGTCGAAAAGGCGCATCCGGACGTGATGGAGCTCTTCTTCCAGGTTTTTGATAAGGGCGTTTTGGAAGACGGCGAAGGCCGCGAGATCGACTTCAAGAACTGCGTCATTTTGCTGACATCGAATGTCGGCACCGACACGATCATGAAATTGTGCGCCGATCCGGACACGAAACCCGAACCGGAAGGCATTCTCGAGGCCATCAAACCCGAGCTGCAAAAGGCATTCAAGCCGGCCCTGCTCGGCCGTATGGTCACCGTGCCGTTTTATCCGATCTCCGATGATATTTTGCGGGTCATCATCAGACTGCAGCTTGGCAAGATCGAACAACGCATCGCTGAAAATCATAAGGCGCAGTTCACCTATGACGATGTGCTTATCGACACGATCGCCAAACGATGTACTGACGTCGATTCCGGCGCACGCAATATCTATAACATTCTGACCGGGACGCTGCTGCCTGAAATGAGCGGCGAGGTCCTGTCGAGAATGGCGGCGGGCGAGGGAATAAAGAAAGTACACGTAACGAGCGCCGATGATGGCTCGTTCAAGTACGATATCGCGTAGCGGATCCGGCCCGGCCGGAGGCAGCTTCGGCCGGGCCTGTTTCGATCGAAGATCGACCGGAAGCTCGATACGATTGTGCAATTTTCCTGATCTCGGTCCGTCTTTATCTGTGGCGATGTCGCTTTGGTCGCGATGTATTTGATCGGGATCCGACGGATCTTTGTTTGCCGGTGCATTAACGCTGGTTACCGCGGCGAACATCGCGGGAGAAAATATTGTGGACGACTTTACACAAGAAGGCAGGTTGTTGGAGTTATTCACTCCATTGGGTAAGGATCAGCTCTTGATCCACAGTCTCGAAGTATCCGAAGGTCTTTCCAGCCTTTTCGAGATGCATGTAGAGGTCCTGCATGACAACGCGAAACCGTTTAAGGCAAGCGAAATTCTCGGCAAGCCGGTCACTATCCAGCTGAATCAAAATCCTTCGACAGGCAACCTACGCTATTTCAGTGGAATAGTGAACCGTCTCTCGCAGGGCGACGCCGTCGAATGGTTCTCGTTTTATTACCTCACGGTCGTGCCCCATGTATGGCTTCTGACCCAAAGAAAACAGAGCCGTATCTTTATGGATGTCTCGGTCCCTGACATTCTTAAACAGGTACTAGATGGATTTACACTCAAAGTAAACCTTGGCGGAACATATAAACCGCGAACATATTGCGTCCAGTACGCCGAGACCGATTGGGATTTTGCGTCGCGGCTGATGGAAGAGGAAGGTATTTTTTACTATTTTGTCCATGAGGACGGAACCGACAAACTCTTGTTAGGAGACGCGCCGGCTCACCACTTTCCATGCCCCGATAGATCCGAATATACTTTTCGGTCCTGGAGAACCGGGGGTGAGGACTTCGATGATAACCCGATACAGTCTTTTGTTAGCGATTTCCAGCTTCAGACCGGCAAAGTGACATTTTGGGATCATAATTTCCAGATGCCGAAGCAGAATTTCAAGGTAGAGCAGATGGGGAATTTCCCCTCCGGTGACAGCCACACCCTAGAGTCATATCTGTATCCGGGCGGCTATGCGAAAAAATTCGATGGAGTCGATAGGACGGGCGGTGACAAGGATTCTGATCTGCAAAATATTTTTGAAGAGCGCACACTTGTCGGAAAAAATGTAAAGGACTCGATCGATTCGACTTATTCCGTCTCAAAGGGTACCTCGGTCGCCTCGCTGCTCACACCCGGATATAGATTTACGTTGTCAAATCATCTCGACCCGGATGTCAATGGAGAATATGTATTGACCGCAGTTCAGCATAGCGTAAAACAGACCCCCGACTACGTGAGTAACGAGCCGGTCGCAGCGGCTTACGCAAATTCGTTTGAATGTATCCCGTACGCCAAACAGGATGCCCCGCCTTTTCGCCCCTTGCGTCGGACGCCGCGGCCGATCATTTACGGGACCCAGACCGCAACCGTGGTCGGCAAGGATGGAGATGAAATATCCACAGATAAATACGGGCGCGTCAAGGTCCAGTTTCACTGGGACCGCTACG
>Ga0070679_100004768_pt1 | contig 12509 bp, 11 predicted proteins | sample KBSC63BmetaG_FD_65652 | JGI IMG/M metagenome (GOLD analysis project Ga0070679, IMG submission 65652) | Corn rhizosphere microbial communities from Kellogg Biological Station, Michigan, USA - KBS C6-3B metaG | ecosystem: Host-associated > Plants > Roots > Rhizosphere | place: USA: Michigan... | reverse complement strand
GGCGAGCGGATCCGCGGCGACTTCGCGGCCGCGCACGGCTTCCGCGGCTTCCGCGACAGCGGGATCGCGTTGAGGCGCACCATCCTCGACTCCATCCTCCTCGAGCGGGCGAAGTGCGCGGGTGTGCGCGTGCTCGAGGGCGTGCGTGTCACCGACGTCCTTCGCGATACGCGGGGGAAGGTGCGCGGTGTGTCGGCGCTCGCCGATGGTGTGACGCGTGACTACACCGCGCCCATCACCGTCGGCGCCGATGGCCTCCGCTCGATCGTGGGGCGGCGGCTCGGCCTCACGCGCTACGCGCGCTTCCCCTATCGGCTCGCGCTCGTGGCTCACTTTCACGGGGTGGAGGGGATGGGCGAGCACGGCGAGATGCACGTGGAGAGCGACGGCTACGTGGGTCTCGCGAACGTGGGCGATGGCGTCACCAACGTGGCTCTCGTGATGCCCGTGTGGCGCGCGCGCTCGGCGAAGGGACGGAGCGCGGCGTTCCTGGATGGCTGGCTGCGATCGCGAACGCAGCTCGCGCCGCGATTTGCCGGCGCCGAGCGCATCTCGCCGGTGCTGGCCACGGGCCCCTTCGCGCAGCGCGCCCGACGCGCGTGGGCGAGCGGCGCCGCGCTCGTGGGCGACGCGGCGGACTTCTACGATCCCTTCACCGGCGAGGGCATCTACGCGGCGCTCCGCGGCGGCGAGCTGCTGGCGCCGTTCGTGGAGCGAGCGATCTCCGCGCGCAGCCCGCGCGATGCGGATGCGCCGCTCGCCGAATACGACGCGGCACGCGCCCGTGAGTTCAGCGGCAAGTGGAAGGTGGAGCGGCTGGTGGCGCTGGCCGTGGCTACCCCCACGCTCATGAACCGGGCCGCTCGCACGCTCTCGCGAAGGAAGGAGATGGCCGACCTGCTGGTGGGTGTCGCAGGCGATTTCGTCCCCCCGCGTAAGGTCCTCTCCCTCCGCTACCTCTCACGTCTTCTACTCCCCTCGTGATGTCACCCGCTCCCCCTCCCGATGCCGATGACGGCTCGATGATAGATCCCGCACTCTTCCGGAGTGTGCTCGGACGCTTCGCGTCCGGCGTAACAGTGGTCACCGCTCGCGACAGCGCCCGCACCGACCATGGAATGACGGTCAGCGCGTTCTGTTCGCTGAGCCTCGATCCACTCCTCGTGCTCATCTGCGTCGAGCACAACACCGTGCTGCACGGCGTACTGGCCGAAGCGAGTCAGTTCGCCATCAACCTGCTCGCATCGGGACAGGAATCGATATCGCGGCGCTTCTCTGAGCAGATAGACGACCGCTTCGAAGGGATCGGCTACGTGCGCGGCATCACCGGCTGCGCCATCCTCGGCGGGATACTTGGCTATCTCGAATGCGACGTCGATGCGCGCTACCCCGGCGGCGATCACACCATCCTCGTGGGAAAGGTGATCGCCGCGGCCGCGCACAAGGGGAGCCCGCTCCTCTACTATCGCGGCGGCTACGCGCAGCTGGAGCGCTGAGTGACTGCTCTTCTCACGCCGCGCCGCAGACGCGGGTTGGAATACCTGGATGAGCCGGGTGTGGACGGACGGGTGACCTTGCGCTCGCTACAGGATGTGGCGTGCGCGAACCGATACTTCGGCGGCGCGAGCGCGCCGCTCGCGGAGCTGCGCATCGCGCTACATGAGTTGCGAACGCTGGCCGATGACGAGGAAGTCGTGCTGTTGGACGTGGGCACCGGGCTCGGCGACATAGCGGAACGGGCTCGCGCGGTGGCCGCCGATGCGGGGGTGCCGCTGCGGACGGTGGGGGTGGATGCGTCCGAGCCGCTCGCCCGCAAGGCATCGTGCCCGGCGCTGCCGACGGCGCGAGCCGATGCGCTCGCACTGCCGTTCGCCAACGACTCCGTGGACATCGTTCTCTGCTCGCAGCTCCTGCACCACTTCGAGGATGCTCGCGCGGTGGAAGTGCTGCGCGAGCTCGACCGCGTGGCGAAGCATCGTGTAATCGTGAGCGACCTGCGCCGCAGCTGGCTGGCCGCATCGGGAATCTGGCTCGTCTCCTTCCCACTTCACTTTCACCCCGTGAGCCGCCACGACGGCGTCGTGTCGGTGATGCGCGGGTTCACGCGGAGCGAGCTGGAGGAGATGGTGGGGCGCGCCGTGAGGAGGAAGGCGAGAGTGCGCCAGCGCCCAAGCTTCCGCCTGACCGCTGCATGGACACCGAACCGGACCGGGTGAAGATGACAGACTCCACGGGCAAACCGGGCGCGCTCGCGCGCCCGCCGTATCAACTCGGCGACATGCCGTTGGGCACCGCCATGAAGACCACCGACGAACGGTTGGTGCACGCACCCGTGCAGCTGATCTTCGACATCGCGCGCAAGGTGGAGCTCTGGCCCGGCTACCTCTCGCACTATCGTCGCGTGCGCGTCCGGGAATGGACCAGCGACGGCGGCGGTCTGGTAGAGATGGCGGCGTGGCGCCCGGTGGGACCGCTCCCGGCCGGCTGGCCTACCTGGTGGCTCTCGCAGATGTCCGTGGACTCCGCGCGCCCCGCGATCCGCTTTCGCCACATCGAGGGGATCACGCGCGGCATGGACGTCGAGTGGACATTCAACGAACACAGCGAGGGAACGCTCGTGCGCATCGTGCACGCCTGGAACGGCCCGCACTGGCCCCTCGTCGGCGTCTTCGCCGCCACCATGGTCATCGGTCCGCATTTCATCTCTGCCATCGCCGAGAGGACGCTGAAGGGGCTGGGGGAGGTGGCGGAGAGAGAAAGGGAGAAGGAAACAGGAAGCAGGAAGCAGGAAACAGGAACTGCCTCTGGGTAGAGGGCTCTACTCGCTGGAGCCGGTACCTGTTTCCTGCTTCCTGCTTCCTGTTTCCTTTTCGCTCTCTCCTTTCTCTTCACTCTACCAACAATGTCCATCGATCGTAACCGCCGCAGAGTCGTGATCACCGGGATAGGGGCCATAACGCCCATAGGGACAAGCGTGGATGGGTTGTGGCGAGGGCTGCGCGAGGAGAAGTCGGCGGTGCGACTCATCTCCCGCTTCGACCCCGAGCCGTTCCGCAGCCACATTGCCGCGGAAGTGCCGGACTTCCGGGCGGACGACTTTCTGGAGAGCAAGCGCGTTCGGCGGCTGGATCGCTTCGGGCAGTTCTCGGTCGCCGCGGCTCGGCTCGCGGTTGAGGACGCGGAGCTGGACCTCGGCAGCTGCGATCTCGAGCGCGTGGGATCCACCATGGGGACCGCGCTGGGAGGAGTCGGCTACGCTGAGCAGCAGTGCGGCGTGTACATGCGCGAGGGGGTGAAGGGTGTCGACCCAGCGCTCGCCCTGATGGTCTTCGGCGGCGCGGCGAGCTGCAACGTGGCGATCGAGCTCGGCGTCCAGGGGCCGAACACCACGAACGCGATGAGCTGCGCGTCGGGGACCATCGCGATCGGCGAGGGCTTCCGGCAGGTACGCGACGGCTACGCCGACGTGATGATCTCCGGCGGCGCCGAAGCGCCGCTCTGGCCGCTCTGCTTCGGTGCATTCGCGATCATCCGCGCGATGTCGACGCGGAACGACGATCCCTCGAGCGCATCGCGCCCCTTCGACCGCGACCGCGACGGCTTCGTGATGGGCGAGGGCGCCGCGGTTCTCGTCCTGGAAGAGCGCTCGCGCGCGATCGCGCGCGGCGCGCGCATCTACGGCGAGATCCTTGGCTTCGGCATGTCGAACGACGCCTACCACATGACCGCCCCGCGCCCCGACGGATCGCAGGCAGCGCGCTCGATCCGCGGCGCGCTCGCCGACGCGGGCGTGCAGCCGGGCGAGATCGGTTACGTGAACGCGCATGGGAGCTCGACTCCGCTCAACGACTCCACCGAGACGCTCGCGCTCAAGCGCGTCTTCGGCGACAACGCCTACCGCATGCAGGTGAGCGGCACGAAGGGCTACTACGGCCACGCCCTCGGCGCGAGCGGCGCGATCGAGGCCGCGATCTGCGCGCTCGCCATGACCAATGATTGGCTCCCCCCCACCATCAACCTCTGCACCCCCGACGACGGCTGCGACCTCGACTACATCCCCCACTCCGGCCGCGCCACCTGCCCCGAGATATTGCTATCCAACTCGTTCGGCTTCGGCGGGATAAATGCGGCGCTGGTGATGAGGAGGGGAGCGTGAAGAGAAAGCAGAAAGCAGAAAGCAGAAAGCAGTGAACGGCTCGTAGGGCGAGATCTCACCCCCGAGGTAGGTCACTGCTTTCTGCTTTCTGCTTTCTGCTTTCTCTCAATCTCCCCCCGTCGCTGAGCTCTCCCAGCAACGCCCTCCTCACCGTACGCTCCAATCCCTTCTCATCCCTGTAGGGATGGTCGGCGCGCCAGGATTTGAGATCGATTACGGTCTTCGCCATCACGGGGTGGCCGCCGGCGCTGCCGTAGGGGGAGAAAATTGCGCGGAGGTGCTCGCCGAGCCTGGCTGAAGGCGAGAGTGCACGGGTGCTCATCACGAGCTTCGGGCCGAAGACACCGGAGACCGCCGAAACGGTGGCGCCCTTCATACCCAGGCAGAACTCCGCGAGCTGCGCCACGATGTGCTCCTGGTCGGCGGGGAGCTTTCCGAGGTGCACGTAGGCCAGACCGTCGCGTACGCGGGCGTGTTGCAGCGCCTGGCCGAGGCGCTTGAGCGCGAGCGTGCCGTACGACGGGTGCTGGATGCGACGGAGCAGCGCGTGATCGGCGCGCGGGAAGAGATAGGCGAACATCTCCAGATCGTCATCGCTCGCGGCGCGCGACAACGACTTCGTGTCGGTGATGATCCCGTAGAGCAGCGCGGTCGCGAGCGCGGTGCCGATCGGCGCCTCGTGCTCGGCGAGCAGGTATTCCGCCGCCATGGTGGCGCTGGCGCCGAGCCAGGTGCGCACGTCGCGATAGCGAACGACGTACTCGCCAGTCGACGGGTGGTGGTCGACGACGGCGGCCACCGCGGGAAGCGAATCGCCAAAGTACGGTGGCTGCACGTCCACCAGGATCAGCGGGCCCAACCCGCTCAGCTCCCGGCGCTCTACGTGCCGCACTCTCACACCGAGCGCGGAGATGAGGCGCTGGTTTTCCGGCCGCGTGATCTGACCGAGGGTCACGATCGGTGCGCGCTCCGGCCGGTATCCGAGCGCCTGGCGCAGCGCGAGCGACGAGGCGATAGCGTCCGGATCGGGGTCGTTCTGGACGAGGAAGGCGCAGGAGCGCGCGCCGTCGAGCGCGGCGCGCAGACCGTGCAGTCGCTTGCGACCAGCCATGCGCCTGAGCACCGACTCGATGGCATCGGCGAGCAGCTCGCTCTCGTCTATCCACGTCACGCCCTCGCGCACCGCACGGTGGCGCTCCCCGCCCTTCCCCTGGCGATCTATCACGAGCACCGACGGGAGCGAGAGCGCCTCCGAGATAGCGCGCGCCACGCGCTGCGCGCTCCCTTCCTCGGCGAGATCGATGATCGCGATCACATCGCGGCCGCGCAGCGGCTCGTACGTGGCCGGCTGCTCCGGATCGCCGCGCAGCGCCAGCGACCACTCGGGGGCCGCCACACCGTCTCGCACCCACAGGTGAACGGCGCGCCCCGCGAGCGCGCTGCGCCTCAGCGCCATGAAGCGCTCCGGTTGCTCCGACACGAAGAGCACCGAAATTCGGGGGCGCTTCGACGGCCGCGCGTCGATCGTGGTCATCTGCGCGCGGCCGTTCGCCGATTCCTCCCCTCCGCTATCCGCAGTCCTCATTCGCCATCATCACGGCCCCGTCGGGATCACGTGCGCGTCGCGATACCGCTCCATCGACTCCAGGATCACGCGCATGGCCTCCTCGCTCTTGCGCCAGCCGATGGTCTGCACGCGCTTCCCCTCGAGGTCCTTGTAGATGTGGAAGAAGTGCTCCACTTCCTTGAGGTAGTGCTGCGGAATGTCGGCGATGTCGAAGTACTCACCGTAGAACGGGTCGCCAGAGGGCACGGCGAGAATCTTGTAATCGCGCTCGCCGCGGTCGAGCATATCGAGCAGCCCGATCGGACGTGCGTCGATCTGGCAGCCGGGAAAGGTGGGCTCGTTCAGAAGGACCAGCACGTCGCACGGGTCGCCGTCCTCGGCGAGCGTGCGGGGGATGAAGCCGTAGTCTCCGGGATAGTGCACGGCAGAGTACAGCACCCGGTCCAGACGGATCAGACCGGACCTCTTGTCGAGCTCGTACTTGTTGCGACTACCGCTTGGGATCTCGATGAATGCAGTGACTTCGTCGGGCGGGTGGGTGCCCGGCAGCAGGTCGTGCCAGGGGTGCATCACGAGGCGGCACGCTCCCGCGCCGGGAGCGCATGCGCCGCGCCCTCATCCCAGGTGACTCCCTTGTACGCCATTGGCTCCTCGACCACGTCGAAGTTGCGCGCGTTCAGCTCGGCGATGCGTGCCATCTGCGCATGGGTCAGATCGGGTTTCTCCGCTGCTTCGGCGAACTCGGCGAGCTGCTCGCTGTCGTAAATGTTGGGGAGTGCCGTGACCACGCGCGGCTCGGCGAGGAGCCACCTGAGCGCCGCCTGGCCGAGCGTCATCCGCTCGGTGAGGAAGTCGAGCGTCTCCACCTTGCGAAGCCCGTTGACGAGCCAGGAGCGCGGGCGGTGGCGCCGGTGGTCGTTCTCGGGGAAGACCGTATCCTTCGTGTACTTCCCCTCGAGCATTCCCGAAGCGTGCGTGACACGGATGTTGAAGCAGCAGTTCGGCGCGTAGTGCCTGGCCGCCTCCAGCATCGCGGTGCCCGGGTGCTGCTCGATGATGTTCCAGATCATCTGGATCGTGTTTATGTCTCTCTCGCGCTCGACCAGCTCCACAGCCTCGTAGAGCCACCCGATGGCGGGCCCGAAGGCCGCGCCCCACGTGCGCAGCTTCCCCTCGCGCACAAGGTCGCGCAGCGTCTGCCAGATCTCCGGATCGCGCACGTGCTCCATCTTCACGTTGTGCATCTGGAGCACGTCGATGTAATCGGTCTCGAGCCGCTCGAGGCAGCGATCCACAGCGCTGCGGATATAGGCGGAGTCGAAGCGCTGCGGTAGCTCGCGCTGTCCGCGACGCGACGCCTGCGCGGCGGAGTCGTAAATGTCGTAACCCACCTTGGTGGCGTACACGACCCTGTCGCGCAGTCCGCGATCACCGAAGGCGCGCGCGAGCTGTCGCTCGGAGCGGCCGTTGCCGTACGTGTCGGCGGCATCGAAGAAGGTGATGCCGTACTCGTCGTACGCCTCGCGCAGCATCGCGATCGCCTGCTCGTCGGTCTTCTCGCCCCACCAGCCGGTGGAGACGGTCCACATACCGAAACCGACCTCACTCACCGAGAGATCGGTACCGGGAAAGGTGCGGTATTGCATTGTCGTTTCCTCTATCGGTTCAGAGCCCGGGCGCTCGATCGAGCCGCCTGGCGGCATCGGTAGCGAAATAGGTGATGATGAAGTCGGCACCCGCGCGGCGAATGCCGAGCAGCGACTCCATCATCGCGCGCTCACAGTCCAGCCATCCGCGCTCGGCGGCCGCCCTAATCATAGCGTACTCGCCGCTCACCTGATAGGCAGCAACGGGGTAGCCGGTGTCGTCCTTTACACGTGCGATGACATCGAGGTACGGCCCCGCCGGCTTCACCATCACGGCGTCGGCGCCCTCCTCGATGTCGAGCCGGACCTCGCGCAGCGCCTCGTCGGCATTGGCGGGATCCATCTGGTAGCCGCGCCGGTCGCCCTCTCTCGGCGCGGACTCGGCCGCTTCGCGGAAGGGGCCGTAGAAGACCGACGCGTATTTCGCGGCGTAGGAGAGGATCGCCACGTTAGGCTGACCGGCGTGGTCGAGCTCCCGCCGGATCGCACCGACCCGCCCGTCCATCATGTCGCTCGGCGCGACCATGTCGGCGCCCGCGCGCGCATGCGAGAGAGCCTCCTTCGTGAGGAGCTCGAGCGTCGCGTCGTTGTCCACGTCGCCATCGCGAAGGATCCCGCAATGGCCGTGATCAGTGTACTCGCACATGCACACATCCGTGATGACGACGAGCTGCGGCAGCTCCGTCTTCAGCGCGCGCACCGCGTTCTGCACGGGGCCCTCGTCATCCCACGCGCTGGAGCCAGTGGCGTCCTTGGTATCCGGGATGCCGAAGAGCAGCACGCCGCCTACGCCCGCCTTCGCCGCGGCCTCCGCCTCGCGCAACATCTCGTCGACCGAGAGCTGCGCCACGCCGGGCATCGTTTCCACTGGCTTCCGCACCCCCGTTCCGCTTCGTACGAAGAGCGGGAGCACGAGCTGCTCGGCCGAGAGCCGCGTCTCGCGTACCAGTGCGCGGAGGGACGAGCTTCTACGGAGACGGCGAGGACGAGAGACTGGGAAGGTCGGCATTATTCCGGTTGTGGCATTGGAACTCTTTTCTTCTCCCGCAGTGCGGCGAGGATGGCGCCGGCGCCGTCGCTGAGAAGGATGGACGCTAGCTGCTCGCCGGCTGCGGCGGGGCTCGAGGGATCGACGGTGACGCTGCCGCGAAGAACGCGACGGCCGGATACTTCGGCGATCAGACCGTGCAGAACGAGCGCTCCGGAGCTGTCCGCCGCGAGCGCGCCGATCGGCACCTGACAACCACCCTCGAGACCAGCGAGGAAGGTGCGCTCGGCGGTGACGGCGACGCGCGTCGGCGCGTGGTCGAGAGGCGCGAGGATCGCGGTCGTTTCGGCGTCGTCTGCACGCGACTGGACGGCGATGGCACCCTGACCGGCCGCGGGGAGCCAGTCCGGCGGCTCGAGCCAGGCGTCGATTCGCTGGTGGACACCCAGGCGACGAAGGCCCGCGCCGGCGAGGATCGCGGCATGCACCTGGCCGTCGTCCACCTTGCGCAGGCGCGTGGGGACGTTGCCGCGCAACTCTACCGCGTCCAAATCGGGACGGAGGTTCGCGAGCATCGCGCGGCGGCGGAGGCTCGACGTTCCGACACGGCTGCCGCGCGGGAGGTCGGCGATGGACTCGGCGAAGATCCCATCGTTCACCACGAGAACATCGCGCGGATCTTCGCGCTCGAGGATTGCGCTGATCGTGAGGCCAGCGGGTGATTCCGTGGGCAGATCCTTGAGCGAGTGAACGCAGCAGTCCACGCGCCCTTTCTCGAGCGCCTCCTCCAGCTCGCGCGTGAAGAGCCCCTTGCCACCGATGCTGCTCAACGGCTCGTCGAGCCGCTTGTCGCCGGTGGTCTTGAAGGGGACGATCTCGCACGCGACGCCCCGCGCGGCGAGTGCGGACTCGACGATTCGAGCCTGGCGCAGGGCCAGCTCCGACGAGCGTGACGCGATGCGAAAGACGCCGTCGCGCGCTGCACGCTTCCCCCGTGACGGCGTCACGTGGCCCCCCATGGGTGATGGCTCTCTCGATGGATGCTCGTCACGCCGCGAAAGCTAACCGGCAATTCACCGTACCGCGCGCGGGGTCCGTCAGCGCCGCGTCTCGACCACGGCATCGACCAGCGCATCGATGGTCGCCTCGCGCGCCTCCGCCGCGACTTCCAGACCGAGCGTTCGCGCCGTTTCGCTGGTGATCGGTCCCATCGAGACGATGGTCGCGCGGCGCGCGGCGTCGATGCCGATGGATTCCACAAAGAAACGAACGGTGGAGCTGGATGTGAAAGTCACGACGTCCACCGTGCCGCCCTCGAGCGCCTCGCGTGCGGCGTGGACCCCGGCGGGATCGGGGACGGAGCGGTAGATCGGGATCGCCAGCACCATCGCTCCGAGCTTCGCGAGCTCGTCAGCGATCACGTCACGCGCGCCCTCCGCCCGCGGGTACAGCACTCGCGCACCGCGTATATCGCTGCGGCGGCGCAACACGTCGACGACGCCCTCGGCGACGAAGCGCTCCGGAATCAGATCCGCAACTATGCCGCGCTCGGTGAGTGCCGCAGCGGTGGACGGACCGACGGCTACGAGCTTCGTTCCGGCGAACGCGCGTGTGTCGAGGCCGAGTGCGTGCAGCTCGCTCCATGTGATCTCGACGGCGTTGCGACTGGTGAAGATCGCCCACCCGTAGTCGCCGAGCGAGCCGAGCGCGGTTCGCAGCGCAGCGGGATCGAGAGGCTCGATCCGAATGGCCGGCGCCTCGATCACGTCGGCACCCAGCGTAGTGAGTCGCTCGGCGAGCTGCGACGCCTGGGCGCGCGCTCGGGTGACGATGATCCGCCTGCCGAAGAGCGGTCGCTCGTCGAACCAGCGGATCTCATCGCGCAGCGCCACCACATCGCCGATGATGGTGATGGACGGCGCCGAGATCTTCTCCCTGCGAGCCGCATCCACGAGCGTGCCGAGAGTCGCGGTGAGCGTGCGCTGCCTGGGGAACGTTCCCCACTCCACCATCGCCGCGGGCGTATCGAGTGACATCCCGCCCTCGGCGAGCGCGTTCACGATTTCCGGAAGGCGGCGGACGCCCATGTAGAGCACCAGAGTGCCGCCGGTGCGTGCGAGCGCCGACCAGTCGGTGCCGCTCTCCCCCTTGCTGGGGTCCTCGTGGCCGGTGATGAAGGTGACGGAGGTGGCGACCGCGCGATGAGTAACCGGGATTCCCGCGTATGCCGGCGCGGCAACGCCGGCGGTGACCCCCGGCACTACCTCGAATGGGATACCGGCCTCCGCGAGGACCTGCGCCTCCTCGCTCCCGCGGCCGAAGACGAACGGGTCGCCGCCCTTGAGCCGCACCACGCGCTTCCCATCGCGCGCCAGGCGGACGAGGAGCGCCTCGATTTCCTCCTGGCGCGCCGAGCTCTCGCCCCCGCGCTTCCCTACGAAGTGCCTCTCCGCTTCGTCAGGTATCGCGCTGCCAGACAGGATCGCGGGGTTGACGAGCGCGTCAAACACCACCGCGTCGCATTGCGCGAGCAGCTCGCGAGCACGCACGGTGAGCAGCCCGGGATCCCCAGGCCCCGCGCCCACCAAGTAGACCGCACCAGTCCCCTTCCCTCTATCGCCCATGCGCGGAAGATGAGCGGAGGGAGGAGGGAAGGAAAGCAGAAAGCTGTCTCCTGCCTCCCCACCTTCCCTCTCCCCCGATGAGATGCTTATCATCGCGGCATGACTGCGACGCGGCCGAGGACGGTGCTCGTGGGGTGCTCCTTCGCTGGGCTGGAGCTCCTCTATCGGGGCGTCCGGCGCGATGGTCGGTTCGCGCCTGGCGAGATGACAGTGATCGATCCGCGCGATGCACACGAGTACATCCCGCTCGTACACGAGGTCGCGGGCGGCGAGAGCCAGGCGTCGGAAATGCGCTTCGACAGTGCGGCGTTCTGCAGATCGATCGGCGCGGAGCTGGTGCGGGGCGCGGTGACGCGTCTGGACGAAGCGCGGCACGTCGTCATCCTCGATGACGCGAGAGAGATCGAGTACGAGCGCCTCGTCATAGCCGTGGGTAGTGTTCCTGACGTTCCCGATACGCTCGCGAAGGCGACGAACGTCATCCCGGTCAAGTTCCTCGAGTCCGCCGAGGCGATTCGGCGCCGGCTTCACGTTCTGCGGGTAGGCGGTGCGAGCGTTCAGCGCGTCGTAGTGGTGGGCGCCGGCGTCACGGGAGTGGAATGGAGCGCCGAGCTCGCGGCCGCACGCGTTGACGGCGCGCGCCTGGCCACGACGCTGATATGCGACCACGTCCGGATCCTCCCGACCTTCCCTCTCAGCGTCGCGCGCGGCGCCGGTCGTGCTCTACGCACTCTCGGCGTAGAGATCCTGGTTTCCAGCAGGGTCACGGCGGTGAGCGCCGAGCAGGTGGTGCTGCAGGGCAGCATCGGCATACCGTTCGACGTCGTAGTATGGGCCGCCGGTGTGCGCCCCAACCCCGCGACGGCGACGCTCGGCCTTCCCCTCACCGACGACGGCCACATCGTGGTCACTCCGCGACTCGCCGTTCCGGGTCACGATGGCATCTATGCGATCGGTGACTGCGCCCGAATCCTCGATGAACGCGGCCGTCCCTGGCCCACGATGGAGCGTGCGATCGAAGCGATCTGGCAGGGAGCATACCTCGCGCGCCGCTTCTCTTCCGGCTGGCCCCCCGCCGAGGGCCCTCCCCACCGCCTCCGTCGCGATTTCTTCTACGGCATCTCCCTCGGCCGCAAGACCGGCGCGCTGGTCTACAAGAGCTTCATCTCCACGGGCCGTGTTCAGCTCTTGTTCCGATGGTTCCTCCGGTGGGGGTACTACGCACGCTTCCGGTTGGCGGCGAGGTGGGTCAAGTAAGTCGCGCATGGGTGGCGCGGCTCGGGTTCCTGGTTCATCGCGCGAACCTACGCATGCGGAGGTCGTGGAGGGGTAAAGCGAGAGGACGCGGAGAGCGCCCTTCGGCAGCGGTCATCCCGGTCGCCACGCCCGCGCCATCGCCAAGCCCAATCTCCTTCAACCGCCCCGCCTCCATACCGCCCGGCGCCTCATCCAGATGCTGATGGCGTACGCACCGTAGAGCACCACGGCGACGATGTACGCGGCATGGTAGTACCCGGCATTCTCGGGG
>Ga0070679_100004767_pt1 | contig 12510 bp, 20 predicted proteins | sample KBSC63BmetaG_FD_65652 | JGI IMG/M metagenome (GOLD analysis project Ga0070679, IMG submission 65652) | Corn rhizosphere microbial communities from Kellogg Biological Station, Michigan, USA - KBS C6-3B metaG | ecosystem: Host-associated > Plants > Roots > Rhizosphere | place: USA: Michigan... | reverse complement strand
GTTGTAGGCCTGCGATTGCTCCTCGAAGCCGGCCTCGGTGATGAGACCCTGCCGCCCGAGGATTTGCTGCGTCAGCGCGCCCTGCTGCGCACCGCTGCGCAGGATGTCGAGCGCGCTGCCGCTGTTCGCAAAGCCGGAAGCGGCGATGTCGGCCTGGGTCTGCCCGATACCAAGCTCGGCCTCGCGCTGCTGCTGCATCAACTTGACGGCCGTCGACTCCTTGGTGAACTCCTCGTTCTGCAACGCGAGCTGCGCCGCCGCGTCGTAGTTCTCGGCCTCGACCAGGTTGCCCTGCGCCTTGATCCGCAGTCCGCGTGCCTGCGACTGGCCGCCGAGAATATCGCTGACTGCTCCTCCAATGTCGCTGATCGTGCCCCTGCCGAAGGCCATGATTTGCTCCTCCTCCTAGATCGGTAAGAGTCGTTGCGTCTGGCCCGGTCTGACGTGCCAGTACGGCAGCGGCGGATGCGGGCCGATGCTTACAGTGCCGGCCGCCGTCCAGCTCTGCCGACCGAAAGCGCCGTAGTAATCATCAGGACCGTTGTCGGCCAAAACCTCCGCGCGCATCCCGTGATATTCGATGATGTCCTTGGCGATGTGCGGCACTGAGAACGGGCCGCCCAAGGCGAGCTGCCACAGCAGTTCGTTTTCCAGCGCGCCACCGTCCGGCTGGATGTCCGTGTTCGTGTACCAGAACTCGGCGATGCGGCCGGTGAAGTTCAGGCCGGCGCTTGAAAGGTCGCCGAGTTGAATGCGTGCGATGCTGGTCGGCGTGCTCGAGACGGTGTTCTGTGCGCTGCTGATCGTGCCATCGTCTGACAACACACTTGCGCGCCGGTTCGTCGCAGAGATGAAACGCAGCAACGTATAGTACCAATGACTATTGGTGACAGTTAAGATCGTGGTTGTTTGCACCGATCCTGCAGCGTTGCTATCAATGCGAAGTCCGTTCGCCGAATTAAGGGCAAGCGCCCAATAATTCGTTGCCGCCCCGGTGTCGCAAACCGAATAGACGCCCGCTGCGGCTCCTGGAGTGGCGGTCGGCATGACCAAGCATCCGATCGTGAACGGATAGGCCGTGATCGGAGACGCGGCGTTCGTGAGCGTCGATCCTGAGAAGACCGCGCTCATGCGCTTACATATTTGACCGGCGTGTATTTGACCTCGTGATTGCCGGCGGTTGCGTTCAGCGCCACGCCGGTATTGTGCACGATAAAGATGCCCCACTTCTTTGGCATCGTGCCGCCGAACGCCTGCGCGATCGAGAATGGCCCCCATTCGTAGGTGTGGTTCGACGTGGCGTCGGTCGGAATGATCTGCAGCAGTTTCAACTGCGTCTTCTCGCCAGTCGGCGAGAAGTTCGCATCTGTGCCCGTCGCGCCGGCGCTGAACGTCGTCCCGTCATATGAACCGTCGGCCCACACTTCGATCTGCTTCGATGCCGTCGGGCTGGTGCCGGTCGTGACCTTGCCGCCGACGATGCTGTCGATGGCAAGATCCGTCGTGTTGTCGATGGCAGTCGCTTCGCGGCCGGCGATCAGACTCGCATCGCTCGCCAGCGAGGCGAGCGTAATCGTCAGTGCCGCCGATGTGCCATATGACGGGGTGACTGTTGCCATTCAGATCAGGCCACCGTCAGGCCAAACCACTTGAGGAGATTGCCGTAGTTCGTGGTCGCGTCGTTTACGGCCTGAATGGCACGGGTGTTGAGATCGGCCTGCCGCGTGGGGGTGTCCCAGGTCGGATCGTCCTGCCAGGTGAACATCGTCTCGATTATCGAGCCGCTTGTAACCTGGTTCGCTTCCGCGGTGGCGATCTGGCCGGGGCCGTTGCCGACCGTCATCACGGACTGCTTCTGCAGTCCCGAATTGGCGAGCGCCGTGCCCCACGACACACCTGCGGAATTGTTGCCGGCGGGGGTCGGCGAATGCACGACCACGCTGTACTGGTTAAAACCGCTCTGCTGAAGGATATGAAGCCGCGACATGGGTTCTCCTACAGCGATGCCGTGTAGCTGACGGACAGCGTATCGCCGCTCGCCACCGTCTTGTCGCCGCCGGCGAACAGGCCGGCCGAGTAGAGGGTGCCAGCGGTGTTATCGATGGTGGAAAGCGCGCCCGACCCGTAGACCAGGAAGCAACCCTTCACGGTGCCTGATCCGGTAAAGGCAAACACCAGCGCCGACGACAGTGCTTTCGATCCGCCTGACGCCGCCGACCAGGCTGCGGTCTTGCGCGGCGCCGTATAGGTCGGCGCGTTGGCGTTACCGGCCTCGGTCCAGCCAGCGTGCGATGTCATGGTGTCGGCGGCCGCGACCGCGGTGAAGCTGACCGACGAGATCAGGCCCATGAACGGGCCCGTCACCGTGTAGGCAGATCCGGCGAGATAGGTATCGAGCGCGAGGTTCTTGCCGACGGTGGTGACGACGTTGGGGAAACTGTCCTCCCACTTGACGTTGCCGTCCTTGTCGCGCAGCGTGGCGGTGAACCAGCCATGGGCGTGGGCTTCTTCCGCCATTCCGCCGCCGCGTTGCACCGTGGCGTCCTGATGGTCGGCCGCAGGCGCGCGTTCGTTGCTGTTCAAGGCAGCCTCTCCGGTGAGTGCTGCCGCGATCATGCTGGCGGCGTCGAAGCCAGCAACGCACAGGCGGGTGTCGATAGGAGTTCTGGAATGTTCGGCTTTGGGAGCGCCCAATCATGGCTCAAGCGACAGAATGAAATTCTGCTGCTGCGAGCCGAAAACAAAAAATTACGCAGCGCCAATGATGAGTTGAGGGATGCTATGGCTGGCCTTCTCAGCCTTGCCAAAAGGGTGAGAGACGAGGACCTAGCCGTAGGTCGGCAGGAGTCGAACGAGCAGAAAATCTATCGCGCCGAGCAACTATTGAAGCGCCAGGTTCCTGGCTAGGTCGGCACGCCCTGCACTTCTGCGAAGACCGCAGTCGCCGTGGCAATGGTGAAGCGATAGGTGCCGGGCGGCAGGTTCACCAGTGCGCCACCGGCGGCCGTGAAGTCGGTCGAGCTCGACATCGACACGAAGGTCGAGTTGTCGAGCGCCAACCGCTGCAGCTTGACCGAGCCGCCGCCGAAGGTCGCGACCGCCGTGACGCCGTAGGCGCCGCCCTTCAGCTTGAAGCCCGCGGTGCTAGCCGAGATGTTCGAAAAGCCCTGGCCGTCGACAGCGGTGGTCATGACCTAGATCAGCCGCCCCAATCGTTGCCGAGCATGGCTTCGCCGAGGACGCCGCGCTCGAACGCTTCCAGCGCGACGATGATGTCGCGGACCTTCACGGTGGCACCGTTCTGGTCCGTGGTGTTGATGCGGATTTCGATGTCGTTGGCGTTGGGGGCCAGCGTGCCGCGGGTGAAGTCCGTCAGCTTGAAGCCGTCGGCACCGCGATTGATCGAATACGAGACCGCAGCCATGTCGCCTCCTTACTTCAGCCCGCCGGCAATCGCCCGCTGGCGCGCAGCGCGCGCCAGGGTGTCGTACACCGACAGCTTCGTGACCACCGCGTTGTCGTAGGACACGGTGAAATCGCCCGATGCCGAGGTGCCCCCCGAGACGGTATGGCTGTGATCGCCATCGGTTTTGGTGGTCACGGCCTTGTCGGCTGTGATGTTGATCCAGGTGTTCTGGGCCATCAGCCGTCCACCACGAAGCGGACGTCGAGCGCGACGTCGCCGCCGGCCGCGAGCGTCGCGGTTGTCTTGAGCAGGAAGTCGAAGTACCCGCCCGGATCGGCGGTGAACGACGTCACGCCGAGCGTGGTCAGCACGTTCCAGATCGGAAGGTTCTGATGCGCCGTGGTGAAGGTGCCCCCGAACGTGATGTCGAGGTTCTTCTGCGCCGACGTGATGGCGGTCGCCGAGCCGAACAGCTTGTTGTCGGCCGCGCTGATCTGCGGGATGGTGCCCTGCAGGCTCGCCGGCGTGCCATCGGTGGTCGAGTCGCTGTGGGCAATGTCGATGTCGACCGCGCCGGTGGCGCCAGCCGCGCCGTTGCTGAGCAACACCTGCTTGATGCAGGCATTGGTCGGGATCCGGCAGAGCCGATAGGTCGAACCCGCAGTGACGCCGGTCGTGGTCGCGACGTGGTCGTTGACCTGTCGCAGCACGCCCGGGGCGCCCTGGCCCGTGTTGACGTTGGTCGGCGTGTCGAGGCTGGTGATCGAGGTGGACTTGAGTGCTTCCGTAGCCATTGTGGCGTTCTCCTTACGGCGTCACGTCGGCGGCAGCCGAGGTGTCGGAGCACAACACCTGCAAGAGCCGGCCCGGCTCGAGGCGGGTCGCGCCCGAGGACATCAGGGTTGCGAGCTGCCACGGCAGACCGCTCAGATCGCGGCGGCGATCGACGTCGTTCTCGGTGTCCTTCCAGATGCCGAGGTAGGCGCCGGACTTCACCATGGCGATGTTCTGGCGAAGGTTCGACGAGGAGGTGAGGCGCTCGCTGTAGCAGATGTCCCAGCCGAGGAACCGCGTGACCTTGCCGTCGGTGAGCACCGGGCGGTCGTTGAACTCGGTCGAGACGACCTGCACCTGGTTGAGCAGATCGCTCTCACCCTGCGAGTTCGTTACCCAGGTCAACTGTTCGGTATCGACCGGGACCTGCGCCTTGCGCATGACGCGCTTGGCTTCGATCATCTTGGCGACGGTCAGGCCCGACGCGGCCGAGGAGCCGAACGTCGAGGCGATCTGCCAGTTGGTGGTGCTGAAGCTCTCGGTCGTGGTGCCGATGCCGGTGGAGTCGCCGATGGTCGCGGTCGCGAAGGCGGCGCCGATGATCCGGTCGTCCCATTCGCGGGCGACGGCGGCGGCGGCCACACTCGAATACTGCGACTGCGGATCCATCAGGAGCCGCAGCTTGTCGAACGAGTCGATGAGCTGGTAGGCCTCCTTGTCGACCGGCGTCACCCAGCGGCGGGTGAAATCGGTGTTCTGCGGCTGGTTCGGCGAGTAGCGGCCGACCGGCGCCTTCATCTGCACCGAGCCGATGTAGTCGATCGGGCTGGCCTGCTTGCCGACGTGCTGGCCTTCCATCACGCGGCCGCGCAGCATGGATTGCGTCTGCTGCAGCTTGAGCTGCAGGATCGTCGAGAAGGTCTCGACTGCCAATTTCGGGAGGTTCTCGGACATGGCCCTTCGCCTGTTGGAATGATCCGAACGGTGGTGGCCGTGTGCCTGCGCGAGATGCGCGGCGGGCCAATCAGGTTCGGCCGTGTCCAAAAGGGGGCCGTAGTCGTACTGAACAGGAGTGTCCTTGCGGGTCCTTGGCGTTCAGCGGGGGCGAATTTAGCCCCGCGCCGAATGCCAGCAACGCACTTGGGTCAGGCGTCGATCTTCTGACGCTTGAGCACTTTCTTGGCGGCTTCCCGGTTGCGCAGCGTGATCTGCCCGCAGCCGGCATCGCCGACCATGTAGGGATGCTTGCAGACGCCGACGGTCGAGATGACGCACCGTTCCGGCGTGCACGCGGTCGGGCAGGTCTTCGGCCCGATGCCGGCGAGTTCGTTGGTCTTGCGCGGCGCGGCAGGCTCGGCGGCCGGTCTTGCGCGGCCCGCACGGCGGCGCCTTGCTGGCTTCGGAGCCGGCGCAGTCGGTTCGGTGGTCTGGGCGGTCTCGCTCATGCGGCGGCTCCGTGAATCAGGGTCATCAGGCTATCCATCTCGCGGCGCGCAGCGGCGTCGCCCTTCAGATAGCGCTCGGTCCATGCCTTGTCGGCCTGAAGTTCGGCGAGCCGCGCCACCGCGCCATTGCGTGTGGTCGGGTTCGCGCCCGTGTTCGTGTCGACGAAGGTGTCCTCAGTGGTGCCGGCACCGATCTTGCGCCAGAACTCCATGGTGGCCTTGTAGCCGATCTGATTCTGCATGGCGTCGATCAGCTTGGCCGCGGCCTCATCGCTGCCGGCCGCGCGCTTGGCGCCCTGCATGGCCTGCAGCCGGTTGAACTCGAAATTGGTGCCCCACTCCTTGAGCAGATCGGCGCGCTCGGCCGTGATCTTGGCGGCGCGCTCGGTGTTTGCTGCGGCCGCCTGGTCGTCGAGGTTCTTGACCACCGCCTTGGCGATCTCGGGCGCCGCGTCCTTCGCGGTGCCGGCCTTGTGCAGCGCGGCCCGCAGCGTGTCGGCGAAGGCCGTATCGAGGTCGCTGCCGTCGGCGCGCTTCACGCCGGTGAAATCGTAATCCTTCGCCTCCTTCGGCATGCCGAGCCGCTCGCGAACCGCCTTCCAGCCGGCTTCGTCGGTGGTGTCTTTCGGCAGCTTCAGAAGCTGGTCGGGCGGCACGCCGAAATGGCGCTGCAACTCGCGCGCCTGCTTCGTGGCATTGATCGCCACGTCAACGGGATCGTCTTTCTTCCAGCCCTTGTTCTCGATGTGGCCGAGCGCCTCGGCGTCGAGCTTGCCTTCGTACCAAGGCGTCGCGGGCGGCGGCGGGGGCGGCGGTGGACTGGTGGTCGTGGTGGTGGTCGAGCCGTCAGCCATCGGTATCCTCCTGTTGGGCGATGGGGCGCGCGAAGCCGCGCAGTTGGTAGATTTCCTCGAGCGTCAGGTTGGTCAGTTCGACGATGTACATCAGGACATCGCGGCGCCCCTCGTTGCGGGCGTGCACGCGCGCATCCGGGTCGAACGTCGACTTGCGGCCGAAGCAGTACGGGATCAGATCGGCGAGCACCTCGCGGCCGCCCGGCGACGTGAATAGCGCGTGATAGGCGCGCTGCTTCTGCTGGTTGACGGCGTGGATGTCCGACATGCGCTACGCTGCCGCCTGCGGCCCGCCAATGCCCCGGGTGCCGAGGCCGGGCTGGTTCTTGGCGACGGTGGCCTGCGCCTTGAGCATCGCCGCCTGCGCGGGCAATGCCTGGATTTGCGCCTGCTGCTGCTGCGCCTTGGCGCGGGTCTGGCGCTTCGCCGCGATCTGCTCCGGGCCCGCCATCCAGCGTTCCGGCGTGTTCTGGATCTGCGCGATCTCGGGCAGCGCCGTGTCAAAGTCGAACGGGTCGAGGTAGCTCGGGTCCTGCGTGATGTTGACGATTTCCTTCGCGGTCTCGACCGTGCGGATGAAGCCTGCCGCGGCCTGCGCGCGCTGCGACAGCGCCAGCGGCGAGGTGTAGACCACCTGATATTCGCCCTGCGCCTCGCGCAGCCGCGGCGGCATCGGGGGCAGCAGGTTCAGCGAGTTGAGCACGTCGATCTCGCGCTCGATCATCGGGCCGAGATACTCGGTTTCCTGCCGGCCGAGCGTCGGCGCGACCAGAATGCCCTTTTCGTTGACGAGCTCGATCACCTGCGTCGCGGTCATGCTCGGGTGCTCGGACAGCACCTTGAACAGCGTGACCAGGAACATGTCGTCGATGATGCCGCGCTCCTCGGCCATCATCTCCTTGGCGATGTCGATCTTGCCGGTCGGCAAAGTCTGCACCAGTGCCTTGCCGTCGGGATTGACGCCGCCGGCGTTGTAGGCGCCGGGCGTCATGTTCATGTTCGTCAGGCCGTCGTCGGCGCCGAGCAGCACCGGATCGGCGGCGCGGTGGCCTTGCTTCAGGAACACGGTTTTCTGCGCGTTCAGCGTCTTCAGTGCCGGCAGCACCATCTGCGCCGGCCCGCGGCCGTACACCTCGCGCGGCGCCTGGTCGTAGCGGCTGGTCGCGTAGGGGAATGTGCGATAGCCGCCGGGCTTCTGCATCAGGCAGCCGCCCTCGATCGACATGTAGTACGACGTGAACGGCATGCCGCGGTAGTCGAGCCGGCCCGGATCGTATTCGTCCTCGCCTCGCGGATGGACGCAGTGGATGAAGTTGAACGGCCACTCGCTGCCCTTCTCGAGCGCGGAGTGCAGTTGCGTCGGCAGCGCGTCCTCGCCCCACTTCTGCGCCGCCTGCCGCGCGGTCAGCCGGAACCAGCGGTCGATGTCGTCGACAACGCCCTGATGGTTCTCGCCGAAGAACGTTTCGCCAAGCGGAACGCCTTTGTAGCGCAGGCCCTTGAAGCCGTGATGCTGCCGGCCGTCGAAGGCGTCGATGAACATCGTCGCGTTGCCGAAGCCGCCGAGCGAGCGCCAGTTCGAGTTGTTCTGGCCGCGGAAGTTGGCGAGCGGGTTGCGGCGGTACTTGAACAGCAGCTTCGTGACCTGATCGAAATAGAGCCGCGTGGCGCGGTCCTTCATCACGTAGTCGTCGTTGGCCTCGAGCGCGTGCCACTGGCTGTTAGCCGGCGTGAGCAGCGAGTCCGCGATGGCGGCGAAACGGTGCAGCGCCAGCATGCCGCTGGCGTCGACCTGCTGCTGGGTCTTCTTCTGGCCCGGCCAATTCCAAGTGCCGTAGTAGAACGTGTTCCGGCTTTCAGGCCAGATCAGCCGCGAAGCTTCTTCCCACTGCGCGGCGTGGACGTTGCGCCAGATCGTCTTTTCGGTGAACCGCGCCATCAGGCGCTGGCAGGTCTCGCGCTCCTCGGTGGAGATGTCGCGATTGCCGGATTTCTTGCGGCGGTCGAATGCCGTGGCGAGGTCATACGCCATCAGTGCACCACCAGCCGCTTCGCGTCAGGGTTGGCGCGGTCCATCGTCGGGTCGAGCCGCATGTCGGCCTTAACCCAGGCCCTGACTGCGTCGAACAGTTCGACGCGCTCTGCATCGGGGAGCTTCAGCCAGTCCGCGAGCCGCCGGAACACGTCCTGCATCTGCGTCTCGCTCTCGAACACCACATAGCCGACCTGCTTCACCCCGCCCTTCAGCATGACGTCCGCGATGACGCGGCCGGCCTTGTCGATCTTCGGTGAGGAGCACAGGAACGGCGTGTAGACGCCATGCCACTCCGGAAACACCGCGCGCATCAGGAACGGCAGAACTTCGTCGTGCGCGTCGGCGAGGAGCGACATCAGCACGGCGAGCATCGAGCCCTTGCCGTTCGTCGAGGCCAGTGCACGGCCCTGCCAGGACGTCCGAAGCTGCTCGCCGGTCATCAATGCGCTAACGGCGGCCACCGATGCTCCCCATGCCGGCGCCCGGCATCGCCAAGTCGATCGAGGCAATCCCCGTGCGGCCGAAATCGAACAAGCCGCCCATGGTCTGCCGGTCGGACATGCCGCGGAGGCGCTTCTTGCGCTCGTCGTCGGTCTCGTCCTGCTGCTGCTGGCTGAGCATGTCGCCGAGACCGAGATCGAAGGCTGCGGACACGCCGGGCAGCGGCATGGGTCAGATCACCTTGGCCGCCGCCGCCTCGACAGACGCGACGGCGTGCTCGACCTTGGCTTCGGCCGCGGCGAGCGCGTTCTTGGCGGCGAGCACCTCGGCCTCGATCACGGCGAGCGCCCGCAGCGCGATCAGATGCGCGCGATGCTCCTCGGGAATGTTGCGGAATTTCGAGCCAATGCCCTCCTCGACCTTGCCGTCGACGCGCGGCACGTCGGGACCGAGATACTTGTCCTCGGCGGCGCGGAGCTGGTCGGCGGCGGACGCGGGCGCGGCGGGTTCATCGGATGACGCGGCCTGATCGCTGCTCGCGGCTGCCGGCTCGTTGGTTGAAGCGGTCTCGGGATCGGCAGCGGCGGGCGGGACTGTCTCGTCGGTCGCGGCAGTGGTCGGAGCGGTATCGCTCATGTGCGGCGTCTCCTGAAGGATGCGCCGCGAAGATGCGGGGAGGCCGAAAGACCAGCAACGCACTGGTCAGAACAGGGGAAAATCGAGGCCGGCGGCGACCGCACCGCGGTCAGAGGCGCGGGGGGCGAACTTGGCCTGAATGTCGGTCACGGACTTCATGAAGCGTCGGCCCATCACGAGCTGCCGCATCGCGCTCAGCAGGTCGTCGTCGACCTTGTGAACCTGCCCGTTTTCCTTGTGGTAGCCCGCATACTCGTCGAAAATCTCGGTCAGGTGCCGCGCGATCAAGAGCTTTCCGGCCGCGAACCGGGTCTCCATCTCCTCGATCCCGGCATAGAAATCATAGCCGCCGTCCGGGAACGTCGAATGCTTGGCCAGCATGTTGAAGCCAAGCTTCTTGTAGGTCGCCGCGATCGTAATGCCGGCCGCGGTGTGCGTGCCGCCGTCGTGCGGCCACAGCACGGGTGCCTTGAAATACGGGTGCTTGTGCAGCGCCTCGTAGTGGTTGATCGGCAGCGCCTTGGCCATGCGCTTCGCGTCGACGATGTAGATCACGTCGTTGTCGCGATCCCAGGCGCCGAGCACCGCGGCGAATGGGTGCGCCGAATCCGACAGGCCGCCATGGCTAAAGTCGAAGCCCCAGCCCCAGGCCCAGTACGGTGGTATTTCGGCGACGTCCCTGCTGTGCTTGATGCGCTCGGTCGGCACCGAGAACACCGCGCCCTCGCCCGCCATGTCGGCGCCGAAGATGCGGGTGTCGCGCTCGCTTTCCGGCGTGTCCTTGATGATCTGCTCGATCTCCTCGTCGGGGATATGCCCGCCCTTTGAGACCGCGCAGTCGTAGATCGTCATCAGAACTTCTTGCATGCTCGAGCCGAGCTTCTGCTTGAAGCGCTTGCGCAACGGCGAAAGGCCGAGCAGCGGAGTCATCGAGCAGATGATGCGGCCGCGGGTCGTGGTCAGTCGCGCCAGCACCTCGCCGTAGATCGAGGCGTCCTCGCGGCTTACGTCCTCATCGAGCCACGGCACGTCGACCGGCTCGCCCTGAAAGGCCTCGCGGCCCATCGGGTAAGTCTTGAACCGGATCATGGCCTTGCCGCCGGTTTCGCGGCGCAGCGAAATCGAGTCGACACAATCCGACACGCCGCGCGCCATGATCGGGCGGCCGGTGATGTTGTCGAGCGGGATCAGCCCGGTGCCCATGCCGTCCTCATCGCCGACGGGGCCGAGCAGCTTCAACTGCGCGCCGTCGCGCGTCTTCACCTGGCTGGTGCAGGCGGCCCAGCCCATGAAGTCGATCGGCCGCTCGATCGGTGGCGGCTTGATAAACCGGCGCCCCTCGTACCATTCGGGGTACAGCGCCAGCGCATCCATCGCCATCTGCGCGCCGGCCGCATGCGTCTTGCCCTGCTGGTTGCCGGCCCGGAGCATCAGCTCCTTGGCCAGCGAGTTGTGGAACTCGCGCTGCTTGTCGTTCGGCCGGTAGAAATCGATGCGCCGGTATTTCTGCCGGTACTGCATCTCGGTGAACATGCGCTTGGCGTGTCGGCGAACGTCGTTCGGGTCCGGGCCCTCCTCGACGTTCTCGGCAAGATGAACGGCAGGTGCCGCGGTCATTCGACCTGCGCCTCAATCTGCTTCGCCTGCTCGGCCAACAACTTCCGATACCGCGACAGCCCGGAGTAGCCGAACGTCTCGATCAGCTTCGCCTCGGGAACGCCGAGCTCGAGCAGCCGCTTCAGGTCCGCGACCGCGGCCCGCTCATGGTCGACCACCCGCACCTCGCCGTTCAGGTTCAAATCCACCGCCGTCCGCTCGCTCAGCCCCGTGCGCGACAGCGTCATGTCCACCGCCTTCTGCGAAATCTTCTCGTTCTTACTCATCAGGTGCTCGCGCAGCTTCACCAGCGCCAGCGGCTGAAGGCTGAACAAGTATTTCGTCCCCAGCGCCCGCAGCGCCTCAAGAATGTCCTCACGCACCATGAGCCCGTGCGCCCGAACCTTGGCTCCGTCCTTGACGTCGGAGTAGCCCGCCACGCGCGCGGCCGCGGCGCCGTTGCCCCCGTTCCACATGTAGTTCCAAACGAACAGCCGCTCGCGCTCAGTCCGGAGCGATTGCATCGCTTCGGGCAGGTCGGCCAGCGACGGCATATGGGGGACCACGAGTTCTTTCACGCGACCAGCCTCATGAAGTTCATGCCGTCACGCGCATACCGCATCACCGCCTCCAGTTCGGCAGCAGTCGCATTGCTCTTGAGCACGTTGGCCCGCATCGAGATCACGAACACATTGCCCGGCACGTAGCCCTTGGTGTTGTCCCAGCGGTCCAATGATGGATTTCCAGGGTTGCGGGAATCCCGCTGGCCGTTCGGCTGATAATCGAGTTCGATGCCGAGAACGGGGCAATGCGTCGGCCAGACGAGATCGCGCACGGTGATCGTGGCTTCCATGCCCGCCTTCCGCGCCCGCCGCTTCGCGCGCTTGACCAGATGAGACTTCACGTCCCGGCGCTTGTGGCGCGGATTTTGGCGATGATAGTCGTGGACCTTGTCCGGATGCCTTTGCCGGAACAAAGCACGCGCGGCGCGCTCCTTCGCCAGAAGCGCCTCATACGCATCACCACCAGCGGCCTTGATGGCCGCCCGCGTCAACGTCGCCGTGTTTTCGGATGCCCCGTCCACATACCTATGTTTGATAACTCGGTTACTTGTCAGCAACGCACTGGGACCGAATTTTCCAGGGACCGAGAATTTTTGAGCGAGACCGCGAAAATGCCAGAAGACATGCGCAATCGCGGCGAGCTCGGGTTCGGACGGTACGGCACCCGGTACGGGGGTCTTTTCGAGGCCTCGCGCGCCAGGCCTCGCGCAAAATTCAGCCAGCCATTCCGACACATGCGAGCAATATCAATGGCTTGCGC
>Ga0070679_100004766_pt1 | contig 12510 bp, 7 predicted proteins | sample KBSC63BmetaG_FD_65652 | JGI IMG/M metagenome (GOLD analysis project Ga0070679, IMG submission 65652) | Corn rhizosphere microbial communities from Kellogg Biological Station, Michigan, USA - KBS C6-3B metaG | ecosystem: Host-associated > Plants > Roots > Rhizosphere | place: USA: Michigan... | reverse complement strand
CGCGACGCGGTGGCGGAAGGGTGCGAGGTATGTGTGAGAAGTGTGTGCGCGCGCGTTCTTTATAGAATGCGCGTGACCCGATCCTGGCGGATCGAATTGCGCCAGAGCCTTGCGGTCCCAAATGCCGCTCTCCAAGTTGTCGCGCGCGTTGGGCCGGTTGGGCGTCGCTTTCGACCGGACCGTGCCGCGAAGCGACCGTCTGGTCATGTGACCTTTTCTCGCGTCCGCGGAGTTTGTCGGTCCAGTACGAGGAGTAGTCGGCGCATCAACCTTCAGCGCCCCTGGGCTTGTACTGCCGCCAAGCGTTTGTTGACGGCAGTACGTGGTCATTCATCTCGACGGTCGGAACTCGAAAGCTCGGAACTGGGGCGCGGCGACGCGCCAGAGCATTCAGCAGATAGAGAAGCACTAGAGAGCTGTTACAAGCGATTCACCGAACCTGCAGCAGGACAAGTCGGGCAAGCGTCGGACGTTGTTCGCAGTGCCGTTCGTGTATGTCGTGCAGTGCTCTACCGTGGTTCCCCCCCTTCTCATCTAGAGAGCGAGATGACAACCATGACCATGCTGACTCGTGTTCGAGCAGCGGCCCTCGCCTGCGTGGGCTGCCTGCTCGCACTCCCAGCAAGGGCGCAGACGCAATCCGCGGTCATCACCGGCAAGGTGACCAGCGAATTCGAGCAGCCCTTGAATGCCGCCAACGTCTACATCACCGAATTAGCGGTTTCGGTGGCGACGAACGCGCAGGGAGTGTACACGATCACAATCGCGCCGGCGCGATTGAGGGGCATCACCGGACCCGTCAATCTTCGCGTCCGCGCCTTCGGGTATCAGGCGCAGTCGCTGCCGGTTCGCATCACGGCGGGTAGTCAGACGCACGACTTCAAGCTCCAGCAAGACGTCAACCGTCTGTCGGAAGTCGTCGTCACGGGCGTCGTGGGCGAAGGCACCGAGCGGTCCAAGGTGCCGTTTGCCGTCAGCCACCTGACGACGGAAGACCTGCCCGTCCCCGCCATGGACCCGGTCACGGAGCTACAGGGCAAGGTGTCGGGGCTTCGTATCGCGTCGACGAGCGGCAAGCCGGGCGGCACGCCGCAGATCCAGCTTCGGGGCGTCACGTCGATCAACACGAACGGCCGCAGCACCCAGCCGCTCTTCATCGTCGACGGCGCGATCATGAACGTCGGCTCGCTCGATGAGCTGGGGGGACTCGACATCGAGTCGGTCGAAGTCGTGAAGGGCGCCGCGGGCGCCTCGCTCTACGGCACGCGCGCCGCGAACGGCGTCATCACGATCAAGACGAAGCGCGGCGGCACGGGCTCCGACGCGGTGAAGTTCAACGTTCGCACCGAGTACGGCACGAACGATCTGAACAGCATCAACTGGGGGATGCCGATCAACCACACGATGATGCTCGACGAGACGGGCTCGCGCTTCTGCGTCAACGGCACCTCATCCGCCGTCGGGTGCTCCCGCACGGTCAACTGGATGAACGAGGTGATGCGCATCAACAACGTGAACGCGGATACGACGCGCACGCCGGTGACCCTGCAGGGCGCCATCCCGGGGTCGATCGACCTGCAGAACATCTATCAGGCCTCGCTCTGGCCGGGCCAGTACTACAACCCGATCGCGCAGGTCATCAAGCGCAATCCCACGTCGATCACGTCGGCCGACGCGACGGGCAAGATGGGCAACGTCCGCTTCTACGTGAGCGGCTCATACCAGAATGATCAAGGCGCCGTGCGCGGCCTGGACGGCAGCAACCAGCGCCGCGGCCGAGTGAACCTGGACTACGACGCGCGGCCGGACCTGACGATCTCGGTCAGCTCGCTCTACGACAACGGCTACGTCGACAACCGCAGCGGCGGCGGCTCGAACGGCACGATCTTCGGCCAGCTCCTCCGCGGCATCACGCCCGGCACGAACTACCTCGCGACCGACACCCTCGGCCGCCCGATCGTTCGCGGATCGCCGCAGCACAGCCCCACGACGAACGGCTCGGGCGCCCTGCTGTACGACGACTCCGGCGCGCTCATGACGTTCGACAAGTCCACGCGCTGGCTCGGCAACGTGAGCGGGCGCTACTTCCCGGCGGATTGGGTCACGTTCGACGGCACGTTCGCCTACGACAACCGCCAGCGGAAGAATCAGAACTATCAGATCAAGGGCTATCGCACGATCGGCCTGTCGACGTCGCAGAACTTCGGCAACGTCGGCTTCGGCGACAACAGCGACGAGTCGATGAACGGCAACCTCACGGCCACGCTGCGCAAGTCCTTCACGAACCAGTTGAACGGGCGACTCCAGCTCCGTTCACAGTTCGATCAAGAGAACATCGTGACGGACAACAGCTCGGGCCAGCAGTTGACGGTGAAGGAGATCTACACGACCAGCAACACGACGACGAACAAGAACGCGTCGTCCAGCTCGTCGGTCGTGAAGAACGTCGGATTCCTGAGCGGCGGTGAGCTCGAGTACAAGGACCGCTACATCGTCGACGCATCCTTCCGCTACGACGGCAGCTCGCTGTTCGGCTCGGGCAATCGCTGGGCTCCGTTCGGTCGTGTGTCGGCGGTCTGGCGCATGGGCGAGGAGCCGTGGTTCAACGTCCCGCACCTCAGCGAATTCCGTCTGCGCGCGTCGCATGGCACCGCCGGCTCGACGCCGAACTTCACGGCGCAGTACGAGACCTATACGATCAACAACGGCAACGTCACGCTCGGCGTGTTGGGCAACAAGAATCTCAAGCCCGAGACGACGACCGAAGACGAGATGGGCACGGACTTCACGCTCTTCAACCGACTCGGCCTGAGCGCGACGTACGCGCACGACATCACGCGCAATCAGATTCTGCAGGTGAACACGCCGAACTCGCTCGGCTTCGCCACGCAGTGGCAGAACGCCGGCACGCTCGACAACAAGACGGTCGAGCTCGAGGCAAACCTGCCGGTCATCACGAAGAAGGATTTCTCGTGGAGCATGCGCGGAACGTGGGATCGCACGCGCACGTTCATCACGCAGCTCTTCACGCCGGACTTCCTGTTCGACGGCGGCACGGCGCAGGGCACGGGCACGTTCTTCAAGATCACCGCGAACCCGGCGCTCTCGAACGGCCAGCCGCAGAACCGGTTCGGCCAGATCTGGGGCCGGAAGTTCTACAAGAAGTGCGGCGACCTGCCCGCACAGATTCAGGGACAGTGCGGCGACGGCAAGGACTTCCAGGTGAATGACGAAGGTTGGGTCGTCTGGGTCGGCCAAGGCAACAGTTGGAAAGACGGCATCACGAAGAACCTCTGGGAGACGTACCTCCCCGGCTCGCAGTCGCCGTTCGGCGACAAGGTGCCGCTCTACTTCGGCATGCCGATCGTCGATCGCCCGCTGCGCGGTCAGCCGGGTGAGGCCATCGGCATCAACCAGATCATCGGCAACGTCTTCCCGGATTTCCGCTGGACGTGGACCAACAACGTGACGTGGAAGCGCATCACGGCGTACGCGCTGATCGACGCCACGATCGGGCAGGACATCTACAACCAGGGTGAAGGCTGGGGCTTGCTCGACTTCGCGTCGTCGAACTTCGACCAGGCCGGCAAGTCGGTCGAGACGGCGAAGCCCTCCGGCTACAGCTGGCGCGCCAACTCGGCCGAGTCGACCGGTATCGGCGGCTTCTACGATGTGCTCGGGCCGAACAACTACGTGGTCGAAGACGGCTCGTTCGCGAAGCTGCGCGAAGTCAGCCTGAGCTATCGCATCGGTGCGGTGCGCGGGTGGGGCGATTGGACCGTCGGTCTGGTCGGTCGCAACCTGTTCACGTGGACGAACTACAGCGGTCTCGATCCCGAGGTGGGCTCGAGTGGTGGCAACAACACCACCAGTTCGCTCGTGAATTCGGTGGACGCGTTCGGCTTCCCGAACCTCCGCACGTTCACGGTCTCTCTCGCCACGCGCTTCTAGGAGCCGACAGACAATGATGCGAAACCTGATCCGAGCTGGAGTGCTGCTCGCGTTCGTCGGGCTCGGGGCGTGTGACAAGCAGCTCGTCGTCACCAACCCGAACTCGCCGAATACCGGGACGGTGCTCGGCACCCCGAACGATCTCGAGAGCTTCCTCGGCAGCTATTACAAGCGGTGGCATTCGGGCATGTACGGCAGCCTCGCGAACGTCTGGGGCATGGCCGCCGTGCAGTCCTTTGAAGATTTCTCGACCCTGTCGAACAACTGCATGGGCCAGCGCGTGGGCATTCCACGTGCGGCCAATGACAACTCGATCGGCAACGGCTGCGCACCCGAGCAGCTTCGCGTATATCAGTACGAGAACGAAGTGCAGCGCGTGGCGTCGAGCGTGTTGGCGCAGCTCAACGCGAGCGGCTACACGCTGGGCTCGGAGTCGCAGGATGACCGCGCCAAGGCGTTCGCCGAATTCCTGCGCGGGATCTCGCTCGGGTATCTCGCGCTGGTGTACGATTCGTCGGCGGTGATCGACGAGACGACACAGGCGAACGATCCGGGCACGCTGAAGGGCTATCCCGACGTGATGGCGGCGGCGCTCGACGCGCTCCAGAAGGCCATCGACTTCACGAACGCGAGCACGAAGTCGAACACGGCGAACGGGTTCCCGCTGCCCGCGACGTGGATTCCGTCGACCAACAGCTTCACGGCGCCGGAGTTCATCAAGCTGGTGCACAGCTATGCGGCGCGCTTCCGCGCCAACGTCGCGCGGACGCCGACGGAACGTGCGGCGGTCGACTGGACGAAGGTGATCGCCGACGCGCAGGCTGGCATCACCGCGGATCACGACAACATCACGAACACGCAGACCGGCCCGAACGACACGTGGGTCGCGCAGTGGGACGGCGGCGGCACGTGGCATCAGATGACGCCGTTCGTGATCGGCATGGCCGACAATTCGGGTGCGTATGCGAGCTGGCTTGCCAAGCCGCTGGATCAGCGCGGGCCGGACTTCTTCATGACGACGCCCGACCTGCGCTTCCCGCAGGGTGACACGCGCACGGCACAGCAGGCGGATTTCGCGGTGTCGTCGTGCGGTGGCGCGTCGCAGGTCTGCAAGCGCTACTACGTCAATCGTCCCGCGGGCGCCGATCCTGGCGCGCAGTTCGGCTGGGGCGGATCGGAATACGACTTCGCGCGCTTCCACTCGTGGCGCGTGAAGGGCGACGGAACGGCGCAGAACGGCAAGATGACCTTCATGACGGTCGCGGAGATCAACCTCCTCGAGGCCGAAGGGCACATTAGAAAAGGTGAATACGCGCAGGCCGCGGCGTTGATCAACAAGACGCGCGTCAAGAACGGGCTGCCGGCGATCACGGCAAACGACAACACGACCCCGGTGCCGGGCGGTGCCGACTGCGTGCCGAAGGTGCCGCAGCCGCCCAGCTACAACACGGTCGCCTGCGGCAACATGATGGAAGCGCTGAAGTGGGAGAAGCGCGTCGAGACGCAGTATACGCACTTCATGGCGTGGTTCCTCGACAGCCGTGGTTGGGGCGATCTCCCGGCGGGCACCGGTCTCCAGTGGCCGACGCCGTACTCGGATCTCCAGGTTCGCAACAAGGCCGTGTACAGCCTGGGTGGCGGTGTCAACCCGGCGTCCGCGGTCAAGGGCACCTACGGCTGGTAACGGCGTTGCGTCCTCGCCTTCGTCTCACCGCAGTCACCTGCTCGGTCGTGCTGGTGATGGGCTGCTACACCATGCAACCCGTCGCCAGCGCGGCACCGGTGGTCGGCACGGTCATCGCGCTCGAGATCACCGATCAGGGACGCGTCGCGCTCGGCGGATCGATGGGTCCGTCGATCGCGGAGATTCAGGGTCGACTGATCCAGCACGACGACACGAGCTACGTGATCGGCGTGAAGTCCATCAAGACAATCGATGGTTCGGAGCAGGTCTGGACTGGCGAGCCGGTGCGCGTGAAGTCGGCGTACGTGCACTCGGTCTCCGAGCGACGCTTCTCGGCCGGGCGGACAGCGGTGCTCGGCGCGCTTGGCGCGGCCGCGGTGGCCGCGATGGTTGCCACGTCGTTGAACGGCCTCTCGACGGGCGACAACGCGGCCAATCCCGGCACGAAGGACAGCGGCAATACCACCAATCGCATTCCAGCCTCCGGCCATCGTCTTCCGTCGCGCTTCCCGTCCTCCGGACCGCACGTCGTACCTCAAATCATCCGGCCTTGAACCGGCCGGTGTTTCACACTCCCAGGGAGTTTCTTCATGCGACGCACTCTTCAGGTCTCGGTTCTGTGCCTTGCCGCTGGTGTTGTGAGCGCATGCTCCAACCCTGAGCAGGTCATTCAGGACCCGGTCCCTCCCACGGGCGCCGTTCGCTTCATCAACGCGGTGCCCGACACCGGCGCGATGGATCTGCGCTTCGTGGACATCGTCGAGAACAACGCGCACTACAACGTCTCGTTCCGCGACACGCCGTCGACGAGCGGTGGTGTCACGATCTCGACGCAGCTCGAGTATCACCCGACGAAGGCCGGCTCGCGGCACTTCCGAATCTTCCTCTACGGAACCACGGCGGCGGTGGCGTCGACGGTGCTCGTCGATACGACAGTGAGCATCGTCGAGGGCCATCTGTACACGGCGATGATGTGGGGCAACGCGAAGTCGGGAGCGAATGCGCCCGATCACATGCGGCTCACATTCATCGACGAAGGAGTTCCGGATCCAGGCTCGGGCAACGTCGGGCTCCGCGTGATCAACACCACGGGCTCGAGCGTCGACGTCCGGCAATATCTGTCGAGCGGGACGGTGCCGACGTCGGCCACGTGGTCGGTGGCAGGCAGCTACGACCCGAATGTCGCGCTCACGAAGTACGTGAACGTGCCGGCCGGTCAGTACAAGTTCAACGTCCGCGCGGCCGGTGCTTCCTCCACGCTGTTCACTGATGCGCTTGCCCTCGTCGGCGCGGATCCGACCTGCTCGAGCGGCGTGACGTGTACGTCGGCGAATTACGACACCGAAGCGCTTCCGGGCACGACGCAGGCGGGATCGGACGTCACCGCCATCATCTGGCCGAAGTCGGTCTCGGGAACTGCCGCGGCGAGCTTCAGCACGCCGGGCATCTCCTTCGTGTGGGATCGTCGTCCGCCGCGCCCGAACGGCATCTGAGGTCGTTTCTGACCAGCGCGAGGCCGCCGGGCAGTCCCGGCGGCCTTTCGCGCTCAGAGCGTTCATGCGGGCGATGCCGCGCCAGCGGAAAGCGAGCTTGGCGCTAGTACCAACGCCCACGCGATAGTCGTCTAGCCGTCATGAGCAGCACCGTCGCCGAGGCGCCCACGCGCGCCGCCTCGATCATCTCGCCGGCCGTCGACTTTCTGTGTGTCGGCGGATTATCGCTCATCCTGTTCATTCCGCTGCTGCTCAGCGGACGCAGCGATCTGGTGCTGATCGGCGCCGGCGCGCAGGCATGGATCGCGACGCTGATCAACATGCCGCACTTCATGGCGTCGTATCGCGTGGTCTATCGCGATCGCGCGATGATCATGAAGCACAAGTGGGCGACGATCTACGTGCCGGCGATCCTGCTGCTCTACATCGCGGCGGCGCTCTGGGAAGCCCAGACGTCCACGGTGCTGTTCGTGATCATCGTCATCGTCGCGAGCGCCTACCTCGCCTGGCACTACACCGGCCAGGTGTGGGGCATGATGGCGTCGTACGCCTATCTGGGCGGCACGCGATTCGAGGCGCGTGAGAAGTTTCTCATCCGTACGAGCCTGCGGATTCTGCTCGCGTGGCACGTGACGTGGTTCCTGTACACGTACGTGCGGAATCCGGGAATGGTGCGGCCCGCCTACATCGTGGTGAGCGCGGGCACGGTCGTGGCCTTTCTCCTCGGTCTCACGGGACTGTGGATGATGCGCCGCCGCACGGGTGCGCTGCCGCCTGCGCGGGCGCTCGTGGCGTGGGTGGCCATCTTCGTGTGGTATGCGATCGTGGCCCGCGATCCCAAGGCGATCTTCTGGATTCAGATCGCGCACGCGATTCAGTATCTCTCATTCCCGGTTCGCGTGGAGATCAATCGTACGGCGACGTCGCTCGCGAAGTCCACCGGCAAGCTTGGCGTGCACATGGCGATCTACGCCGCCGCGCTCCTCGTGGTGAGTTACGTCGTCGCGCAGGTCGTGCCCGGCACGGCCATGAGCGCGGTCGCCAATGTGTTCGGCGAGCAGCCGGGCAAAGTGGCGCCGGTGTTGATTCTGATGTTCATCAACATCCATCACTACTTCACGGACGGTGTGATCTGGAAGATCAGCAATCCGGAAGTGCGGCAGGAACTCTTCGCGCACGTGAAGCGCGAAGCGGCGGCGAAGCCGGTGAGGGTGCCGGCCGATGCGTCGCCTCTGGGGAAGAAGATCGTCGCGCGCCGATAGTCGTGCGCGGGGACCGTGGTTCACGCGTCCCTGGTCGCGGCGTCCCACGATCGCGGGTACAGAGGCAACGTCTGGATACGGGCAACAGCCGGGAACAGCCAACGGGCAACCAACTGGACTGCTGAACGACGACCACCATCACGCAGGATGAGAGAAGCTTCCGCAACGAGCCGTGATCTTTTTGTGAAGAGCCGCTCGGTCAGCCAATAGAAGCTGCCTGAGTGGCTCTTCCACCAAAAAAAGGTTCATCGGGAATTTCCGGAGAACGCGGTGATTCGCGGCAGGGCCGCGCGGTCTGTGCCGCCGACACGGCCGAAACAACGTGGGCCGACGGACAACGGCACGGACACCGCGACGGACTTGACGGACTTGCTCCGAGCGCGGATGGAGTGTCCCCTCGCCACGAGCCCGGATCTTTTCTCTGGCACAGCCGGTCGGGATGCCGCGGGAAGCATCCCGCGCCGCTGTCATTCCACTCATTCCCGGCTCGTTGCGCGAGGAGCGTCGGCGCCACACGGAACGAGTCCGTAGAGTCCGTCGCGGTGTCCGTGCCGTTGTCCGCGTCCGGCCGCTGTTGCGCGGTTCTGTTGTCCCGGAATCTCCCCGAAGAACTTTTTTTGCGGTAGCAGCGCAATCGGCCCGATCCGCGTAATCCGCGCCCCCCGAGTCGGTCCGCGCCAGTTTGGCGACGCAATAAGGCGCCGGAGCGCCTCAATCTCTCGCACCGAGTCTGTCGCGCGTGCCAACGCTCGGGTTGCCCGAGATTTCCAAGAGAACCGAAGCCTCACGCCGGTGACCGCCAGCGCCCCGTTCCGGTTGAGCCGATTGTCGAGGTCGAACTACTCTCAACCGCTGAACGGTACTCCCATGCGTCGCTTCTTTCCCGTCGTGCTGTTGATCGCTGCCGCCTGCTCCGGCTCGAACCTCGCGCCGCTCGACACCGCCAATAAGCAAACACTAAAGGACGGCCCGCTGCAATTCACGGTGTCGGATTTCACCGCGCCCGGTGGCGTCCTGTGGGTCCGTCCGACGCCTGTCGTCTCCAAGGGGAACATCTCGGTCCAGTCCACGCGCTACGGGAGCCTGTGTCTGTACGATGTCGGGGCGCATGCGGACGTCGCCAAGGGTGCGATCACCATGCACGTGACGTTCAGCGAGCGACTCACGGTGTGCACCGCCGAGATTCGTGCGCTGCGCTACGACGCGGAGTTGAGCGTGCCGGCGGGATCGTACGCGTTGACCGTGATCCACGATCAGGGCACCGCGCGCGACACCGTGATCAATCAGGCCGTGTCCGTGCCGTGAGTCTAGCGCCGCGTGCCGTGCTGGCGCGCGAGCGCATTCACGCGCTCGAGATAGGAACGCGTCTCTGACTGGTTGGGGCGCAATGCCAGCACGTGCTCGAAATGCCGGGCTGCTTCCGCGTAGCGTCCCTGCTGCGCGAGCGCGACGCCCCAATTCTGTTCCGCGTCTGCATTGTCGGCGCGCGCGCGGATCGCCGCCTGGTAGTGCTCGATCGCCTCGGACTGTCTGCCGAGTCGCACGAGGGCGTTGCCCCAGTTGGTCTGCGCGTCGGCATTGTCGGGATCGAGCTCGAGCGCGCGCTGGTAGTGGGGAATCGCCTCATTGACGTGTCCCTGCTGCACGAGCGCGACGCCCAGGTCGTTCTCGGCGTCGTCGGCCGTCGGGTCGAGCGCCAGCGCTTGTTCGAGATGTGTGATCGCCTCGGCGAGGCTCCCCTCGCGCGCGAGCGCCACGGCCAGATCGGTGTGCGCGTCGACGTAGCGGGGACTCTGCTCGAGCGCGCGGCGATAGAAGCCGATGGCGTCTTCGGTGCGGCCGTCCGCGGCGATGAGATTGCCCCAGTTGTTGAGAGCGATCGCGGACGTCGAGTCGACGTCGAGCGCGTGCGACCACAGCGATCGCGAGTCGTGCCAGACACCGATCTGTCGCCACGTCAGCGACACCAGCAGCGCGATGAGGACACCGGCCGTGGCGATCGACGCGACGGCGTTCCGACGAAATGCCATTGCGAAGGCAGCGCCGGCGAGAAGACCGGCGACGGGGCCAGCGTAGTAGGTGTAGCGATCCGCGGCGATCTGCGGCCCATTCTGGACCAGACCGAGCATTGGCAGCGTGATGACGACGAACGCCACCCACGCCATGGTGATGCCGGGCCAGCGCCGGCGAACCTTCCATGCGCCCACGGAGAGCCCGATGACGACCACGTACGCCACCAGAAAGCGTGCGGCCGACGGGTCGACGTGCAGCGGCATCGGGTAGAGCGGCGACAGTCGAGTGGGGACGAGGGTCTTCCACACGTAGAGCCACAGGCCGTATGCCGACACCGCGAGCTTGCCGCCCACGGTGAGCTGGTCCATGTGCTGGAGTGCCACGAGCGTCATCGCCGATGCGGCGAGCGCGAGCAGCGCGAACGGGGCGAGATCGCGGTAGACTCGCATGGCGCGCGGCGTGGTCCATCCGGAGATCCCGCCAAGGCGCCTGAGCGGATAGATATTCAACAATACTAATACCGCGGGAAGGACGACCGCGGTCCCCTTCGACAACAGGCTCGCGGCGAACAGGACGATCGCCATCACATACCACCGCCGCGGCCGGACGCCGCGGTCGAGATGTCGCAGATACGCGAGCACGCTTCCCGCCGCGAAGCAGAAGCACAACACGTCGCGGCGCTCGGTGACCCAGGCGACCGATTCGACGCGAAGGGGATGAAGCGCGAAGACCAGCGCCGCCACGATCGACGCGAGGGTGCGCAGTCGCTGCTCGCCCGTCGGTCCGGCGCCGACCTCCGTCGCCGAGAAGAGGCGAACGGCGAGCAGATACACGAGTGCCGCGTTCACCGCGTGCAGCATCGCGCTCGTGAGGTGATACCCGAGCGGGTTCATTCCCCAGAGCGTGTAGTCGATCCCCAGCGTCATCCACGAGAGCGGCACGTAGTGCCCGAGATGGAACGTCGTCCACATCCATCGCAACTGCTCGAGCCCGAGTCCGCGGTAGTGCGTATTCTGGACGAAGTTCTTCTCGTCGTCCCAGCTCACGAATCCGTCGCGGAGGGCGGGGAGATACAGCAGGAACACGGTCGCGGCGACCAGGAGCGCGGCGCGTCCGCTGGTCGAGCGTCGCCGAGCATCGTTCCCGGCCCGCGGAACGATCGGATGCGCCAACGCTGGCAGAGAGGGCGCAGGCGAGGACGAGCGGCGGCGAGAGCTGCTTCGGGCGCGGTGCGACGTACCGGCCTCCGATGCGAGATGATGCTCGGCGCTGCGGGAACGTCGCTCTGGAATGCGTCACCAACCATATTCCAGCGCGATGCGTAGCCCCAACATACCGGCCGTCCCACCACGCGCCAGAGACAAAACGACCCCTTGGTGCGTGGGGAGGGCCACGGCCTCGCCGACGTTCCCGCCTCGAACGGTCTCGCGCTCCGCCGCCTGCATCCCAATCACGAGCACATGAACGCACTCCGCGCGCGAGCGAGCGCGTTGATTCTCCTGGCGGCAGTCGCCTGCGGTCCGAATCCGACGCCTCCGTGGCATCAGGAGACCGGCTATCGCTGGCGCGCGCTCGACGTGTCGGGCGGCCATGCCGGATTTACTCGCCTCTCCCCGGGTCGCACGGGCATCGCGTTCCAGAACGAGGTCAGCGACTCGGTGCTGCTCGGGAACCGCATGCTCGGCCAGGGTGCAGGCGTCGCGCTCGGTGATGTGGACGGCGACGGGAAGGTCGACGTCTTTCTCGCGAAGACACAGGGCTGCAGCGCGCTCTATCGGAATCTCGGCGACTGGAAGTTCGAGGACATCACGAAGAGCGCGGGAGTCGGGGCGTGCGACCGGCACTCGAGCGCGGCGGCATTTGCCGACATCGACGGCGACGGCGACCTCGATCTCATCCTGCTCTCCACCACGGGCCCGAACGCCGTGTTCATCAACGACGGACACGGACACTTCACCGAGCATCGCGATCTTGGCCTGGATCCGACGGGCAAGGGAGGCACCGCGATCGCGATGGCCGACGTCGACGGCGACGGCTGGCTCGATCTCTACGTCGGGAATTACAAGGCCTACAACGTCCTCGACACGATTCCGCCGCAGGAGCGTGC
>Ga0070679_100004765_pt1 | contig 12510 bp, 9 predicted proteins | sample KBSC63BmetaG_FD_65652 | JGI IMG/M metagenome (GOLD analysis project Ga0070679, IMG submission 65652) | Corn rhizosphere microbial communities from Kellogg Biological Station, Michigan, USA - KBS C6-3B metaG | ecosystem: Host-associated > Plants > Roots > Rhizosphere | place: USA: Michigan... | reverse complement strand
CGGTAACGGCCGGCCTTGGTCTCAACCTCCACCTCCGCCGACTTCACGCCCTTCTGCGCAAGCGCAGTCCGCGAGACTGAACGCATCTCTCGTGTCAGCACCCCTCGCTCGGCGTCCGCCCCGAGGAGCCGTTCCGCCACGGCATTCGTGTAACAGGGGAAAGAGTCCGATGCGAGGAGCACGATTCCCTGATCGATCGATTCGAGTACTCCTCCTAACGGCTCGAGTGGAATGCCGGCCTGGGCCGCGATCGCGTCGTCGCTTATCGGCAGTGCCATGAGTACCTCGACGGGTGAGACGCCCCTGGCGGCAATAAGCGATCTGCCGGAGAAGCGGGCTCGTGGGGGTTCAGCGGGTCGGACAACAGAGGGTCTTGCTCGATCGGTGAGAGAGTCTTCTGACATGCGCGTCACAGCGCGATTGTGATCCAGATCACAAATGCAAAAACGCACATAAAAAAACGCGAACCTTACGCTCGAGGTCGGTCGCGAATCGTAAAAAGAGCGGGAGCGAGAAAAACCCTTAAAGGAGAGGAGCCAGATCCGACAAATCCGACTGCATCCGGCACCACGGGAGGGGTAGGCCGAGGGCAGAGACGCGGTTATTGGCGCGCCGCATCAAGCATGCCCCCGTGCCAGAGCACCTATCTCATTACAATACAACGCGTTAAAGTGAAATCAGACCAGTCTCAGGCAGAGGAAGTGTAGCGCGCGTCCTACAAATCGCGTCGCACAAACACAACAGCAGCCGTCGAAACCTCGAAATCTTTGAGAAATCTGATTCAAAATCAGAATTCGCCGATTAGGCTACGCCCTTCATTCTATGGCGCTTAGAGCCCTCTCGTTCGATGACATCCAAACGCGGTCTGAGGATCATGGGTATCACGCGCGATGTGCGGTATCTACGCTACATCGGACCCCAAACGAATGAACAGCCGCTCGCGACAGTCGAACGGTCGATTTACGGCTGGAGCGCGTCCTTTGTTTTGAATCCGTCGCAGATGACGCCCGACACCTCTGAGCGTGCGTGAACGTTGAGCTTGAGCAGCACGCTTTCCGTATGGTGCCGGGCGGTGTGCGGGCTGATGCGCAGCTGTTGGGCGATCGCCCTGTTCCGCGTCCCGCGCGCCAACAGCAAAGCAACGTCGGCTTCTCGAGAGGTCATTCCGAACCGCTGCATCAACGACACGTCCGATGGCAACTGAGCGCCTGCGCAGCGGATCGTCACCAGCACGGCGCCGCTGCGGAGCTCACGGATTCGCGACGGCAGTAGGGTGCCTCGCATTTGGTACCGGCCTTCGCGCGTCTCCAACTCGACCTCGGCGGGTCGTCCGCCGCAATCCAGCCGCGCGGCGCGCGACAGCGCACGCAGCTCACGAGCGATCACTCCCTCGTCGCCGTCGTTACCAAGGATTCGCTTGGCCGCCGAGTTCTTGAAGCACGGCTCCGAACCGGGCCCCAGCAGCACGATCCCGTGCTGAATATTCTCCAGCACGCCGGCCAGCGGCGCGAGAGACATCCCGGGTTGAAATGCGATAGCGTCGTCGCTGATCGGCAATGACATGTGGCTGTCGATGAAGAGATGCGTGCGTTGCACGCGTGGGTACATGACCGTCGAGAGACCCGGATCGCGCGGGCCGTCGAGATAAGAGTTCTATGAATTGGACGGACACCATTCGGCGATTTCCCTCGGTTGCGCGCATTGGCCGGAGCCAGGAATGATTGAAATCCCGCCGGCCGAGGGCTATACGACCTTCGGCCAATGGCTCGGCCGCGCCGGTTGGAGGCTCGCCTCGCTATGCGCCGAAAGCTCGCCATGAGCGTCAGCAACCCGTAAATCGATCCCCGTGCGGCGTTTACACGGCGGCAGCGCTGACTTTCGCGCCCGTGGCGAACGTCACCAGGTCAGAATCTGACGCGCAACTCCCGATGGATTTCGCCGCCGACACGCACCGACTCTGTAACAACCGCGCGCGCGTCGTCCAATTCCGTGCGAAAATTCACGATGCAGGCCCGGAGCGCGAATCTGCCATCGAGGACGGCGTTCGACAGGAACACCCTGCCCTGCCGCTGGAGGCGGGCGAGGAGCTCCGTATTGAGCTCATTCAGATAGGCAGTCGTCGCGGCATCGTGACGTGTCTCGGATAGCTCACGCGGCACGTAACGAAACGTCGCGATGCTCAACGACTGGGTCAGCGCCTCGATGTCCGGATGGCGCTTCGCCTCTTCGAACATCTCCCGCGATAACGTGATGTCGTCCCCGATCATGCGCTGGTACCCGCCCCGTCCGACCTGCCGTATGGTCGCCCACACTTTGAGCGCGCGAAACCCACGCGTGTTCTGGGGGCCCCACTCGTGAAAATTCGTCGGCGGATCCTCATCCGACCCTTCGAATCGGTAGTAAGGCGGGTGGAAGGCGAACGCGTCGTGCAAGGCGCGCGCGTCACGCACCAGGGAGCAACCCGCTTCGATCGGCGCATAGAGCCATTTGTGCGGGTCGATCGCCACCGAGTCGGCGAGGCCAATGCCGCGCAACGCGGGCGGCGCGTCGCTCAGCATCGCCGCGGGCGCGCCATACGCACCGTCGACGTGAAACCAGATCCCCTGCTCCTCGCAAAGGCGTGCAATCTCCGGCAGCGGATCGACCGCGCCGACACCGACCGACCCCGCGGTGCCGACGACGAATGCCGGATCGAGCCCCGCCTCGCGGTCCGCTACGATCTGGCGGCGAAGCTCATCGACCCGCATCGCGCGCGACTCGTCGATGCCGATGGCCTTCACAGAATCGAGGCCGAGGCCACACATGTCAGCGCCTTTCTGCAGCCAGGTATGGACTTCTTCGGACGCATAAAGAACCAGGCGCTTCCCACCCTCCGCGAGCGTCCCCTGTTGTCTCACGTTCCAGCCAGCCTTGGCGCGAATGGCGGCGATGAGGCAAACCATGTTCGCCATGTTGCCGCCGCTCACCATGATTCCGCCACCGTCGGCGGGGAACCCGATCAGCTCGGCCACCCATCGCACCGTCTGCCGCTCGATCTCCGTCGCAACGGGAGAGAGTTGCCACGCGCCGACGTTGGCGTTGACGCCCGCGGCGAGTAAATCCGCCAACGCACCGATCGGCGACGCCGACGATGTGATGTAGCCGAAAAAACGTGGATGTCCGTTGAACGTCGAATGATCGAACAACAAGTCCGCGGCGCCGTCGAGGATTGTCTTCGGGTCCTCGCCAACTTCTGGAACGCCGCCGCCGCCGATCAGCGACCGAATTCGCGCCGGCGACGTGTCGGGCGCTACGGGCCGCTCCCGGAGCCCCCTCAACAACTCGGCGATTCGATCGACCAGGTCGTGGCCGAGCGCACGGAATTCCTCCGGACTCAGCTCCGCGGGGCTATCTCTCACGCCGACGGTTCCGGAAGAACAGCCGGCAGAATCACTCGAAACTCGGTGCGTCCCGGACGCGACTCCATCTCGATGCTGCCATCGTGCGTACGAACGATCCGCCGGCTGATGTCGAGTCCGAGGCCGGTCCCTTCTCCGACCCCCTTCGTCGTGAAGAAGGGATCGAAGATTCTGTTCTGAACCTCCGGCGGAATTCCGGCCCCGTTGTCCGTCACGCGCACGACCACATGGTTGCGCTCGCACCGCGCCGAGACGATGACTTCGCCGGCCCCACCGGGATCGAGTGCGTCGAGCGCGTTCTCCACCAGGTTCGACCACACTTGATTGAGCTCGCCGCCGAACGAGCGCACCATCGGCAAGTCGTCGGCGATGTCCAGCTTCACCGTCGCCGACTTCGCCTTGGCCTTGGAGCTCAGTACGAACACCGTGTCGGTCAGTCCCTGAACGAGGTTCGTGGGCTCGCTCACCGTCGCGCGATCCATGTATGTGAATCGCTTGATCGCCGACACCATCTGATGAATCCGCGACGACGCGCGCTCGATGTCGCCGGCGAGGGAGCGCGCGGTGTAGCCGGCCGCGATCCACCGCACCGCGGTCGACAACGCTTCGCCGTGCAGCCGGGTGGCCAGATCGTCGAGCGCCTCGGTCGAGATCCCGCTCTCGACCAGCGCCTGTGCGGCGTCGACGTCGATCTTGTGCGCGTCCAACCAATCGGCCAGCTCGTCCTCGCGATCCGATCGCTCGATCGCGGAGAAGACGCCGGTGCTCCGCGACATGACCGATCCCGCGCGTAGCCGATCGACCTCTTCGTACGCTTCCTCGGGAAGGTGCATCGCGCCGAGCGCGTAGCCCGCATCCTCAAGCTCGGTGAGTCCTTCGTCGAGACTCTTCGACGCACGCGCCACCGCCGACGCCGGATTGTTCAACTCGTGCGCAAGCCCCGCCGCCAGTTTACCAAGCGACATCATCTTCTCGTCTTGCCAGTCCGTCGACGTGAACTGCCGCGCACGGTCGATCATGACATGCACCAGAATCTCCGTCACGTGCGGACAGCTGCGAATCAATTCCGGGAAGCAGTCTCGATGCAACGATAGTCCGACGCTCGGCTCTTCGATCACCGACGTTCCCGGCGCCCGTTGCATGCGTGAATACGGGAGCAAGCCGGTCACGTCACCACCGCGCCATTCCATGAATTTCCGCCGGCCCGAACCGCGATCGATATAAATCGCCGCGTGCCCCTCGAGCATGATCACCATGTCGGTCACGTCGTCGCCGGGCGGCACGATGACTCCACCGACTTCGAACCGGCGGATAACTCCATGCGCGGCGAGCCATTCCAGTTCGCCGCGCGGGACCCCGCCGAGCGTCTTGTGCGCGGCGAGACGGTCGACGATCGAAGGGTCAACGGCAGTCGAGTTGGTCATAGCAAAATTGTCATCCTGAGGGAGCGTAGCGACCGAAGGATCTACTTTCACTAGTTAGTTACCAAATAGGGACAATAGATCCTTCGCTTCGCTCAGGATGACAGCCTCCGTCAGGACGTTGCAGGCAACAGAATTTTGAACTCCGTCCGGCCCGGCACGGATTCTACTTCAATTCTTCCACGATGATGTTCGACGACACGACGCACGATGTCGAGGCCGAGCCCCGTGCCGCGCCCAACCGGTTTGGTCGTGAAGAACGGGTCGAAGATCTTCGGCTTGACGGCCGCCGAGATCCCTGAACCGTTGTCGGCGACGCACACGATCACCTCACTTTGCTCGCGCCGCGCACGTACCGTGATCTGTCCACCCTCGCCGATCGCGTCGAGCGCGTTGTCGATCAGGTTCGACCACACCTGATTGAGCTCGGCGCCGAACGCGGGGATGTGTGGCACGTCTTCCGCGATCTCTACCACCACTCGCGCCGACTTTTCGCGTGCCTTCGCAGTCAGCAGCATCACGGTATCGCGAAGACCGGTGGTGAGATCGAACGGCTCCGTCGCGGAGGCGCGGTCCATATAAGTGAACCGCTTCACCGCCGACACGAGCTCGTAGATCCGCGTGGTCGCGCGCTGAACGTCGGTCGAGAGAGAGCACGCCGTCCGATACGCGGCGCTCCACCGTATGGCCGCACCGAGCGCCTCGCCTTGGACGGCACCAGCGAGCTGGTCGAGCGACGCGGTCGATACCCCGGCGTCCACCAGCGCTTCCGTCGACGCGTCGCCCCCGCCGACGCCGTGCGCATCGAGCCAGTCGCCGATCTCTTCTTCGCGGTCCGCTCGATCGAGGGGGCTCAATCGCGCCGCGTCCGCCGCGCATGCCGCGCGAAACGTCTCGATCCGTCCGAGTTGTTCGGCGCTGAGGCGCGCTGCCTCCAGTACACGCGACGCGTCGGCAAGCTGGGCGATGGCGTCGGTGAGGCTCGCCGCGCTGCGCGAAGCGGCCGACGCCGGGTTGTTCAGCTCGTGCGCGAGCCCGGCCGAAAGCTTGCCGAGCGACATCATCTTCTCGTCCTGCCAATCGCTCGACGTGAACATCCTCGCCCGATCGATCATCGCGTGGACGAGAACATCAGTCACTACAGGACACTCGCGAGCGAGATCGAGGAGCTGGTCCCGCATCACGACGAAGAAATCCGTTTCGACCTCGGCGATGACGTCGGAGCTTCCCATTCTGAGCCGCGAATAGGGAAAGACGCCGCTGACCTCACCGGTATGAAACTCGGCCAGCTTGCGGCGCGAGCCGAGCCGATTCTGATACACGACGATGCGCCCGCTGAGTATCACGATCATTTCGTTCGCTTCCATCCCGGGAGCACCGATCACCTCTCCCGGCTGCATCCGGCGCAGCTCTCCATGCGCGATCAACCACTCGAGCTCCTCTCGCGGGGCGCCGCCGATCATGCGGTGCGCCGTCAGACGGTCCAACACCTCTTCGTGGGTCGCGTCGAGCACTGTGCCCTTTTCGGTCCGCATCGCGGTCGCCGGCAACGTCATGCCGCGGCTCCCCCCGCCGTTGCCGACCCATCTACCGGGGGCTTCAGCGGCAACGCGACGCGAAACTCCGTGTGTCCCGGTTTGGAGCTCAGCGCGATCAGCCCGCCGGCCTGCCGCACGGTGCGCAGCGCGATGTCGAGCCCGAGTCCGGTGCCCTGGCCGATGGGCTTCGTCGTGAAGAAAGGTTCGAAAATCCGTTGTTGCAAATCGACCGGCACGCCTGGCCCGTTGTCGATCACGCAGACGACCATTTCTCCGTCGGTCACGCGCGCGATCACACGAATCTCTCCGCCTTCCTGCAGCGCGTCGATCGCGTTCTCGATCAGGTTGCTCCACACCTGATTCAACTCTCCGGCGTTCGACACGATCTTGGGAAGGTTCGGTGCGATGTCCAGCCGAATGGCGACCGACTTCGACTTCGCCTTGGTACTCAGCACCATGACGGTGTCGTTGATCCCCTGCGCGACGTCGGTCGGCTCGGCCGCCGTGGCGCGGTCCATGTACGTGAACCGCTTCACCGCGGATACGAGATTGTGAATCCGCGTCGTCGCGCGCTCGACCTCGGCCGCAAGTGTCCGGGCGCTGTACACAGTCCCGATCCAGCGCAGGACGACGTCGAGGTCCTCGCCGTCGTAGTCGTCGGCCAGGGCATCCAATGAATCGCGCGACACGCCACTCTCGGCAAGCGTATCGGCCAACGAGGCGTCGGCTCCGCGCGAGTCCAGCCAGTCGGCGATGTCTTCCTCGTGATCCGCACGCTCGATGGCGGAGAAGACCCCGGTGGCCGTCGGCATGAGCGCGCCGCTCGCCACATCCTCCAACCGCCTGCGCTGGGCTTCCGAAAGGTCGAGCTTCCCGAGTCCCTCGGCCGCATGCTCGGCCGCGGTGAGCGCGGCGGCCAGTTGCTTCGCACTGCGCGATGCCGCCGACGCCGGGTTGTTCAACTCGTGCGCGAGTCCTGCAGCGAGCCGGCCCATCGACATCATCTTGTCGTCTTGGGCGGACGTTGCCGTGAACACGCGGGATCGTTCGAGCATCACGTGCACCGCGATTTCGACGATGCACGGACATTCGCGAATGAGCTCGGGGAAGAACCGCTTGTGCAAGGCCAGCACTTCCGACGGCTCCGTGACGACGATGTCGCCGATCATGAGCGTCATTCGCGAGTACGGAAGCCGCGCGCTGATCTCCCCGGCGAATGACTCGAGCGAATGCCGGCGGCCAGTGCCACGGTCGAGCGACGCGACGATGTGCCCGGTCAGCATGACGATCATTTCCTCGGCCGGCGCTCCCTTCAGCGCTGCCTTTTCGCCCGCTTCGTAGCGGCGAAACTCGCCGTGAGCCGCGAGCCATTCCAACTCGGCGCGCGGCGCAGCGCCGAGCGTCTTGTGCGTCGCAAGGCGCTCGACCAATTCGGCCGTGGTGGGAAGAACGGCCGGCGTCACACCGTTTCCAGGTACTCGTGCACCATGCTCACCACGGCTGATCCCTCACCGACCGCCGCGGCGACACGCTTGCCGGATCCCTTGCGCGCATCGCCCGCGGCGAAGATGCCCGGCACGCTCGTCTCGAACAGGAACGGATCGCGGATCAATTTCCATCCGCGCGGCGGGTGGCCGTCGATCATCAGATCGCGCCCCGTGAGGACAAACCCTTGTGAGTCGCGCTCGACGAGCCCCGCGACCATCGCCGTCCGCGGAGACGTGCCGATGAAGATGAATACGGCGTCAGCCGGCTCGTCGTACAGCTCGTTCGTGTCGAGGTTGCGCAGTGTCAGGGCCTCGAGCCGTCCGGTCCCGCGCGCGCCGCAGACGGCTGTCTTCGGCCGCACCTCGACGTTCTTTGTGTCGCGGATGCGATCGATGAGATACTGCGACATTCCCGCGCTCAGGTCCGCGCCGCGAATGAGCATCGTGACTTTGCGGGCGTAGCGCGAGAAGAACATCGCGCCCTGCCCCGCCGAGTTGGCGCCGCCGACGACGAACACGTTGCGCGCGCGATAGCGGGCGGCTTCGGTCAGCGCCGCCCCGTAGAACACGCCCGTTCCCGTGAGATCGTCGAGACCTGGCGCCTCGAGGCGGCGCACCTCCATACCGGGCGCGATGAGAACGGCCTTGGTTCGCAGCTCGGCTCCGTCCGACAGCTTCACGATGCGATACGGATCGCTGCGCTCGATCGCGATGGCGTCCTGCGCCGTGAGAATCTCCGTACCGAAACGCTTTGCCTGTGCCGTGGCGCGCCGCGCCAGGTCCGCTCCGGTCACGCCGCTCGGAAAGCCGAGATAGTTCTCGATCGACGAGCTTGTCCCCGCCTGCCCACCGGTTGCGTATCGCTCGACGAGGATCGTCCGCAAACCTTCCGACGCGCCGTACACCGACGCCGCCAACCCGGCGGGCCCGCCTCCCACCACGACGAGATCGTAGAAGTTTTGCTTCGCCTGGGTCTGCATTCCCAACCGCGACGCCAGCTCGAGATGGCTCGGCTGAACCATCGTCGCGCCGTCGGGAAAGAACACGACGGGGAGTTTCTGCATGCCGTCCGGCAGGGCCGTGACCACTTCGCGCATCGTCGGATCTTCGTCGAGATCCACCCACTGATAGGCGACCTGATTGCCGGACAGGAAGTCCTTGAGCGCGAAGCTGGCCGGCGACAACGCGGTTCCGGCGATGCGAAGCCCGTCGAAATGCGGACGCGCTTTCGCCATCCACTCGCCAAGCAGGTCGTCGAGCACCGGATACAGCCGCTCGGCGGGCGGCTCCCAGGGCTTTAACAAATAGTGATCGAGCCCGATTTGATTGATCGCGGCGATCGCCGTCTCCGTGTCGGCGTACGCCGTCAGCAAGACTTTACGGGCCTCGGGATACAGCTTGATCGCTTCCTTGAGAAACTGCGTGCCCGTCATCTCGGGCATTCGCTCGTCGACGAGAAAGAGCGCGACGGGATTGCCCCGCTGCTTGAGCTGATGCGTGGTCTCCAACGCATGCCGTCCCGAGCCGACCTTGATGACGCGGTAGTCGGCTCGAAAGTGCTGGCGGAGATCACGATCGACGGCGTTCAGGACTTCGGGATCGTCGTCTACGGCGAGGATAACGGGCTTGGGCATTGGGAGGAGGGAGGCGGCTGCCCGGAAGTTATCCTTTGGAGGAGAGATCGGCACCGAGGGCTAAACGACTGAAGCCCCCTTACAGTTCCCCGTAGCTCCATCAGGCCCCTGGTTGCAACCCCACCAACGATCCCAGCCTCTCACGTCTCGACTCTCGAACCTCAAACCTCGATGCTGGACTCGCTGTCAGTGTCGAGATGTCAAATTGACTGCGAAAGGCTGTCGCGCCCCAAGCTGACGTCTCAGGGCTCACCGCGAGTCCAGTATCGAGATGTCAGCCTGCGAGAAAGGAGACGTGAGGGGATGTCACTCGGGAGGTTGCCCTTTTTCGCGCCGGCGGCCTTTGCGCGGGCTTCGGAGGAGTTTTTTGCGGTAGCCGTAGATCATCTTGCGAATCTCGATCGTCTCTGCAGTGTGTTTGTGCCAATCGTCGGGTGTGATAAGGTCGAGGTCGCAGGCGGAAAGAAGGCGGAACTCGGTCTCGTTCGCCGACTTGATCGACATATCCAGGAAGCGGGCGAACTCCTTGTTCGAGTCGGCGCCGCATCCTTCAACGATGTTCGATTCAATACTATCGGCCGCCTTGCACAACTGAGTGCGGAGGTGGCCGTACCCTGCACGCCCGAATGGGCGTGCAAGCCTATGGATTGCGATCGCCAGTGCGTGCGCCCGCTGCCACATGCGGAGGTGCCTGAAGTCTTGCACGGCACCAAACTGCGAACTGCCACCCGCTCTGCATCACCATTGCGCCGCAGACCCAACCATCCCTTGACCCTTCCACTCAGGTCTCCGATCTCGGGCCTGACACCTCGATGCTGGACTCACTGTCAGACTCGAGATGTCAGATTGACTGCGACAGGCTGCTGCGCCGAAGCTGACATCTCAGGGCTCACCGTGAGTCCAGCATCGAGATGTCAGGGCGGAGACGCGAGACGTGAGTGGAAAGGGTGGTGTGGGTTCGCGATGCTCGCCGCCGCTCCGGCCAATACTGGAAGCGCTAGCGGATTGAAGCCGAGCATGTGGGAAAGCAACCACGTCGGCGCGATGGCGTAAGCCGCAACCACTGACCGGGTTCGGCCCGGCTCGGGTGACTGCGCAATGATCCGGAAAATCGCCGGCAACGCGAGCACCGCGTCGTACGGCCATGCGTGCGCGCTCGTCGCGACGCCCACAATCGCCATCACGCTCATCGCCTGCAGTATCTCCCACTTCCTGACGCGCCAAGCCGCGAGAACCAGCAACGCCATTCCGATCAGAAACGCCACGTTGCTCGAAACTCCGGCGCGCATCAACAAACCCGGCAGGCTCACTGCCTTTGGCGCGTTGTAGGCGAAGTCCGGACCCACGTAGCCGCTCAGTGACTTCACGTACATGATCGGCCAGAGCCAGTCATTCGCCGCCGCGGCGGCGCTGATTGCGTACCAGCCCACCCCGCAAAGAGCCGCGACCCCAACGGCGGTCCAATTCCTCCGAAAGAGCAGCAATAGGCCGAGCGGAATCGCGTACGTCGGTTTGTAAAGCAGAAGCCCGGCGAAGAGTCCCGCAGCTGCGTCACGATTGGCGACGAGCGCCTGCGTCGTCAGAAGCCAAAGCCACAGACCGAGCGGACTGTTTTGCCCGGTGAGGATCGCCGCCGTCGTCGGGGCCCAGGCGAGGATCGCGAGGAGCGCGAATGGTCGCTCCATCGCGTACACCCGCGCCGCGACGCGCGCGGAGATGAAGCACACCGCGAGCATCGCCACGGCGTTCGCCGCGAACCCCCACGCGAGCGGAAGGCGTGCCGGGGCATAAAGGAGCCAGGCGTAGCCGGGCATGTAGGCGAACGCGGTCGTCGCGACATTGTGCGCCGTTCCCCACGCCACCCTCGCGATGGGATCGAGGAGCGCTCGCGTTCCCACAGTGAGGCCGGCGATCTGAAAATCGAGCCAATCCCAGAAACGGCCCTCGCTCGCCACCACCCGAAGTTGAGCGAGCCCGATGAGAAAAAGTCCGACTCCGTAGAGTCGGACTCTGTCTGCCCCGATCCTCAGAGGCGGTTCGCCGTCGGGCGACGCTTCGTGTCGCGAAGCGTCCACCTACTGCTTCGGCTTGAACACCGCCCTGTTCTTCGTCCCGGGCTGGACATCGACCGTCACTGACGCCGGACTAAAGCCGTCCGGCTGCCGCAGTGTGACGACGTGCTTGCCGGCTCCGGTCCAGACCATTGGCGTGCGGCCGCGCAGCTGGCCGTCGATCAAGACTTCCGCCGTGCCAACTCCCTCGATCGTGATCGAGAGAATGCCGGTGGTGGTCTTGTCGATGGCGCCGCCGCCGGTGATGCCGCTGCGAGCCTCGCCCTGCTGCGAGCCGGGGCCGGAATCCGCTTTCGGATTGGCGAGGAGGAGCGCGCTGCCGAAGCCGTCGCCGGGAAGGAGCTCGTCGGCTCCGTCGCGAAGCGACGGGCGCAGAACGACCGCCGCGGCGACGAGGAGCACCGTGGTCGCCGCCAGCACCCATGGCGCGGTGCGATCGGCCTTGGAATCGTCAGTGGGCAGCGCGCGCTCGGGCCGCGGCGCCGACGTGATCAATCCCGCCATTCCTTTCACGAAATCGGAGACGTTCTCGAAGCGAAGCCGCGGGTTCGCCGACATCGCTCGTTTGATCGCGATCCCGGCGCTCAATGGAACGCCCGGGCCGATTGGACGCGACACCGCGAAGTCGACTGGATCGATCTGCAGCAGCTTGTCTTCGTTCAACCGCCAGGTCCGTTGGCCACGGAGCAACTCCAGCGCGACGACGGCGAGCGCGTACTGATCGATGCGACCGTCCGCCGTCGGCAGATCCTGTCGCTGCTCGATCGGGGCATAAGCCATCACACCGACGTTGCTCGGGCGATCGGCCGAGCGGCCGTTGGCGCGCACGTGCAGCGCGAAGTCGCTGACGTAGCAGTCGCCTTTCTCGCCGAGCAGAATTTTCTCCGGGCAAACACCGCCGTGGATGATGCCGGCCGCGTGCGCCTTGTCGATCACCGCCGCGACGCCGCGCAGCATCTC
>Ga0070679_100004763_pt1 | contig 12513 bp, 13 predicted proteins | sample KBSC63BmetaG_FD_65652 | JGI IMG/M metagenome (GOLD analysis project Ga0070679, IMG submission 65652) | Corn rhizosphere microbial communities from Kellogg Biological Station, Michigan, USA - KBS C6-3B metaG | ecosystem: Host-associated > Plants > Roots > Rhizosphere | place: USA: Michigan... | reverse complement strand
CGAGCTTGTCACACCCCCAGTGGCGCCTTGGTAAAATTCGAGTGAGCGTCCGATCCGCTCGATTCGATGCTGGACCGTAACCGCGAAAGCCGCTTAAGGTCCTTGGTTCAGAAGCTTAATTCTTCTGAATCGGCCGCCATCAGGGTTTGCTCGCCATGGATCGAACGGGGGTCAGCTTTGGTCGATTCCGGCTCGACCTGAGCGAACGCCGGTTGTGGCGCGACGGCGAAGCCGTGCCGCTCGGCAGCCGCACACTCGATATTCTTTGCGTGCTCGCCTCGGCGAAGGGCGACATCGTCGGCAAGGACGAGCTCATGGCACAGGTTTGGCCGCGCCTCGTCGTCGAAGAAAACAATCTTCAGGTCCATGTCTCGGCCTTGAGGAAGGCGCTCGAGGACGGCAAGAGCGAGGAGACTCACATCGTGACCGTGCCGGGCCGCGGCTATCGCCTCGCCGGCCTCAAGCGTTCGCTTTCGGGCGGCGATGTCGGCCAGGAACGTTCGACCGAGCAGGCGTCCTCCGAGAAGACGTCTATCGCGGTTCTGCCATTCCACAACATGAGCGGCGATCCGGAGCAGGAGTATTTCGCCGACGGCATGGTCGAAGAGATCATCACCGGACTATCGCGCATAAAGTGGCTTTCGGTCATCTCGCGAAACTCGAGCTTCATCTACAAAGGCAAGCCGGTTGCGATAAAGGAGGCCGGAGACAATCTCGGCGTCCGCTACGTGCTCGAAGGCAGCGTGCGCAAATCTGGCAAGCGGATTCGCATCACCGCTCAGCTCATCGACGCAAAGAGCGACTCGCATCTTTGGGCCGAGCAGTATGAGCGGGTGTTGGACGACGTCTTCGCCCTTCAGGACGAGATCACGATGTGCGTGGTCGGCGCCATCGAGCCGAGCCTGCGCAAGGCCGAGCTCGATCGCATCAAACGTCAACGGCCCAGGAACCTCAACGCATACGATCTCGTCCTGCGGTCGCTTCCGTTCGTTTTAGGCCACATACCGCAGGATTCCGAACCGGCGATTCCGCTCCTTGAGGAAGCTTTGCGGCTCGAGCCCGACTACGCGGCTGCTCATGCCTTCCTGAGCCGCTGTCTTCACCATCGCTACGCCCGGGCGGGGCTCCGCGAGGAGGACCGTATCGCCGGAATCCACCATGCGCGCGAGGCGATCCTTCTCGGCAGCGACGACGCGACGGCGCTGGCGACGGCGGCGCATATCATCGCGCTCGACGAACACGATACGGTTACGGCGCTGAAGCTGTTCGACCGTGCCCTCGAGCTGAGCAGCTCGAACATTTTCGCTCTCAACTTCAGCGCCGTCATCCTTGCCTGGATGGGCAAGGCCGAGCTCGCCGTTGATCGGGCCAAATGGGCGCTTCGGCTGAACCCATTCGACTTGGATAATTTTCGTGTGCACCACGCGTTGGCGATCGTGCATTTTTATGGCGAGAGGTATGCAGACGCGCTCGGCGCAGCACGGCGCGCAGTTCAAGCCAATCCGAGATTCAGCACGGCCCATGCCGTTTTGGCGGCCGCGCTCTGGCGAGGCGGCTATGCGCTGGAAGCCAAGGCCGCTGCGCGCAACGTGTTAGAGCACGAACCCGATTTTTCCATTGAAGGTGTTCGACGCGTCCCCGGAGGTCTCGAGCCGGCCGTGTTCAAGCGCTTTGCCGATGCGTGGCGTGAGATCGGCTTGCCGGAATAGCTGGCGCGTCATGAGATCGCTGCGCGGCATGATTCTGCCGACCGAATGGGAAGGCAAAGCCACTGGCACCTGGCTTTCGGGCGAGGCCATCGCCGCAACCGCGCGCGGCAATTGGAAGCTCCACCTAGACCACATCATCGAGGTGTGACTTTGCGCATGCCGGGCGGGCGCGGCGCGTTCAGGCGGTATGGAACCAGAAATCCGCCATCACGGTGGCGCCGGGCGCCGCGAGCTTCGGCGTGACGACGCAGGCGAAGGGATGCGGTGCCTTGCCGTACCGCCCCGCCCAGGCCAAGGCGACGCCCGGAAACTCGCGAATGTCGCTCACCCAATAATCGATGCGCAGGACATTGCGCATGCTGGTGCCGGCCGCTTTGGCGATCGCTTCGGCGTGGTCGTAGATCGTGTTCGCCTGGAGTTGGCTGCGCAGGCTGAGCCCTTGGAAGTCGTCGCCCTGCGCGAGGCCCGCGACGCGCCCGTCGCGACCGATCGGCAAAAGGCCCGGGCCGAACACGAATTCGCCGGCGCGAACCGCCGGCGAATAGGACGCCATCTCCGGAATATCGGCGCGCAGGATCTCCTTTTTGCGCTGCGCGCCATCCTTCAAGAGGATGTAATTGATCTCGACCATCATCTCGAGCGAGGCAAACCCTTTGGCCGGCGTCACGGTCAAGGCGGCCGGCGAGGCGCCGAGGCGCTCGTTCCAGACATCGAGGAAGTCGGGGAAGTTCTCCGCGCCGGCGATGTGGACTTGCGCCTTGAGGCAATTGGCGAAGCTCGTTCCCGCTGCCTTGAGCGTTGCCTCGACGCGGTTCAGTGCCGATTCCGTCTGGCGCCGGATCGGCAGGACCGAGCCCCAGCGATGATGCGGCCCCTCCGGTTTGTCGGTGTCGAGCACGTCCTTCTCGTTGGGGCCTGTTCCTGCCGCGAACACGAATTCGTTCGCGACCACCGCCGGCGCATAGCCGGAGAAGGCCGAGATGTTGGAGCCTTCGGGGTAGACCCCTTTGATCTCCCATTGCGGGTCGGGCATCACCGCAAGCAGCGAGGTCGTGATGTTGCTTTTGGCGCCGAACAGCCGGTCGGTGATGATCGAGGTGCTGGGCGGCACGTATTTGCCGAAAGCCGCAAAACGCGCGAGGTGATAGGCGCGCACGGCGTTCGCCTCGGTATAGTACTGGTCGAGGCGCACGCTGTGCGCGAGATCGGTACCGAGGGATTTGAGCGTCTCGCCCATACGGCCGATGAGATAATCCGCCTCGCGCCGCAAGCCCGGCTTGCCATATTCGGGGAAGCCGGCGGCGCCCTCCACCGCGGGACCATACCCCGTCCCGAATTCGAAGCCCTCGTGGCCGTTCAAGAACACGAAAGGCCCGGCCTTCACCGCATAAGCGTAGTTGGTCCCGCTCCCGACCATGTGCTCGGCCGTGCGCATCGTGATCCCGCGCGGCGAAGCGGGCGGTGCCGAGGCGGGCTGGGCCGCGGCAAGGCGCGGCGTCAACGCCGATGCGACGCCGGCCGCTGCCGCGCCGCCGAGGAATTCCCGCCGTTTGAGGCCCGACCGCGAACGCCGATTTTCCATGATGGTCCCCTCCCTCGATCTCCGGGCCGCAAAAAAAGCCCGGAGTTAAATGTCATTCTCGGCTTTTCCGGGTTTCTCTGCAATGAGACCGCTGCGCGCGCGGTCGGGCTCTATCGAGCGCGCTGATTGTCACGTAGTAGGCGTCGGGGCGATTGGTACCAGCCGAGGCTCCGGGCCACATCGGCGACGGCGATGACCGTCCATAAGCGCTTCATCGGTTTGTTGCGAAAAGCTCAGCCTTGAAAAATCAGCATCAGGAAAGCGGCGAAGAGGACGACATGGACCGCGCCCTGCAAGACATTCGTGCGGCCGCTGGCGAAAGTCACGACGCTCACGGCAAGCGTCAGCACGAGCAGCAGATCGTTCGCCGGATCGAGCCCCAAGTAAACGTCGCGCGAGGTAAGATAGCTGATCGCGAGCATCACCGGCACGGTGAGGCCGATGGTCGACAGCACCGAGCCGAGCGAGATGTTCACCGAGCGCTGGAGGTGATTGACCATCGCCGCGCGCGTGGCGCCGAGGGCCTCGGGCGTCGCCACCATAATGGCGATGATGACGCCGCCGAGCGGCGCCGGGGCCGCGAGGGTCTCGATGAAATAGTCGATCGGATGAGCCAGCTGCTCGGCAAGGAAGGCCACCGGCGCCATATAGGCGGCCAGCAGGACGGCGTGCGGCAAAAGTCGCGGCGGCGTATGCGGCACGATGTGCGGGTGCGGCTCGGCGGCCTGCTCGTCGAAACGGAAATAGCCGCGGTGGCGCCCGGTCTGAATCGCGAGGAACACGCAATAGAGGCCGACGGAGGTGACGAGGATGAAGAGCCGCTGCGCCAAGGAGAGGGTCGGTCCCGGGGTGGTTTGCGTGAAATCCGGAAGGCTCAGGCTCAGCACCGCCAAGGGAATGATGACGCCGAGATAGGCATTGGCGCTTTGCAGATTGTAGTGCTGCTCGCGATGGCGCCAGCCGCCCATCAGCAGTGATCCGCCCACCATGACGCCGAGCACGATCATGATGATCGCAAAGAGCGTATCGCGGACGAGCGTCGGGTTGTTCGCGCCATGCAGCATCACCGCGGTGATGCTCATGACCTCGATGGCCGTCACCGACAGGGTCAGGACCAGCGTGCCGTAAGGCTCGCCAAGCACTTCGGCGACTTGATCGGCATGGCGGACCACGGCCAAGGCCGAGCCCATCACCGTGACGAACAGCCATAGGAAAATCGGCGCGAGCCAAAGCGGGTTGCTGAGACCGCTGTAAAGCGTTTCCCCGGCGAAGGCGAAGACGAAGGTGGTCGCGAAGCTGAAGCCGAGAAACCATTCCGCGCGGAGAACGTCGCTCCACAAGACGTCGGATCCGATGCGGGAAGGTTGCGACACGGGGGGCGGCAGACCGAACGCGTTGCGATGAGACGAGCGGCTTTGGCACGCCACGATAGCACGCTATCGCCCGGGGTGGGACTGCGGAGCGGACCGGTCCCGGCCCTCCACAAGGGGTAGGCCCCGCTTGCCCGCGCCTGTGGTAACCTCTGGAGCGTGTCCCCTGCGGACGGCCTATCGGAAGGGGAGGAAGGCGCCATGCTCGACATGAGGCGCCGCGCGTTCATCGCGCTTCTCGGGGTCGCGCTCGCTGCCTCTCCCCTCACGGCGCGCGCGCAGTCGTCGGGAATGCCGGTCATCGGATATCTCGGCGCCGAATCGCCGAGCAGCTTTGCCAGTCGCGTGAAGGCTTTTCAACGGGGTCTCGGCGAAACCGGATATGCCGAGGGACGCAACGTCGCGATCGAATTTCGCTGGGCGGAAAGCCATCACGACCGGTTGCCCGCTCTGGCGGCGGAGCTCGTCGATCGCAAGGTCGCTGTAATCGTTGCCCCGGGAGGCGCGCCCGCGGCTCTGGCGGCAAAGTCGGCGACGACGACCATCCCCATCGTCTTCGAGATGGGGGCCGATCCGCTGGCGCTGGGGCTGATCGAGACGCTCAGCCGGCCCGGCGCCAACCTCACCGGCGTGACGAGCCTCAACGTGCAGATCACGCCGAAGCGCCTCGAGATTCTGCATGAGGCGATCCCCACGGCGACCGCGATCGCGGTTCTCGTCAATCCGACCAGCCCGACGGCCGAGTCTCAATTGAAAGATTTGCGCACCGTGGCGAGCACGCTCGGCGTCCAGCTCCTCCATGTCGTCTATGCGAGCAGCGAAGGCGATTTCGATGCGGCATTCGCGGCCCTCGCCGAAGCGAAGGCTGAAGGACTCGTCGTCACCTCCGACACCTTTTTTGCGACGCATAGCGAGAAACTTGCCGCCCTGGCGATGCGGCACCGCATTCCGGCGATCCACCAGTCCCGCGACTTCGCCGTCGCCGGAGGCCTGATGAGCTATGCCGGCAGCTTTCTCGAATCGCATCGTCAAGCCGGCATTCAGACCGGACGCATTCTCAAAGGCGCGAAACCCGCCGATCTGCCGGTCGAGCAGGTAACCAAAGTCGAGCTGTTCATCAACGCCAAGGCGGCCAAGGCTCTGGGCCTCGAAGTCCCGCTTTCGCTTCTCGGCCGCGCCGACGACGTGTTCGAGTAAGCGGACCGGACGGCATCACGATCGAGCGGACGGCATCACCCCCGTGCAGTCGCGCGGGAATTATGGTTGAGTCGGATCGAGCGGCATACGCGAAGCAAGCGGAGGGAGCGAACCATGCCCAAGCAGCAGATCACGTCCGACCGGATCGCACGGCCGAGCGGCCATTTCTCGCAAGCGACGATGGTGGAGGCAAAGGGGCGTCTCCTCTTCATCTCCGGCATGCTGGCGCGCGGCAAGGACGGCAGCATCGTCGGCATCGGCGATCCCGAGGCGCAGACCCGGCAGGTCTGCGAGAATCTGAAGGCCGCGATCGAAGCGGCGGGCGGAACGATGGACGATATCTGCCGTGTCGATGTGTTCATCCGCAACATGGAGCATTTCGAGAAAATCCATAAAGCGCGGCGCGATTATTTCACCGGGACGGCCCCCGCCTCGACCATGGTCGAGGTGTGCAAGATGACCTCGCCCGAGGCGCTCATCGAGATCAACGCCATCGCCGTTCTGCCCTGACCGAGAGCAGAGGAGCCGCGATGCCCGTCAATATTCCGATCACGATCGCCTGCGGCGATTACGACCGCACCCGCGCCATCAAAGACGGCCGCGTGCCGGTCGAGGGGTGCGATGTCACCTATATTCCGCTCGAGCCCGAGGAAGTCTTCTTCCGCGCTTTCCGCTATCAGGAATTTGACGTGTGCGAGCTGAGCTTCAGCTCCTATTTGCGCGTCACCGACAGCGGCACCTCGCCCTATATCGGCATCCCGGCCTTCGTCTCGCGCATCTTTCGCCATTCCGGCATCTACATCCGCACCGATCGCGGCATCCGCACGCCGCAAGACCTGAAAGGCAAGACGATCGGCTTGCCGGAATATCAGATCACCGCCGTGGTGTGGCTGCGCGGCATTCTCGGCGATGAATACGGCGTCAAGCCGACCGATATCCGCTGGCGCGCGGGCGGCATCGAGGAGCCCGGCCGCGACGAGCGCACGCCGCTGGCGCCGATCCCCGGCCTCGATTTGAAGCCCATTCCCGCCGACAAGACGCTCTCCGGCATGCTGGCGGCGGGCGAGCTCGATGCCGTATTCAGCGCGCGGGCGCCATCCTCGTTCACGCGGCGGGCGCCGCAGGTCGGCCGGCTCTTTCCCGATTACCGCGCCGCCGAGCAGGACTATTACCGCAAGACCGGAATCTTTCCGATCATGCATCTGATCGGCGTGAAGAAGGAGTTGGTGTCCCGCCATCCCTGGCTGCCGACCTCGCTCTACAAAGCCTTCGCTGCCGCGAAGGCCTTGGCGCTCGAAGAGATCCGCGACGTCAATGCGCTTCGCGTCACGCTGCCCTGGCTCACGGCCGAGGCGCTCCAGACATCCGAGCTGATGGGCGAGGATTTCTGGCGCTACGGCGTCGAGGAGAACCGCAAGGAGATCGAGACCCTCGCCCGCTACGCGCATGAGCAGGGTCTCGTCCGTCGCCGCCTGCCGGTCGAGGAGCTGTTCGCGCCGCCGACGCTCGAAATATCGAAGATTTAGCGCAGCGCAAAGCGGCGGGAGAGCGGCAAGGGAAGGAAGGAACGATGACCAATCCTTTTTTGCCGGACGATAAGGTTCGCACGGAGCTCATCGAGTTCGCGAGCCACGGCCGCGCCGTGCAGGGCGTAGTGTTTGCGCCAGCAGCCGGACAGCCTAGGAGGGATACGGCTGTCATCTTCGTCCATGGCGTCGAACATTTCTGGTTTCTGGGGCCGACGATGTTTTTGGCGCCGGCTCTCGCCAGTCGCGGATTCACGACCCTCGGCTATAACGGCGTCCATTCGGGCTTGACGTTTCGTCATTCGAGTTTCGATGACGCCGTCGACGAGGTGGACGACGCCATTCGATTTATCAAAGAGCGGGGCTTTTCGCGCATCGTCCTCTTCGGTCACAGCTTGGGCACCCCCATCATCGAGCGCTATGCGGGAATGCAGCCCGATAATCGGCTCGCGGGAATGGTCATTATGGGCCCGCACGATAATCTTCCGGGCGTCACCCGCCACTCGCTCCTCGGCCCAAAATTATATGAAAATTTCCGCGCCGAATGCCGTGCTCTCGTGGCCAAAGAACGCGGTCAGGAGCTGCGCCTGCTCCCTTACCGGTCGGGCGCGACGATCATCACGTCGGCGAGGACATTTTTAAGCTATCGCGACGTCGAAGGCAGCAAGGCCGATGTGCGCGATGTCCTGCCCCGCATCACCGTTCCGATGCTGATCGTCTATGATCCCAAGGACAATATTCATGGCCTCGGCGAGACGACGATGCGCTCCGACATCGTCCGAAGCATCAAAGACAAGGCCCGCAACGCCCGGCGCATCGACGTGGCGGAGGTGGCTTCGATCGATGGCGTCAGCGCGGTGCAAGCCCATTCTTTCCTGGGCAACGAAACCAAGGTCATCGACCTGTCGTTCGCGTGGTTGTCCGATATCTTGGGTTAGACGGGTCCAAACCGCGGCAGACCCCGCAGGGCCGCTCAAAGGTGACCTCGCCCTCTCGAAAGTCGTGTAGAGTCGCAAGCGCGTGCCGCTGGCCGCAAAGGGGAGGACGCCCGTTATGGTCCGCATGGGGGTGCGCGCTCTCGTCGCCGCGGCGCTGGCGACGGGACTCCTCGCCGGCGCCGGCGCGGCGGCACGGGCCGCCGTGCCGATCAAGATGTGCACCGTCCAATCGATGGGCGGCGCACCGAGCTTCATCGCCAAGGACAAGGGCTTCTTCGCACGCGAAGGCCTCGATGCCAAGATCGTGACCTTCAGCTCGGCGCAACCGATTGCGCTCGCGGTCGCCTCGGGCGATTGCGATTTCGCGGCGACCGCCATGACTGCGGCGTTCTTCAACCTCGCGGGGCAAGGCACGCTCAAGATCATCGCCGCCGGCACTTGGGAGCGCAGAGGCTTCCAGAGCGTCGGCATGCTGGTCTCGAACAAGGCTTATGCGCGAGGCCTGCATTCCTTCAAGGATCTCGGCGGTCATTCGGTCGCGATCACCCAGCTCGGCACGCCGCTGCAGCATTTCGTGCTCGAGATTGCCGAGGTCTATCGCATCCCCGAAACCAGCCTCAAATTCCTGCCGCTGCAATCGAACGCCGTCGTCGCCTCGGCGATCGCCGGCGGCCAGGCCGACAGCGCGGTGCAGACCGTGGCGCCGATCTCGGCGATCATCGCCAAGGGCGATGCCCGTCTCCTCGGCTGGGTCACCGATGTGCTGCCGCCGCATCAGGGCGAGGCGGTCTTCACCGCGACCAAGACGGCGAAGGAGCGCCCCACGGTGGTGAAAGACTTCATCGCGGCGTTGCGCGCGGGCGAGGCTTATTTTCACGACGCCTTCGTCGGTCCCAAAGGCGAGCGCCGCGACGGCCCGCACGCCGCCGAGATCATCGCGATCGCGGCAAAATATCTGCAGCAGCCCGAGGCGACGCTGCGTCTCGGCATTCCCTATTACGATCCGGAAGCCCGGATCTCGTCGCCGGACATAGAGCGGCTGAGCGATTGGTACGCAGCGCAGCACATGCTGAAAACCCCCGTCCACGCCAAGGACATCGTCGACACACGCTTCACGATCGAGATGCCGAAATGACAATGAGCCAAGATCGAGACTCATCGCCCGCCGCGCAAGACAGCCCCGATGAAGGTCAAGCGCCGCGCCCGCTCTGGCCGCGCCGCGCGATCATCCGCGGCATTCTCGCCGCTCCCGGCGGCATCGCCGCTTTCTATGCCAGTCTCGGGCCGACCGCAGCGGCCGAGAGGCTCGCCTCAATTCCGGCGCCAGCGCGGGAAAAGGCAATGCGGCGCGCGATGTCGGTCGCGCGGGGCAATCCAGCCTATCCCTTCGGGGCCGTCATCACGCGGATCGCCGATGGCCATGTGATGGCTGAAGGCGTCAATGCCAGCAAGCACAATCCCATGCATCACGGCGAGGTCGCGGCGATGGAGAATTATCTCCACCGCCACGGCAACCGGGATTGGGCCGAGATGGTGCTCTACACCACCGCCGAGCCCTGCGCGATGTGCATGAGCGCGCTGGTTTGGGCCGGGATCGGCGGCGTGGTCTTCGGCACCTCGCTGGCCGGCCTGAAGCGCGCCGGCATCGATCAGATCGACATTCCCGCGGCGACGATCGTCGCCGCATCGCCGTTTTGGCATGGGGAGGTTCTGGGCGGCGTGCTCGAAAGCGAAACCGACCGTCTCTTCGCCGCCGGCCACAGAGGCTGAAACCGAGAAAAGCGCGCCGGCGCGCCGGCGCGTTGCGCTCCGCAGGCGCGCTGGCGGGCAACTCATCGAACACGGTCCGATGTATGATGACAAGGAAGGAGGCGAGCAATGGCAAATATCGTGCTGGCGCATGGCGCTTGGTCGGCGGCATGGGCATGGAAGAAGATGCGGCCGCTGATGGCCCGCTCGGGACATAGCTTCTTCACCCCGACCTATACCGGCCTCGGCGAGCGGGCGCATCTCGCCAATCCCTCGATCGATCTCGAGACGCATATCGAGGACGTGCTGGGCGTGCTCGAATTCGAGGATTTGCGCGATATCGTTCTGCTCGGCCATTCCTATGGCGGCATGGTGGCGACCGGCGTCGCCGACCGGGCAAGAGCGCGCATCGCGCATCTCATCTATCTCGACGCCTTCGTGCCGAAGGACGGCGAGAGCCTGTTCGATCTCGTCCCCGAAGAGCAGCGCCAGCGGCAGCAGGCGAGCGCCGCCGCGGGCGATGGCTGGCGCATCGCGCCTAATCCGACGCCCGAGGATACGTCCGCGGAGGACCAGGCATGGATCGCTAATAAGCGCCTTCCCCATCCGCTCAAATGCATGGATACGCGCCTCAAGCTCCGTAATGGGCCGCTCACCCTGCCCCGCAGCTACATCGTCGCGACGCGCAATCGGCACGGGCCCTTCGGCCAATTCGCCGCGCTCGCGCGCACGACTCCAGGCTGGACCTGCGATGAGATCGATGCGAGCCACAGCCCCAATGTCACCGCGCCCGAGCCGCTGATGGCGCTCGTCGATCGAATCATCGCGCGGCGCGCGGCGACGAATGAGAAGCGCGGATGACCAAGAGCCAATCGTCGGGCAGCGAATCTCCGTCGAGGCTCATCGATGCGCGCATCAAGGAGCTTGGCGACTGGCGGGGCGCGATGCTCGGCCGGATCCGTGCTGTGATCAAGGACGCCGATTCCGATGTGGTCGAGGAGTGGAAGTGGCGCGGCGTTCCGGTTTGGTCGCATGACGGCATCATCTGCACGGGCGAGACTTACAAAGCCGTGGTGAAGATGACCTTCGCCAAGGGCGCGGCGCTCGCGGACCCGTCGCGCCTTTTCAATTCCAGCCTCGATGGCAACACAAGGCGCGCCATCGATTTCCGCGAGGGCGACAAGATCGACGAAAAGGCGTTGAAAGCGCTCATTCGCGCCGCCATCGCCCTCAACGCAGCGAAAGCGAAGCGCTAAACCGCAAGATCGCACTCGGCGGGTACGCGCAACGCGGCCTCGCTACTCTTGGGCCGGAAGGCCAGGCCGCAAATTGTCATGATTCTTTTCGGCGCTGCTTTCTCCGAGGGGGACAAGTACAGTTGTTCTTCGCTGTCCTGCTCAATTCGAGGCCCCGGTTCGGGGTGTGTGGAAAAATTATGTCTTCGGTCGAGAACAAAGCCCTCTATCGCCGCTACATCGAGCTTCTCTGGCAACCGGATCGGCTGAACGAGGTGCTCGCGCCCAATTTCGTCGCGCACGATCTTCCGCCGGGATTGCCACCGGGGCAGGACGGGCTGAAAGCGCTGCGCCGTCTCGTCGAGCACGCCTTCCCGGACCTCAAACCCACAATTCGCGACATCCTCGCGGAAGGCGACCGGGTCGCCGCCCGTGTCGGCTTGGAAGGGACGCATCGCGGCGATTTCATGGGGGTGGCAGCGACCGGCAGACCCGTCGCCACGGAAGTCTTCGAGATCGTCCGCATCGAGGCGGGCAAGATCGCCGAGCGTTGGGTTCTGCGCGACCGCTTAAGCGAATTCCAGCAGCTGGGCGTTCTGCCCGCCAAGCTGCCCTAAGCGCGCCGCACCGTCACGCCGGCGCGGTCTCGCGCGCGGCCGGCTGCGCCTTGGCCGAGACCGGCTCTTTCAAGCCAAGAATGCGTCGCGCATTCTTGGAGAAGATCTTCTCCTGATCGGCGGCGGACAGGCCGATCGCGGTGAAGAGCTTCAAGCACGTGGCCGGGTCCCAGCACGGATAGTCGGTGCCGTACATGATGTTGTCGACGCCGTAATAGTCGATGGCGAATTTCATGCCCGCCGCGTGCGGCGACACCGTGTCGGTGACCATGCGCTTCAGATAGACGCTCGGATCGCGCGGCAGCTTCGCGGCTTTGGAGTTCTTGTCCATGCGGCCCGATTGATAGGGCAGCGCGCCGCCCGTGTGCGAGACGAAGATCTTCAGCTTCGGATGCCGCTCCATGATGCCCGAAAGCACGAGCCGGTAGGCGGCGGCGCTGACATCGATGACGCGGCCGAGGCTCAGATAGAGCGCGCCGCCATAGCCTTCGAGCATCTCTTCATAGATGCCGTCGGTCGGATGCATGAACAAGGTCACGCCGAGCTCCTCGGCGCGGTCATAGAGCGGCTCGAGCCGCTCGGCATCGATG
>Ga0070679_100004762_pt1 | contig 12513 bp, 5 predicted proteins | sample KBSC63BmetaG_FD_65652 | JGI IMG/M metagenome (GOLD analysis project Ga0070679, IMG submission 65652) | Corn rhizosphere microbial communities from Kellogg Biological Station, Michigan, USA - KBS C6-3B metaG | ecosystem: Host-associated > Plants > Roots > Rhizosphere | place: USA: Michigan... | reverse complement strand
ACCGATCGCTCCCGCCCCAGAACGCGCGTGACAGCGCCGTAAAGCACCGCCGACTCCGCAAATTCCAAACCTCGTCCCGCATCCGCCACGTCACGTGCACCGGAAAGCGCGCCTTCAACAAGGGCCGCCGCCGATGCCGCACGCCCGCCCGCGCGCGCACCGGCTTCCGCCCCGCGCCCTTCCGCTTCCCACCCCACGCCCGAAACGCGAACGCCCCTTGCTTCATCTTGATTGAGCATCTTTCCCATGAACTGCACCAGAGAACGTCATCGCCGACGTCAGCACATACACCGGCACGCCGCGGCCCAGCTTCGGCCCCGGCACCTCCACGTTCGTCCAGTACTCCGTCGTCCGACCGCGCTTGCGCTCGTACAGATCGTTCAGATGCGTGCGCCCGTCGAACAAATACGACGGTCATCCCCGGCGGGATCGCCTGCAGCTCGAACGTCGCGATCCGCAGCGCGCCCGCCTCCTTGATCACGAGCTGCCCGAACGCCACCCGCGGTCCCGCCTTCTCGCGCGCGCGGAATTCCACGCGCAGCCGATCGCTGTGATCGATCGCGATCAGCTCGAGCCCGCCCGTCTTCCGCCGGAACGCCACCGCGCGTGAAAGTCCTCGATCCGCGCGCGCTCTCCGCTGTCGAACGCGTCGAGCCACGCGCGCAACGCCCGCCCCGCCGGCGTGTCGGGGATCGCCGGCGCCGTCGTCGGCTCCGCGTTCAGCGGCGTGGCGAACGCCATCATGCCGCTGCTCATTCCGACCGCCAGGACCCACGCGTGGCGGCGCATCCGCCCATCCTATCAGTGCTACTCTGCGCTCTGGATGCGCCTCTGGCACAAGGTCGCGCTGCTCCTCATCGCCGCCGCGACGCTCCCACTCGCGACCGCGGGCTTCGCGCTCATCGCCCACAACCAGCGCGCGCTCGAGTCCGCCGTCCGCGACACGCTCGATCAAACCGCCCGCCACGGCGCCGCCGTCGTCGCCGGCGACGTCGAGGGGCGCGCGCGACAGCTGGCGCAGACCGCCGCCATGATCACGTGGGACACGCTCTCGCCGGCCGAGCTCGAGGGCGCCCTCGCCATCGTCAAGCGGCAGACGCGCGCGTCGGTCGCGACGTTTCAGTCGGACGCCGATGCCGCCTCGGCGAGCGCGAAGTCGATCGACGCGCCGTACGAGCGGGCGCGCAAGGAGGGGATCGGCGCGGTCGTCTATTCGGCGCCCTACAAGAGCGCCGGCGGCAGCGGAGAGCCGATGCTCTCGGCTGCGACCAGCGTCCGTGGCGGCGTGCTCGCGCTCGCCATCCCGCTCGGCGAGCTCTCGCGCCGCCTCGATGAAGTGCGCGACACGCAGCCGCTCGCGCTCGTCCTCGTCGACGCCGCGGGCACGCCCATCGCGCGCGCCGGCCGCCCCGCCGCCGAGGTGCCGCTCGATCCCGATCTCGTCGCCGACGCCGTCGCCGCCCGCGACGGGCACGCGCGCCGCGTCGCCCGCGGCCGCCTGCTCGGCGCCTTCGCGCCCGTCGGTGGGCTCGGCTGGTCGCTGGTCGCCGCCGAGCCGGCGGCCGAGGCCTTCGCCGCTGCGCACACGCTGCGTCGCCAGACCCTCTTCGCCACCGGCGCCGCCGCGATCCTCGCGCTCCTCGTCGCGCTCGCGTTCGCGCGCCGCCTCACCGGCGCGCTCGAGCGCCTGACCGCCGCCGCGCGCGCCGTCGGCGCCGGCCAGCTCGACGCGCGCGTGGCCCTCACCTCCGACGACGAAGTGGGCACGCTCGCCCGCACCTTCAACCGCATGGGCGAGGAGCTCGCCCAGAACCGCGCCGAGATCGAGCGCTGGAACAAGGAGCTCGAAGAGCGCGTCGCCGCCCGCACCCGCGAGCTCAAAGAGGCGCAGGCCCAGCTCGTCCAGGCGCAGAAGCTCGCCGCCCTCGGCCAGCTCGGCGCCGGCGTCGCGCACGAGATCAACAACCCGCTCGGCGGCGTCATCGGCCACGTGCAGCTGCTCCTCGCCGAGCGCGCCCCCGACGCCGCCGACTACGAGGCGCTCAAGCACATCGAAGAGGGCGCGCAGCGCGCCTCGGCCGTCGTGCAGAACCTGCTCCGCTTCAGCGTGCAGCGCAAAGAGCCGGTGCGCACCGCCGTCGATCTCAACAAGCTCGTGCGCGACACGCTCTCGCTCACCGAGTCGCTCGTGCGCGATCAAAAGATCGAGCTCGTCTACGCCCTGGCCGACGGCAAGCCGCGCGCGCGCGCCGACGCCGGCCAGCTCGCGCAGGTGCTCATCAACCTCGTGGCCAACGCGCGCACCGCCATGCCCTCGGGCGGCACCTTGCGCCTGACCACCCGCGCCACCGACGACAAACAGGTCGCGCTCGTCGTCGCCGACAGCGGCAAGGGCATCGATCCCGCCATCCGCGACCGCATCTTCGAGCCCTTCTTCACCACCAAGGACGACTGGTCCAACGTCGGCCTCGGGCTCTCGGTCAGCTACCGCATCGTCGAGGAGCACGGCGGCCGCATCGACGTCATCTCCGAGCCCGGCCACGGCGCCACCTTCACCGTATACTTGCCCGCAGCGTGAACCGCGCCTCCGCGATCGTCGTCGCGCTCGTCGCCGTCGCCGCCCTCGGCGCGTCGTACTGGTTTTTCTTCGTGCGGCCGGAAACGAGAGCAGGCGGCGCCGACGAGCGCGCGCGGCAGGCGCCCGAGACCCTCGCCATCACGGCTGTCTCCGGCGGCGTCGAGGTCGCCGGCGCCGACGGGACCTGGCGGCCGGCGCACCCGGGCGAGCGGCTCTCGGCGAGCGAGCGCATCCGCACCGACGACGAAGGCACGGCCACGCTCACCGCCGCCGACGGCTCGACGGTGCAGCTCATGCCGGGCACCGAAGCGCGCATCGACGAGCTGCGCCGCGAGCTCAAGCGCCTCAGCTTGTCTCGCGGCGAATTGGAGGCCGAGATCGCCGACAATCCCGCGCGCGTCTTCGCGGTCGAGGTCGACGGGCACGGCGCCGTCGCCCGCACGCGCGGCGCCCGCTTCACCGCCACCGCCGACGGCGCCGGCTCGGCCGCCGTCGCCACGCGTCGCGGCGAGGTCATCCTCTCGGCGCGCGGCAAGGAGGTCGTCATCCGCACCGGCCAGTTCGCGCGCGTCGGCCCCGGCGGTGCTCCCGACGGGCCGCGTCCACTTCCCGAGTCGCTGTTTCTCAAGGTGCAGTGGCCGGCGTCGACGACGAACAAGCCCGAGGTCGTCGTCGCGGGTCAGGCGTCACCCGGCGCGCGGGTAAAAGTGGCTGGCCACTTCGTAAGAACCGACCCAGAAGGACGCTACCGTGAAGTAGTCCCCCTCCCCGACGGCAGCCACGAGCTGCACGTCCACGCCACCGACCTCGCCGGCCACGTTGCCGACGAGAAATCGCCGCGGATCGTGGTCGACACCAAGACCGACTTCACGGTTCACCGCCCAAATTGGCAGTAGTTTGAATTACATTAATAACATATCGCTTAGTCTGAAGATTCGTAAGCTATTTCATACAATTGAAAACCCAAAAGCTAAGTGACTAGAATGCTGCGCATGAAGTATGCGTTGCGAACGTGTGCCTTCGCCCTGGGCGTGACGGTCGCGTTCGCTTCGTCGGTGAAGGCCGATTCGGGCACCTCGGTGCAGCTCGGCGGAGGCACCGCCGGCTGGACGCAGAACTCGCCGACGCTGAGCGGCGCCGGCGTCGTCTGGACCAACTTCGACGGCACGCAGTTCGACGTCTACTACGAGGACGTCTCCGTCGCTGGCTCGACGCCGACGAACCTCACCGCGTCGCTGCCCGGCGATCAGTTCCTGCAAGACATCGACAAGGGCTCGGTCGTCTTCACCAACACCAAGCCGGGCGCCGCCAGCTCCGACATCCTGCTCGTCGACGCGACGACGCAGATGACGACGAACATCGCGTCCGGCGGCACCACCGTCAACTTCGCGCATCCGGCGATCTCGGACTCGTGGATCGTCTTCGAGCGCATCACCACGCAGTACGACATCGATCTCGTCGACCGCACGACCAACTCGTCGCCCGGCTTCCAGGTCACCTTCGACGCCGCCGCGCAGCGCTTCCCGCGCGTCTCGGGCAACGTCGTCGTCTACGAGGACTACGCCGCCAACCCGTCGGTGGCCTCGGTCGCCGGCTGCCTGATCGGCACCGCCGGCTGCACCACCTTCAGCGTCGCCGCCGTCGGACGGCAGCCCGACATCGACGGCGACACCATCGTCTACGTCGGCAAGGACGCGTCGGGCGGCGATCAGATCTTCCTCTACACCATCTCGACGGCGACGACGACGCAGCTGACCTCGGCGCTGTCGAACAAGTCGCAGCCGCGCGTCTCGGGCAACCGCGTCGTCTGGGCCGACAAGCGCTCGGGCGACTACGACATCTACAGCTACGACCTCGGGGCCAAGACGGAGACCAAGATCCTCGGCGCCGCGGGCGTCGACGAGACGCTCGGCGACATCGACGGCGACCGCGTCGTCTACCAGACCTCGACGGGCGGCGTGTTCGTCTTCACCTTCGCCGGCCCGCCGCCGTCGAACCTGCCGATCGGCTGCGATCCGGCCAAGACCGATCTCGTCGACGGGCCGATCTCGTCGATGCAGCCGACCAAGCGCCCGGTCTACGCCAGCCACAGCTTCACCACGCAGGCGGGCAAGACCTATTACGTCTGCGTCGACAACGGCGCGGCCGACGGCTCGCACCGCACGGGGCAGGTCATGGTCACCGTCGACAACGGCATCGTGCTGACGCCGGCCGACTTCAAGCCCGACACCAACCCGCCGGCGCACGTGTCGGCCAAGCTGTCGCTCGGCCTCTTCGAGCATTTCCAGGAGCACGGCTTCGGCCACTGCGACGGCGATGATGACGACGACGGCCATGGCCGCGGCCGCCATGACGATCCGCGCACCAGCAAGCACGCGTGGGCGTCGGCGCTGTTCGGCAACGCCGGTTCGACCATCGCCGTCAGCATCCGCGTAGCGAAGTAGCTCGCGTTCACGATATGCTCCGGGCCGGGCGCATGCGCGTCGTCCCGTCGCTGGTGCTGGGTTGCGTGGTCGCGGTGGCGCTGCGCGCCGCAGCGGCGCCGATCGACGTCGTCGTTCTGCCGTCGGCGCCGCTCGACGCCGACGGCGAGCGCGCGCACCTGTTGCGCGTCTACGTCCTCGCCGGCAACGCGCTCGCGACCGGGCTGCCGTCGGTGCGCGCGCAAAAGGGCGCGGTCGTCGGCGCGCCGGTGCCCACCTCCGACGGCGGCGTGGCGCTGCGCTACCGGCCGCCGCGCGTGTCGGCGCCGGCGTCCGACACGCTGACGGTGACGCTGCACGGCCAGACGCGCACGCTGCCGCTGGCGCTGCAGCCGGCCGGGCGCGGCAAGCTCGCGCTCGAGGTGCCGGCGGCGCCGCTCGTCGCCGGGCGTGGCGCGCCGACGACGCTGAAGCTGCACGTGCGCGACGCCGCGGGACGGCCGGCGCGCGCGGCGCTGCGCGTGGCGGCATCGGTGGGACGGCTCGGCCCGCTGCGCGAGACGGCGACCGGCGAGTACACGCTCACCTATACGCCGCCCGACGAGAAGTATCCCGAGGTGGCGATCGTGGCCGCGCTCTCGGTCGCCGACGGCGCGTTCACCGCGGCGCCGATCCGCCTGGCCGCGCGCGTGACGGTCAACGGCGAGGGCGAGCCGGGCGCGCGCATGACCATCGCCGTCGACGGGCGCGACTTCCCGACGACGACCGTGGGCGCCGACGGCAAGTTCAGCGTGCCGATCGTGGTACCGCCGGGCGGGCGCGCCACCGGCGTCTCGGTCGACAAGCTCGGCAATCAGCAGCGGCGCGAGATCGACCTGGCGCTGCCGCCGTTTCCGCACCTGCTCATCGGCGCGGTGCCGCCGACGCTGCCCGCCGACGGCGCGGCGCGCGCCGAGGTGGTGGCGTTCGCCGTCGACGCGCGCGGCAATCCCGAGCGGCGGGCGCTGCCGCCCTTGTCGGCGAGCGCGGGCACGCTGTCGGCGCCGACCTCGCACGGCGACGGCTCGACCACCTGGACGCTGGCCGCGCCGTCGACGATCGGCACCCACGCGGTGACGCTGCGCGCCGGCGGCGCGACGACGTCGGTGACGTTGCGCCCGGGGCCGCCGCGCACCATCGAGGTGCTGACGCCGAAAGAGCCGCTGCCGGCCGGGCTCGACGCCGCCGTCTCCGTCGACGCGCGCGTGCTCGACGCCGATGGATCGCCGGTGCCCGGCGCGCGGCTGACGGCGGCGCTCGAAGGCGGGCGCGTGCTCGGAACGAGCGAGCGCGGCGGCGGTCTGTACGCCATCGAGCTGGTGCCGCCGCGCGACGCCGGACGCGGCACCGCGCAGCTGCACGTCGAGGTCGCGGGCGTGGCGCCGGGGCCGCCGCGACGGGTGACGCTGCATCCATTGCCGCGCACGCCCGACGGCAGGCTCACCGCCGAAGCCTGGGTCGACGACGATCTCGGCCTGCCGTGCGCCGGCGCCCGCGTCGAGCTGGCGGCGCCCGGCGCCGGTGGCTCGGTTGCCGTCGAGACCGTGACCGCCGATCGCTACGGCACCGCGCGCGTGTCGTTCGCCGCGCCGCCGGCGCGCCTGTTTCGCGTGACCGCGCAGCCGGCCGAGCTCCCCGGCGTCGCCGCCGCGCTCGACTACCTCGTCGTCGGCGGCGTGGTCCACGCCGTCGGCTCGACCGCCGGCGGCGGCGTCGTCGAAGCCGGCGAGCCGCCGAGCTTCCCGTCGGTGGACGCGCCGCTGCCGCTGCGTCCGGCGGCGCCGCTCGACCTGCGGCTCTCGGTCGATCCGCCGCGGCCCAAGCCCGGCCAGCCGGTGCGCGTGCGCGTGGCGGTGCGCGGCGGCGCGGCCTCGCAGCTCCTCTACGAAGCGTCGGCGGGCACCATCGAGCTGGTGCGCCAACCCGACGGCGGCGTCGCCGAGCTGCGCTTCGTGCCGCCCGCCGACGCGCCGCCCGGCCGCCGCTATCTCATCTCCGTCACCGACGCCAAGACGCGCGTGACCGCGTTCACCGAGGTGCAGACGCAATGAGCCGCGCGCGCATCCGCCGCGGCGCGCCCGCGCTCGTCGCTGCCCTGGTCATCGCCGGCGTCGTCGGCGCGGCCTCGCCGGCGCGCGCCACGGTGTCGCTCACCAAGATGGCGAACGGCGGCGCCTACACCGGCGGCACGCTCAGCTTCACCCTCATGGTCAAGCGCATCGGCCCGGAGACCACGCTCGTCGTGCACGACCCGACGCCGGCCGGGCTGACGCTCTTGCGCGTGTCGGCCGGCGCCGCCACGCTCGACTGCACCACCACGCCGTCGGGCCCGCTCGGTCCCGACTACCCGATGGTGAGCTGCAACGTCGGCGGCGAGCTGCAAGCGACGGTGAACGATCTCACGTCCAACCCGGCGACGCTGAACCTCACCTATCGCGCGCCGCCGTCGCCGGCGACGGTGACCAACAGCGCAAGCGCCACCTGCTCGGGCGGCTGCACGCCGACGCCGACGGCGAGCGCCACGGCCACCGTCGTCGCGCCGACGATGACCATCGCCAAGAGCGGCGCGGCGACGGCGCGCCCCGGCCAGACGGTGCGCTGGACGCTCACCGTCACCAACGGCGGCCCCGACCCGCTCGACAGCTACCTCGTCGACGACGTGCTCCCGGCCGGCACCACCTTCGCCGACGTGGTCATCGGGACCGCCACCTTCTCCGCCGCCGATCTGGCGTCGCCGAAGACCGCCCCCGACGGCACGACCGCGACGCTCATGGGCGGCAAGCTCGAGCTGCAAGGCAAGATGCTCGCGTCGATGGCGGCGAGCACCTTCTTCTTCGACGCGGTCGTCGACTCGGCCGCCAACGAGGGCGGCACCATCACCAACCAGGCGACGGCGACGCCGCTCGGCGGCGCGACCGTGAGCTCGCCGACGGTGGTCACGACCGTGACGTCGCAAGCGGCGGCGCTCACCTTCACCAAGACGGTCGCCTCCAAGCAGGCCAAGATCGGCGACACCATCACCTACACGCTCACTGTCACGCCGACGGGCGCGCAGCCGGGCCCGATCACGCTCAGCGATCCGATCGATCCCGCGCTCAAGCTCGGCGCCGTCAAGGTCAACGGCGCGGCCGCCCCCTGCGGCCCGGCGGCGATGCCGTCGGGCGTGTTCCTCGTCGGTTGCGGCGCCGACGGCCGCACCGTCACGGTCACGCTGCCGGCGGGCGAGTCGTTGACCGCGCCGCTCGCGGTCGAGATCGCGGCCACCATCCTGCCGTCGGCGGGCACGCAGGTGCAGAACAATGCGTTCCTCACCGACGCCAGCAACGTCACGCAGCAGGCCGCGGCGCCGCTCACCGTGTCCAACGCCTCGACCACCGGCGCGTCGATCACCGTCACCGCCGCCAAGCTGGTCGCGCAGAAGGACGACCTCGTGCCCTTCCTCGTGCAGGCCGGCGTGCCGCTCGGCGCCGCCACGCTCGGCGCGCCGATCGTGCAGCTCACGCCGTCCAAGGGGCTGCGCGTGGCCGACGCGCGCGTCACCGCCGCCGACGGCAGCGTCATGGCAGTCAAGCCGGTCGAGGCGGGCGCATCGCTGCTCGTGCCGGTCGGGACCATCGCGCCCGGCGCCAGCATCAGCGTGCTCGTGCGTGCGCGCCTCAATGCCCGCGCCAACGTCGGCGGACGCGAGACGCTGCGCGCGCAGTTGGTGGAAACCTCCGCCACCCTCGCCGACGCGAGCGCGGCCGTCCGCGTCGAAGCCGATCCCGAGTTCGATCTGGGCACGCTGCTCGGCGAGGTCTACCGCGACGACAACGGCAACGGTCAACGCGATCGCGGCGAGCCCGGCATCGGCGGCGCCACCGTCGTCATGGACGACGGCCTGCAAGCGGTCACCGACGGCGCGGGCCGCTATCACCTCTCGGCCATCATCCCCGGCGATCGCGCCATCAAGGTCGCCGAATACACGCTGCCGCCCGGCTCGAAGCTCACCACCGACGTCACGCGCATCGTGCCGGTCACGCCGGGCTCGCTCACCAAGATCGACTTCGGCGTGCGCGTCCCCGCCGTCGAGCCGCCGCTCAGCCGCCCGCAGATCTCGACGATCCTGCCCGAGCTGCGCCCCGGCGACGCCGGCGGCCTCATCTATCGCCTCTCCGGCGTCGCCGTCGTCGGCACCCGCGTCACCGTCGACGGCCACGCCGCGCGCGTCGACAAGACCGGCGAGTGGAGCGTCGACGTCACGCTGCGCCGCGGCCTCAACCGCTTTTTGCAGGTCACCGAGTGGCCCGACGGCCGCGTCGTCGTCTCCGCGCGCGACATCTTCTGGACCGAGCGCGCCGAAGGCGGCTCGCTCATCATCCCGCGCGAGGACATCCCGCGCCTGACCTTGCGCTTCCCCGCCGGCGCGCTCGCCGATCCCATGTTCCTCCTCGAAGGCGCCGTCACCGCGCCCATGCGCTCGCTCACCGTCGCCGGACAGGCGTTGTCGCCCGACAAGACCGGCAAGGTCGCGGTCAAGCTGCGCGTGCCCGAGTCGGGCGCCGGCGTCGCCGTCGACGTCGCCTTCGCCGACGGCCTGAAGACGCATTTTTCGCACACGCTGTCGGCCGCGGGCGACTTCGTGCTGCTCGTCGGCCTCGCCGAAGGCAAGGTCGGCTACGTGCAGAAGTCCGACGCCTCGGGCGGCTCGTCGGGTCTCTACGCGCAGGGCCGCGTCAAGCTCTACGCCCGGGGCCGCATCCAGGGGCGCTGGCTCCTCGAAGGCGGCATCGACATCGACACCTCGCAGCTCGAGTCGTGGCGCGATCTCTTCCGCGGCGATCCCACGCGCATCTTCCGCAACCTCGATCCCGACCGCTTCTACACCGTCTACGGCGACAGCTCGCAGGTCACCGCCAACGCGCAGTCGAACGCGCGCCTGTTCGTGCGCATCGCCATCGATCGCTCGGAGCTGATGTTCGGCAACTTCCAGACCGGCCTCACCGGCGTCGAGATGGGACGCTACTCGCGCGCGGTCACCGGCGGGCGCGTCAACTTCGTGCGCGCCTCCGACGATCCCAACGCCCAGCCGTCGACGCAGGTGATCGTCTTCGGCGCCTGGCTGCAGACGGCGCGCGCGCACGACGAGCTGCGCGGCTCGGGCGGCTCGCTCTACTACCTCTCGCACCGCAGCGTCGTCGAGGGCTCGGAGCAGGTGCGCATCGAGATCCGCGACAAGATCTCGGACCGTCCGGTCAACAACACCGCGCAGCACACCACCGTCGACTACGAGGTCGACTATCTCGCCGGCCGCATCATCATGCGCGATCCGGTCTCGTCGGTGGCGCCGTCGCCATCCTTGGTGCGCGGCTCGAGCGTCGACGGCGACTTCGCCTACGTCATCGTCGACTACGAGTACGTCATCGACGGCGACTCCGACGACGGCACGCTCGGCGCGCGCGCCACGCAGAAGATCGGGCCGGTGCGCCTCGGCGGCACCGTGGTCAACGAGTTCCGCTCCGGCGGCAACTACACGCTCCTCGGCGGCGATCTGCAGATCGATCTCAAGAAGTACGGCGTCATCATCGGCGAGTACGCGCACAGCTACGGCGCGCTCAGCTCGTTCGCCAAGTCCGACGACGGCGGCCTCACCTACCAGGATCAGCTCGGCCCGGCGCAGGCGTCACCGACCACGCGCCAGGGCAACGCCTACAAGGCCGAGGCCGACCTGTACCTCGGGCCGGTGCAGCTGCATCCGTACTTCCGCGGCATCGATCAGGGCTACACCGACACCGCGCACGCCGAGGACGCCGGCTTCATGCAGTGGGGCGCGCAGGCGGCGGCGAAGTTCGTCGGCTTCACGCTGAGCGCGCACTACGACGAGCGCCGCTTCCAGCAAGCGCTCGTCTACGACGCCGCCGGCAACCCGATCACGATGACCTCGGAGACGCGGCGCGACATCGGCGGCGAGCTCGGCCGCACCTTCAGCATCGTCGGCGTGCGCGTCGGCGCCCGCTCCGAGCGCGCCGACGACACCGACTACACGCGCTCGGGCCACCGCACCACCGTCGCCGCGCGCGTCGACGTCAAGGTCGTGCCGCGCCTGACCCTCTACGCCGCCGGGCAATACGCCGTCGAGCACGGCGGCGGCGATCCGACCACGAGCGTGATCGCGCAGGACAACTCGCTCGGCGCCGTCGGCGCCATCGTCAAGCTGCCCTGGCAGACCAACGGCACCGGCGAGGTCTCCTACGGCGCGCAAGGCGTCGGCGGCATGCTCACGCTCAAGAGCGAGCTCGGCCCCGGCAAGGTCCTCTACGGCACCTTCACGCTCTCGCAGGATCGCGACGATCGCGTCTCGGCCGCCGTCGCTGCCGGCGGGCGCGAGCGCATCAGCGACGCCAAGGGCAACGCGCGCGCCACGCTCTTCGCCGAGGATCAATTCCGCGACGGTCCCTTCGTCGGCACCGGCACCACCGACGGCGGGCGCGCGCACATGATCACCACCGGCCTCGACATCCCGCTGTCCAAGCGCTTCGTCCTCGGCGCCACCTTCGAGCGCGGCGAGGTCTCGCCCGCCGGCGACACGCAGACCAACACGGAGCCGCTCACGCGCGTCGCCGGCTCGGCCTACGCCTCCTATGCCGGCGAGGTCTTCCGCGCGCAGATCAAGGGCGAGCTGCGCCAGGACTCGCTGGTGCAGCCGGGCGGCGTCGGCACCACCGACGAGTCGCAGTGGCTCGTGCAGGGCATGGTCACCTGGCGCGTGCACCCCGACTTCACGCTGCGCGGCAAGATCTTCTTCTCGAACTCGACGGCGCTCTCGTCGAACTCGTCGATCGCGCGCTCGAGCGAAGCCACCGCCGGCTTCGCCTGGCGCCCGTCGTGGACCGATCGGCTGGTGCTGCTCGGCCGCTACACCTATCTCGACGAAGGGCTGCCCAACGCGCAGGCCACGACGGGCCCGACCGATCCGCTCACCGGCGCGCCGCTCGGCTTCCGCGAGCGCGCGCACGTGGCCTCGCTCGCCGGCGACGGACGCGTGTTCTGGAAGATCTCGCTCGGCGAAAAGGTCGCGGCCAAGCTGCGCGAGGAGCTCACCCCCGACGGGAGCTCGTCGGCGTGGCTGATCTTGTGGATCAACCGCGTCACCCTGCACGTGACGCGCGCGTGGGATGGGCTCGTCGAGTATCGGCTCCTATACGGCCCCGGGCCGGCGCTGTCGCACGGCGTGGCCATCGAGGTCAACCGCATCATCGTCGGCCATCTGCGCCTCGGCGTCGGCTGGAACTTCACCAACTTCACCGACGACGAGACGCGCCTCGGCGACGGCACCGAGAAGGGCTTCTTCGTGCGCGCGCAGGGGTTCTACTAGGCGGCGCGAATAGAACGCGCGTCACGGCGTTCTATCGTCATGCTCGCCATTGGCCCGCCCCGCCTTCCGTACCGGCCTGCGCTGATCGCGATGACGATTCCGCTCGCGTTCGGCGCCCT
>Ga0070679_100004758_pt1 | contig 12521 bp, 8 predicted proteins | sample KBSC63BmetaG_FD_65652 | JGI IMG/M metagenome (GOLD analysis project Ga0070679, IMG submission 65652) | Corn rhizosphere microbial communities from Kellogg Biological Station, Michigan, USA - KBS C6-3B metaG | ecosystem: Host-associated > Plants > Roots > Rhizosphere | place: USA: Michigan... | reverse complement strand
GAGACCGCCGTCGGCACGCCCCAGTCCCACAGCTCGTTGCCGAGCTCCTCGGCCGGCGATCCTTTCGCCGCGCGCACGGCTTCGACGGCGACCCAGCTCGTGCCACCGGCGCCCGCGACATCGACCGTCGTGACCCCGGCACCGACCAGAGCGCGCGCAGCCTCGGCCGACAGCCCGCAGCCGGTCTCCTTCACGATCACCGGCAGCGGCGAGGTCTGGACCAGCGCGCGGATCGTCGCGACGAGGCCGCGGAAATCGCGGTCACCGTGCGCCTGGATCAGCTCCTGGCCGGCGTTGAGGTGAATGCAGATCGCATCGGCGCCGATCCGCTGCGCGAGCTCGATCACCGCCGCGGTGCCCATCGCCTTGGCCTGGACCGCTCCGACGTTGCCGAACAGCACCACCTCGGGCGCGACGTCGCGGACCTGGTACGTCGCGATCAGCTCGGGGTGCTCCGCCATCGCGCGCTGCGAGCCGAGGCCGAATGCGATTCCGCAGCGCTGCGCGGCGCGTGCGAGGTCGCGGTTGATCGCCGCGGCTTCGGCGGTGCCGCCGGTCATGCCGGTGATCACGAGCGGCGCCGCGAGCCGCTTCCCCGCGAGCTCGGTCGCGAGGTCGATGTCCGCGGTCGCGAGCTCCGGCAGCGCCTGATGAACGAGCTGGACCTGGTCGAGCAGCGTCGACCGCGTCGCCTCGGCGCGACCCGATGCCGCGACCTCGAGATGGTCCGCCTTGCGGCGGGAGATCTCGGGCTCGCGCGGGGAATCGCGGTCGTCACTCACGAGCCTCGGTTGTAGCGCTTACGCGTAGATGATGTACAGGACCGTGGCGGTAGCCGCCGCGAGATCGAGCAAGAACAGCGGATCGCGCAGCATGGCCTCGGTCGGCGACTCGGTCTTGGGCCGCCAGAGCGCGAGGTAGAAGAACCGGACGATCCCGAGCACCACGAACGGTGCGCTGTACACGAGCCGGTTCGTGTGGAACATCTCGACCGTCCGCGCGTCGAGCGTGTACGCGACATACGCGCCTGCGGTCAGCGCCCCGATCACGAGCATAGCGGCCTTCACGTGGCTCAGCCGGTAGCCGGCGAGGGCCGCGCGGGTCGCGGTCGTCTCCTTACCACTGCGCTCGGCCCACGCGAGCTCGTGGGCGCGCTTGCCGAGCGCGAAGAACACGGCGACCAGGCCGGTGCACGCGAGGACCCACACGGATGCCGGGACGTCGATCGCCGCTGCGCCGCCGAGCACGCGCAAGAGGAAGCCGCTCGCGATCAACAACACGTCGATGAACGCGACGTGCTTGAGCTTCACGCTGTACGCGATGTTCTGCGCGAAGTAGAGCGCCGCCCACATCGCGAGCTGCCAACGCAGCGCGAGGCACGCGCCGAGCGCGATCACGGCGAGCACGCCGGTCGCGGTCAGCGCGGCGCGCTTGCTCAGCTCGCCGGCGGCGATCGGTCGGTGCTTCTTCGTCGGGTGGAGCTTGTCGGCCTCGACGTCGCGGACGTCGTTGAAGCAATACACCGCGCCCGACAGCAGGCAGAACGCGAGCACCGCGATCGCCTCGCGCCACAGATAGCTGGTGTGCTCGAGGTTGCGGCTGAACACCAGCGGCGCCGCGACGAACACGTTCTTCACCCACTGCTGCGGGCGAAGCGTTCGGATCAGCGCTACCACGGACGGAGCGTTACTCGGACGAGGCGTTCGACTCAACCCAAGTCGCCACTTTGTCCTTCGTACAAGCGTCGACATTGGCGGCATCGCCGTTCGGCGGGCTGATCTTGCAGTTCGAGACATCGAGGAACAGCTCGCGGCACGTGTCCTCGTCGTTCGACGCCGCGCAATCGTCGATCTTCTTGACGATCGCGTTGCCTTTCTTGTCCTTTACCGGTTTGCCATCGCGGTCGACGAGTGGGACTTCCGTCACGAGCACGATCTGCTTCGACTTGTCGTCGCCGCCGTTGATGCCCGATACGACGAAGTCCGCGACGGCCTTGTTCTGGCACGCCTTCTCGTCGGGCTTGCCCTTGCACGCCTTCATGTCGAAGAACGGCTTCTGGCAGCCTCCCTTCGCGATCTCGTCGGTGATCTTCTCGCAGTCGGCGAGCGTCTTGACGATCGGCTTGCCGTCGGGCCCGTTCAGGACGCTGCCCTGCGCGTCGACGACCGTGAACTGCTTGATCGCGGTGAGCTCCTCGGCCGCGACGTGGACCATCTGCGTGAGGTCGGCGACGCGCGCCGAGCGCACCGGGTCGAACGGCGACAGGTTCGACGAGATCTCGGTCAACTGCGGCACGTACGTGATCGTCATCAGCGCGATCAACATCGTGACGAGGAACGGGATCGTCGCCCACATCACCTCGGTGATCGGGCGCTGGAACTTGATGCTCGTGATGAACAGGTTGAGGCCGACCGGCGGGTGCAGGTAGCCGACCTCGAGGTTCAACAGGAAGATCACGCCGAGGTGATACGGGTCGATGCCGTAGTGGTAGGCGATCGGCGTCAGCAGCGGCAGGACGACGACGATCGCCGAGAAGATGTCCATCACCGTGCCGACGAGCAGCAGGATCACGTTGATCGCGAGCAGGAATACGATCTTCGAGTGGACGTGCTCGCCGGTCCACGCGAGCATCTTCGTCGGCACCTCCGCGTTGACCATGAAGTCGGTGAGCGCGGTCGACGCGAAGATGATGATGAAGATCGCGCCGACCATCGCGATCGCCTCGCGGCTGGTCGTCCACAGGACGCGAATGCCGAGCGGCTTGCCCCAGCCCGGGATCAAGCGCGAGATGCCGACCTCGAGCACGAGCGTGTAGGTCACCGTCAGCGCGGCGACCTCGGGCAGGCCGAAGCCGACGACGACGAGCCCGAGGATCACGCCGAACGGCACGAACAGCTCGGGCAGCGCGAGCAGGAAGCTGGTCCGCAGCTCGCGGAAGTTGAACTTCTGGCGCGGCAGCTTCTTCTTGATCGCGACCGTGACGGCGACGACCGACAGCATGCCGATCAACACCATGCCGGGGACGATGCCGGAGAACAGGAACCGGCGCGTGTCCCACAGGCCCTGCATCGCCTTCGGTGCGGACAGGCCGTAGACCGTGCCGTAGATGAACAGCGGCAGCGCGGGCGGGAACAGGAGGCCGACCGAGCCGGTGCCTGCGATCAGGCCCATCGAGAACCGCTCGGGGTAGCCGTTCTTGACGAGCGCCGGCATCAGCACGCCGCCGAGCGCGATGATCGTGACGCCCGAGGCGCCGGTGAACACCGTGAACAGCGCGCAGGTGCCGATCGTGACGATCGCGAGGCCGCCGGGCACCCAGCCGAGCAGGGCGTTCGCGAACCGGACGAGGCGATCCGCGGTACCGGCCTCGGCGAGGAGATAACCCGCGTAGATGAACAGCGGGATCGTCGACATCGTCTCGACCTGATCGCCGAGGCCGACGTGCTCGATCATGGCGATGTTGCCGTCGAACTCCGACCAGAACGGCATCGCGTGGGACCCGTTCGTGATGATGCCGCTCATCGCGCCGAGGATCGTGGCGCCGAGCATGATCGTGAACAGCGGCGCGCCGCTGACGAACGCGAGCAGGAGCACCGCGACCGGTATGTTGACCAGCACCGCGGTGGCGATGATGACGATCGCGAGGATCGCCCAGCCGACCGGACTGCGCTTCGTTCCGGACATCAGTGAGCCCTCATCCGCTCGGGCGGGGCGACGCCGCGCACGAGGTAATCGACGTCGATGATGAAGTGCAGGACGTTGTGGAAGATGATCAGCACCGCGCCGATCGAGATCGTCGTGACGACGTCGATGTCGTTGAGGTGGAACCCGAACAGCGAGAGCGTCTCGCCCTCGCCGACGACACCGCGCTGATGCATGCCGCTCTTGAACAGTGCGACGCAGATCGCGATGGTCAGCACCTTCAGCGCGAGGCCGAGGATCAGCCGGCCCTTCACGCTCAGCTTGCGCGAGACCAGGTCCATCGCGAGGTTGCGCTGCTCGTGGGTCGCGAACGCGGCCGCGAACATCGCGATCGCGAACGTGCCGCCGCGGACGATCGTGTGCCACCAGCGGCCGAGGTGGTCGGTCGTGAGCTTGTCGTGGATCGCCGCGAGCGACGCGACGATCACGACGAGCGCGAGCAGACCGAACACCAGGCCTTGTTCGCCAAGGCCGACGATGTGGTCGATCCGGCGGACCGTCGCCGACAGCTGGCTGTCGTTCGGAAACTTCGCCGGCTCGGGATCGATCGTCAGGTGACTGTCGCGCACCGGCGGATCCCCTTCGCCGATGACAACCGCTTTCGGAATTGACTCTGCCGGGTCTGCAGAGCCTTCACCCTCGGGCTCTTCGCTCACGAGGCCAATCGTAACCCTACTTCTTGTGCTTCGCGCGGTACTCGTCGCGGTACTTGATGACCATGTCCAGCTCGTCCTTCGAATAGATCTTGCCGGTCATGTCCGTCCACGCGTCGTGGGCCTGCTTGGTGAACTCGTCGACCATCGCGACCGGCGTCTGGACCACCGTGATGCCCTTGCGGGTCATCGTCGACTTCGCGTCCTCGTTCGCCTTGCGGATCACCTTGCGGAGCTTCTTCGCCTGCGCCTTCGCGACCTCTTCGACCGTCTTCTGGTCCTCGGCGCTGATCTTCTTCAGCGAGTCGAGGGAGACGATCGTCGCGCCGATCGCGAAGCTCATCGGCATCGAGGTCATGTACTTGATCTTCGAGTACCACTGCAGCGCGACCGCGGCGACCGGCGAGCCGTAGCACGCCTCGATCTTGCCCGACGTCAGCGCGGCATCGACCTCGGGGACGCCGAGCGGCACGCCGTTCAGCGCGAGCTTCTTGAACATGGCGCCGACGAGCTGATCGTCGCCCCACATCCACAGCTTCTGGCCCTTCAGGTCCTTCAGCGACTCGACCTTCGACTTCGACATGAAATAGATCCAGCCGACCTCGCCGCGGTCCTGGAGCTTGAAGCCCTTCTTCGCGAACTTCTCCTGGAAGTGGGGCCACATCTTGTCGGCGACGTAGTCGACCTCCTCGGGCGAGTCGAACATCATCGGCAGCTCGAGCACGCGGATCGACTCGTCGATCATCGCGAGCCCGATCGAGGTCACCGCGGCGCCGTCGAGCTGGCCGAGCTTGATCTTGCGGACGAAGTCCTTCTCGTCGCCCTGCTGACCGCCTTCGAAGTACTTCAGCGAGACCCTTCCAGCGGTCTTCTGCTTGATCTCGGCGTTCGCCTTGTCGAGCACCTCCATCCACGGGCTGCCGGCGGGCGCCAGCGTGGCCATGCGGAGCTCGACGTTTTCGGCATGGGCGGGACGCGCCGTGGCCAGAGCGGCCAGCGCGGTGACGGAGAGCAAAGACAGACGGTTCATGGACGCTCCTTGAAGACTGACTAGACGACGATGGTGATAGCCGTATTCAGCTACTGAAACAGCTCTTTTTCATGGGACAGGTAGCGGCGGGCGCGGCGCTGGGCGACCTCGTTCGCGAGGCGCTGCTCCGGCCACACGGCGGGGTCGGTCTCGAGGACCTTGACCAGCTGATCGTGGAACAGCTTGCGGTCGTTGGTCTGGAGGCCCACGCGGTACGCCCACAGCGTGCGCGCGAGGAGCATCTTACCGTCCGGGTGGTCCTTGTCGGCGGTGATGCGGAGCGCGGTCTGGAACTCGTCGCTCGCGCGCTTCGGGTCGCCGCCAAACTGGGTGCTCGCTGCGCTGTAGACCAGGCCGAGCGCGATGTGGGGCAGGGCGAGGTGCGTCGTGCACGCCGCGTCGCACGGGACCTTCTTCGTTCCGTCGATCTGGCCGCGCTGCGCCGTGTCGATCGCGACCACCCGCTCGAGGCCGGCCTTGACGATCGGCAGGAGCGAGAGCATCTCGACCCGCGTCAGGTTGTGATTGATCATCCCGCCGAGGCCGACGATCGCCCACATGAACGGGGTGCGGTGATCGAGTCCGATCGACGCGATCCGCTTGTTCGCGGCTTCGGGCGCGCCGAACAGGTCCTTCTCGGTCCCGCTCGGGAGGTCGACGAACGCGTAGTTCATGCACCGCGCGAACATCTTGCTCGCGCGCGTATTCTGCTCGTCGACGGCATCGAGCTGCTTCGAGAACTTCGCGAGCTCCCACTCGTCCTCGACGAACGCGGTCGCGTACTGGCAGTAACCCTCGGCGAGGATCCCGCGGAGCACCGGGCTCTCGTCGGCGACGTAGAACCCTTCGATCGTCTTGAGCGCGCCCGGAATCGCGCGCGCCGCGAGCTCGTAGTCCGACTCCATGTTGAGGGCCGGCTGCGCCATCGCGAGCAGGTCGGCGGTGGTCTTCGCGGCGGTGTGTCCCGCAAAGCCAGGCTCTCCGCAGCCAACCGCGATCACCAATAGACTAAGAGCAAGTCTCATCCGTCGGACGCTAAGTCACGGTTCGGCCGAGGGCAAGTGGTAGAGTGGCGGCAATGAGGGCGCTCGCGTTCGCGGTCGTCGTCGTCGTCAGCTCGGGGGGGCTCTACGGCTGCGAGGCCGGCAAGCAGCTCCACCGCAAGCGCGACCCCGGCGTGCTCGTCGTCGCGGAGGCAGCGGACGTGATCGCGCTCGACCCGGTGACCGTCACCGACTCGGAGTCGGTCCAGGTCGGCGAGCTGATCTACGAGGGGCTCGTCGGCTGGCGCGACGGCTCGACGGATATCGCGCCGCAGCTGGCCGAGCGCTGGGAGGTCTCTCCCGACGGCAAGACCTGGACGTTCCACCTCCGTGACCACGTCGCGTTCCACGACGGCACGCCGTGCGACGCCGCCGCGGTCGTGTTCTCGATCGAGCGGCTGATGGACCCGATGCACCCGAGCTTCCTCGGCGTGGATGTCGCGGGCTACTGGCGCACGCAGCTGAAGGACATCGACCGCGTGATCGCGAAGGACCCGCGCACGGTGGAGATCTTCGTGAAGCAGCCGTACGCGCCGCTGCTCGGCGACCTCGCGAAGTATCCGATCGTGTCGCCGACCGCGGTGAAGCGCTGGGGCGACGCGTTCAAGGACCACCCGATCGGCACGGGGCCGTTCAAGTTCGAGGCGTGGAAGCCCGGCGAGCAGGTCGTGGTCCAGCGCTTCGAGGGCTACTGGGGGCCGGCGCCGCCGCTCGAGCGGATCGTGTTCGAGGTCGTCGTCGACGCCCGCCAGCGCTTGATCGAGCTCGAGTCGGGATCCGTCGATCTCGCGACCTCGATCCTCCCCGACGAGACCTCGTTCGTCGAGCTCCATCCCGATCTCCAACTCTACCGCGCGACCGCGAACGACGTCAGCTACCTCGCGTTCAACACCCAGCACGCGCCGTTCGATGATCCGCGCGTCCGCCGCGCCGTGAACTACGCGATCAACAAGGCGCCGATCGTCGAGCTCGCGTACTCGGGTCACGCGCAGGCCGCCGACGGACCGCTGCCGCCGCAGCAGTGGGGCTATCACGCGCCGACGATCCGCTACGACTACGATCCGAAGAAGGCGCGCGAGCTGCTGATCGAAGCGGAGAAGGCTGGCTCGTTCGATCCGAACCGGACCTACAAGCTCTACGCCCCGTCGACGCCGCGGCCGTACCTGCCGTCGCCCGAGCGCGTCGCAAGATTTCTTCAGGGCGGGCTCGAGCAGGTCGGCATCCACACCGAGCTCGTGCTCGCGCCGTATCAGGAGCACCGCGCGGCGATCGAGCGCGGCGATCACGACCTGTGCTTGTTCGGCTGGGTCGGCGATACCGGCGATCCGGACAACTTCCTCTACGTGTTGTTCTCGAGCGACAACACGAACGCCGACGCCCAGAACGTCGCGTTCTATCGCAACCCCGAGGTCGATGACCTGCTCGCGCGCGCGCAGGCGACCAGTGACGAGCGCACCCGGACCGCGCTCTACGCGGAGGTCCAGGACAAGATCGCCGCCGATGCGCCGTGGGTGCCGATCACGCACTCCGAGCTCGTCGTCGCCGGCCGCTCGGAGCTCGAGCACGTCACGATCTCGCCGACGGGACATCCGATCTTCGCGCAGATCCGGCGGACGGAGCCTCGCTGAGCATGGCCACCGAGGACCCGGGCAAGCCAAAGGTCGAGCGCTCCACCGGCTCGGTCCGCAAGATCTCGAGTGGGCTGTTCAAGCTGCCGAAGCCCGTCGCGCCGGTCGCGCCGGAGCCGAGCCGCGGCCTCCGCCTCCGCACGAAGCTCGCGATCGCGATGGTGCTCGCCGCGCTCGTGCCGGTGTTGATCGTCGCGGCGATCGCCTCGGGCGTGATCCTGTCGAACCTCGAGGAGGGCCTTCGCGAGGATGCCGACCGCCAGCTCACGGTCGGGCTCAACCTCGTGCTGCGCTCGGTCGAGCGATTCGGCGACGAGGCGGTCCAGCTGTCGGAGAGCTCCGATCTGGTCGTCGCGCTGCGCGATCACGGCGATCTCGATCGCTGGCTCGCGCATCAAGTCGCGCACATGCCGTCTGCGCGGTTGCAGGTCGTCGATACCGCGGGCCAGATCGTGTTCGACCGGATGATCGTCGGCGCGCTGACCTGCGATCCGAGGCAGCCGGCCGGCGCGAGCCACCCCGAGTGCCTCGCGGCGGAGCGGTTCCGCGGTGTCGGCGTGACCGAGAACGACGTCACCGCGCAGTCGTGGAGCCGCAACGTCACGCTCGCGAAGGTCGGTGATCGGGTGGTCGTCCGCGCGCTGTCGCCGATCGTCGACGGCGGGCTCGGGCTGCGCGGCGCGATCGTGCTCGCGATGCCGCTCGACGGCGACTTCGCCGATAGCATCAAGGGCGCGCTGTCCGCCGACGTGTTGATCGGCGGCGTCGACGGCATGCTCGCGGTGACGTTCCGCTCGCCGCTCGGCCGGCGCGGCGAGCCGGTGCTGCTCGCGCAGCCCGATCGCGAGACCGCGCTGCACGGCCTCAGGGTCGTCCGCGCGATCGATGCGCCGAGCGGGCACTACACGATCGGCGCGACCGGGCTGTTCGATCACAAGAAGACCGCGATCGGCATCGTCGCGGTCGCGGTCGATCGCGCGCCGCTCGCGACGACCCGGTTGCTCGCGTTCCGCTCGCTCGCGATCGGTGGCACCGCCGCGATCGCGTTCGCGCTGTTACTCGCGCTGTTCTGGTCGCGCCGGCTCGGCTCGCCGATCGCCGAGCTCCACCGCGGCGCCACGGCCGTGTCGCGCGGCGACCTCGAGCACCGGATCGATGTCAGCGGCGCCGACGAGCTCGCCGACCTCGCCGCGGCGTTCAACCAGATGACGCTGACGCTCAAGGACAACCAGGCGCGCCTCGCTGCCCGCATGCGCGAGATCGTCGCGCTCCACGATGCCGGTCGCGCGGTATCGTCGGTGATCGATCTCGATCAGGTGTCGCGCAAGATCGTCGATGCGGTCGCGCGCACGTTCGACGTCCAGCTCGCGGCGCTGTGGCTCGCGGAGGATGGCGAGCTGCGCGAATCGGCCGCCCGAGCGCGTCGGCCCGACGTGTCGAGCTCGCTCGCGACCGACGAAGCGCTCGTCGTCGCCGAGCACCTCCGGCCGATCGCGGAGCGCGTGCGCGAGGATCGCCGGCCGATCCGGATGGTCAAGGCGATCGAGGATGCGCGGTTCGGCGAGGCCGCGCGGGCCGCACATGCGGCGGGTCCGTTCGTCGCGCTGCCGCTCGACCGCAAGAACCGGGTCGTCGGCGTGCTCGCGGTCGCCCGCGGCGAGGCAGCGCGCGAGTTCTCTGATGCCGATCTCAACTTGCTCACGACGTTCGCGGATCAGGCGGGCGCCGCCGTCGAGAACGCGCAGCTCTATCACGAGGTCCGCGGCGCGAGCGAAGAGCTCGAGCGCAAGGTCCGGCTCCGCACTGCCGAGCTCACCGCGATCAACAGCGAGCTCGGCCGCGCGCTCGCCGACCTCCGCGAGGCCCAGGCGCAGCTCGTGCTGTCGGAGCGAATGGCCGGGCTCGGCCTGCTCGTCGCGGGCGTCGCTCACGAGATCAACTCCCCGACCGCCGCCATCCGCGGCTCGATCGATTCGCTCGCCGCGCAGCTGACGAGCGTCACCCGCCATGGCGTCGAGCTCGCCGGTCATCCCGCGATCACGAGCTACCTCGAGAGCGTCGCGCCGGAGCTCGCGGAGCGGCCGCTCGCCACCGGCCTCGCATCGCGGCGCGCTGCGAAAGAGCTCGCGACGCTGCTCGGCGACGCGGGCGTGCCGCGCCCGCAAGACATCGCGAGCGGGCTCGCGGATCTCGGTGCGACGGAGACCGATGCGGCGCAGTTCGTCGTGGCGCTCGGCGAGGACAAGCACGTCGCGCCGCGCGTCGTCACCGCGCTGACCGATCACGTGTACCTGCAGCGAACCGCCTCGACGGTGCGTCACGCGGTCGTGCAGATCCAGCGGATCGTAGGTGCATTGAAGAGCTACTCCCACCTCGATCAGCAAGCGATCCGCAGCGATGCAGATCTGCACGATGGTCTAGAGACGACCCTCACGCTGCTCCACCATGCGCTGCGTGATATCGTGGTCGAGAGGCGTTACGGCATCTTGCCTCGTGTCCCGATCTTCGTGGACGAGCTGAACCAGGTGTGGACGAACCTGATCTCGAACGCGCAACAAGCACTCGCAGGTAAGGGCACGATCGCGATCGAGACATCCCTCGAGGAGCCCTGGGTGGTCGTCCGCGTGATCGACGACGGCCCGGGTGTGCCGGCCGACGTGCTGCCGCGGATCTTCGAGCCGTTCTTCACGACCAAGCCGAAGGGCGAGGGCACGGGGCTCGGCCTCGGCATCGCGCGCCAGATCGTCGCGAAGCACGGCGGCGAGCTGCGCTGCGAGTCGCGGCCGGGGCGGACCTGCTTCGAGGTCCGGCTGCCGATCGAGGCGGGAAGACACTACTCGTGACGCGCAAGGAGATCATCGTCTGCGTCGATGACGAAGAGGGCGTGCTCCGCGTGCTGCGCGCCCAGCTCGGCACCCGGTTCGGTCACGAGTGCCAGATCCTCGCGGCGCGCTCCGGTGACGAGGCGGTCGCGTTGTTCGACGAGCTCGCGCGCGAAGGCGAGGCGATCGCGCTCGTGATCGCCGATCAGATCATGCCCGGCATGAAGGGCGTCGAGCTGCTCGAGATCGTCGATCGCCGGCTGCCGGCGACGATGAAGATCCTGCTGACCGGCCAGGCCGGTCTCGACGCCGTCGTCGACGCGATCAACCGCGCGCACCTCAACCAGTACATCAGCAAGCCGTGGGACGAGACCGCGCTGCTGCTCGGCGTCGAGAACCTCCTGCGCCAGTACCGGCTCAAGCACGAGAACGAGCAGCTGATCGCATCGCTGTCGTCGAAGAACCAGGCGCTGCTCGAGATGAACCGCGAGCTCGAGGCGAAGATCCACGAGCGCACGCACGAGCTCGCCGAAGCGAACACCCGCCTCGCCCAGCTCGCCGTCACCGACGGTCTCACCGGCCTGTACAACCACCGCCACTTCCACGAGCGGCTCTCGCTCGAGGTCGAGCGCAGCCAGCGCAGCGGCCTGCCGCTGTCCCTGCTCATGCTCGACGTCGATCACTTCAAGCAGTTCAACGACACCCACGGCCACCCCGCCGGGGACGAGGTCCTCCGCCAGCTCGCGCGCGTCCTCGCCGATACCCGCCGCGCGAACGACGTCGTCGCGCGCTACGGCGGCGAGGAGTTCGCGGTGATCCTCGTCGACACCGCGAAGTTCACGGCGGCGAAGGTCGCCGAGCGCGTCCGCGAGCGGATCGTCGCCCACGACTTCGCCGATCGCTCCGCGAAGTCACCGCCGATCACCGTGTCGTTTGGCGTCGCGACGTATCCCGAGGACGGCAGCGATGCCGAGGCGCTCGTCCGCGCCGCCGACACCGCGCTCTACGCCGCGAAGCGGGCCGGCCGGAACCGCGTCGTGCTCTACACGGAAGCCCTCGGCGCTACCCCTTCAGTAGGCTGAAAATGGTAGGGTCCGGCCTCGATGAGCGACATCGCGGTCGTCGGCGCCGGTAGCTACGGCTCTTGCCTCGCGATGCTTTTCGGCCGCGCGGGACATCGCGTCAGCCTGTGGTGCCGCAATCCCGAGACGGCCGCCGCGATGCAACGCACGCGCGCGACCGAGCAGTACCTCCCGGGCCACACGCTGCCCGAGCAGGTCACGGTGACGTCGGAGCTCGATGCCGCGGTCCGCGGCAAGCAGTTCATCGTCGGCGTCACGCCCTCGCACGGCATTCGCTCGGTGCTCGGCAAGGCCGTCGAGGTGATGGATCCCGACGCGATCGTGATCAACGCGAGCAAGGGGCTCGACGAGGGCTCGCTCGCGACGATCGATCAGGTCTACGCCGAGATCTTTCCCGAGCGGATCGCGAAGCGCGCGACGTTCCTGTCGGGACCGACGTTCGCGAACGAGATCGCGGCGGGCACGCCGGCGGCGATCGTGCTCGCGGGCCGCGATGAAGGCACGTTGAAGCTCGCGCAGGATGCGCTGACCTCGCTGCACTTCCGGATCTATCGGACCGAC
>Ga0070679_100004757_pt1 | contig 12523 bp, 10 predicted proteins | sample KBSC63BmetaG_FD_65652 | JGI IMG/M metagenome (GOLD analysis project Ga0070679, IMG submission 65652) | Corn rhizosphere microbial communities from Kellogg Biological Station, Michigan, USA - KBS C6-3B metaG | ecosystem: Host-associated > Plants > Roots > Rhizosphere | place: USA: Michigan... | reverse complement strand
GCGACCTGCCCGGTGAAGATCGCGAGCGGGAAGTTCCACGGGCTGATCGCAACGACGACGCCGAGCGGCGCCGCGGCGGCGACGTCGTCGGCACGCGCCGCATTCGCGTAGTAGCGCAGGAAGTCGACGGCCTCGCGCACTTCGCCGACCGCGTTGGCGTACGTCTTCCCCGCCTCGCGCACGATCACGCCGACCAGCGCGTCGGTCGCGGCTTCGAAGCCTGTGGCAGCACGCTCGAGCAATGCCGCGCGCTCGGCGGCCGGCATGCGCCCCCATCGCTTCGCGCCCGCGGTCGCGGCGTCGAGCGCGACGGCGACGTCGCGGCGATCGGCGTCGTGGACGGTGCCCACGACGTCGCGGCGATCGGCTGGGTTGCGCGCCTCCCGAGGGTGCTCGCGCGGGCGCGCGTCGCCGTCGATGACCGGCGCGGCACGGTCGATGGCGGGCGTGCGCGCCAACGAATCGGCGAGCGCGTGCAGCCGATGCTCGTCGTTGAGGTCGACGCCCGCCGCGTTGACGCGCGCCGGCGCGTACAGGTCGCGCGGCAGCGGAATGCGCGGGTGCGGCGCGCCGATCCCGCCCGGCTGCTCGGCCTCCTGCAGCACGGTAGCGACCGGATCGGCGATCAGTGCCTCGAGCGGGATGCGCGGGTCGGCGACGCGATTGACGAACGACGTGTTGGCACCGTTCTCGAGCAGCCGCCGCACGAGGTACGCGAGCAGCGTCTCGTGCGTGCCGACCGGCGCATAGATCCGGCACGGCCGCGCGAGCCCGCCGTCGCCTTGCGGCGCGACCACGCGCTCGTAGAGCGCCTCGCCCATGCCGTGCAGGCACTGGAATTCGTACTGGCCGCGACGGAAATCGGTGCCGGCCATCGCGACGATCGCGCCCAGCGTCTGCGCGTTGTGCGTCGCGAATTGCGGATAGATCGCCGCGGGGTGCGCGAGAAGCTTGCGCGCGCAGGCGAGATACGCGACGTCGGTGTGGACCTTGCGCGTGTACACGGGATAATCGGCGAGGCCGTCGACCTGCGCACGCTTGATCTCGCTGTCCCAGTAAGCGCCCTTGACGAGGCGCACCATCAGGCGTCGGCGCGTTCGGACCGCGAGCGCGACCAGCGCATCGATGACGAACGGGCAGCGCTTCTGGTAGGCCTGCACGACGAAGCCGATGCCGTCGAAGCCGGCGAGCGCGGGCTCGGCGCACAGCCGCTCGAGGAGGTCGAGCGAGATCTCGAGCCGGTCCGCCTCCTCCGCGTCGATGTTGAGGCCGATGCGGTGGCGCTGCGCGCGGCGCGCGAGCGCGACGAGGCGCGGATAGAGCTCGTCCATCACGCGATCGCGCTGGGCGCGGGTATAGCGCGGATGCAGCGCGGACAGCTTGATCGAGATGCCGGGAGCTTCGTGCAGGCCGCGTCCCGCGGCCGCGGCGCCGATCGCGTCGATCGCGGATTCGTAGGCGGCGAGATAGCGCGCGGCATCCGCGGCGGTGAGCGCCGCCTCGCCGAGCATGTCGTATGAATGGCGGAAGCCCTGCGCCTCGCGCTTGCGCGCCCGCGCGAGCGCCTCGCCGATCGTCTCGCCGGCGACGAACTGCTCGCCCATCATCCGCATCACGAGGTCGACGCCGCGGCGCACCAGCGGCTCCCCACCCTTCGCGAGGACGCGCGCGAGCGCGCTCGCGAGGCCGTGCTCGGCGTGCGTCGCGACGAGCTTGCCGGTGAGGATCAGGCCCCACGTCGCGGCGTTGACGAACAGCGACGGACTCTGCCCGACGTGCGATCGCCAGTTGGCGTCGGCGATCTTGTCGCGAATCAGCGCATCGCGCGTCGCCATGTCGGGGATGCGCAACAGCGCCTCGGCGAGGCACATCAGCGCGACGCCTTCCTGCGACGACAACGCGAACTCCTGGATCAGCCCCTGGACGAGGCCCTGCTGGCCGCCTTCGGCGCGCAATTCGCCGGCGAGCCGCGCCGCGATCGCCTGCGCCACACGCGATTCGTCGGGCGAAAGGCGCGCGTGGTCGACGAGCGCGCGCACGCAATCGGGCTCGGCGCGGCGCGTTGCGGCGGTGATCGCGTCGCGCGCTGCGTCCTGCGGCCGAAGCTCCGCGGCGAGCGCCGCGAACGGGTGCGTCGACGGCGGGGGATCGCTCATGGCAGGCGCGATTCTACGCGCGGGGTGCACGCGCACCGCGGCTCGGCGGGCGGATGCTATGGTGCAGGTCGATGCAAGCTTCGCGCACGACTGGTCCGACCGCGACAGCGCTACCGGACGGTCATTCACACCACGCATGCCGCGGGCCGCTGGCGTGAGCGCGGGACTGGCGGCAACGATGCCCGCCGGCGCATGCGATTGCCACATGCACGTCTACGCCCGTGGCTATCCGCTGCGCCCCGGCTGGACTGCGGCGGTACCCGACGCCCCGCTCGCCGCCTATCGCCGCGTGCAGCGCGCGCTCGGCCTTGCGCGCACGATCGTCGTGCAGGCCAACGCCTACGGATTCGACAACACGTGCGTCGAGAATGCGCTGCACGAGCTCGGCGCATCGGCGCGCGGCGTCGCGACCGTGCGCCCCGACGTCGCCGACGCGGAGCTCGCGCGGCTCCATGCGGCGGGCTTTCGCGGCGCGCGCGGCCATCTGCTGCCGGGCGCGCAACTCACATGGCGCGACGTGGCGACAATCGCCGCACGCATCGCGCCGCTCGGCTGGCACGTGCAGCTCCAGTTCGACGGCCGCGAATTGCCCGAGCGACTCGCGCTGATCGCGTCGTTGCCGACCGACGTCGTGCTCGATCACAACGGCAAGTTCCTCGAGCCCGTGGCCGCGTCGCATCCATCGTTCGCGGCGTTGATGAGGCTCCTCGAGCGCGGGCGCACGTGGGTCAAGCTTTCCGCGCCGTACGAGACGTCGCGCGCCGGTCCGCCGCGCTACGACGACGTCTCCGCGCTCGCGACGGCGCTCGCGCGCACGCATCCCGAGCGCTGCCTGTGGGGAACGAACTGGCCGCATCCGGGCACCGCAGCACCACCGTCCGAATCGGCGTTGCTCGCGCTTTTCGGCGAGTGGGCGCCCGACGCGGCGACGCGCGCACGCATCCTCGTCGACAATCCCGCGCGGCTGTACGAATTCTGAATCAGCGCGCACGCTGACGTTCGCTCAGCGCGTGCGCGCTCGCCTGCGGCGCTTGCGGCGCCGGTGCGTTCGCCTCAGCCCCGCGCCGGCAGCATCCCCGGATAGAGCCGGTCGAGCGCCTGCCAGACGACGCCGTGCATGAGTCGCGCGCACTCGCGCTCGAGCGCGGCGCTTGCCGTCGGATCCTTGCGCTGCGACCAGGCACGTGCGATGTCCGCGGCGTGCGCGGCGACGATCTCGCCGGCGAGCGTCGACCAGAACGGCGGGCACTCGCGCTCGCGCCATTCGCCGCCGCCGCGGCCGTGATGCGCGACGGCGAGGTAGCGCAAAAGCAAAGCGGCGACGAGGCCGCCGAGGAACGCTTCGCTCCATTGCAACGACGGCGCACCGGTGCCGCGCGCGAGGTTCATGCCGCGCGCGACGCCCGCGCCGCCGAGCGCGCCGAGCAGCGCGCCGGCGACGAGCCCCGCGCCGAACGACAAGCCGCCGGTCGCAAGGTCGGTCGCGAGCCCCGAGACCGCGCCGGACAGCGCGCCGCCGACGAGCGCGGCACGCCCCTCGCTCATCGGCGCGATGCGCACGACACCCGCGGCAACGGTCGCGTCGATGTCCGGCGCCGCCCGTCCATCCAGCCCGTCCTGCGCGAGCAGGCGCTCGGTCGCGGTGCGCAGCGTCTCGTCGAGTCGCGCACGCATGGCTGCCGACGCCTTCGCCGCCGGCCCGCCTTGCGCGTCGCCGATGCCGAGCTTCCGTCCGATCGCGCGGAAGGCGCCCTCGCCGTCGTTCGCCGGCAACACCTCGCGATCGACGGCCGCGGCGGCGAGCGGCGCGGCGAGGATCGCCATCGCCTCGTCGAACTGCGCGAGCCGGCGCGTCTCCCAAGCAGACGCCAGCCGCACCATCGCCGCGTGCCGCGAGCCTTCCAGCGCATCGGCGACGAGGTCGAAGAGCGCGATCTCCTGCACCCAGCAGCGCGTGAATGCGTCGAGCGTCGCCACCGCGCGCACCACCGCGCGATCGCCGATCGCGTCGCGCCATGCCGCCTCTCCGGCCGCCGCCTCGTCCTGCGGGCGCGGCGCCCCCGTCTGGTTGACGAGGACGATCGCGGGCTTGCCGATCCAGTCGAGGATGTCGAGCTCCGCCGCGAGATAGCCGGCGCGCGACGGCGGCTCGGCCGCGCTGACGAGGTAGAGCACGACGTCGGTGCGCCCGGCGACGGTGCGCAGCGCCGCCTGCGACAGGTAGAACGCGCGGTCGCGAAAGCGATCCCACACCGCGGACAGGAACCAGCCGATCGGTTGCCGCTGCGTGGCGAGCCTGCGCGCGAGCCGCGCGCTGTCGCCGAACCCCGGCGTATCCCACAGCACCAGCGCGTCGCCGTGGGCAGTCTCGAGCAGCGGATACGCGGCCGATGCGTCGGTGACGTGCTGCGCGTCGCGCACGACGCCGACGTCGCGCCCGAGCAGCGTGCGAGCGAGCGTCGTCTTGCCGGCGTTGGTGTGCGAGATCAGCGTCAGCGCAATGGTCTCGCCTGCGCCGGCCGGCGTCCCGGCGGCGGCGTCATCCATGGCGCGCGAGCGCCGCTTCGATGGCGTTCTCGGCCGCGGCGAGATCGGGATCCGCGAAAGCGGCGACGACGAGCGGGACGCGTGCGTCCTCGGCAAGTCGCTGCCACGCGGCGCGCCGCTCGGCGATCCGCGACGGCTGGTCCGCCCAGTGCGACGCCCACGCGGACTCGTCGACGCAGGCGAGCGCGCCGTCGAGATGCGCCAGCGCCGCGAGCGCGGCGCCCTGCACCTCGCGCTCGGGCGTCGCGCTCGCGTCGAACAGCACGAGCGTCGTCGCCGCGGGATCGAGCGACGCGGCGACGTCGTCGCCATACGCCACGGGCGCCGTCACCGTCAGCGCCGCCGTGCCGCCGAACACGCGCGCGACCACCGCTTCGAGGCCCGCGACCACCGCGCCCGCCGGCGCATGCCCGTACGGCACGACGCGCACGCGGGCGACACCACCGCGCAACCCGCGCAGCAGCCGCGCGAAATACGGATCGTCGACGGGCATTACGACGCGCGCGGCGCGATGGCGCTCGAAGAGCCACGCAGCGAGCGCGAGCACGAGGCGCGGCACGACGATCACCAGCGCGACGGTGCCCGCCATCCGGTGAATCCACGCCGCGGCGTTGACGCCGGCCGGCGCGCGCATCGCCTCGATCGCGTCGACGCCCGGCACCGCGAGGCCGGTCAGCCACGCGCCGGGCGCATAGGCGATTGCCACGATCCTGTGCACGGTGGCCGCGTCGATGAACGTGCTCTGCCAGCTGGCGAGGTACTCGAGGCCGAGGCCGCGCACGTACAGGCCGGCGACGACGCCCAGCGCGAGCGCGGCCGCGGCGACGTGAAGAATCCGCATCGCGCGCGCGGCGTACAACGGTGCCGCGCGCTCCGACCAGTCGGCGACGAGCGCGACGAATGCGCGCCGCGTGGCCGCGGGGCCGCGCGCGCGTGCCGACGTGCCGCCGGTCGCGAGGAACGCGAGCCAGCGCCGCAGCGGCCCCTCCGCGCGCGGCTCGCCATAGTGGACGACGTACGACGCGACGAGCACCGCGTAGACCGCGATGTTCCACGCGAGCAGGATGAGCACCGGCGGCGCGAGGATGTTGATGCGCTGCGTGCGATCGACCTGGTCGACGAACACGCCGATCGCGAACGCGATCGCCACGATTACCGTGCCGATCCACGATCGCCAGCGCAGCGCGCGCACCGCGCGCGCGAAGCCAGGCTCGCGCGTGCCGATGCGCTCGAGCGCGAGCGCGGCGCGGCGCGCGAGGAATGCATCCGTCGGCGCATCGGCGCCGACCACCTCGGCCGCCGCGCGCGATGCCCATGCGCGATCGTCGTCGCTCCAGAAATCACGCCCCCCGTCCGCGACTTCCGCCGCACGGACCGCCGCGACCTCCAGCGCCGAGGTTTCATTCATGCCGCGGGCATTCTACCCGCGCGAGCGTCGAATCCCGAGCTTCTGGTCGCGCGCGATCGCCCGCATCAACGGTGGCCGGTCGAGGCGATCCCGGGGTCGTCGCCGCCGGGCGCTTTCGCAGGTTCCTCGTGCCGCGTGCGCCGGCTGACGGCCCGCGCATACGCGCGCGGCGTCTGCGGCTTGATGAACACCGCGATGATCTCGGGGTGCGACTCGCGCAGTCGCTGCTCGATGTCGACGACGTGCGTCTCGATGTCGGTGGCGGTCTCGTCGTCGGCGAACTCGAGGCTCAGCGCGACGATGATCTGGTTGGGCGAGAGCTGCACGGTGACGATGCCGTTGACGCGCGCGCCCGGCGTCACCGCTTCGGCGATGCGGCGTGTCGACGCCACCAGCGTCCGCGACGCGGGCTCGCCGATGAGGAGGCTCTTGCTCTCGCGCGCGAGCAGCAGCGACACGACACCCAGCACGACGCCGATCAGGATCGACGCGATGCCGTCGGCCTCGGGCCAGCCGAACTGCGCGGCGACGAAGATGCCCGCCGCAGCGATCACGATGCCGACGAGCGCCGCGCTGTCCTCGAACAGCACGATGAAGGTCGCAGGATCCTTGCTGCGGCGAAACGCCTCGTAGAAGCCGAGCGTGCCCTTCGAGGCGACGAAGCGGCGCAGCGAGAGGTACCAGGAGATGCCGTCGAACAGGAACGCCGCCGCGAGCACGGCGTAGCTGACGAGCGGGCTCTCGACCGGCTCGGGGGCCATCACTTGCAGCGAGCCCTTGACGATCGCGACGCCGGCACCCAGCGCAAAGATGATCAGCGCCACGACGAAGCTCCAGAAGTAGAGCTCGCGGCCGTAGCCGAACGGGTGGTTGTCGTCGGGCGGCCGCTTGGCGCGATACGTGCCGTACAGCAGCAGCACCTCGTTCGACGTGTCGACGAACGAGTGCACGCATTCGCTCAGCATCGCCGCGCTGCCGGTGATCGCCGCGGCGATGCCCTTGGTGACCGCGATCACGAGGTTCATCGCGAGCGCGGTCCACACGACCGCGCCCGACGAGGGCTTTGACATGGCTTGCGCTCGCGTGCCGACGCTCGAATCGCGAGCATAGGCGCGGCGGTGGCCGCCGGCCTTGCACGGGCGGGCGGCGCGATGCCGCGAACCGCGCGTCAGCCGCCGCGGCCGGGCTTCACCGTGCGGTAGCTCGTGGCCTGCGACGGCTCGGTCGCGTGCCGCGCCTTCCAGTCGGTGCACGAGTGGTCGCGCGCAGCGATTCCCTTCTCGATCGCGTCGGCGTCCTTGACGAGCCCCTGCTGCCGCGTGGCGAACGCCTGGCCGCACGATGCGTCGACGTCGTCCGGATAGAGCGCGAGCGCCTGGTCGTAGGCGGCGTGCGCGTCGGCGTACTGTCCGAGGCGCGTGGCGATGTCGCCGATGCGGTTGAGGCTCGCGACGTCGCGCCCGTCGAGCGCGACCGCCTGGCGGTAATCGCGCAACGCGTCGTCGAAGCGGTCGAGTGCGACGTTCACGCTGGCCAGGTGCCGCCATACGCCGGCATCGGTGGGCGCGACCTGCGAGGCGTGCGTCGCCGCGTCCAGCGCTTCCGCGTATTGCTGGAGCTTGAGGTAGCCGTCGCTGAGCTGCAGCCACGCCGCGGGGTTCGCCGGCTCGCGGCGTGTCCATTCGGTGCACAGGAGGACGACGACGTTCCAGTTGCCGACGTCGCGGACCTTGGCGATGCGCGCGACGAGACCATCGTCCGGCGGCGCCGTGTCGGACTTGACGGCAGCTGGCGTCGCCGGATGCGCGGCGGCGGCGGCCGCCGGCTTGGGCGCAGCTGTCACGGTCGGCGCGATGGCGTCGGAGCCCTCGGAAAATATCCAAAAGCCGCCACCGATCAGGAGCAGCACGACCGACGCCGTCGCGGCGAGCACCGCGGGCGAGCGGAAATCGACCTTGAAGGCGGCGCGGCGCGGCAATACCTCCGCTTGCGCGGCCTTCCGTGCCGCTGGGCGCGCCGCCTCGCGAGGGGCCATCGCTGCCGCAGCCGGGGCCGTCGCCGGTGGCCCCTTGGCCTCGCGCTGCTCGAGCTTGAGCGCCGTCGCGCGCATGCGGATGTAGGCGTCGCGCGTCGCCGCCTCGTCGCCCTTGCACTGGGCGAGGATCGATTCCCAGAGGGGGCGCTCGAGCCACCCGGCTTCGACCTCGCGCGCCGCGGCCGTCAGGAAGCGGCCGAGGTCCTCGCGCTTGGACGCCGGCGCAGCCGGCGCCGCGGGCATCGCCGCGGGCGCCGCAGCCGGCGACGGTTCGGGCCGCGAGGTGCTCGCGGTCGTGGGCTCGAGCGACAGCGGCTCGAGTTCGAGGGTGAGTTTGGGCTCCATGCCGGCCACGGAGCAAGCCGCATTCCAGCTCGGGGCGCCGTTCGGCGGTTCGATGGTTGACAACCCGTCAACTACAACCCCGCCATGGGCTGCGCACTATTCGAGCACGGTCACTCCCGCATAGGCGCGCGAATGACGACCATCACCCGCGGGGCTCGCGAGCCCCGGTGAAGACGCGATCAGCGGCCGATGACCATCAGCACCACGTCGGCGACGCCGATCGCGGCCAGGATGACGATGCCCCAGACGATGAGGTCGATCGTTGCTTCGCGCTGCGCATCGTGGGCCAGCGATTGCAGGATGTACTCGTTCACGCGCCGGGCGTTGATGGCGTTCATGGCCGCTCCCGTGCCGTTGTCCTGGATTCAATCTAGGCGCAGGGGCCGCGAGGCTCCATCGGCCAACCGGCCTACCCGCCGTAGGCGCTGGCGGCGACCCCGGGGGCGAATGCGTCCGACGCCCGGCGCCCTACTCGATCGCGTAGAGCCGGCCGTCCGCAGCACCCACGTACACGACGCCGTCCGCGACGAGTGGCGTCGAGAAGATCGAGCCGACGGAGAACTGCCGGTCCGCCGCGACCATCGGCGCCTCGCGCCAGGCCGACGTGTACAGCAGCGGCGTGTTGAAGCTGCGATCGGCGGTCAGGATCCAGCCGTCGTTGCGCTTCGATGCATCCGTTTCGAAGCTCCATAGCAGCGTGCCGCTCGCGAAGTCGCGCGCCTGCAGCGTGCCGTTCAGCACGCCGGTCAGCACGACGTCTCCCGCGACCGTCGGCGACGCGAACATGTACGCCTTGTCGGTGACCTGGACCACGGGCTTGCCCGTGTTCGCATCGAGCACGACGTACTGCGCCGAATCGGATGTCGCGAAGATGACCTTGCCCCGTGCGACGGCCGGCGCGCCGACGACCCAGCTGCCGGCGTTGTCGAAGCGCCAGCGCTCCTTTCCCGTCGCGGCGTCGATCGCGTACAGGTTCGAGTCGCGACAGCCGGTGTAGACGACGCCGTCGACGATCGCCGGCGACGACTGGAAGCCGACCTGGTTGTGGATGTCCGGGTCCTCGCCGCCGTGGAAGCGCCATTTTTGCGCGCCGGTCGCGGCGTCGAGCGCATAGAGGTAGCTGTCCCAGCTGCCGATGACGATCGTGCCATCGGCGTACGCGGGCGACGCGTGCACGACGTCGCCGGTCGCGAACTTCCAGGCGAGCGCGCCGGTTGTGGCGTCGAGCGCATAGACGTTGCCGTCGCCGCTGCCGACAAAGACGCGGCCGTCGACGACGAGCGGGCTCGACAGGTAGACGTCGAACGGATCGGCGATCGTCTGCGTCTTCGGCAGGAAGCCGTGCAGGTTCTTCGCCTCGAAGCGGCGCTCGCCGGCAGTCGCGAACTTCCAGCGCGGCAACCCGCTGCGCGCGTCGATCGCGTGGATCTTGCCGTCGTAGCTCGCGACGTAGACGACGCCCGCCGCGACGGCCGGCGTCGACGGCACCGGACCGGCCGTCTTGTATTGCCAGCGCTGGCGGCCATCGGCGGCGGCGATGGCGTAGAGGTTGCCGTCGTCGCTGCCGACGTAGATCGTGCCCTGGTCGATGACTGGCGACGACACGATCCGCCCGCCGGTCGCGAACGCCCACTTGACGCGGTGAAACGCACGCGGCGCCTTTGCATCGGTCGCGCCGGTGTGCGCGGCGTTGCCGCGGAACATCGCTTGCGAGCGGGCATCGCCGCTGCATGCCGAAAGCGTCGCGATCGCGGCAAGCGCAAGCGCGGGAATCGCGGTTCTCATGTCGAGCCTCCGGCGCGCGTGAGGACGAGCGGCAGCTCGATCGATCCCATCGCGATCGTGCCGCGTATCTCGCGGCTGTCGGCCGTCACGTGACCTTCGAACGACACCTGCGTCGCCGCCGACTCCAGGCGGAGGAAGTCGCCCGCCTCCGTGACGAGATCAACGGGAATGTCGGTGGTCTTCTTGCCCACCACCGTGAACGTCGCGGTGCCGACGCCGTCGCCGCCTCGTGCGAGCGTGATCGTCACGTTGCGCGGATAGCCGCCGAGGTCGAACGCGCCGACCCATTTCGCGGCGAGCGCGGGTGCGAGTGGCGTGCTGCGCGGGCGCGCGTCGACCTGCGCAGCGCCGGTGCGGCGCAACGACAGCCTCGCGACGTGGCCGCCCTCCTTGAACTCGCCGGTCGCGGCGCCGTGCCCGTCGAAGCGCAGCGCGAACGCGGTCATGCCGAACGATGGCGCGCCGAGCGCATCGCCCAGATCGAACGTGATGCCCTCGCCTGCCTCGGCGAGATGCGCGAGCGGCAGTCCCTTGACGCCGAGCTCGGGCACGATGATCGAGCCGGTCCAATGGCCGCTCGCGTCACGTGCGAGATCGACGACCATCGTAAGCGGCCGGCCGGGAATAGCAGCCGCGCCTTCCCAGCGGCCGGACGCGTCGAGCATGGTCGCATCTGCGCTGTTCCAGAGCGCGACCCCGATAAGGACGATGGATCGTCGCATCGATTCTCCCTTGCGGATGGCGGCCGCGGCTGCATGCGATGCACGCCGCCCAAGCACCGTTGCGAAGGCTACGGCGCATGGCACGAAATGCGAACGGTGTCGCGACCGGCCGCCACTATGCACGACAAGGCAACGCGGGCAGCGACCTGCTGGCGAACGGGTGAATCGACGTGGCGAGCCGCCGGACTACCAGCAGGTGTAGCCGCCGTCGGCGACGACGATGCTCCCCGTCAGCAGGCTCGCTGCATCGGACGCGAGGAAATGCACGACCGACGCGATCTCCTCGACCGTGCCCACGCGGCCCATCGGCGTCGCGTCCATCCACGTGTCGTACATCGCGCGGTTGGACTTCGCGAAGGCGGTCATCGGTGTATCGATGTAGGTCGGCGCGACCGCGTTCACGCGCACGCCGCGGCCCGCCCATTCGGCCGCGAGGCATTTGGTCAGGTGGTGAACCGCGGCCTTCGACGCGTTGTACGAGCTCTGGCCCTGCGGGCGGTTGACGATCAGGCCCGAGATCGAACCCACGTTGACGATCGAGCCGCGGCCGGCCGCGAGCATGTGGCGACCGAAGGCGCGGCAACACCAGAACGTACCGTTGACGTTGATGTCGACGACGTCGAGCCAGTCGTCATCGGACATGCTCTCCGCGGGATTCTGGCTGCGCGAGATGCCCGCATTGCATATGAGGACATCGATCGGATGGTCGCTCGCAGCGAGGCGATCGGCGATCGCGGTGACGGCCGCCGCATCGGTCACGTCGACGACGACCCCGTCCGCGGCGTAATTCCTCGCGGCGAGCGCCTGTCGGCCCGCTTCCGCGTCGCGCGGATCGCGCGTCGCGATGGTGACGTGTGCGCCGGCTTCCGCGAGCGCCTCGCAGATCGCGAGGCCTATGCCCTGGCCGCCCCCGGTGACGAGCGCGTTGCGTCCGGCGAGGCTCAGCTTTTCACGGTACATGCGCGACGATCCTCGGCAAAGCGGTCCGACAGGTTACACGACGCATGGGGCGCACCGAGCCCGGCGCCGATTCGATCACCGCGACTTTGACGAGAGGCGCTTCGGTCGTAGCATGTGACCCTTGGCCAACACGACGAGGCTGTTGCAATGGTTTCCTTCACGCGCCCCGAGCGTCCGGCCGTGCTCGCGAACGAGCGCCATGAGGAATGGCTGCTCGACGACGCGATCGACGACACGTTCCCGGCCAGCGACCCGGTCGCGATCGGGCAACCGGGCAGCATCGTCAACGTGCGCTACGCCGAGCAGGATTCCTCTCGGCGCGGCCGCGCGCGCGGCTCGAGCGCGCTCGCCCGCTGGTGGGTGCCCGTTTCGGTCGTCGCGTGCGCGCTGCTGCTGGTCCGTCAAGCCCGGCGGGATCGCGACACGCCGCGCTGACGCGACGGCCCTCCGCCGGAACGCTAGATCTGGTCGGCGAGCGTCAGCGTGAAGCGCCGGCTTTCGCCGCCGCGAAGGACGGCAACCGCGATCGCGGTGCCGGGCGGATCGCTGCGGAACCGGCGTCGGG
>Ga0070679_100004751_pt1 | contig 12528 bp, 12 predicted proteins | sample KBSC63BmetaG_FD_65652 | JGI IMG/M metagenome (GOLD analysis project Ga0070679, IMG submission 65652) | Corn rhizosphere microbial communities from Kellogg Biological Station, Michigan, USA - KBS C6-3B metaG | ecosystem: Host-associated > Plants > Roots > Rhizosphere | place: USA: Michigan... | reverse complement strand
GATCGGTCCAAACGGCAGCGTCGCCGAGAGCTGACGTTCGCTTGGGAGGCGCCGAACAACTGACTCTGGGTCGGTCCTGCCGAACCGTCGAGCGAGCTGGCCGAGTAGCTCGAAGTCTACGTCTATCTTTTGCGCTTAGTAGCGCGCGCAAGGCGATTTACTTCTTTTGCCCAAGCGGCGAGCGCGAGCCGCTTTTCGTCAAAATAGTGGTGCCTTTGGTAAACGCCGACGATGCCCGAACGGGCGCCGGACAAATGATTGAGCACGGCTTCGGTGACTTCTAGCCGGATGCCCAGCCGCTGCAGGCCCGTCGCCATCGTGCGCCTCAGGTCGTGAAGCGTCCAATGAGGGACCGGATCGCCGATCCGCTTCTCCAAATCGTCGCGGATGCGCGCCATCGCCTTGCTGAACCCGCTGGGTCCCGCCTCCCAATTGCCCCGCGCCGGAATGAGCTTGTCACCTCGGTCGTGGTCGAGCAGCGATTTCACCAGCGCCAAGACCGGCGGAGACATCGGAACAAGATGCGCCACGCCATTCTTCGCGCGCGCGCCGGGGATCGTCCACAGCGCCTTCTCCAAATCGAACTCCGCGCGTTCCGCCTCGAACACCTCGTTCCGACGCTGGCCGGTCAACAGCAACAGCTTGATCGCCGGGCCAAAGGGCGCGCCCTCGCTTTCCAGCACGTGCCACAGCGCGCCAATCTCCTTCTCGGACAGCACACGCTCCCGCGATTTGGGCTTGGGCGGGCGTCCAGCGTCCCGGCACGGATTGCCGGGCAGACGGTCCAGTCGCGGCAGCGCCCAGGTGTAAAAGGCCGAGAAGTAGGACAGGACGTTGCGCGCCATGACAGGCGTGCGCTCCGCGATCTTGTCGATAAACCGCGTGATCTCGCTGCGCGTGATGCCGTCGGCCGCGCGATCGCCGAACTCCGGCAGGATGTGGCGTTTGAAAACGCGCTCTATCTCGCCGATCTTCCGCAGCTCGGCCTTGGCCTTCCTATAACCCGGCCACAGTGCGTTGACCGTGTAACCGTCTGTGCGCCGCTTCTGCGGCTTGGGCAAACTCGCGACCGGATCGGCCTTGAACTCAACATCGGACAGGATTTGCCGCGACTTCTTGCGGGCTTCAGCTAGCGGCAGCCGTTCCGAATAGCGCCCAAGCGTGATGTTGCGGTATTTGCCCGCCACGCGCTTTCGGAGCACGAAACTCTTCGCGCCGGATACACCGATGCGGATGCGTAAGCCGGGTACGAGTGTGTCGCAATATTCCACCTGCCCGGCCTTGGGCGGCCTGAGCGCCTGTATTTTCGCCTCGGTCAAGAGCAGGCTGCTTTTGGCCCCGGAGGGATGAGTGGATGCTGCCTCGGCAATGTCAGCGACCATCTGATTTCCTCTCATTGCTAGGTAACTCGGGTGCTACCTAAGGTAGCATTTAACCGAAATACCGTGGGTTTGAGTGGAACAGCATGACACGTAAGCTATTGAAATCAAGACGTAGTGGAACGTCTTAGAACCTATTTGGTTCGTCTCTTAATCAGCGGGTCCTTGGTTCGAGCCCAAGTGCGTCCACCACCTTTCAACGGGGATGACATCGAGGCCATCGAAGCTGCCTTCCCCCTCGCGTGGCGCCGGCTTGCACCGAAAAAGTACCGGGACGACGCGAAGTGAGCTGAGCACCTGCGTAGCAAAAAGGCCTCGCCGTCGTCCTGCCTTGCGCCGATTGCAGCTATTGCGCCAGCCCGGCAGCGCCCCTGGGCCGCCGTTCAATCGCTGGCTGCCAATGCACCGGAACTCGACGGCGATCTTCAGCGCGCGCGGAATCCAGCCGGCGTGCCCGCTCGGGATGGAGCTCCGGTAGAGTGAGCGGACCGGTCGTTTCGATGATATTAACCAAATCTACAAGATCGAGCCCTACTCCCACGGTTGATAGCCACGCCTGCGCATGACTGGCGTGATGGGGCCAGCAGTCGAACGGGGAGTTGGGGACTATGTCATTGATGCAGAGGATTGCCGTATCGCCGGAAGCTCATCCGACGACCGAAAATGCCTCTGATGGTGCCACCTCCGACGTGGCTGTGACCATCGTGATGCCCTGTCTCAACGAAATTCAAAGCCTGCTCCATTGCATTGGCAATGCACGAGCGGCGCTCGACCAACTTCGGATTTCTGACGGCCTCACCGGAGAGATCGTGATTGCAGACAACGGCTCGACCGATGGCAGCCAACAAATGGCGACGATGCTTGGCGCCCGTGTCGTCGATGTCAGCCGGCGGGGCTACGGTGCCGCGCTGATCGGTGGTTGCGAGGCCGCCAGGGGGCGGTTTATCCTGATGGGCGACTGTGACGGCAGCTACGATTTCACCGAAGGTGTGGCGATGGTCCGGAAGCTCGACCAAGGGCACGACTTGTGCATGGGTTCGCGCTTCTTGGGAGGAATCGCACCGGGCGCGATGCCGTGGAAGAATCGCTACATCGGCAATCCCGCTCTGTCAGGTATCCTCAATCTGTTCTTCCGCTCAGGGATAGGTGACGCACACTGCGGACTGCGCGCGATCCGCAAAGATGCCTTTCATCGCTTGCACCTGACCGGCAGCGGCATGGAATTTGCGAGCGAGATGGTCATCAAGGCATCGCTCCTCAAGCTCAGAATGGCCGAAGTCCCGGCTACGCTGTCGGTGGATCTACGCGAGCGTGCGCCCCACTTGCGTCCTTGGCGCGATGGGTGGCGGCACTTGCGATATCTGTTCATGCTGAGCCCGACGTGGGTGTTCGGCGCCCCCGCGCTGGCTGCCTTCCTCATCGGATTGATCGTGCTGGCGGCAGCGCTCGCCGCGGCCCTTGGCCTGTCCACCTCGAAGTTCTTCGGCGATAGCTGGACTGTAATCGGGGCAATGCTGGTGGCGGTCGGACATATCGCCTCGGTCATGGTTCTCGCCTCGCACCTTTACGGGGTGCGGCAGGGTTACCGGTTGCCGAAGGCGTGGATGACCCGGTGGCGTCCGCTCTTATCGCTGGAAGGTTGGTTGATCGCCGGAGCAACCTCGATCCTGACCTCGATCGTCGCGCTGGCGGGTGTCGGCATCTATTGGGGTCAGGAAGGTTTCGGGGCGCTCTCCAGCGTCCTTCCGGTAACCTTGGCAGGGCTCTTCGGGGTGGTCGGTTTGCAGACTGTATTGGGGGGATTTTTGCTCGCCGTGCTGGGCGGCAACGAAGCGGAATTTCTGCCTGCGGTGAAGGACGCTCGATGACGCCGCAGACCGCCGCGCGCAATCGGTCGCGCCCGCGGATCATCGATACCGACTGGATGGTGCTCCGCGAACTGTCCGCAGCGATCGAGCGTTTCGCCGCGCGCTACGCTCGCGCGGGATCGACCGCGCTCGATTTTGGCTGTGGAAGTCAGCCTTATCGCGCCCTCTTCGAACGACGGGGCCTGGCATATCGCGGGGCCGATTTCGGTGACTGCGCCGATGTCGTCATTGCTGAAGACGGTTCGATCGCGGTAGGTGATGCAAGCGCCGACCTGGTGCTCAGCTTACAGGTGCTCGAGCACGTGCGCGACCTCGATACATACCTTGCGGAGGCTCGGAGGGTACTGCGACCCGGAGGACAGTTGTTGCTGTCGACCCATGGCACATGGCTCTATCATCCTCATCCGGAAGATCATCGCCGCTGGACCCGCCCTGGCCTCATTCAAGAGCTGGAATCGCGTGGCTGGAAAGTGGGGTCCTGCCAGGCGATCGTCGGACCGCTGGCATGGACCACGCTCATTAGACTGACCGGATACAGCTTCGCGCTGCGCCGGATCCCGCTGATCGGCAATCCGCTGGCTTGCATGCTGGGGATCATCATGAACGTTCGCGCGCTATTCGAAGATGCCCTCACCCCCGCGGAGATCAAGCAGTACAACGGTTGCGTATATCTAGTCCGGGCTCGACCGGCCGGCGAATCAGAGTGACGCGCCGATTACCGATATACGGCCTGATTGCCGGACTGTGCGCGCTGATCAACGTTGCCATTCTAGTGGGAGGTGACAGGATCGGACTGCATTTCGCAGTGTCGACGACCCTGTCGTTCGTCGCTTGCGTGCTCCTTGGCTACGTGCTGCACTGTTACTTCACGTTCGGTGAGGCTGTGAGCCGATCGGGTCTGGCCTACTATACGCTGGCCATGGCGCTCAACTATCCAATCTCGTTGTTCGGGCTGTGGCTGCTGCACGAATTCATGGGGGCACCGATGACCGTCGCGGCCCCGGCGCTGACCTTCACACTCGCCGCGTACAATTTCGTGTCGAGCCGGTGGGCGGTCGTCCGAAGCAAGTTGAGCCGATGAGAGGGATAGATTCGACGATGACCTCAATCACACTGGATCGAGTGGGCGACCTGCTTGCGCCTCACACTTCGCACTATCGCTGGCGCGCTCCGACTTACCAGACGATCATGCTGCAGGACCTCGCCCGGATTTGGCGGGGTCATCATGCCACAGTGCTCGACGTTGGCGGCGGGACTGGGCTTATGGCAGAGGCAATTCAGAGTCTGCTGCCAGTCGACAAGGTTACCGCGGTGGACGTTGTCGACCGGTACTTCGCCGGCTTGTCGGTCGACACCACGGTTTACGATGGAAAACGTTTGCCCTTCGGTGATGCGATGTTCGAAGCAGCGACGATCAACAACGTCCTGCACCACGTTCCGGTGGAGACCCGCGGGCCGCTGATGCGCGAAATTCGGCGAGTGGTTGCGGGGCCGATTTACGTCAAGGATCACATCGCAGGCTCCCGGCTCGACCACTGGCGCCTCAGCGCGCTTGACGCGCTCGGCAACATTCCCTTCAGCGGCCAGATCAAGGCGTCTTATCTATCCGCCGATGACTGGAAAAGGCTTGCGGCGGATTGCGAGTGCGTGATGACCGAACCGGTGCAAAGTGCTTACCGCACCGGGGTGATGGCGGCCCTGTTCCCCAATCGACTCGAAGCGACATTCCGGTTCGAACCTCAGTGACGCTCTGACCACGCTCCGATGCGCATCCTCAATGTGTCGGCCTTCTTCCCCAGCCATGGCGGTGGGGTCGAAATAGTCGCGGCAGAACTGGCAGCAGCGTTGTCGCGGAGGGGTCACGATAGTCGCCTCACGGGTGCCGCCTTCGATCCCGTTCCGACAGAGGGAGTTGTGCAACCTGTTCCGCTGGCATGCGTCGACCCGCTGGAAAAGTGGGCCGGATTGCCGATGCCGCTGCCAACCGCAACGGCTCGCGAGACTCTTAAGCAGGAGCTGAGGGCAGCCGATGCAGTCATAATCCACGATGCTTTATACGCCACTTCGCAACTTGCTCGTCGATACGCTGAGCAACTTGGCAAGCCGTGGATCCTGATGCAGCACATCGGTGCTATTCGATATACTAACCGCTTGATGCGCCATGCACTGAGTGTGGCGAACCGGCTGGTCACCCAGCCGATGCTGGAACGCGCCCCGCAGGCGGTATTCATAAGTGATACCGTCCGCCGGTATTTTTCGAGCGGTCGTTATAGGTCGGCACCCGAGTTGCTGTTCAACGGCATTGACAAGGCACGGTTTTATCCTGTGCGCGAGGCCCTTCCCATGCGCGCTCGTCCACGCTTGCTGTTCGTTGGCCGTTTCGTCGAAAAGAAGGGGTTGGCTGTGCTGCGCGCGTTCGCCCAGCGCCGACCCGATTGCGACCTGTTAATGGTGGGTGGCGGGCCCATCGATCCGACCCGGTGGGGACTGGAAAACATTGCCGTGCTCGGCCGCAAGGGACGGACTGAATTGGCCGAGCTCTATCGAAGTTGCGACGCGCTCGTGTTGCCTTCGGTCGGCGAAGGATTTCCGCTGGTGGTGCAAGAGGCAATGGCCTGCGGCTTGCTCATATTCTGCGGCTCCGAAACCGCCGAGGCGGACCCGGGCGCCTCGGCATTCATGCTCGGGATCGAGATTGACCTTGCGGATCCGCAAGCAACCGCCTCGCGCCTCTCAGAGCGCCTGGATGCGGCGTCCCGCGGAGTCCAAAAGATGGCGGCGGAATATGCCTGCCAGACCTACGACTGGGATCGCAACGCGGTTTGGCTTGAACATCGCCTGCTATTTATCGCAAGCGCTGTCAGGGCGTTGTAGCAAGCACGCATGGTTGATTGGCTAGCCAAGCGGTGCGCTTCTCGAACTGCGGGCTTGCAGTGGGCAGATCGCGGACAAACCCCGTGCGGTGAAAATCGCTCCTCCGGATGATGTTGATCGTCCCGCGGTCGCACAGTTGCCGCAGTTGATCTTGGCTCAAGCGGTCGCTGGCGAAGCGCAAGGGGCGGTTTGACATGTCAGGCAGATTGCGCACTTGATCAATTGCGCTGTATGGATGTTCGGTGTCGACAATAACGAAGTCGGCTTTCTGACGTGCCATTAGTCGGTCGAGACTGGCTTGTGGGCTGACAAAACTATGCGTGGTGGCGAGCAGAAATGGAACCGCCAGCAATACTGTCGCCAGCGACATGACCGCGATGCTTCCATCTGCGACCGCTTTGTCACGAGCGGACCAGGCAAGATATCCATAGCCCGCGAGCAGTAACAAGTTCCCGAGCACCGGATGCAGGTACCGGTACCCGTACCCGTGGCCTTGATAGGGAAGCAGGAAGACCATCGCCGCCAGCGTCAGCGCCACCCCTGCGGCCAACGGCAGAGCGATGCCGTTTTTTTCCCGAACAGCCGGCCAGGCAAATATAACGAGCGGGATCAGAAAGATTGCGTTCCAGCAAATGAAGCGGGCGAGGTTGTAGAAGGTGAACACCAGCGTGTCCGGATTGCGCCGGGCGATGAGGGACATAACCCGCTCGTGAAAGAAGCCGCCCACACCTGTCCCCGTGCCGCTATCTGCGTGGAGTCCGGCTGCCCAGATCACGAGTGAAGGGTAAGCGGTCCAGAACAGCAGACCTGCCGAGTAGACGGCGGCATAAGCCGCGAACATCCGCCATTTGCGTTGGGGCAAAAGGGTCATGATGAACGGTGCCGCGAACAGCGGGTGGAAAATTATCTGGTGCAACCCGATGGACCAGAACCCAATGATCATCGTGAGGGCGATTTGCCAATTGCGGCCTCGCAAGAACAACGCAAGCCACGCGAGATTGAGCGCCAGGTGGGACGTCATGGCGTACGTCGTCATCGCGTTCGCCAGAACTTGCGTTGAAAGCACGTAGCCTAGTCCGCACACCCACCACGCGTTGGTTTGCCCGGGAAACACTCGCTTCGAGATATCGATGAGCGCTACGAGCCCCAGCCCGGCCAGCAACGGGTTATACAAGGCAGGATCGAGCAACCACGCGAACGCGGCGCGCATAGCGGCATTGCCTGGGCCGTAGGCGGAAACGACCGCCGCGTGGCGCGGCGTATCCAACAGGAACACCGGGACTAGCGAAGAGACGAAATTGGACCATTGGGGAGGAAGCGGCAAGGAAAGCCGTCCCTTGCTGAATATATAGCCGTCGAACAGAACCATGTGTTCGTCGCGCGTCAGCGCGTAGTTATCCATCACCGCATAAGTCCCGAGCCACAGCAAAAAAACCAAGCTCGTTGCTATGCCGAAAACCGCCGATCGTTTTAGCGGCCTCATTGTAACCGGGAACCGCGGTTTTATGAATCCAACCAGCGGTAGCAATAGAATCAAAAACGCTAAAACATAACGATCTTGCGTCAAGAAGTAGTAATGAGTTATATTCTCAAAAGTTTGTATTGATAAAATGAGGAGAAAATACGCGCAAACGCCCGCGCATATCAGAAGTATTCGGCTACGCGGTTTAGCGGCCTTTGCGGCTTCCTCCATTAACAATTCCCCCGTCAAGCCCAGTTGAACAATATTAGCGCGGCCGAGCCCTCGATCGAAGCGGGGACGCGTAACACAAAACGACTGATATACCAGTGGCTTGCCAAGCACTATCCACTGCGTCGAATGGACATCAATTGCGCGCCGGACTGCGCTCGCTATCAAGTTCATAACTTCGTTGACGCCACTGTGCGCTAACCGCACCGAGGGTCAGGCGGAGTGATCATCGCTACAAAGCAAGCGTCTTCCTCTCGTTTACACCACCGGGAGTCCCCTACGGCAAGGCCGATGTCCGAAGTGGCCCGAGACCAAGTCGATAGCGTCCCTGCCTTAACTTCGTGAAGGCCGACAGTCCGCCATCGGCCGGATTCACAGCGCTGGCCGGATTAGACCCGAAAATTGAGCCGCGTCTCTAGTTCTGCTCGACCAATGGACCGACCGTCACCCGGCAGTGAGCTCACGCTCCTTACCATAATGGATTGGGGCGTGCCTCGTAGTCAGCAGGTTCGAGGTTCGAGCGCTGGAGCATGCACCGGCCCTCCTTGGCGATTGACGGTTCCGCTCGGCGCGGTAAGCGGCGGACTGTGTCAATCGAAGGGAGCGCCCAGTGAGCATTCTGAAGGACCGCGTGACCGTGGTGACCGGGGCGAGTTCCGGTATCGGCGAAGCCTGTGCGGTCGCATTCGTCGAGAAAGGCGCGCATGTGGTGCTGGCCGCCCGGCGAGCGGAGCGTCTCTCGGCGCTGGTCGAACGGCTCCAAGGGCTCGGGGGTCAGGCGCTGGCGGTGACCACCGACGTCACCAGTGAGAGCGACGTGGACAACCTGTTCGCCCGGGCTGTCGAGCGCTTCGGCACGGTCGATGTGGTGATCAACAACGCCGGCGTCGCCGACAGCACGCCGGTCGACGAGATGCCGCTCGAACTGTGGCATCGGGTGCTAGAGACCAACCTCACCAGCGCGTTCCTGTGCAGCCGCGCGGCGTTTCGGGTCATGAAGGGCAAAGGCCGCGGGCGGATCGTCAACATCGGATCAATCTCGGCGCGCGTGCCGCGGCAGAACAGCCCGGCTTATGCGGCGAGCAAGTGGGGGCTCGACGGGCTGACCCGCTCGCTGGCGATCGACGGGCGCGAGTTCAACATCGCCGCGTCGATCTTCCACCCGGGCATCGTCGCCACCGAGATCGCGCCCGGCGCGGTCAAGCTGCCGGACGATCTCTCCGCCGCTCCGAAGGACATCGCCGACGTGATCATCCACATGTGCGACTTGCCCGACCATCTCAATTTCTACGAGGGGATGGTGGTGCAGAACAAGATTCCGTTCCTCGGGCGCGGGTGACTTCCGGCTTGGGCGCGGACCTCGGCTGCTACAACATCGACGACCTGCGCGAGCGGGCGCGCAAGCGGCTGCCGCTCGGTATCTGGGAGTACGCCGAGCGCGGGGTAGAGGACGAGCGCGGCATGGCGCGCAACCGCGCGGCGTTCGACGCGGTGACCTTCCGGCCGCGGGTCTTGCGTGGCGTGCAGCAAATCGACCCGTCAACCGAGCTGTTCGGCGAACGCGTGCCCTTCCCCCTCGCCATCGCCCCGACCGGAGCCGCGGGCCTGATGTGGCACAAAGGCGACCTCGCGCTGGCCCGCGCGGCGGCCGCGGCGGGCGTCCCTTTCACGATCTCCAGCGCCAGCACGATGGACCTCGAGCAGATCGCCGTCGCCGGCGGACGGCTGTGGTTCCAGCTCTACCTGTGGGAAGATCGCTCGCTGTCGCACGCGGTGCTCGAGCGCGCCTGGCAGGCCGGCTGCAAGACGCTGTTCGTCACGCTCGACCTGCCGGTTCCGCCGAATCGCGAATACATCCAGCGCAACGGCTTCGGCACGCCGTTCAAGCTCAACGCGCGCAACACGCTCGATGTGCTCACTCATCCGCGCTGGCTGGGCGGAGTGATGGGACGGTACATGCTGGAGGGCGGCGTGCCCTCGCAGGCCAACCTGCCCGACCGCCTGCGCGCCAAAGTGACCAAGAGCGCGCCGCCCGGCGCGCTGTTCAAGCAGGACGATCTCGATTGGGACGGGGTCAAGGACTTGCGGGAGCGCTGGCCGGGGCAATTCGTGCTCAAGGGCATCCTGCATCCAGAGGACGCGGAAAAGGCGGTGGCCATCGGGGCGGATGGGATAGTGGTTTCGAACCACGGCGGCCGGGCACTCGACAGCTCGCTCGCGACGATTGCCGCGCTCCCCGCCGTCCGAGCGGCGGTCGGCGCCCGCTTGACCGTGCTGCTCGACAGCGGCGTTCGGCGAGGAAGCGATGTGGTGAAAGCAGTGGCGCTCGGCGCCGACGCCGTGCTTGCCGGTCGCGCGCCCCTCTATGGCCTCGCGGCGTTTGGTCAGGCGGGCGTGGTGCGCGCGATCGAGGTGCTGCGGAGCGAGACCGTTCGGACCATGGCGATGCTCGGCGCGCGCGATATCGCGGAAGTGAAATCAGTCTCGCTAGGCTGACCGCCGCGCGCATAAAAAAACGGCGGGAAAATCCCGCCGTTTCTCTAATAATCCTGACAAACCCGAATACTACGGGCTGGTCGGCTTATGGTTGTTGTCGGTAGCGACGATCGCAACCACACCGGCGACGATCAACAGGCCCAGCAGAATGCCGAACGTGCCGATACCAGCGAGATCGTCCGACTTCGCGGCAGGCGAAGCTTCACGCGCAACCGGAGCGGCGGCGGCAGCCGTCGAACCAAGAACGAGACCAGCCGCAACGGCCGTGCTCACAAGCGACCTACGAGTAACCATTTGATGCCCTTCCTTTTATTCGATCCCGTAAATAGTCAGGATCCCTCCAACGGTCAACCGAACTCAGCGTAAAAATCCCTCAATCAAACGCCAAATCCGCCTCAAAATTCAATTCTACCGACGGGCGCAGGTCCCTCGGCCTTCGATGCAGTTACCGACCAGCCTCTTGAAGAGCAAGTGTGAAGTTTTCCTTAGCGCGCCTCGGCCCGCCGCTCTATTCCGCTAATCGACATGAAACTCTTGAAATTTGCTCCTTTCGTCCTGCTTGCGACTGCCTTCTCGGCCTTGGCTACCACATTGCCGTCATCGAGCGATCTGCAGCAGCAGGACCAGCGACTGTTGCAGATCAGCAACGCGATCATGGCCGCGAACGCCGCCTTGTGCGACAGGACAATGCCCAACCTGGGTGTCGCCTTGCAAAGCACCGATCAATATCCCGCCGGCGCTGCGCCACCGTTTGCAGCGCCAGTCGCCTTCGCGGCGGTGATTCCCGGATCCGCCGCCGCGCAAGCGGGCATTGCTCCGGACGACGGACTCGTGACCATCGACGGTCGGGCGATCACTAAGCTGCCCGCACTTTCGGCCGCGCCTTTGCGCGATTCCGCCTTCGCCGTTGTCGCCCAACATCCCGCGGGCGCCCCTCTGGTCCTCGGTGTTGTCCACGGCACGGAACATCGCGAGGTGACGCTCCACGCGTCTCCGGAATGCCGCGTGCTGGTGGAAGTCCTGGCGGACAAGGGCAGCACCGCGCATTCCGATGGCCGGGTGATTCAGTTCTCCTACGGCCTCGTGACTCGCGCCGACGACCGGCAACTAGCGGCGATGTTCGCGCACGAACTGGGCCACGTCGTCCTGCACCACCGAGAACGACTATCGGCTGCGGGCGTCAAGAAAGGTCTGCTTGGCGCCATCGGGCGCGACCGTCGGCTAAACCTGCAGGCCGAGGCCGAAGCGGACCGCATGAGCGTCTATCTCCTGGCCAACGCCGGGATCGACCCTCGCTCGGGCCCCGGTCTGTGGCGTTCGGACCTTGGGCGGCGCCTCAGTGCGGGTCATCAGTCGGGCACAGAGCGCGCCAAGCTGATGGAGCAGGAGATCGCGGCGCACCTCGGCGGCAGCTCGCCTTACCTTCCCGGCGAGCTTCTGGCGCAACGAACGCAACCGATGCGGTGAGAGCCTAGCGCACCGCCCTCTCGGGCGCGGCGCTGATGTCGATGTAATGCCGATCGTAATACGTCAGCGGCGCCGCGTCCTGCCGGTGCCGAGCGTCGATCAGCTCGCCGATGAAGATGGTGTGGGTGCCGAATTCGTGCCGGTGCGCCGTGCGGCAGATGAAATGGGACTGCGCGTTGGCCAGCACCGGGACGCCGTGACGTTCGTCCCACACGCCGGCGGCGAAGCGCCCTTCTCCGCGCGCCTTCTCGAACACCTCCGCGATCTCGCGATTGCCGAGTCCAAGCACGTTGACGCAGAAGACTTCCGCGCACGCGAGGGGCTCGTGGAGCGAGGCGGCGCGGTTCACGCACACCAACAGCGACGGCGGCTCGAAGCTCAGCGAACTCACCGCGGTGGCGAGAATCCCATGCCGCTCGCCAATGGCGCCGGTAGTGACGGCATAGACGGTCGCGGCGACGTGCCGCATGGCCGAGCGAAAAGCGTCGAGCAGCTCGGCGCGAGTTTGGACGGGATCGCTCACGCCTTCTCCATGAGGCGGTCCGCGAAATCGCGCAACCGGATAACGACGGGCGACTTAGCCGCTGTTGCGGACTGCAGCTTAAAATGTGAATATTTTTCCTTGCTCGCACATTATAATGTGATAGCGTTGGGACATGAGCACCATCGAACGGGTCAAAGCCCTTGTCACCGAAGGCCGTATGTCTCGCGCGGGTTTGGCGCGGGCAGCGGGCTTGCACGCCAACACCTTGCG
>Ga0070679_100004750_pt1 | contig 12531 bp, 10 predicted proteins | sample KBSC63BmetaG_FD_65652 | JGI IMG/M metagenome (GOLD analysis project Ga0070679, IMG submission 65652) | Corn rhizosphere microbial communities from Kellogg Biological Station, Michigan, USA - KBS C6-3B metaG | ecosystem: Host-associated > Plants > Roots > Rhizosphere | place: USA: Michigan... | reverse complement strand
AGTAGCAGCGATCAGACCGTCCGTTGTTCAACTCTGAACGCCGTCTCCGTGCCGATCAGCGATGCTCCGTGCAGCTCATCCGTGCCAAAGCCTTTCAGCCTGCTTTCGTAGTAGCTCGTCGGGCCACGAGAATCGTCCAGCCAAACTGCTTTGAAACGGACAACACCACGGATGTGCACTGATCGGCGCGGAGACGGCGTTTCCAGTGGAACGGTAAGAAAAAGGGGGATGCCGGAGCATCCCCCTTCGTTATCCGTGTCTCGAGTTTCGCGAGCTACTTTGCGGCGAGGTCGCTGATCGACTGGCTCAACCAGCGCACGCGCACGACGTCCGACGATCCGGATTCGTACCCGCGCACCTGCGTCGCGAGCTTCAGCAGCGCGTCACGACGTGCCGCACCCGACGCACTCTCGGCCGCGCTCAAGCCGCTGCGCACCGCGGAGACCTGTGCGGCGGACAGTCCCTTCCACCGCTCGAGCTGATCGGTGTAGGCACGCGAGAGCGCGAACGTCGCCGGCCAGACGATCTTTGGCTGGTCCTGCACGTTCAGGAAATTCCACTCGACCGACTTCGCCGCGTCGATCTCGTTCTGCGTGATCGCACCGCTCGGCGTGAGCTCGAACACGTCGAGTCCGCGCTGCATCTCGGAGCCGACGATCTTGCCGTTGTACCAGTAGGCCGACCAGTAGCCGCCGCCCTGGGCGCGCGTCGAGTCGTTCGGGCCGCGGTCGAAGAACGCGATCTCGTGCGGATGCGCCGGATCGCTCCACTCGAACACGGAGAGACCGCCCTGATACCACGCCTGCACCATGATCGTGCGGCCCGGAATCGGGATCAGCGAGCCGTTGTGCGCCACGCAGTTCTCGAGCTGCGTCTGCGCCGCCGGCATCTTGTAGTAGCTCTGGAACACCATCTTGTTGTCGACGATGCGGAAGATCGCGTCGGCGCCCCACTCCTTCGGATCCTTCGCGCGGCAATACGGCGCGCCGCCGCCGCCCCACTCGTCGGAGAAGAGGACCATCGAGCCGTCGTTGCTGAACGTCGCCGAATGCCAGAACGAGAAGTTCGAGTCGGCAACCGCGCCGACACGCTTCGGGTTCGCGACATCGCGGATGTCGAGCAACAATCCCATGCCCGCGCACGCGCCACCGGCGATGCCGGCGTCCGGATACACGGTGATGTCATGGCACTGGGTCAGCGTCCCTCGCGGCAGCGGCAGTGGCGGCCGGACCTGCTTGTAGACCGCGGCGAGCGAATCGGCCGACTTGTTGAACTTCGCCGTGTCGGCCTTCGGCGACGCGTCCGTCAACGGCGTGAGCGCCGCATACGCCTGCTGGAAGTTGAAGCGCGCGGAGTCCGCGGCCGTCGCGTTGTCGGGAAGCGCGCCGCGTCCGCCACGACCACCGGCACGACCACCGCCGCCACGTCCACCACGACCACCAGCGTCAGCGTCGGCCGGCGAAGCGCCGTGGCCGAGCGTGTTGCGTAACGAGCCGAGCTTGCTGTTATCGGCAAAGATCGCCGCGCCGCTCACGACGTCCGCCTTCTCCGGATGGTCGAGCGGAATCTTGATGACTTCGATGCGGAAGAGCGCCGTGTTCGACGCGCCCGGATCCGCGTTGCAACGCGGCAGCTCTTCGCTCGGCCGCACGCCCGACGTGCCCGAGATGTAGACGTACACGTTCTTCGAGTCTTTCGGATCGTGCACGACCGTGTGCGTGTGCGAGCCGCGGCAGGTCTGCACGTTCGTCAGGTATTTCGGATTGTCGATGTCGGTGATGTCGAATATGCGTAAGCCGCGAATTCGCTCTTTGCTGACGGTTTCACGCGGCGCTTGCGTGCCGCAGTCGAGGCGCGCCGTAGGCGCTTCCGCCGACACGAAGAGCAAGTTCTGATAGACCGAGACGTCGCTCTGCGACGCCGGGCAGATCTTCGACGTGCGAAGCCGCGGCGACGCCGGGTTCGAGATGTCCCAGATCTCGAACCCGTTGTAGTTCCCCTGAATCACGCTCTGCTTGTGGAACGCGAGGTCGGAGTTCGTGATCGTCGCGAAGCCCGGCGGCGACGGCACATGCGAGACCATGCGGAGATTCCAGATCGCCGAGCCGGCGTCCTGCAGACCGGCCTTGAGGCCGACGCGAGGATCGGGGTCCGGGGCGCGAACGAGCGGCGCCGACATGTCCGCGGTGGACATCGCGGCGCCGGCGGGCATGACCGAAGGTCCGCCGGAGCTCGCGGAGCAACCCGCGAGAGCCAACGCGGCGCCGATGGCGGCGGCTGTCCGCGCGAGAGGGGAGACGTGGGAGAATGTCATAAGACGGGTTGGGGGAAAGGTCATGGTACGGTCCGAAACTATTCGCTAATTAGGGTCAGACCCTATTTAGAATACTCGAAATAGGGTCTGACCCTATTTCGATATTAGAAGCCACTGAGCGCTTCGAGCATCTGCATCATGCGGTCGATCTCGGTGCTCTGATCGACCTGCACGTCATTAGCGAACTTGAATACGATCTCGTCCTGGCCGGCGCCTGGCGTGCCGAACAGCTTGTCGACCATCTGGATCGCGCCACGGTGGTGCTGGACCATGAATGTGAGGAAGAGCCGGTCGAATTCGATGCCGCGCGACGCGTCGAGCTGTTTCATCTGCTCGTCGGTGAGCATGCCCGGCATGGCCATGAAGTGCGTCGTACCGCCCATATCCATTTTCATCCCGCGAGGATCAGCGTCCGGCACCGGCTGCCGCCGTTCGGCGAGCCACTGCTGCATCAGCCCGATCTCGGCGGTTTGCGCGGTGGCAACGCGGCCGCAAAAGATCGTGACGGCCTTGCTGGCGTTGTGGGATTCCGCCCACTTGGCCATTTGTACGGCCTGGGCGTGGTGGCTGATCATGCCCGACATGAACTCGATGTCGGCGGCGGTATAGGGGCGGCGGACGCTGTCCTTACGCGCCTGCTCGATGCCGGCCTGGGTCACCTGAACCTGCGCCGAGGCGCCGGTTCCGACAGAGACGAGCCCGACGGTGAGGCCTGACAGCGTTACGAGACGGATTTTTGTGAGGATCATTGGCGGCCGGGGCCTCCCGTACAACAGGGGATCTGTGACTCGAAACTATGGCGGGGACAAGGCGGACGATAGCGGCCCGCCTACTCGTACGCGACCGGCAGATCCACCGTTGCCGCCTCCTGCCGGACAGACGCGGCAGCTGTTGCGACGATCCGGCAGGCGGTTCAGGGAAGGCCTGGCTCAGCGTCGCGCGTGGCGGCGAGCTTGACCTTCGGCTCGGCGCGGCGCAGGCTTCCCGCTGGTCCGCGCCATGCCTCTCTCTTAACCGGAACCAACCGGGAGCCCGTATGAACAAGTCCCTGATTCGCGCGATGCTCGCCATCCTGGCGGCTGGAAGCCTCGGCGCCTGCGCGTCGATTCCGAAGCGTGCCTGGGCGAACGGCGAGGCGATGAGCTCGAGCCGTGCCTACTGGGAGATCATGTCCGGCAACAACAGCTTCCGCGCGCACCGGGAGCTTCAATCCAGCCTCGATCCGCGGCGGCTCAACTACCAGGAAGTCGCGTTTCCGGCGTTCCCGAAGTCGGGCGCTTGGTGGTAGCGGCGATGGGGGATGGGCCACCGCCCACCGCCCACCGCCCACCGCCCACCGCCCTAGAAGCTCAAATCGAACTTCCCACTCCTCACCTGTAGCGTCCCCGACGCTGTCCCGGTCGTCGGGGCGGCGTCGAACGTGAACGTTCCGGTGATGTGATTGCTCGTGACCGCGGTGAAGGTGACGCTCCCTGAGCCGCCCGTTGGACTCGCCGCCCATCCCGCGTTGTTCGAGCTCCCGACGATGAAGTTCGAGTTCGTTGGGGTCACCAGACCGACCGAATAGGTTCCCGGCGACAGGGTGCCGCCGTTGAGCTTCGACGCGCTCATGACGATGGCATAGCCGACGTTCCCGGGAAGAAAGCCCGATCCGGCCCAGCTGATCGTGCGAAGTGTGTCCTTCGCGCTGAGGAACGAGACGTCGGTTCGTACGCTCACCTGACCGCAGGCAACCCACGCCTGGCCGTTGAGCGTCGCTGAAAACGTTCCGTTTGTGGCCGTGGTGCACGCGAAGCTCGGGTTCGTGATGCCCGAATTGTCATCGCCCCCGCCTCCTCCGCAGCCGAGTGGAACGATGACCGCCAACGCAAGCGAGACCAGCACCGATCTGCGCATCCTAGGCCTCCGTGTGTGTGATTCGACCACTACCACCCGGCAATGCGCAACAGTCACCCAAAAGCCGTCATTCGTCAAACGGACCGCCGCGGGTCGAGTCTCGCCAATCCGATAATGAGCCTTTATCGTATCTTCCCGAAACCGACTGCGGAGGCGCGACGTGACGATCGATCCAATCACGACCCTGCCCTCGATCAAACGCGAGCTCGAGGCGGGCTGGAAGCTCTTCGACGACATCTGGGCCGGATTCGACGATCGACAGTGGCGTAGGAAGTTCGGCAAGACGTGGACGTACGCCGAGCAGCCATGGCACATGGCGTACTTCGACGGTACGCTGGCCAACTACGTCGCGCTCGGACCGAACGTGCCGGAGTCCGAACGGCTCCAGATTCGCTCGATGGGAGAACTGAACGACTGGAACCGCCGCGAGCTGGCGAAGCGCGGACCGAATCACACCGTCGAAAGGTCACTCGCCGAGATGCGGAAGCAGCGCGACATCATCCGCGGCCAGCTTGCCGCGATGACCGAGGCGGACCTCGACCGCCGCGTGTGGATGCCGCTCATCTTCGGGTGGATCACCGCGCGAGAGGTTTACGGCGCGATCATCGCGCACAATGTCGCCGAGTACTGGAAGCTCTGGCTGCGCACGGGAAAACGCGGGCCCGCGCCGAGTCCGTCAGCGGTTCACTATCGCCTCGATTTCATGATGAACTTCATGCCCGTCTCGATGAATCGAGAGCTGGCGGCGAAGAAGCCGTTCACGATGGTCTGGAATTTCGAGGGAGCCGGTGGTGGGACTTGGACGTTCAACGTCGCCGACGGCAAGTGCACCGTGCGCGAGAATGCCGCGCCGCCGCGGGCCGACCTCCAAATCACCATGAAACCTGAAAACTTTCACAAGCTTGTCGCCAAGATGACGCCGCCGCCCTTGCTCATGTTGACGGGACAAATGAAGATCAAAGGGTTCGGGGCGATGGGCACATTCGCCAAGCTCTTTCCTGAGCCGAAGCCGGATCAGCAGATTGATCCCTCAGCCCTGTAGCAAAGGGAGCAGTCCCATGAAGTCGCAGCGCCGCGTTGTCGTAGCCTCCGTTGTCGCATCGACGATCGCACTTGCCGGGTGCCATTCGACTGACACGACCGGGCCATCGTCGGGCAACACGCTCGATCTTGGCCCGCTGATCGTGGAAATGGGAGTCGGCAGCGGCAACGTTGCCGGTTCACTCGGAGTCGGTGGCGCGGCAATTCCCACGATGGTGCCGCTCGTGCCGTCCTCCTGTCAGTACTCGGCGGCCGTCCAGGGGTTCACCTGCGCCACGCTCACGTCGAACGGAATCACGTTCAACGCGACGTTCTTTTTGCTCGACGCCTCCGGCCATTCGCAGTCGCAGCCCGACGCGAGCACGACGGCGGCGTTTCGAACCGTCGCCGACATGAGCGGCACGATAAAGCTCGACCAGGCCGGCAGCAGCGGTACGATGACGCTCGTCAGCCATCAGGATCAGACGCTGAGCGGCCTGCTCACCGGCGCCCACGTCCTGAACGGAACGACGACGACGCACACCGACCTCACGCTCACCGCGCCGTATGCGACCCACGCGGTGATGGACTCGAAGGCGGTATCCGCCAACGTCACGCTACCCAAGCCGGGCGATTCAGATCACTGGCCGACTTCGGGTACCATCACCACCGATGCGACGTCGACGACGCAGTTCGCCTCGCAATCCGTGACCGGCACAACGCATTCGGTGCTAACCTTCAACGGGTCGAGCACCGTGACCATCACGTCGACGATCTCCTCAGACGGGAGCTCGTTCACGACCAACTGCAAGATCAATCTCGCCGGCGCGTCGGTGCCGGTCTGCACCTGACCGCGCTACTCGTAGCGTAGCGCGGTCATCGGGTCGATTCGCGACGCGCGCAGGGCAGGGAGGTAACCCGCTCCGAGCGCCACGAGCACGAGCAACCCCGCCGCTGTCGCGAACACGATCGGGTCATATCCCTGGAGTTGGTAGAGGAGCGACTGCGCGCCTCTGCCGAGACCGACGGCCCCGGCAATGCCTATGACACCGCCGACCAGTGTCATCAGGCCGACCTGACGCAGCACCATCCGTTGGACGCGTCCGCTGTCCGCGCCGAGTGCCATGCGAACCCCGATCTCACGCGTGCGCTGCGCGACCGAGTACGCGAGCACGCCGTACAATCCGATCGCCGCGAGCAACGTCGCCAGCGCGGCGAACGACGCCGACATCGTGCTGATCATCCGATCGAGGAAGACGTTCTCGCGCACCTGCTGCGGCATCGTCTTCAGATCCTCGAGTGGGAGGTTGGGGTCGATCCGCCTGGACACGTCGCGGATGCTGCGAACGAGCTGGTCCGTGGGAAGCGCCGAGCGAACGTAGTAGACGAGCGACCCCACACGTTCCGTTTGGCGATACGGCAGCACGAAAACCGGCGGGATCGAGTCCTTCACGGCGGCGTATTTCGAGTTCTTGGCGAATCCAACAATCTCGATGTTCAACGAGTCGTTGCCGATCGACATGTGCTTGCCGACGACTTGCCGGCCGAGATTGAACTTCTTCGCGAATGCCTCGTTCACGATCGCCACTTTCGGTGCTATCGAGGCGTCACTGACGGTAAAGTCGCGGCCGGCGAGCAACGGCACACCGAACGTCTTGAAGTAGCCGGGGCCCACGGCGTTGAAGCGCGACTCGGCGTCGGTATCCGGCTCTTTCCTGAATCCCTCGACCGAGACGTCGTTTCCCCAATTGTCCCCGGAGAGGATCGGCACCATCGAGGACGTTACGCCAGTCACGCCCGGCACCGACGACAGCTCGTTTTCAAAGCGTGCATAGAGCGCCTTGGCGCGCGTCGTGTCGTAGCCGCTCAAGCTGGGCGAGATGTTGAACGTCACCATGTTGTCGATCTTGATGCCCAGGTCCACTCGGCTGACGTTGCGCAGACTCTTGATGAAGAGGCCCGCTGAAATGAGCAGTGCCATCGACAGCGCGATCTGGACGGTGACAAGGCTCGACCGGAAACGCGCCGCTCCCCGGCCGCCCGCGAGCTTCCCCGAGTTGTTGCGGAGGTCCGTCACCAGATCGGGGCGCGTCGACTGAATCGCCGGGATCAGTCCGAACACGATACCCGTGAAGAGAGACAACCCGGCGGTGAACAACACGGCCATTCTGCTCAACGTGAAGTTCATCGTCGTCGCCGCCTCGGGCGGCAGCATTTGCACGATCCCGTTGAGCGTCCAGTACGCCACGACGAGGCTCACCATGCCGCCGAGAAGTGCGAGCAGGACTGATTCCGTCAACAGCTGGGTCACGAGCTGGCGTCGCGTTGCACCGAGCGAGAGGCGCACCGCCATCTCCATCGATCGATTCGCCGCGCGCGCCAGCAACAGGTTGGCGATGTTGGCGCAGGCGATCAGCAGCACGATGCCTGTGATGGCGAAGAGCAGGAGCAGGGGCGTCTTCGCCTCCTTGTGCATCGACGATTGTCCGCGCCGGCCGTCGGCGACAGTGATGACCTTGGCGCGGAACTTCGTCATCGTCTGTTGGCTCATCCCCTTCTGGAGGGGCGCTTCGACGTCGTTGATGATCGGCTTGTAGACCGCGTTGATCGCCGCGCGCCCTTGCTCGATCGTCGCGCCCGGCTTGAGCCGCGCGAACAGGTAGGCCCAGTACGACTGCCGGTTCTTGAAGCTGCCACCGGATCCCGGACTCATCACGGCGCGCATCGTGATCGGCACGAAGATGTACGGCCGTTCGCCCAGCGTCGTCCCGTCGAATCCTCGAGGGCCCACGCCGATGATCGTCATCTGCTGGCCGTTGATCGTCATCTTCTGGCCGACAACGTTCGGGTTCGCGCCGAGCTGGTTCTCCCAGTACGCGTAGCTCAGAACGACGATGTAGTGACCGCCGATCGTGCGGTCATCGTCGCGGGTGAAGAGCCGGCCCAATGCGGGGCGCACGCCGAGGGTCGGGAAGTACGAGCCGGAGACCAACATCCCGCGCCCGTTGATGGGCGTCTGGCCCGTCATGGCAAGGTTGACGCTGAACGCTCGATGGGCGGCAATGCTGCTGAACGCCGTCTTCGCCGCCTCGAGATCGCGGAACATCGGGTAGCTGAAGATCTCCTCGCAGCTCCCCGCTTGGTTGCAAGAGTTCGAGCCTGGCATCGGACCGGGCGCGCCAAGATCGACGAGTTGCTCCGGATGCGACACCGGCATCGGTTGGAGCAGCATCTCGTTGAACAGCGAGAAAATCGCCGCGTTGGCGCCGATGCCGAGGGCAAGCGAGAGGATCGCGACGGTCGTCACGAAGGGCGTCTTGAACAGCGTGCGCAGCGCAAACTTGACGTTTCGCATGATCCCGATGGCTCCGGTGGACGGGGTGGGCTCGTCGCCCTACGCGTCGGTGTCGGGCTGGGTTCCATCCGTTGATTCCTAGTGGACCGCCCGCCACCCTGAACGGTTTGCTCGGGGCGTGCGCGCGACCCATCATTAGCCATGCGCTCCCACCACAACGTCCTTACAATCGCGCCGGCGTTCGTTCTAGCCGGCAGCCTCGCCGCCGCGGCGAACGCCCAGCAACCGACGGATCTCGCGCCGAAGATCGACGCCGTCTTCGCCCGGTTCACCGACAAGACGCCGGGCTGCGCCGTCGGACTGGCGAGGGACGGCCGGCCGCTCTACACCCATGGCTACGGCATGGCGAATCTCGAGTACAACGTGCCGATCACCGAATCGACCGTGCTCGAGAGCGGATCCGTCGCCAAGCAGTTCACCGCGTCGGCCATCGTGCTGCTTGCCCAAGACGGTAAGCTGTCCCTCGACGACGACATCCGACGCTATTTGCCCGAGGTCCCGAACTTCGGCGGACAGAAGATCACGATCCGCAACCTGCTCACGCACACGAGCGGCCTCCGCGACCAGTGGGGTCTCCTCGGCATCGAGGGACGCTGACCGGGGTCGCAGGTACATTCGCCGGCGACGACGCTCGACCTCGTCGTCCATCAGAAGATGCTCAATTTCCCGCCGGGGTCGGAGTATCTCTACAGCAACACGGGGTACGCGCTCGCCGGCATCATCGTCGAGCGCGTGAGCGGCAAGACGCTCGACACGTTCACGCAGGAGCGTCTCTTCCACCCGCTCGGGATGACGCACACGCGCTGGCGCGACGACTTCACGACGGTCGTCCCCAATCGCGCGACGGCGTATTCCGGTTCGCCGGCGAATGGCTTTCACACGGACATGCCGTTCACGAATATGATCGGCAACGGCGGTCTGCTCAGCACCGTGTCCGACCTGCTCAAGTGGAACGAGAACCTCGATCATCCGACCGTGGGCGGACAGCCCTATGTCGACGCGCTCCAAACCCGGATGCGCCTGACGAACGGGCGCACGATCACGTACGCATTGGGCCTCGAAGTCGGTGAATACTCAGGAACCCGCGAAGTCAGCCACGGCGGCTCGACGGCCGGTTATCGCACTTTCCTCGCGCGCTATCCGGACCAGCACATCTCAGTCGCCGTGTGGTGCAACTACGCCGGGGCGAATCCGACACAGCTCGCGCACCAGGTCGTGGATCTGATGATTCCACGGACGATTACCGAGTTGCAGGCCCGAAAGGTCGACGTACCGGCGGCCGAGCTGCAGCAGTGGGCCGGTGTCTATCGCGATCCCCACACCGATGACGTGATAACGCTCATCTGGAGCGGCGGCGCGCTTTCCGTCGGTACCGGCCGCGGCCAGCCGACTGCGCTCACGCCCCTCGGCGGAACGCGCTTCCACGCCGCGGCCGGCGAGGCGGAATTCAAGCGCACCGCGGGTCGTCGCGGCTTCGTGTTGGTTCGCGCGAGTGGTGATTCGTCGCACTTCGAGGAAGCTCGCCCGACGGCAACCAAGATTGCACTGCAGGACTACGCGGGCACGTACACGAGCGACGAGCTGGACGTGAAGCTCGTCGTCGCCGCGAAAGGCGATAAGCTGGTGCTGCGGCGCCGGCCGGCCGACGAGATCGAGCTTCGTCCTGCCTACGCCGACGACTTCGCGGCGCCGGGTCTCGGCTCCATCCGATTTTCACGTGACGCGTCGGGTCGCGTGACCGGCTTCGCGATCTTTGCCGGCCGCGTGATCGATGTCCGCTTCACTCGCGCCGCGCGTTGATGCAACGACCTCCCTGCGCGGCCGCGGCGCTCGCATTCGCCGCGGTCGCGGCATGCCAGCCGTCACGAGCTTCGAGCCCGGCCGCCGCGACCCCGAGCGTGGGACCGTTGTCCCCCGCGGTGCCTCTCACCGAGCGACAACGTCGCTGGGTGGACAGCACGCTCGCGTCGCTCTCGCTCCGCGAGCGCGTCGGCCAAATGGTGATGGTGTGGATGCTTGGCGACTACACCAACGTGCGCGACTCCAGCTACGCCGAGGTGATTCGCTGGGTCGAACGCGATGGCATCGGCGGCGTGTCGATGTCCCTCGGCACACCGATCGAGGTCGCGGCGAAGCTCAACGACCTCCAGCGTCGCGCGCGCGTGCCGTTACTGGTGAGCGCTGATCTCGAGCCGGGATTGGGCAGGCTCGAAGGCGGGCTGTTCGCGCACTACATGCTGGACGCGGGCGGCGCGACCGTTTTTCCGCCCGCGATGGCCATCGCCGCTACGGCACGCGACAGCGATGCGTACGACGTCGCGCGCGCCATCGCCGAAGAAGGGCGCGCCGTCGGCATCCATGTGAACTTCGCGCCCGTGGTGGACGTCAATAACAATCCGTCCAACCCGGTGATCAACACACGCTCGTTCGGCGAAGACCCGCGACGTGTGGCGCGATTGTCCGCCCACTTCGTGCGCGGTGCTATCGACGGTGGCCAACTCGCCACCGCCAAGCATTTCCCCGGGCACGGCGACACCGACGTCGATTCGCACGTCGGGCTGCCGGTCGTCGGCGCGAGCATGGCGAGACTCGACAGCGTGGAGCTCGTGCCGTTCAAGGCGGCGATCACCGCCGGCGCGTCGCTCGTCATGACGGCGCACATCGCGCTTCCCGCGGTGAACGGCGACAGCAGCACTCCCGCCACGCTCGCGCCGCGCATCATCACCGGTCTGCTGCGTGACTCACTGCACTTTCGCGGTGTCGCGATCACCGACGCCATGACGATGGAAGGAATCGGCAAGGGCTACAGCGCGGAGCAGAGCAGTGTGCTCGCCGTGCAGGCGGGCGCCGAGATCCTGCTCAAGCCGTCCGACGCGACGCGCGCCATCAACGCACTGGTCGCCGCCGTCGATCGCGGCGAGATCTCGCGCTCGCGCATCGACAGCGCCGCGCGTCACATGCTCGAGCTCAAGGCGCGATCCGGCGTCGCCTTCGCGCCAATGGTTTCGCTCGAGCGCCTCCGTGAGGTTGTCGGCTCCCCGGCGCACCGGGCGATCGCGGCCGGCGTGGCGCGGCGCGCCATCACGTTGTTGCGCGACCGAGACACTCTCGTTCCGCTTCGCGGCGCGGCGCGCGTGGCGATCGTGCAATACGCGCCGGAGACCGAGATCAAAGCCGGCCGGGCCTTCCTGGCGGAACTGCGCCGGAGCCCCACGCTTTCGGCGCGGGGCGGCGGGGCAATCGTTCAGGCTGGGAAGATTCTGCCGTCGGCGACGCCCGACGCCCTCGCGGCGGTGGAGCGAAGCATCGGCGAGGCGGACGCGGTCATCGTGACGGCATTCGTCCGCCGCGTCGAGGGCGAGGGCAGGGTCGCAATCCCGCAACCCGTCGCCGACTGGATCAACGGACTCGCCGGGCGACGGAAGGTGATCGTGGTCGCGTTCGGCAACCCGTACGTCATCAGGCAGTTTCCGAACATTGGCACCTACATGGTGACTTACGGGGTGACGGATGACCTCGAGCGGGCCGCCGCCCGCGCCATCCTGGGCGCCGATGCGATCTCGGGTGTCGCTCCGGTCAGCCTCCCGGGATTTTTCAAGGCCGGAGAGGGCATTCGGCGCTAAACTGGCACGGCATGGATCACGCACTCGTAGGGCCTAGAGAACCCAGTCGCCAGCCGATCCATGTCATCCGCAGCAGCCCCGAACAAGGAAACGCCAGAGCTCGGCGCCTTCGCTGAGGAGTACAACGTCGTCGGCGGCCTGCGAAGCCCTGCGTCCACTCAACGCTACCTGGCTCGACGACGCAGTGACGGACAAGACGTCGTAATCACCTTCGCGCGGGTCCTCGCCGACAACGACAACAACTCGGTGGCTCACCTCGCGACGGATGCGCAGCTGCTGAAAACGCTTTCGCATCCGAACGTCGCGCAAGTGATCGAGGGCCG
>Ga0070679_100004749_pt1 | contig 12532 bp, 8 predicted proteins | sample KBSC63BmetaG_FD_65652 | JGI IMG/M metagenome (GOLD analysis project Ga0070679, IMG submission 65652) | Corn rhizosphere microbial communities from Kellogg Biological Station, Michigan, USA - KBS C6-3B metaG | ecosystem: Host-associated > Plants > Roots > Rhizosphere | place: USA: Michigan... | reverse complement strand
TCGGCCAGACGCTGGATCGGCGCGCGGCTGCCCTGCGCATCGCGCATGAGCCGTACGATCCGCGCGAGGACCGAGTCGGCGCCGACAGTCGTGGCGCGATAGCGGAACGCACCGGTCCTGTTGATGGTGCCCCCGACCACCGCGTCGCCTGCGTTCTTCGACACGGGCAGGGATTCACCCGTGAGCATGCTCTCATCCACGGCGCTCTCGCCGCTGAGCACCTGACCGTCCACAGGAATGCGCTCGCCGGGCCGCACGATCACGACCTCACCCGCCTCCACAGTTTCAATGGGAGCGTCCACCTCGGCGTCGCCCGATGGCCCGGACCGGACCACGCGTGCTGTCTTTGGCTGGAGCTGCACAAGCGCGCGCAGAGCGCTGGCCGTGCGCGTTTTGGCTCGCGCCTCGAAGGTGTTGCCGGTGAGCACGAGAGCGATGATGATGATCACCGCCTCGAAGTACACGTCTGGCGTGAGGCCGCGGGCGAAAAACAATTGCGGCGCGATGGTGGCGACGGCCGAATAGAGGAACGCCGCGCCCGTGCCGACAGCGACGAGCGTGTTCATGTCCGCGGAGCCATGCCGCAGGGCGGACCACGCCCGCGTGTAGAAGTGCCGCCCGGCCCAGCCCATGATGGCGAGCGTCGCCACCATCAGCGTTCCGAGCACGGCCTGCATGGGCAGGTCGTAGAGCCAGGGAAACGCGCGATGAAAGACCGGGTGCACGGCGGCCGTCGCCCAGCGCATGAACGGGTCGGTGATCCCTATGTGCGCCATGAGCGGCATGGACACGATCATGGCCACGAGCCCAACGACGCCGCTCACGATGGCCTTGGTGCGGAGCTGCCTGAACTCCGCGGCGTTGGCGCTGTCGCGCGCCTCCTGCTCCTCGAACGCCGTTTGATCGGGCGACGCGAGCGCCGCACCGTAGCCGGTTTCTCTGATCGCCTCCACGAGGCGGTCGGGCGAGACGGCGCCGCGGTCGAAGCTCACGGTGGCCGTCTTCATCATCAGGTTGACGTTGGCGTCGGTGACGCCGGGCTCCTTCTGGAGCGTGCGCTGGACGCGCGCCGAGCAGGCCGCGCAGGTCATTCCCGTGACGGGAATGCGAATGGATTCAGTTTGCATATTCATACCCCCTCCGGGTATGAATATATATACCCCTACCCCCTATCGGAAGCCCGCTTGGTCTAGCTCCGCACGAGCGAGCGGTACTTCACCCGGTGCGGCTGGTCGGCGTCGGGGCCCTTTCGGCGATGCAGGTCGTCTATGTACGCCTGGTAGTTGCCCTCGAACCAGACGACCTCGCTGTCGCCCTCGAACGCGAGCATGTGCGTCGCGACGCGGTCCAGGAACCACCTGTCGTGGGAGATGATGACCGCGCAGCCCGCGAAGTCCACGATGGCATCCTCGAGGGCGCGGAGCGTGTCCACGTCCAGGTCGTTCGTCGGCTCGTCGAGCAGCAGCAGGTTGCCGCCGGTCATGATCGTCTTGGCCAGATGCAACCGGTTGCGTTCCCCGCCGGAGAGATTCTCCACCAGCTTCTGCTGATCCGTTCCGCGGAAGTTGAAGCTGGACAGATACGCGCGGCTGTTCAGCTCCTTCTTGCCGACGAGGATCTGCTCCTGGCCGCCGGAGATCTCTTCCCAGGCCGTCTTCGCGCCCGACAGCGTGCGTGACTGGTCCGTGTACGCGATCTGGACCGTCTCGCCGAGCTTGAGTGTTCCGGAGTCTGGCTTCTCCTGGCCCACGATCATTCGAAAGAGCGTGGTCTTGCCGGCCCCGTTCGGGCCGATGATGCCCACGATGCCGCCGCGCGGCAGGTCGAAGCTGACGTCCTCGAAGAGCAGCTTCTCGCCGAAAGCCTTCTTGAGATTGCGCGCCGTGACGACGTCGTTGCCGAGCCGCGGCGCCGGCGGAATCACGATTTCGTGCTGCATCACCTTCTCGCCTGTGTCCTGCGCGGCGAGCTCCTCGTATTTCTGGACGCGCGCCTTGTTCTTGGCCTGCCGCGCGCGCGGCGCCATGCGCACCCACTCCAGCTCGCGCTGGAGCGTGCGCTGCCGCGCCGATTCGGTCTTCTCCTCGACGGCGAGGCGTGACTGCTTCTGCGTGAGCCACGCCGTGTAGTTGCCCTCGTACGGAATGCCGCGGCCGCGATCGAGCTCCAGGATCCAGCCAGCGACGTTGTCGAGGAAGTACCGGTCGTGCGTGACAGCGACCACGCAGCCCTTGAACTCGGCGAGGTGCCGCTCGAGCCACGCGACGCTCTCAGCATCCAGATGGTTCGTCGGCTCGTCGAGGAGCAGCATGTCCGGCTCCTCGAGCAGCACCCGGCACAGCGCCACGCGGCGACGCTCACCGCCCGAGAGCGTGTTCACGTCCGCATCGCCCGGGGGCAGGCGGAGCGCGTCCATGGCGATCTCGATCTTGTTGTCCAGGCTCCAGAGATCGTGCGCGTCGATCTGTTCCTGCACGCGCGCTTGGCGGTCGAGCAGCTTCTCCATGGCGCGGTCGTCCATGGGCTCCGCGAACGCCATTGAGATCTCGTTGAACTCGTCGAGCAGCGCGCGCTGTGCGCGCACCCCCTCCTCCACGTTCTCCCGCACGTTCTTCGTGGGGTCGAGTTGCGGCTCCTGCGCCAGGTAGCCGATCCGCGTGCCCTTGGCCGCCCAGGCCTCGCCCTGAAATTCGGTGTCCACGCCGGCCATTATGCGCAGCAGCGAAGACTTGCCCGCGCCGTTGGCGCCGAGCACGCCGATCTTGGCGTCCGGATAGAAGGACAGCCAGATGTCGTCGAGGATGATGCGCGAAGGCGGGACGACCTTGCGCAGGCCCTTCATGACGTAGATGAGTTGCGGACCGGCCACGGGCGGGGTGGGGTGAGGGTAGGCGTCAAAATTAGCGGGATTCCCCGCTCCCCGTTTCAAGAGGGTCAGACTCCTTTGATCCAGGGGATCAAAGGAGTCTGACCCTCTTGAAACCCCTCTTGAAACCGCCCTCTTGAAACCGGCCTGACCGGGGCACGCGCCTCGCAATACCTTCCCGATCGCATGACTCTCTCGGTAACGCAGAAGCTCAACGCGGCCGGCGCGATCGCGCTGCTCATCATTGTGATCGGTGTCGTGGCCGTGACCGAGATGACCACCCTGTCGCGCAATACGGCGCGGGTGGACAGCGCCGACGAGACCATCGCGCGGCTCCAGGCCGTGCTCGGCAGCCTGTCGGACGGCGAGACCGGGCAGCGCGGCTACCTGCTCACGGGCGATTCGGCGTACCTCGATCCCTATCACGCCGCGCATCACCGGGCGGACAGCGTGCTGGCCCTGCTGCGGACGACCGCCGCCCACCCGCTCCGCCCCGAGGCGCTCGACTCGCTCTCGCGCAAAGTGGACGAGAAGTTCACCGAGCTCAATCGTACCATCCGGCTTCACGATTCCGTCAGCGCGCAGGCGGCGCTGTCCGTCGTGCACACAGGCCACGGCCGCCTCCTGATGGATAGCGTGCGCGTGCTCGTGCGGGAGCTCACGACCGATACCCGGAGCGCGCGGCGCGCTGAAACCATCGCCCGCACCACGTCGGAACACCGCGCGCTCTGGGCGATCGTGCTCGGCTCCATCATCGCGCTCCTGCTCTCCGTACTCATAGGCCGAACGGCCCGAACCGACATTGCGCGTCAGCTCGCCACCGAGCGCCAGCTCCGCTCCGCGGCGAAGCGCGCGTCCTATCTCGCCCACGTGAGCGGTCTCCTGGGCTCCTCACTCGATTACGAGGCGACGCTCCAGCAGGTGGCTCAGCTCACCGTGCCCGAGCTCGCTGACTGGTGCATCGTGCACGTGCGCGGCGAGGATGGCGGCATTCGCGAGTTGGCGGTGGCGCACGCCGATCCCAGCAAGGTGGAATGGGCCCGGCAGATCTCGGCGCAGCGCCCGCCCGATCCGAACGCGAACACCGGCGTGCCGCTCGTGCTGCGCACCGGCGAGCCGCAGTTCTATCCCACGATTCCGCGCGAAGCCCTGGACGATAGCCGCATTCCCGACGACCAGCGGAGCATCGCCACGGAGCTGGGAATCACGTCGGTGCTCATCGTGCCCATGCTCGCGCGGGGCCGTACGCTCGGCGCGATCACGATGATCACGGCCGAGTCTGGGGAGCAGTACACGCCCGAAGACTTCACGCTCGCGCAGGATGTCGCCGGCCGGGCGGGCGTGGCCGTGGACAACGCGCGTCTCTACCGCGAGGCCGAGTCGGCGCGCGCCCAGGCGCTGAGCGCGAACAGCGCGAAGTCCGAATTCCTGGCGACCATGAGTCACGAGATTCGCACACCGATCAACGCGACGCTCGGATACGCGCAGCTGCTCGAGATGGGAATCTCGGGGCCGCTCACCGAAACCCAGCGCACGCAGGTCACGCGCATCCGCGCCACGACGGCGCATCTGCTGGGCCTCGTCAACGAGATTCTGGATCTGGCGAAAGTCGAATCCGGAACAATGAGCGTGCAGCACGAGACCGCCATGGCGGGCGAGGCGGTGGACTCCGCGCTCGCGCTGCTGCGGCCGCAAGCCGCTTCGCGCGGCATCTCGCTCGGCGAGCAGTGTGAAGGCGATCGCGACGCCGCGTACGTCGGGGACGAGCACCGCGTGCGTCAGATTCTCACGAACCTTGTGGCGAACGCGGTGAAGTTCACCGGCCCGGGCGGGCGCGTGTCCGTGAGCTGCACCCTGAACGCGCCTCCGCCGGCTGCCCTCGAAAAAACAGGCAGAAACTTCGTCGCGATCGAAGTCGCCGACACAGGCATCGGCATCGAACCAGCGGACATGGACCGCATCTTCGAGCCCTTCACGCAGGCCGAGGCCGGGTACACAAGGCAGCGCATGGGCACGGGCCTGGGACTCACCATCAGCCGCCGCCTCGCCGTGCTGATGAATGGCGAGATCACTGTACAGAGCACCGTGGGATCGGGTTCGACGTTCACGTTGTGGCTTCCCGCCGCGACAACCGGACGCACGACGGCGCCCACCCCCACCCCCGCGCCGCCGCCGGCCATCGTGCCGGCGCTGGACGCCGCGATCCCGGGAGCGCGCCTCGACGTCTCCCGCCGCGCCGCGCTGGAGCACGTGGCGACCGTCATGCTATCCAACGTGCGCCGACTCACAGTCGAGTGGGTGGCGAAGCTTCGTGGTTCGACCATCGCGCGCGTCGAGGAGCTGAGCGCTGAACAGCTCGAGGACCACGCGGCGACCTTCATTACGGACATCGCCCTCACAGTGCGCGCCCTTGGAGCGGCGATGGACTCGGGCGCCGATCCCAACGGCATCATGCGCGACGGCACGCGCATCCTGCACACGATCGCCGAGCGGCATGGTGCGCAGCGCTGCCGCCTGCAGTGGTCGGAGCGCGATCTGGATGTGGAGATGGAGCTGCTCGGGAAGCTCCTGCGCGACTGCATTCGAACGTCGCTGCCGGGGACAGAGGGCGAGACCCAGGAAGCCGTGGCCGAGGCCACCCGCGTGGTTACGGCGATGCTCGACGAAGCGACGCGCATCTCCAGAAGCGCGTACAGGAGCCTCGGGGCGACTAGCTTGTAGTCCAAGTCAGGCGGCCGGAAGCGCTGCCGACGCATCGCCCCGCCCTCCAGCACGGCCTCGTGGATTCGATCTTCGCGCATCTCACCGCGCAACTCTCCGGAAGTCCGCTGCACGCGCTGCCGCTCGTGTACCTCGGCGGCGTGCTCGCGAGCCTCACGCCGTGCATCTACCCGATGATTCCGATCACCATCGCGATCGTGGGCGGGGAGTCGGTTTCGCCGGGCGGCGCCGCACCGAGCCGGTGGCGGCCGCTCTCGCTCACGCTCCTGTACGTGCTCGGCTTGTCGCTCGTCTATTCCATTCTCGGGCTCGTCGCCGGGTTGAGCGGCACCCTGTTCGGATCCATCAGCAGCAACCCATGGATGTATTTCGCCATGGCGAACGTGCTGATCATCGCGGCGCTCGCGATGCTCGACGTGCTGCCGGTGCGGCTGCCCGCGTCGTTGCTCGCGCGCGCGAGCAGCGTGGGGAGCGCGGGCAGGGCGTCTGGCGCCTTTGGCATGGGCGCGATGTCAGGCCTTGTCGCGGCGCCCTGCTCCGCGCCCGTCATGGCTGCCGTGCTCACCTGGGTGACGACAACCAAAAGCGGCCCGCTCGGATTCCTCTATCTGTTCGTCTTCTCGCTGGGCATGTGCACCCTGCTCGTGGTCGTTGGTCTCTCGTCGGGCACGGTGGCGCGTTTGCCGCGCTCCGGGGTATGGATGCTGTGGGTGAAGCGCTTCGTCGCGCTCGTCATGATTGGTGTCGCCGAGTACTACCTGATCAAAATGGGACAGCTCGTCATATGAAGATCACACTCGCGACCGCCACGGCGGCCGCTCTGCTCACGCTTGCCGCGCCGCGCACGTCGCGCGCGCAGGATCTCGGCATCACGGTCGGCACGCACGCGCCCGCGGCGTCGGTCACGACGCTGGCCGGTGCACGCGCCAACCTGTCGCAGTTCGTGGGCAAGGGGCCGGCGCTGGTCGAGTTCTGGGCGACCTGGTGTCCGAACTGCAAGGAGCTGGAGCCCACGATGGACCGGGCGGCGGCGAAATACGGCTCGCGCGTGCGCTTCGTGCGCGTCGCGGTGAACGTGAACGAGAAGCCGGCGCTGGTGAAGGCGTACGTCGCGAAGTACAAGCTGCCAGGCGAGCACTTCTACGATACAGATGGCGCGGCGACCGACGCGTATGACGTGCCCGCGACGTCGTACGTCGTTCTGCTCGATCGCGCCGGCAAGGTCGTGTACACGGGCCTCGGCGGCAAACAGGATCTCGACGCCGCGATCCAGAAAGTCTTACGCTAGCGTTCGGGCTGCCTCGGCGAGACCGTCGAGGACGTCCCGCATGTCGCTCGCCGTGGTGCGCGGGTTCATGACAGTCACGCGAAGCACGCGGCGTCCGTCGAGGTTCGTGGCCGTGATCCAGCCCTCGCCCGATCGGTTGTAGCGCTCGCGCAGCTCGCGGTTGGCGGTGTCCAGTGCTTCGTCGCTCTGGCGGCCGTCGCCCAGCCAGCGGAAGCAGAGGATGTTGGATTCGGGCTCGTGGAGCGCCACGAAATCGCTCCGCTCCTGGATAGCGGACCACATCGCGAGGGCCGTGTCGCAGAGGTGGTCGTAGATCTGGCCAATCCCGTCGGCACCGTAGCGCTGGAGGGCCACCCACAGCTTGAACGCGTCCGCGCGGCGCGAGCACAGAAAGCTCCGCGTGCCCTGGTCCCACACGCGTTCGCCCTGCGCGCCGTGAAAGAGATAGGGCGCGCGCTGCGAGAAGGCGCCGTCCAGGTCGCCCTCGTTGCGCACGAGTACGACACCTGCCTGGAGCGGCAGCAGCATCATCTTGTGCGGATCCCAGGCGACTGATCGCGCGCGATCGATGCCCCGCAGCCGCGCGCGGTGCTTCGCTGAGAAAAGGGCGGACGCGCCATGCGCGCCGTCCACGTGCAGCCAGACAGCGTGGTCGTCGCAGAGCGTCGCGATGGCCTCGAGGTCGTCGAACGAGCCAGTCGCCGTGGACCCCGCGGTGGCAACTACAGCCATGATGCGCCGGCCGGCCCGCTGAAGGTCGGAGAGCGCCTGCGCGAGCGCGTCGGTGTCCATCTTGAAGTCGCGCGACCGGATGGGAACTACGTGCTTCATGCCGAGACCCAGCTCACCGGCGGCGCGTGTCACCGCGTAGTGCGCGTGCTCGCCGCAGACGAGGAGCGGCGGATCCACGCCCACGCCGTTCGTCCAGGCGTCAGGCAGCGCCACGCTTCGCGCGGCCAACAAGGCCGTGAACGTCGCCTCGGTGCCACCGGTCGTCATGGTGCCGCCCGCTTCCGGCCCATAGCCAGCGAGATCGCAGAACCAGCGCATCACGCGGTGCTCGAGCACCGTGCCCACCGGCGACATCTCGAACACGGCGGTGGACTGGTTGAGCGCTGCGGTGAGCGATTCCATCCACACGGCAGCCGGCAGCGGCGCCGATACCTGATGCCCGACGTATCGGGGATGGTAGAGATGATTGCAGTCGGGGATCACCTCGTTGCGGAGCCGCGCGATGATCTCGTGCACCGGCTGTCCGCCGCGCGGCAGCGGCTCGTCGAAGCGCGCCGCGAGTCCGGCGGGCGTGTGCGCGGTGGAGACGCGCGCGTCGCGGTTGCGCATCTGCACCATGTACTCCGACGCCAGGTCGGAGAACAGGCGGCCGACGTCGGCTTCGACGTCGGCTTCGAGGGTGGCGAGAATGGCCGTGTCAGTCACACAGCAACTTACAAACGACTATGGCGTCTGGGTGAGCAACACCTGAGACGTGCGGCCGGTAGCGGTCTCTGTCGCCGTGGCGATGATCTGCCCGTTGTCGTTGACGAAGTCGGCGTGGAGGACCTTCCAGCCCGGGGTCGTGAGGGCGTTGTCGATGATCGCCATGCTGAAATCGGGATACAGCACGAACCCGTGGCCGTTCAAGTCGCCGACAACGAGGCCCTTGCGACTGATGTCTCTGCCGGAGCCGGGACCAAGCGTCGTTCTCACGCCTGCCTTGCAGGTAATGGCTCCCGAGGAGTTCGTGCCGACGAATTCGTCGGCTCCGCCGATCGCGGCGAAGCTGCCCCCGTCGTACGTGAAGCCGTCCGTGGTGCAGTTGATATCCGTGTGCGAACTGTCGGCGAACCAGCGCGAGCCGCCCTCCCCGCCGTGATACGCGCTCTCGAGGACGACAATGCCTGGCGATGTCCGATTCCTCGCGACTTCCTTCCCCAATACGAATCCGGATGAGATCCGCGGAGCGTCGAGGAGCAGGGTGCGACCGTTCGCCCAGATGAGCGGGCAATCTGGCCAGCAGGTTTGGCTGGACGTCGTGACGGTTGGCGTGACCATGCCACCTACCTCTCCCGCATCGTTGATCTCGAGGCCGTGTTGCACCCGCAGGTTCAGCGTGTCGAGCCGCAGCGAAGTAACCTGGCCGCTGGACCAGATGGACCCATCGACGCACGCCACGGTGCCGGCGTCGTTGATGTCGCTCGGCTCACAGGTGCCGAGATCGGTCACAGCGCCGCCGTGAGCCAGCACGCCGTGTTTGCTCCCGTTCGCCCACGCGATCGCGACGATCTGGCCCGAGTCGTTCAGACCGGTGATCGTGGCTGAGTCGCCAAGCGTCGTGCTCAGCGGTGCCAGCGTGAATCTGGCCGTGGTGTTCACCGCCACCTTGTGGTAGATCGCCAGCGCCTCGTCTCGCGTGTCGTTCGTCCGATCGTACTGTGCCGCGGTCCCGCCAACATCGGCCTGGACCCACACGTAGGTCTGTCCCTCCGTGGTCGTATCGGGGATGACAATAGTCGCGGTATCCACGTACGTCTCCCGAACTGCCACCTGAGGCACCTTGATCGTCGCCAGCAGGTGATCGCTCGCATCCGGAAATGACGCGGATCGGCTGAGCCACACCTTGGCCGTGGACCGCTGCGCGGTGCCAGTGCCCTTGTTGTTGAAGGAAATGATTGCCGTGACAGTGCCGCCTTGTGCCACGGACGTCGGATTGACTTCGAGGCCGACGGTCAGGTCGGAGACCGGGGTCGTCGGCTCGCTGGAGCCACACGCCGCGGCGCCGATGGCGAACGCCAGCACCGAAACGGCTGCCGGCTTTCTGATGAGACTATACATGTGGCGTCACCGCCGCGCGGTTGTGAGTGTACGCATATACGTCTCCATGGCCAAGTCTCATCGCTCCATGGGCGCTGCGTCGCACCCCGACAGACTCACCTTAACCCGCGGGCACGCGCGACGCAATCTGGGCCGCCCTATCGCAATGAGAGAACGCTCGTGGATCACATCATCAGCGTGAGCCTGTCTCACCGATGACGCTGGACGGCGTTACACGGCTGGCCTTGCTGCGTCGGCACCGAGCGCTGCATCCGCGATTCTTTCGGTGCGCGTGAGATCGAGCGAGCGATACGCCTGAATGCGATCAACGAGCACGGGGGTGTCGATCCGCACGCGCAGCAACTCGGCCAGGGCCTGCTTCGCGAGCTGCGGGTAGAAGCTCAGCGTGCAGTGCGGCGTGAACGTGAAGCGTGGCTGCTCGAACTCGAGCCCCGACTTTACGATGCGCTCGTGCAGCTCGCGGATCGGCCCATTCGGCGACACGGCGAGCACCACGACGGTGCTCTGCATGAACCGCTCGGGCGGCTGGAAGCGCACGGTGAACGGTTCCATCGCGTACGCGGCGCGCTCGAGCGCTTGCTGCACGTCCGCGACAGGGGTCTTCGGGGAAATGGGCCCCGCACCCGAGGACCCGGTGAGCGTGATGTGTGGTGGGAGCTCCGCGGCCATCCGCGGGTCGTACTTGCGCTGGATCTCCGCGATGCGCTCCGCGAGCTCTCCATGCAGCTCCGCCATGACCACGATGCCGGGCTTCACGCGTTGCGCGCCGCGGCGTCCATCGTGCGGCGATCGCGCAGCGTCACTTCGCGCGAGCGCTCCAGATCCTTGAGGAACATTTCCTCGGCGTGCGCGCCGAGCTCCGCGTCCTGGATCACCGCATCGAGCTCATAATTGATCGCGACGCCGAGCGGGTTGAAGTCCGTGGAGCCCACGCGCAGCCAGCGGCCGTCCACCACGCTCGTCTTCGCGTGCATCATCTCGCCCTGCCACTCCCAGATGCGCACGCCGTTGGTGAGCAGCCGGCGGTAGTAGCGGCGCGCGAGCAGCGAGACCCACGGATGGTCGTTGCGGCCGGGAACGAGGATGCGAACGTCCACGCCGTCGCGCGCGGCGCCGTTGAGCGCTTCGACCTCGGACGGTGAGGGCGTGAAGTACGCGGTCGCGATCCAGATCGAGCGCTGCGCGGAGATGGCCTGAATCTGGAGCGCGCGCGAGACACGCAACCGAAGTGGCTCGCCCTCGATGATCCCCACGAGCGACGGCGTGTGCGTCGCCGGATCCAGATGCGCGTTGTGCGCGTTGCGCCGCAGAAACCTGTGCGACCCGCGACGCTCGGTGCCTGTCGCTCGCCGCCACATGTGGTCGAAGGCCATCTGCATGTGGCCCGCGGCCGGCCCTTCGATGCGCACGGCCGTGTCTCGCCAGCGGGAGCGCGCACGCTTCTCGACGCCCGTCGTCCATTCGCGGCCGATGCCCACCCCGCCGGTGATGCCCACCTCACCGTCCACGACGAGCAGCTTGCGATGGTCCCGCGGCACGAGGCCCAGCCAACGGTGAAAACCCGGGGGATTGAACATCGCGATCTCGACGCCACCGGCCTGCAACTCGCGCAGGAACCGGGGCTTCGTGCCGCGGATGCCGATCGCGTCGAGCAGCAGCCGAACGTGCACCCCGCGCGAGGCGGCCGACATGAGCACCGCGCCGATCGCCTCGCCGACGGGATCGTACCTGAAGATGTAGCTCTCCAGACAGATACTGTGCTTCGCGCGGGCGATGAGCGCGTGCATCGCGTCGAACGTGGCGGGGCCGTCGTGCAGCAGGTCCACCTGGTTCCCGCTCGACACGTCGGCGGCGGCGATCCGCCAGAGACCGCGCGCGAACGACGGTCCCGCGCGCGCCGCGGGCGGCGCGACTGGTGGCGCGACGACCTCGTCTTCCTGGAGTCGCGGAAATTCCTGCTGCACCTATAATTCCGGCATGCTCAACATTGATCTCACGGGGCGGCGCGCGCTGGTCGCCGGCGTCGCCGACGATGCGGGGTTCGGGTTCGCGATCGCCAAGGCACTCGCCTCGGCGGGCGCCAGCGTTTGCGTGGGCACCTGGCCGCCCGCGCTCAACATCTTTCTCAATCTGCTCGAGCGCGGCAAGATGGACGAGTCACGTCGCATGCCAGACGGCTCGCTGCTGGAGTTCGAGAAGATCTACCCGCTGGATGCGGCCTACGACTCGCTCGAGGCCATGCCGGAGGATCTGCGCGCCAACAAGCGATACAAGGACGTGGGCGACCCGTCCATTGGCGGCCTGGCCCAGCGCCTCGTCGCTGATTTCGGCGAGCGGCCGCTCGATATAGTCGTGCACTCGCTGGCGAACGGACCCGAGGTCAAAAAGCCGCTGCTCGAGACGAGCCGCGACGGCTACCTGGCCGCCGTGAGCGCGAGCGCGTATTCCATGGTCTCGCTGGTGCAACGGCTGGGTCCGCTGATGCGCGATCACGGTTCGTTCGTGTCGCTGACGTACCTGGCGAGCGAGCGGGTGATTCCGGGGTACGGCGGCGGGATGTCGTCGGCGAAGGCGGCGCTCGAGAGCGATACCCGCACGCTCGCGTTCGAGGCCGGTCGCGCGTATGGGGTGCGGGTGAATACCATCTCCGCCGGGCCGCTGGCGTCGCGCGCCGCGAGTGCGATCGGCATCATCGAGAAGATGGTCGCCTACGTCTCGGAGCACGCGCCCCTGCGCGACCCGCTGACGGCCGGTGAAGTGGCGTCCGTCGCCACCTTCCTCTCGTCCCCTCTGGCTACCGGGATCACAGGGAATACGGTGTACGT
>Ga0070679_100004747_pt1 | contig 12533 bp, 5 predicted proteins | sample KBSC63BmetaG_FD_65652 | JGI IMG/M metagenome (GOLD analysis project Ga0070679, IMG submission 65652) | Corn rhizosphere microbial communities from Kellogg Biological Station, Michigan, USA - KBS C6-3B metaG | ecosystem: Host-associated > Plants > Roots > Rhizosphere | place: USA: Michigan... | reverse complement strand
AGTTGCTCACAGATCTTGTGGGCCTCCTCCCGGAGACCCTGATTGAGCTTGTCCGCGCACTCGAGCTTTAATGCGCCTTCTCTCTGATCGCGTTGCCGGAGTTTCCCAGAAATTGCCAGCCATTTCTTGGCATCTTGCTGTCGACCAAGTTCCCGATACACGAGTCCCAGCTGATAGGGAGCTCGGACATCGCGAGCGTTAATCCGCACGGCCGCTTTCAGCCATTTCTCGGCAGCCCACAAATCATGCTGTTCGAAATATGCAAAACCCAGATAATAAGCAGTATCGGGGAATGGTGGCTTCGTCGCAGCATTATTCAGATCTCGTATCGCCGCTGGGAAGTTGCGCTCTTCAATCTCGAGCCGGCCGAGATAGTAAAGAACATTCGGGTGATCTCCAACCTTCCGGCGCACCGATTCCAGTTCCTGGCGCGCCTCCGAATGCCTATGCAATTCGAACAGTGCCACAGCCAGTGGGAATTGAGCCCTCTCCACCAGGCTTGGATCAAGAGCCAGCGCAGCACGAAACTCTCGTACGGCATCGTCGTACCGCTCTGACTTTATGGCCTCATATCCTTTACTTAGGTGGATATCCAGTAACTGGATCGAAGGGGGACCTCCCTGTCCGGCACTGTTAAGGGCGCACATCAGAACCATTAGCGACGGCAATAATGCAATGACAACGCGGAGGAGTTGGTTAGTCGTGAAGAGCAGACTCTGCCTATTTCTGCGACCCGTCTGAAGATAGTCTGCGTTCTCGCTAGTAGGAGTCAATAGCACGTTCCTGTGACAACCGGGCCGGTCAGAGCAACCAGACCCAGAGCCGTCAAGGTTTGGGCGAATTGTTTCTTTCTGCCTGAACCTGCGGAGTCGGGGCGGTCAACAAATCAACGAACATCTTGTAGAACTTCTCTGTGTCCAGATCGACCTGTATTTCTACTGGCTGCACATCCAGTTTTGGCTTATCGCCCTGAGTCCATGTCAGGATATTTCCGTATCCCGCTCCACGGGAGAGATCGACATCCATGAAGCGAGTCTCTCGTTTTGTGATGATGCTTGGATCCAACCATGCTGCGGCCGCCAACTCATCCCAAAGGTAGTTGTATTCGCCATATAAACGGCTGTATTTCCCGATGTAGTTCGCCGCCGGTGACTTTCCTGCCTTAATGCGGTCAACCAGATTGTTGCTCATCCGCGTCTTCAACGATATATCGACCGGAGTGCAGATGATCTTTTTCCACGGAGCGGTTAGCACGATGTGGGCTGCTTCCGGGTCGAACCAGATATTGAATTCGTGGCGCGGCGCATTGAGAAATTCTGGGTCGGACGTCTGGGGACTCAGACTAGCGCCCATGAAGACTAATTCTCTTGCCAGGCTCGCAAATTCCGGATCGATGCTGATCGCGATCGCCAGGTTCGTCATCGGACCGCCCGCATAGATTGTTACTTCGTGCGGATACTTCCGAACCGTGCGGACCAGGAAATGTGCGGCGTCTTCCTCCGCCGCGCTTGTCGTCGGCTTCCCTTCTGGCAAATCGCCCAACTGGTCTGGCGAATGATAAAACTTCGGCGTCCATGCCCCAAGCCAGGTCACATGACCGTAGCGTTGCTCCCAAATTTCTGTGTCAGACTTTCTTCGTACCAGTGGATATTCCGCCCCGCGAAAGACTGGGACATCTGACCGTCCAATCAGTTCGAGCATGCGGAGCGTGTGCGCCGCTTCGTCATTGAGCCAGGCATCCCCAGTCACGACGGTGATGCCTAATACTTCCGTTTTCTGGGACTGAATCAGCAGGAGCATCGATTGCTGATCAGTGCCTGCTGGACCGGCGGCATCCTGATCGATGATGATCTTCCGCTTTTCTTGCGCCCAGCAGGTGAGACAACCTAGGAAGAACAATGTAACAGCTAAATAACGAAGCCGGACAATCCCCACCATTCACCTCGGAAGTTGTAGTACGGATCGAAACAAGCGCGAGGCTAACCGCAGGGCAGACTTGAAACTTGATCTGCCCTGAAGGCACCGGTATTCCTACTTGTATTTAAAACCGCAGTTTCAATGCAAACTGCATCAAACGCGGATTGTTCACGGTTTCAGTTATTTGTCCAAAGTTTGACGAGTCCACGTCGGTAACCGGCGCGTAGAACTGTGGATGATTGAACAGGTTGAAGAACTCTGCCCGGAATTCAAGATCCGTTCGTTCCTTGAGCTGGAACCGCTTCACCGCCGACAGATCCGTATTTACGAATCCTGGCCCGTACAGTGGAGTGCGGCTCGCATTGCCGAGCTCACCCTGCAACGGATCTTGATAGCAGGCAGTATTGAAAAACTCTGAAACGCTCCAATTGCTGAGCTGCCCGGTACAAATCTGGTCGGGCCGGTTAGCGTTGCTCGCGAAGCTCACTCCGGAGTTGTTCGTACTCGCTGTCATGAATAGCGGGAAGCCCGACATGATCTTTTCGATCACATTCAGCTGCCATCCACCCAATACGGTGTCAACAGGTTTGCTCCACCCACTTCCAAACTGCCGACCGCGTCCAAATGGCAGATCGTAAATCACGCTTGCAGTGAAGTTGTGCTTGAGTTGTATTTGGGACAACGCCCAATCGTCCTTGGACGTTCCGGGCAGCGGGTAGTAAGTAGCACCCGTAGTAGTTCCAACACCGTCAGAGAAACCGTTATCGAGCGCACGGGCATAGGTGTAACCCAAGAGGGCATAAAGTCCGTGCCTGGTGCTCTTGGTTTCAGCTTTGATCTGTAACGAATCATAGTGAGCGCGGCCGGTATCAGACGCGTTTGAAATAGTACCGAATTGTGGGTACGGTGAGCCGAATGCCGCACCTCCGGGACCGCATCCAAGTGTATATCCGGGTACTACACCACACGCCGCGGGTGATCCGATGTTCAAGTTCATTCCGTTAGTCAGAATGTGAGAGCTTCGAGAGCCCGCATATCCGGCTGTTAGAACCACGCCCCCGGGCAATTCGCGTTCGATGTTCAAGTTGTACTGCTGAACCCGGCCCAGTTTGAAATCCAGGTTCTGCGATAGCAGATTGCCGCTGAAGGTATTCGGGTCCGTTGGTTGTGTAAGCAGAGGGAATCCCTGAGACATCGTTTTACCAGTCGGAGTAAATGTGGTGGCACATGCGCCCGAGGATGTAGGGCAAAGATCCGGGAAGAATGCGGAGAACGAAGATTCCTGGAAGAATGGCGGATTCTGCCACAAACCTTGCCCGCCCTGATTCCACGAAGAGTCATGGAACATGCCGTAGCCGGCGCGGACCGCGGTCTTAGCGCTGCCAAACGGCTTCCACGCGACTCCGAGACGCGGTTCGAACGCAGTCTTGTCCATCTCAATACCTACTGCGCCGTCCGAGTTCACTCCGGGGATCAAAAATTGGCCATTCGCGAAATCAAAATTCGACTGGCGATTACCAACTTCCGTGATCGGCGTCACGAGTGCCCACGCAACCCCGAGGTTTAGTGTCAGATTCTGGGTGACACGCCAATCGTCCTGAACGTAGGGACGGAATAATTTCCATCTCCGACCCGTTGTAGCGCCTTCGAATGTCTGATCGTGCAACGCTAGATCGGGTAATCCGAGTAGGAAAGAGGCCATGTTATCCCCACCACCAAAGCCGGCCGCGTAGGTCGTCGTTCCTGGAATCGTACCAGTCGCGCTAGTCCAAGAGTTCGTGTAGACCCAGAAACCATCCTGGAAAGCGTTCGTCATCACGTTCATCTGATTGGCGCGAATTTCGCCACCGACTCGAATGTTGTGATTGCCCCGGATCACGTCGAACGAGTCCGAAATATCGAAGACATTGGTGCCGCCCTGGAACGGAGCGTATCCACGATCCCCCACGTCCCAGTAGCCACCTCCAAGAGTGGCTCCCGTTAAGCCGCAGCTGACACCGCCAAGGTTCGCGCCCGGGATGCCGATCTTCTGTGATTCGCAAGTTCCCGTTCCGAAAGAGTTAATGTGGTTGAAAATCCGGTTATAGCCAACATTGAGCTGGTTCACTGCGTTGCTGCCGAATATGTGGGTTTCTGATATGGCGGCGTTGCGCCCATGATTCGTAATGTCCTGTGTACTGGAGAACAAACTAGGCTCGGCAAAACCTGGCGAACCGCCGGGCAGAAACACTGTTGCCTGATCGTAACTGAAACGAGCGAATATTCTGTCGTTGGCAGAGAGGTTGTGGTCGAGGCGAATGTCAAATTCGCCTTCGTTCAGCTTCTTCGTAGGCGAACTGGCGTAGTTACCCGCAGTATTGTTCGTCAGGTTTGGAAGCGGGTAAAGATTAATCATCTGTTGCGCCACCGGATCGATGAGCGCAGACGGGATTACATTACAAGGGACTCCCGGACTTTGCGTGCCATTGGTTGACACCGGCAGAGCATTTCCAGCGTTGTCGCACATGAAGCGATCACGGACCGCGGTAGGTTGACCATTGGCGTCCACGCCCATATGTGTGCTGTAGGGGTTGTAAATCGGCGTTGTCAGGGAACTGAAATCACCAGTTCGCATGGCAGCTGTAGGCACAAACCCCCCGAAGAACGTTTGCCCCGTCCTGCGGCGCGTGGCCTGGTAGTCGACAAAAAAATACGTTCTATCCTTGATGACCGGACCGCCTAGAGAACCGCCGAACTGGTTGAGATTGAATTTTTCGCGAGACTGGGCAAAGTAGCTCCTCGCATCCAGATCTGTGTTGCGAAAGAACTCAAACAGAGATCCGTGGAACCCATTCGATCCGGATTTCGAGGTAACCAGCACAGTTGGACCCGCGCGGGTTCCATATTGAGCCGAGTAATTGAACGTCAGAACCTTGAATTCTTCGATTGCATCGATCGAAGGAAGAACTGCGATACCGCCAGCGGTCAGCTCATTATTATCATTGCCGTCGAACAGCCAATCAGTGCTGCTTGCTCGCGACCCACCCACCGAAAGCGAGAAAGACCCGCGCGTCGACACCTCGCTACTTCCTCCGCCGTTGAAAAAACTATGAGGATTTGTTTCCTGTGTCGTACCTGGTGTAAGCGTGGCCAATTGAACAAAATTACGTCCATTCAATGGAAGCTGCGCCACCTGTTTTTCGTTGATGACCTGTCCTAACGTTGAATTCGACGTTTGTACCGCGACTTCCTCGGTAGCAGTGACCTCCACTTTCTCTGTGACCGAAGCCGGGGAGAGCGAGAAATTCACTTCGCGGTGTTCATCAACCTGCAACCGAACATCTCGTTGTTCAGCGGTCTTAAAGTTTGCAACCTCGACTTTAAGGGTGTAAGTAGCAACGGGCAGTAGCGGAACCACATAATGCCCGGACTGATCTGTGGTGGCCGAACGTGCGATACCCGTCCCTTCTGAGGTAATGCTGACTTTAACGCCCGGAATTACGGAACCGGTTTTGTCGCTTATCGTGCCGGAGAGACTACCCGTAGCCTGGCCGAACGCTAACGGCGAGATGAAGGCCAGCAGGAAACCGCAAAACCGAATCAAGAATTTCTCTTTGTTCAGCATCCGTATACCTCTCCAATCAATTTGAGATCGAGCTGTAGGCTCGACTGGACTTGGACTGCAACATGAGTCGCTTTGAACTGCTGATCGCTAGGCGCGGTGCGCGGTTTGCGCAGCCTTTTCGGACGATCACTGGCGTTCCGGGAACGACCGCTTCCGAAGGGTGTATCACTGTTCCAGAAATCGATGTCACCGATTCTGTCTTGCGGCATCCAGCCACGACAAAAACAGCGGTGCATAACAACACATCGGCACGCGCACAAATAAGCAAGAATTCCTCCTCAGCACATGCGCCTGTTCTTGGCTAATCAACTTGTTTGAAGGCGTCGGAAACGCTTGCCAGAGCCCTATCCCTTCCCCCAGCCATCTTCAAACCGGGCACAGGTACGGTAGAACCCACGAAAATTTGAAACGTTTCATTTCGTGAACCGTTAATATTCTTCTAGCCCTGTTCATGTCAAGTGTTTTCTGACTAAGACGCGATTTTTCTTCCTCTTGCTCGCGCCTCCTGGCACGTGGGATGACAATGGTCGTATTAAGTTGTTTTCCGATATTTGTTGCAGAGGCACGCTAAATCCTTCGATAGTGCCGGCGCAATTGATCGAAAACCCTATATGCGACAGGAGTGAGTCACGAAAACAACGGGCGGTTTACTTACCGTAGTCTACCGTGACACATCTGCACACCAAGGAAACGGCCGCGATCCAGATATACTGCGTGAACTTCGCCCGGCGCGGTAGCCATAACTGTGAACGGTTCAGGTGTTTGTAGTCATGCAGCTTGGCCGCCCGGACGCTTTAGCTGCCGATGTGTTCAGTAAAATGGGAACCACGCTTCGTGCACTATTTCTTCTCGCAGTTTCCTGTTTTTGTACAAACAATTGGAATAGACCCCAACTAGCTGAAGGCCATCAGTATCACAAGGCTAGTCTCGAGTCCCGAGAGAATTGTGTGGAGCTTGGAGAACGTCCGCTTTGCACATCTGCTGCGAGCTAAAACCTTATTATCGTGTTCTAAGACCGAAAAATGAGCAGCTCGCAAATTTTCATGGAGGCGGACATTCTGGTCAACTGCTCAAAAGCGCTGAGCTCTTCTACCGAGAAGATCGTCCGCGCCGGGTGGGTGATTCTATTCCGCTCAAGTTAGCCGATCTTGCACTGAGTAAGAAGCGTAAGGAAGAGACATCGACGTTGTGAGCCTATTCCCTTCTGGGTCCGCCTGACGCAATCAGATTGCGCTGTTCTTAGCGTTGCGTTGTTCGAACAGAATATTGTTTCTCCAGGCACTATGAACAGCTCGACGATTTCAAATACTAGAGCGGGGGGCGGTCTACATCTCTCGTCACCGCTTAGACCACCTCCTCTGTCTTTTCTTTACGTTTCTTCCCTGAATCGACGATGAGCTAGTGTTGATTGGGGTTCTGCAACAGTGTTCAAGTGAGTGTGGCGCTTTTGGCTGCTTGGATGAAGTTAGCGCGATGTGATGCTGGGTGATCTATTGGTGAATGGCATTAATTGAAAAGCGTTCTGAGATCAGCACGAGGAGCGGGAAATGTTAGTTTCATCGCGGTTCACGTGTCCGGGGGGTCAGTCTGTTGTTAGAAGGCCGCGTTCTCACCAGATACCGAGGTTCTCATCATGTTGACAGGACACGGATATTGATGCAATCTCGATTCCGTCGCGATGTCACATCGCATAACGACCATACCCTGCGGACATGTCCCTTCGGGTCACGAGCATTGGCACGCTCCGCGCATCCAAGCACGGTATATGAGATCGCCGATCCATTGCCCCTTCTGCAGATACAGCCCCCTGGTCGCGTCCGTGTCTTGCGCCCTCGTATCTATTTTAACTAGTTTAGGTGGCGGATGGATTGTTCAGCACAGCCGCATTCCATTACACATCAGTTGGGTTTGGAGAGGAATCGCTGCCGGCCTGGGCGCCAGCGTCATAGCGACCTGTCTCGCGTGGCTCCTTACAGCCCAAATGAGACAAAAGCATGCCGCACTGCAAAAGCTCAACAAAGAATTGCGGAACGGACTACAGATCCTGAGTTATGTGTGCTCGCAGTGTGAGCCTGAGGTTGCGGAGCAGGCGCGGGCTGCGGTCACACGTATCAGCTCCGCTAATGCGAAGGCATCCGAGCAATTGGGTCATCAATATCGTTCAACCGCTTGGCACTCGGGAAACAGAAGGCAGGTGGTGGCGTGAACGGTAAGACCGCAACCGTAACCGAGCCGTTGCATGTGCTGGCTAAGGTTGCTAAGGGACAAGAATCGAGAATGAACATCGGCCAGAAGGTCAACATCTTAATGGTGGACGATCAACCCGCCAAGCTACTTAGCTATGAAGTGGTGCTTGGCCCGTTAAGCGAGAACCTGATCAGGGCCACATCTGCGACCGAAGCGCTTGAGCAGTTGTTAAAAAATGACGTTGCGGTTGTGCTCATGGACGTGAGCATGCCGAATATGGACGGGTTCGAGTTGGCTGACATGATGCGGCAACACCCACGGTTTCAAAAGACGGCGATCATCTTCATCTCGGGTATCCACCTCAGCAACTCGGACCGGCTCAAAGGCTACGAGCATGGAGCCGTGGACTACATCTCCGTTCCCTTCGTGCCGGAAGTACTGCGGGCAAAGGTGAGCGTTTTCGCGGAGCTGTATCGTAAGACAAGGCAACTGGAGGAGCTTAACCGTGTACTGGAAGAAAAAGTTGAAGAACGCACAAGGGCATTGCGAGAGCGCGCTGATCTAGTCGAACTCGCCTCTGAAGCGGTCATTGTGCGCGATGCCACGGGCCTACTTGAGTACTGGAACTCTGGTGCTGAGCTTCTCTATGGATGGAAGCGCGAGGAGGTAGTCGGGAGTTACATCCACGAAGTGCTCCAGACAACGTTTCCCGCATCTGATTGCGAAATCCAAGCTGCGATAAAGCGCAAAGGACGATGGGAAGGACGGCTATTGCAGCGTTCAAAAGACGGCCAGGAACGGATAGTTGCGAGCCGACAAGCCCTGAAGGCCGACGGACATGCCGTACTTGAAATCAATCGGGACATCACCACTGAGTTACGTGCGGAGGATGCCCTTCGAGACGCTGAGAAATTCGCAGCCATGGGCAGAATAGCAGGCACCATTGCCCATGAAATCAACAACCCGCTTGAGGCGATCACAAATACCGTCTTCTTGCTCCGCAATCACCCGTCCTTAAATCAAGAGGCCCGCGAGTATGCGCAGCTCGCCGAGCAAGAGTTGCTGCGATTGGGCCATATCTCGAAGCAAACTTTGAGTTTCTATCGAGAGTCTCAGAAACCTCTGCAAGTACGCATTGCCGCCATCCTCGACGATGTGCTCAAGCTCCAAAGCCGTCGCTTGCAGTTGGCGAAGGTCGCTGTCGATAAACGATACAGAACAGGTACGACAATCCAGGGATTTCCGGCTGAACTCACGCAAGTATTCCTGAACTTGATTGAGAATGCCATCCAGGCAATGCCCAATGGAGGACGCATGCGCGTGACTGTCTCCGAAACGGACCGATGGAGAAAGCACAGCAGAGCCATCTGCGTCTCTGTCTGCGATACCGGATCAGGCATCACAGTTGAGCATGGGAAACGGCTGTTTGAGCCATTCTTCACCACCAAGTCCACCAAAGGGACCGGTTTAGGGCTGTGGATCAGCAAGGGCATCATTCAGAAATATGACGGTGAGATTCGGTTCCGAACGATCTTCCGTCCAAGTGGGGACGTGACCAGCTTTCGTGTTCTCATTCCCCTGACTGAGACAGGAACTCCGAGTTAACCAAAAAGGGCGGATCCTCCGCAATGGGGTGGCGGCCTTTTTGGCTGCTTGGATCACTTCGCGATGGGAAACATCAACTGACTACTAATCGAGCATCTGCACAGTGATGCTCCGCAGGCGCTGCAAATGTTCTCTGTTTCTTGCTCTTTGGCGAAGACGCCGCGGCCTTTCTGGCTACTTGGATCAGTTAGTGCACTACATCTGAATTACGGCACCGACAGGGAACGTGCCCGCAGATTTCAGATTAGCTTGGCGACCACCTTATTGAGTGGGTGCCCTTTTTGACTGCTTGCTGGATTGGATTAGTGGAGTACATCCGAACCACTGCACTCGCGAGAGAGTTGATCTTCAGATGCCACGTGTTCTGCGTTTCTGGTCGAAGCTGTTCGGCATCGGGCCGATGTATTCGGGCGTCAGCGTTCTCGACAAAAGATCATTATTTTCGGTAACTCGTCCAAAATGTGCTGCAGCTCTTCTTCAATGCTTGCCAGGCGACGCTCGGTTTCTCGCCTGTCCTGATCCATCAACTCAATGTGGGTAAGCACATACTCTGTATTTTGTCTTTGTTCTTCCAATCGCAGAATCCGTTCCGCTATGTCCGTCAGGTTTGTCACAGGTTCACTCGAAAATAACAATGATGGTGGAGCGGGCCGCCGAATCCAAAGATGGGCTTATGACGGCACAAGCACGTGGTCGCCAATCAACTGAAACTATGAAACTCCTTATTCGATCTCGAAGAAAACGTTCCCCACGCTCGGCCGAGAGCGGCTCCATGTTGGTGGAGTTGCTGATCTCGATTGTCATGCTTTACGGTTGGCTTAGGGGCACTGATGATTCTGTTGATGACGGCGATGTACACCAACTCAAGATCAGCGAAGGACACCTGTCCACTATGGTGGCCGAGCACGTACTGGAGCAGATCAGCGCGGTGCCTGCTGATGCAAGCAACGTCATTCAACTCACGGATTGCGCGAATAACATGTGGAGTATTGCAACTACGGTAGCAGCGCTGGGCGCCGGGTCTGGGACAAATGGCGGCAACGGCTCCGGCCTAACATCTAGCGGAAACGTAGACTGAACCCAGGGCTGATCGTCGGGCTTATGCCCGGTATGTTCAACGTGCAAGGGCACTCCTCTTCGTCTATTCAGTCGCCCGTTGGACATCGCCCGCTAAGTCGAATGGAACGCGAACGTGAATAGTGGTTCCACCCATCGGCTTCGATTCTATGGCAATCGCTCCATTTACGAGCCTGACTCGCTCTTGCATGCTGATGAGTCCCAATCCTCCATTATTCGTCGCTCTCTCGATGTCAAATCCAGTTCCGCGATCTGAGACAATGAGATGAAGCTGATTCGCCGAGCAGCCCAGTCTCACTTCGAAGTGTCGCACGTTGCTGTGCTTGACCGCGTTATGCAGTGCTTCCTGCAAGACTCGGAAGAGACATAAAGCGATATCCTGTGGCAAAGTTCTCGGAATATCCTCATGCCTGAAATCGATGTCCACTTTCTGCCGCAAAGTAACATCGCGACAGAAACTCCTCACGGCAGCAACAATGCCGAGATGTTCCAGTTGTGAGTAGTGGAGTTGGTGCGATATCGATTGCACTTCGGATGACACCTCATCGATCCGTTCCGAAACCTCGGTTAGCAGCCGAGTCATATCCTCGGCGGAGTTGGGAAGATTCTGCTTTGATTCTTCGATGTCGAACGCCAATAGAGCAAGACGTTGGTTAATATCATCGTGAAGTTCCCTCGCGATCCGAGCGCGTTCCTGTTCTTGCGCTTCAATCAATTTTCGGCTCATGGTCGCGAGAGCCTCTTCTGCTTGCTTACGATCAGTGACGTCCTGCAAAATGCAGGCGACTCGATCAACGCCATCAGCCCCTTCGATAGGAAAGTACGAGACGAGTAAGCTTCTCTCGCCAAGGTCAGGATACGTATATTTCATTTCGAATCTAACAACGTTACCTTCAAAACACTTGTCCAGCTTTTCCTTGACGACAGCCTCAAAAACTCCGTCATTCAATACCTCGTGCGCAAACTGCCCGATAACCTGTTCCTTTCTCATATTCCGCAGCGACAAGAATCTACGATTCGCGATCAGATAACGGTATTTTCGGTCCACCACCGCGATCATCTCGTCGGCACCTTCCACCGCTTTCTCGTACTCTCGGAGTCGTTCCTCCGCCCGCTTGCGTTCGGTGATATCGGTCACCATGCCAACCATTCGCACCATTTTGCCGTCAGGATCGAAGAAAGCGCGTGCGGTTTTTTCCAGCCATATAACTGATCCGTCAGGACGCAATGCGCGGTAGTTAATCTGGGTATCTGGGCTTCCAGGGGTTCGCTCAGTGGTGGAAGCAGTAAATCGCGCTCGATCATCCGGGTGAACACTAGCCAGTATTTGCTGGCGTGTAAGGATGGACGCGTGGTCTATTTGGCCCAGAACACTGGCGACTTCACTGGATTGAACAACTGCGTCAGTGGCTACATCCCATTCATAGGCGTACATCTTCCCCGCCTGCGCCGCTAAGTGCCATCTTTGCTCGCTCAGGTGAAGCGCCTGAGCTGCTTGAAGTCGGGCTTCCATTGTTGCTTGTTTGCTTACAGCCTGCTCTCTCTGGTGCTCCGCATGTTCCCGTTCGGAGATCACGGCCGCCAATGACAGTCCCGATATCGAGAGCACTGCGAAGTAAACATCCAACAGAACAGCATTCTCGAACGTGGTGTTGCTGGAAAACGGACCGGAACCTAAGGCAGTTTCAACGGTAGCGATGGAAGCAACCGCGAGAATCGACAATGCCGTCACGCCGACTCCGAAATGGATAGCTGCCCAAATTATGAATGGTAGTACGGCGAACGCCATGAGATGCAGCTTGACTGGAATAGAATGCAGATCGCTGAAGATAACGAAGGACGTCGCCGCGAGGAGCAACAGAAGAATAGTAAGTTCTGTGATGCGGCCTTGGTCACGAAGCTTTGAGAAATCGGTGAAACGGAGTGCGAGTGGAGTGATCAGTAAAACCCCGGTTGCATCCCCCAGCCAATAGATCGTCCATGCCGCGCCCCAACCGGAATAAGCATGGGCACCAGTTGCATATAGAACTAGTACTCCGATCGACGCGCTCACAATGGCACTGCCAAGTCCTCCGAGTGCAATCAGGCTGAACGCATCAGATAAGCGGGCAAGCGAGCGATCGAAATTCGCAAAGCGGTGGAG
>Ga0070679_100004746_pt1 | contig 12535 bp, 9 predicted proteins | sample KBSC63BmetaG_FD_65652 | JGI IMG/M metagenome (GOLD analysis project Ga0070679, IMG submission 65652) | Corn rhizosphere microbial communities from Kellogg Biological Station, Michigan, USA - KBS C6-3B metaG | ecosystem: Host-associated > Plants > Roots > Rhizosphere | place: USA: Michigan... | reverse complement strand
CCAGCAGGGATGGCGACCTCGACCGTGTGGCCGTCGCCAGTACGGATCGAGCGCCGCGTCCCCAGGGCCGCCTCGGCGAAGGTCACCTCCAGGTGCCCTGCCACATCGGCGCCGCGCGGCGCTTGCGGGCGGCCGTGGCGTCCAAACGGACCGCCCCCCCGCGCGGCGCGCGCGTCGCCGAACAGGCTGGCGAACATGTCGCCCAGGTCGACGCCGCCGCCCCCCGAGCTGAAGTGAACGCCGCCGCCGCGCCCGCCGCCGAAGGCCTGCGCGAAGGCATCGGGATCGAAGCCCTCCGGCATGCCGTCCGGCCGCACGGGCGCGTGTTTGAGGCGAAGGTACTCGGCACGCTTGGCCTTGTCCGACAGCACATCGTACGCCTCGTTGATCTCCTTGAAGCGTTCGGTCTTCTTCTTGTCGCCGCCGGTTACGTCAGGGTGAAATTCCTTGGCCAGCTTGCGGTAGGCCTTCTTGATGGTGGCTTCGTCGGCGTCCTCGGAGACGCCCAGGATCTTGAAGAGGTCTTTCATGTGTGATGGATGCGCCGATCGGCTGCTTTCATGATACCGCCGCCACGGCCGCTCGGCGTTTCTTGGTGAACGTCATTTCTGACGAATTCGGGTCCTTGTCGGCCAGGATGGTGTCCCCGGGCAGGAACTCCCCCTTCAGCAGGTGCTCGGCCAGCGGATCCTGGACGTGCCGCATGATGGCCCTCTTCAAGGGCCGGGCGCCGTAGATCGGGTCGTAACCCTCGTCGCCCAGGAAGCGCAGCGCGTTTGGCGTCAGCTCGATCTCCAGGTCCCGCTCGGACAGCAGCTTGCGCAGCCGGTGGAGCTGGATGTCGACGATGCTGTCGATCTCGTTGCGGGTCAGGCGGTGGAAGACGACGATGTCGTCGACGCGGTTCAGGAACTCGGGCCGGAAGGTCCGCCGCAGCTCGGCCATCATCGCATCGCTGATGCTGCGGTCACCCAGACCCGCCTTCGGCTTGCCGGCGACCTCCGGTTCATCCCAGGCCTCGGCGGGCAGGTTGCTGCCCACGTTGGACGTCATGATGATGACCGTATTGCGGAAGTCGACGGTGCGTCCCTGGCCGTCGGTCAGGCGCCCGTCGTCCAGCAGCTGCAGCAACGTGTTGAACACGTCCGGGTGCGCCTTCTCGATCTCGTCGAACAGGATGACGGCGTAAGGCCGGCGGCGGACCGCCTCGGTCAGCTGGCCCCCCTCCTCGTAGCCGACGTAGCCGGGGGGCGCGCCGATCAAGCGCGCCACGGCGTGCTTCTCCATGTACTCGGACATGTCGATGCGGACCATGTGCGATTCGTCGTCGAACAGGAAGTTCGCCAGCGACCGCGCCAGCTCGGTCTTTCCCACGCCCGTCGGGCCCAGGAAGATGAACGAGCCCATGGGCCGGTTCGGGTCCTGCAGCCCGGCGCGGGCGCGGCGGACGGCGTTGGCGATGGCGGCCACCGCCTGGTCCTGACCGATCACGCGCTGGTGCAGGCGCTCCTCCATGTGGATCAGGCGGCTCTGCTCGCTCTCCAGCATCTTGTCGACGGGGATGCCCGTCCACTTCGAGACGACCGCGGCGATGTCCTCCTCGGTCACCTCCTCGCGCAGGAACGAGCCTTCGCCCTGCGCCGACTTCAGCTCGACGTTCTTGCTGGCCAGCTGCTTCTCCAGCTCGGGCGTGCGCCCGAAGCGCAGCTCGGCGGCGCGGTTCAGATCGCCGCGGCGCTGGGCCAACTCGGCCTCCGTGCGGGCCTTCTCGATCTCCTCCTTCAGCAAGCGGATGCTGGCGATGATGGCCTTCTCCCGCTGCCAGACGCTCTTCATGCCGTCGACCTTCTCGCGCAGCTCGGCGATCTCCTTCGCCACGGCCACCAGGCGCTTGGCGCTGGCCTCGTCCTTCTCCTTGCCCAGGGCCTGCTCCTCGATCGCCAGCGCGGTCAGGCGCCGCTCGATCTGGTCGATCGGCTCGGGCAGCGAATCGATCTGCATCTTCAGGCGGCTGGCCGCCTCGTCGACCAGGTCGATGGCCTTGTCGGGCAGCTGCCGGCCCGAGATGTACCGGTCGGACAGCTTCACGGCCGAGACCAGGGCGCCGTCGCGGATGCGGATGCCGTGGTGCACCTCGTAGCGCTCTTTCAGGCCGCGCAAGATGGCGACCGCGTCCGGGATGGACGGCTCGCCCACGAACACCGGCTGGAACCGGCGCTCCAGCGCCTTGTCCTTCTCGATGCGCTGGCGGTACTCGTCCAGGGTGGTGGCGCCCACGCAGCGCAGCTCGCCGCGGGCCAGGGCCGGCTTCAGCATGTTGGCCGCGTCGACCGCGCCCTCGGCGCCGCCCGCCCCGACCAGCGTGTGCAGCTCGTCGATGAACAGGATGATGCGCCCCTCGGCGCCGGCGACCTCTTTCAGCACGGCCTTCAGCCGGTCCTCGAACTCGCCGCGGAACTTGGTGCCCGCGATCAGCGCGCCCAGGTCCAGCGACAGGATCTTCTTGTCCTTCAGCGACTCGGGGACGTCGCCGGCGGCGATGCGCTGGGCGATCCCCTCGACGACGGCGGTCTTGCCGACGCCGGGCTCGCCGATCAGCACGGGGTTGTTCTTCGTGCGGCGCGACAGCACCTGCATCGACCGGCGGATCTCCTCGTCACGGCCAATGACAGGGTCCAGCTTGCCGTTGCGGGCCTGCTCGGTCAGGTCGCGGGTGTACTTCTCCAGCGCCTGGTACTTCCCCTCGGCCTCCGGGTCGGTGACGCGCTGGCTGCCGCGCACCTCGGCCAGCGCCTGCAGCAACGCGCTCTCCTTCACGCCGGCGTCCTTCAGGGCGCGGGTGGCGGCGCCGTGGTTTCCACCGACCAGCGCCAGCAACAGGTGCTCGCTGCTGGTGTACTCGTCCTTGAAGTCCTTGGAACGCTTCTCGGCGTCCTGGATCAAGTCCTTCAGCCGCCGTCCCATGTAGATCTCGGCGGCGGCTCCCTTCACTTGCGGCTGCTCGTCGAGCGCGCGGTTCACGGCCTGGACGACCGCCTCGACCGGCGTGCCCATCTTGCGCAGCAAGGCGGGCGCGATGCCCTGCTCCTGCGTCAGCAGGGCGGACAGCACGTGCTCGGGCGTCAGCTCCTGGTGGTTTCGCTGCTCCGCCAGATCGTTGGCGGCGCGCAGGGCCTCCTGCGCCTTCACGGTCATCTTGTCGAGTCGCATCCGTCGGTCTCCTTCGAGTGACGCAGGTAAGCACCCGAACCCCCACCGACAAGTTGCGGCGTCCGGGCGTCGTTGTCAGGGGCTTGCCATGCCCGAGATGGTCATTAGAGGGGGCCGCCGCGGGCACGCCGGGGCGCGTCGCCCAGGCCGCCCGCAGGCGTCGACTCCCCGGTCTTCGTTAGGGTTTTGCGGCCAGCTTGGCCTGGGCCAGGGCGGCTGACCTCAGCTCGTGGCCAGTCTTGCCGGGGCCGAGCTGTTCGCGCTGCTTGGCGCCGTGGCCGGGCCCCACGATGTCGCGCAGGTAGGGGACGTACGCGAACGTGTCCGAGTGCTGCTCGGTGTGGCAGCCCAGGCAGACCGTCTCGGGCGGGGCGCGCTTGATGGCCAGCGGCTCCTCGTTGCCTTCGCCCAGCACGTGCAGGCTGCCGGGGCCGTGGCAGACCTCGCACTGGACCGACTCCAGCTTCTTGGTGAAGCCCAGGGTGCTGCCGCCCACCTGGCCGAACCCGGTCACGTGGCAGCCGACGCACTTGTAGTCGGCCTGCTTGCCGCCGTCGACCAGCGTCTTCCAGGCCTGAGCGTGAACGGTGTGGTTCCAGAACGTCACCGCGGACTTGTGGCAGCCGGCGCACTTGGCGATGCCGACGTACGAGGCGCGGCCCGGCTCGGCGGGTGGGGGCGGGGTGGCCTGCTTCAGGTTCGAGGCGGCAATGGCCTTGTCGAGCGACTTCATCGCGGACGCGACCGTGGGGTCGCGGCGCAGCGAGCGCCGCAGCGGGATCAGCGTGTCGACGACATAGCTGCCGGTGGGCGGCGGCGCCCAGGGGGCGTTCAGCCTGGCTTGTTCTGCCTGCAGATCGGCGAGCTCGCGCTTCTTCGCGGCCACGAACGAGGCGTCCGTGCCCGCGGCGCTTCCCGACGCGCCGCCCGCCGCCGTCCAGCTCTTCAAGTTGGCCTCGAGGCGCGCGATGTCGCGGGCAAGCTCGTCGCGACGCAGCTTGATGGCGTCCGGGCCGCCCGCGTCGGCCAGCTCGACGCGGGCGCCGGGGGTGGCCGGTCCCCGCAGCACGATCTCGAGGCGCCCCACCCGCTGCAGCTCGTCCGCGGACGCGACCAGCAAGGCCCGCCCGACCCGCTCCGCGCGGGCCATGCCTTTTCCGACCCGCTTGCCCAGCACCACGATGTCGGGGCTGGTGTCGCGCGCCAGCTTGCGCGCGCTGTTCTTGTCGACGGGCGCCAGCAGGACGATCAGCTCGGCGCCGCGCTTGCGCAGCTCGTCCGCGTCGCGCTGCACCGCCGCCGTCATGTCGGTCGCCTTGCCCCCCAGCTCCTGGGCGACGGCCGGATCGGCGACCCCGAGCACGCCGACGGTCACGGCGCCCAGCTTCTGAAGGACGGGCGCGCGCACGGCTGCGCCCGCGCCCGTGATGTTCGAGGCCAGCCGCTTCGGTTGCAGGCGCGCCTGCGCCTGCGCCGGCTCGGCGCCCGGCGCGAGGTCGGTCTCGGCGACGCCCGCGCCGATCAGGCCCAGCTGTTCCATCTCCTTGGCAAGAAAGGCGGCGCGCAGGTCGGCGGACGGGCGCTCCTTCGCGGACAGCGAGCCTTCCGGATACATCAGCCCGCCCGCGTCGACGAGACCCACGCTGGCGCCGGAGCGCCGCGCGTCGGCCATGACGCTGGCCAGGCGCGAGATGTCGCCCAGCGGATCGCTGGTGCAGCCGCACGGCTCGACCGTGCCGTGCACCTCGGCCGTGTAGAAAAGGACGAGGCGCCGATCGGTGGCGGCGGCCCCGGCGGGCCGGCCCGCGCCGGCCAGCGCGCCGATCAGAAGGAGCGACAGGACGCCGGCGGGCCCGCGCAGGCGGCGCGTGAGACGAAGGATGCCGTGATCAGATCGAAAGGACACAGTCGTGGACTATTGCAACCCGTTCGGCGCCATGCCACTTCCGGCGCCAGGTGCCGGCGACACCGCGTGACGACGAGGCGCCTCCCGGCGTCGCGTCGCGTGGCGTCCCCAGCCGTTACGAACGGGGGTTACCGTCGCGCGCCATCGTGGTTACAGGTAGCGGCGCAAAAAAGATTCAAACCCAAGCGAAACCCAAAGCGAGGAAGCGAGCATGTTCGAAACCAAGAACGACCTGCCGGCCAAGACCCGTACCGCCGTGGTTGACCTGTGCAACGAGCGCCTGGCCGACGCCATCGACCTGCAGACCCAGTGCAAGCAAGCGCACTGGAACGTCAAAGGCCCTGATTTCATCGCGCTTCACGAGCTGTTCGACAAGATCAACGAGGATGTCGAGGAATACGTCGACTTGATCGCCGAACGGGCGGTGCAACTGGGCGGCGTGGCCGAAGGCACCGCGCGATCGATCGTCAAGAGGTCGACCCTGGCGGAGTACGGCGCCAAGAGCGGCGACGGAAGTGCCCACGTCGACGCGCTCTCCACCGCGCTGGCCGCCTTCGGCAAGGGCGTGCGGGAGGCGGCGAACAAGTCGGAAGAGCTGAAAGACGCCGACACGACCGACATCTTCACCGAGATCTCGCGGGGCGTGGACAAGTGGCTCTGGTTCGTGGAGGCTCACCTGCAAGGCAAGCGCTAGGGTCGACCTTCCCTGGTTCGCTGCGACCATCGAGGCACGACCCAGGGCCGGCCCACGCTGGTGCGATCGGGATGACCCGGCTTCAGAAGGACGAGCCCGATCAGGCGGCGCGCGTGTTGCTCGTCGACACGCACTCGCTCTTCGTGAGGGCGTTCTTCGCTCTGCCCGGGATGACGACGGCCGCGGGATTGCCGACCTCGGCGCTGTACGGGCTGAGCGTGCTGATGCTCAAGTTGCTGCGAGAGGAGCGGCCGCTGGGCGTGGCGTTCGCGCTGGATGCGGGTCAGCCCACCTTCCGTCACGCCCGCAGCGCCTCGTACAAGGCTCAGCGCACGCCGCTGGCCACGCCGCTGCGGGCCCAGTTCGATGTCCTGCCCCGGCTCCTGGAGGCCTTCGGAGGGCCCCGCTTCGTCGCGCCCGGCTTCGAAGCCGACGACATCCTGGCGACCCTGGCGCGCCAGCTTTCGGCCGCCGGGACGCCGGTGCGCGTGGTCAGCGGCGATCACGACCTGTTCCAGGTCGTCGACGAGCTGGTCGACGTCCTGTTCGTGGGAGCGCGTGGTCAGCCGCCGAAGCGCTACGATCTGGCGGCGGTGACCTCGCGCTACCAGCTGCGCCCGCAGCAGTTGCCCACCCTGGCCGCGCTGCTGGGCGACGTCACGGACAACCTGCCCAAGGTGCCTGGCATCGGGAAACTCACGGCCCAGGCCCTGGTGGCGAGATTCGGCGATGCACGCACGCTGCTCCAGCACCTCGACGAGATCGAACCGGCGCGCGTGCGCACCGCGCTTCAGCAGGCCGCTGGTCAGATTCTGGTCACTGAAGAACTGGCGCAGCTTCATCGCGACGTCCCCTTGCCTGAAGGACCGCGCTTCGCGCCCATCGCCCGCCATCACCTGCTGCAGACGCGCGCCCTCTTCGAAGAGCTGGAGTTCAGCAGCCTGCTGCCGCGGGTCGACCGCTTGCTGGCGTCAGCCTGAGCCACGGGGCGTTATCCGACGGTCCGCCACATCCGGCATCGGATCGGCCGCCCGCGCGTGGTCGGGGTCGACGAAAGATCACCTTCGACATCCCCGTGACGACGAGCCTTCGGCCGGTTAGGATGCCCAGGCCCCGCGACGCCCGTCGCGAGGCATCCGGGGCGTAGCGCAGTCTGGTAGCGCGCCTGCTTTGGGAGCAGGATGCCGGAGGTTCGAATCCTCTCGCCCCGACCAAGGTAAGTCCGCGCGGATCCTTTCCAATGGTTCCGCGGTGGGTCGGTTCTGCGCGGCCCTTTCGCGGGTTGGGTACCAACCGGGTAACAAATGGAGCCGCAGAGCGCGCGTCCGCGTGCGTGTCGGCGGGAGGTGGCGGCTCCGCGGCACCACCCGCCACGAGCGAGAGTCGGGGCTCCTGGGCCGGCTGTGGCGGCGACAGGGCCGGTTCCGGCGGCGGCCCGAAGCTGAGGCGCTCGATCTCCTTCTTCAGGTAGTGGGACGCCAGGTGGCCGTAGAACTCCGTCGTCGTCCGAGGGTCCTGGTGGCGCATGATCCTCTGGACGGCGGCGAGGTCGGCGCCGTTCATGAGCAGGAGCGAGGCGGTCGTGTGGCGCAGGTGGTGGAACCGGATCTCGCGGACCCGTCCCACGGGGAAGAGCTTGAAGTTGCACTTCGGGCAGCGGCGCTGGTTCCCGTCGGACGCAGCCTCCTGGTGACCGCAGCCCTTCCGGCGGCACTTGTGATCATAACCCGTGACGATCCCCGCACGGCGCATCGCGCGCCGGAGCACGAGCTCGAGCTGCGTCTGCTTGCGGAGCATCTTCCCGTCCGGTGCGGGGAAGACCAGCTCGGACGGTGAGGCAGCGATCGCCCGGCGCAGGTAGACGACCAGCTCGGAGTTGATCGGAATCGCCTCCGCCCGGTTCCCCTTCGTCGTATCACGCGCGTGAGAGCGCCCGACCGTGATGAGCCCCGACACGAAGTCCACGTCCGCCTTCTGCAGGCCGAACAGCTCGCCCTTCCTCATGCCCGTGTAGATGGCCGTCGCGAACAGCGCCTGCCATTTCCGCGTCAGCGCCGCGAGCACCGGCTGGACCTCGAGCGGTCGCAAGTAGTCCGGGAGTCGCTTCGGGACCTTCCGTTTCGGCACGTCGACCACCGGATTCGGCCGCGGAAACTTCTCCATCCGACGGGCCAGGTTGAAAGCGCGGCGCAGGAACCCACGTAGATGATTCACGCTCTGCGGGCTCAGGACGCGCTCCTTCTCGGTGAGGAACAGGTCGATCTTGCCCGGCGTCACCTCTGCCAGCGGGAGCCGCCCGATCTTTGCGCCGACGATGTGCTTGCGGATGGTCCCGATGGTGCTCTCGTACGACGGCGCCTGGCGAAGGAATGTCTCGATCCACCATTCCATCATCTCGGCGACAGTGCCGGCGCCATCGTCGAGGTCAGCCGCCTCCAGCCCGAGGCCCTGGCGTTCGAATCGCCGCTGGAGGTCGACGGCGAGCCGCTTCGCCTCCGTCTTCGTGGTTGCCTTCGACGCCTTCAAGATCCAGCGCCCTGAGGCATCCCTGACCCTCAGGTACCAGGTCTGGCGCTTGAGGAAGACCGACGCCACGGCTACCTTCCCCTCGCGACGTCCAGACTGTGGCCTCCCAGGCCGTTCACGCCCATCAGCATCGCTCTGTCCCGCGCACAGTCAACCGCTCTTTCCCGACGGAGAAGGCGGAAAAGCGAGCACCTTGGGCGGCTGGATCTCGCCGCGCGCGAACGCCCGGACGGTGGCCGGATCGAAGCGGAGGAGGCCGCCCATCCGCAGGCAGGGCAGGAGGCCAGCCTCCGCCCGCTGGTAGACCCAAGACCGGCTCGCCTTGAGGAAGCGGGCCACGTCGTTCGCGTCCCACAGCTCGTCAGCGGGCTCGGCGGGGGCGTCCTTGGCATTCGTCATCGTGGACCTCCGATGCGAATGAAAGGCGTCGGCGATGGTCCCCTGTGACTGATCGGCTTGTCAGCCGACGGTCTGCGCGTCGGTTCCGTGAGCCGTCCTCCATCGGCGGGCGAGTGATGCTGTGTCCCCCGGGCGTTTGGGACCGAGGTGCTCGACGATTCGAAGGGTGGTCTGCCTCTCGCCGAAGAGCGCGGGGCCCAGCAGGACGTGCTCAGCCCTCCGCTTCGCGGCGCGAAGGATGCCGTGCGAGCCCCATGGGACGGCGGCAGCATCGGGTTCCTCAAGAACGCCGCGAATGTCGAGCGTCTTGCGATCCAGCTCGGACGTGGAGGCCACATCAAAAGACAGCGTGACGGCCTCGTTCCCGGGCCATTCGACACGCCTCACCCGGGTTCCGACCCTTTTCGCGTGGCGGACAAGTAGCCGGCCCACTTCGTGGCGGTGGCATCCGGCAAAGCTGCCGGCGCACGAACAGAAGAAGATGACCCGCCGACGAGGTGCATCGACGGCCAGTCGTAATAGATCGGCCACGGCATCGGGGCGGCGGATCTTTATCCCTTCTCTACCCTCGTGGACCCGCTCGTTGCCCAGGTCGCGCATCCAGAGGTAGCGGGCGGAGCCGACCAACTGTTCGAACGCCTTGTCGCGAAATCCGATGGCTCGGACGCTGCGCGAGACTCGTGCGTCAACCCACAGGGGTGGCTCGAATCCCCGCGCGCTTTCGGCCTTGTCGACGGCGGCTACGAGACGCGCGGTGCCCGATCCGCAGCCCTCGTAACCGAAGCTGAAGACGGTGGGAGGATCACGAGGGTCCGCCGGTCGAAGCAGAGGAGGGCTGTTGCCCGGGAGGAAGTCGGGCCTGTGGATGAGGGCGTAGGGGCGGATGAAATCCGGCGCGATCGGCTGGCCACTGTCGCGCAGCAGCAGGTCCTGTGTTCGGTGCCCCTGCAACGGCTTCAGCTCGCCGGCACGCACCAGGGTGCCGTCGTCAGATAGCTGAATCTCATCCAGGAGACCCCAGCCGACAAGGTTCGAGCAGTCATACGCCCCGTCGGACACCAGGAGAGCAACCCCCTCGTTTTGAGCACGCGCCTCATGGATGATGTGAGCCGCGCTGGTCCACCGCTTTCCTTCGTGGAAGGTCAGGGATCCAGCATCGAGCGCCTGGTTGAAGCGCGTCGCCGCCAGCGTGGTGTACACGGCGTATCGAAAAAGGCTGGGGTCAGGCATGCGACCGCTCACTGTCCAGACGGCCGGTCACGCCGGGGTCCAGCCTGACCCAGATCACGGCCCCCGGGGGATGTCGGTACGGCAATGGCTTTCGTAGTCGCCGCGCGTTGCAGAGCACCCAGGCATAGGTTGTCTGATATCCGAGGCTTTCCGCCCGGAAGCCTGCTCTTCTCGCGTTCCGCTGCAGTTCGGCCAGGGACAGGGGGCCAACCACGTCGACGATGTCGCAGACGCCGACGACATCTCCGGACCCACTCTGGATCAGGGCTACGGGGCCGCGCTTGGCTGTCGCCTTGCCTCGGATCTCCCAAGTCTTTGTCCCTGCCAGGATCCGATCGAGATGTTCCTTCCTTATTGGGAGTCCGCGGGTGATTCCGCCACCTGCCTCCGGCGGGCCCATCATGATCCGATCGCCCAGACACCCGGCGAGGACCGCGCGTCCGCGCTCTCGAACCACCTGAATGGACGCGCCGAAAGACCGCGGCGCGATCCGACCGAGGTCCCTTCCCACGATGGGGAAGCGAAGGAGATGGCGTGTCAGGCGCGAGTCTGGTTTGTATTCGAAGGCCCAGGTATTAGCCGCCGCGCCCTTCGAAGGAGCCGTGGTGACGCGAGCTGCGGCGTAGATCCCGGGCTGTTGCTGGAGACGCACCCCACCAAACTTGAAGAGCAGCAGGCTGCCGGGCCTGAGCATCCGCCGACAATTTCCCGCCACCCAGGTGCCCACGCTCGAAGCAAGCAGGGCCCTGGCGGACGCGACAGCGTCGGTAGGATCGGCCCCGTATCGGTACCGACCGTTGTTCGGGTTGTGGTGGACGATGAAGACGTCGGTCATCGCTCCGTTCCTGAAGTTCCTGTCGGCGAGCATCGCTGGTCCACCTTGCCCTGTAGTCGATCAGATTCCCGCGTATCTGGCGCTGAGACCTTCAGCCCACCCTCGGAGGTTCGCGTTTTTCGACGCCAAGGCTTCGATCTGAGCGATGAGATCGTCGAGCGGAAGCGACCGGAAAGAACTCGGGTTCGCGAGACGGTTCCGAAAGGTTTCGAGGATCCGGTCCCGGAGAAGAGACGTGTTGGCGGCTGGCGCGCAGACGGCAAAGAAGGCCTGGCGTGCGCCGCGAGCATGGGCTTCGGCGTGGGCGAGCGTGTGGTTCACCCAGAGCTGCCATTCTGGTCCCCCGAAGGGACAGCCGGAATCGGGCAAGGCGTCCGGGGCCAGCGTTGCGAGGCGCTTCGTCTGGTCCCAGTAGGCGTAACCTTTTCGAGCGACGTACAAGCAGTGCCGATGATCAGCCGCCACTAAAACTTCCTCGGGACAGGCCGATTGTCCCTTGGCCACGCGTCCCGGGCCGCGGAATCCGCAGCTGCTGAACTCCGTCTCGACGAACTTGGTCTCGATCGTGATGACCGCCTTCGATCCGTCATCCCATACGGAATCGACGAGTAGATCGCAGTCAACACCACCGCGCCCAGTCTGGTCTCCGAATACAGATTGAGCCGGCGTGTACTCGAAGGAGATAGACTCGACCTCTGCCAGTCCCGGGAAAAACGGCCCAAAGCCCGTCGCAGCGAGCTTGAGATCGCGGGCCAACGGCGCGAACAAATTGAAACACATCGCCTGGCTGCTCAGCATGTTCGAGAACGTCCGCTTCCTGTCGACGCCCTTGCCCGCGGTCATCCGGATCTGGGCTGCTTCGAGCGCTTCGGGGACGACGAAGTTCCGGCCCGAGTCCGCGGCGGTGTCATCAAGCCAGTGGCCGTGTTTGGCCCAACGGCACCTGAGCACGTTAGACCGGTACTCCCGCTGACGGGCCTCGGCCCGAGCTCGAAACGAAGCACCCTGGGTGTAGACGGGACCAAGATCGTCGGAGGAGATCATCCGAGGACCGAGCATATGCCTTCCGTCGGCGGCGAGCGACGGGGTCAGGTGGTGCCGCGCTTTGGCGCCAGCCGGATTTTGAGTACCTGTGGCTCTTCAACCCAGCAGTCGCGCCCAAGACCGGCTCGCTTTAGGCGACCGTCCGCGTCTGCGACGTGAGGGCTGGACGGCGCACCTCTTTCGGCCCCGCATGGCGCCCAATGCGCGATCTGGGACGTCTCCGTTATGATCGAGCGCCACCGCCATGTATCTGAGCCAGCTGCGCCTCAAGAACTTCCGGTCCTGCGACGACGTCTGCCTTCAATTCGACGAGGCCCTGACGATCTTGGTTGGCGAGAACAACGCGGGGAAGACCAACATCTTGGAGGCGCTCCGTCTGATGACGTTGCCGTCAGACGGTAGGCGCCTTCGTTACCCGGAACCTGATGATGTCCGTCGGGGCACTGGTGAATCGTTTCGGCTCGAGATCGAGTTCGCGGGGTTGACCGAGGGTCAGCGCGGGCTCCTTCTGACCGCGCTGAAAGGTCCGGCCGAGGCTGCCGCAATCTTCGGCATGCAGTACACCCAGCCGAGAGATGATCAGCGGCGCGGCAACTATAGCCGCACTGTCGGGCCGCGACAGGCTCCCGAGGCTGAGGCCGACGCTCGGGCGCTCATTCGGCACGTACATTTGCCGGCCCTGAGAGACGCC
>Ga0070679_100004743_pt1 | contig 12539 bp, 12 predicted proteins | sample KBSC63BmetaG_FD_65652 | JGI IMG/M metagenome (GOLD analysis project Ga0070679, IMG submission 65652) | Corn rhizosphere microbial communities from Kellogg Biological Station, Michigan, USA - KBS C6-3B metaG | ecosystem: Host-associated > Plants > Roots > Rhizosphere | place: USA: Michigan... | reverse complement strand
CTCGTGCCGTGGCGCACCGCGCTCGGCAATGTCATGCTCGCCATGGAACTGCGCTTCGGCCGGAGCGGCAAGCGCGAGCGCGAAGCGCGTTGCCGCGCGCTGCTCGACCTCGTCGGCCTCGGCAAGGATGCGGACAAGTATCCGCGCATGCTCTCGGGCGGCGAGCGGCAGCGCGTTGCGATTGCCCGCGCCCTCGCGGTCGAGCCCAAGATCATCCTGATGGACGAGCCTTTTGCCGCGCTCGATCTCAACACCCGGCACCGCCTCCGTGCCGAGGTGATCGCGATCTGGGAAAAGACCGGCAAGACGATCGTTTTCGTGACCCACGATATCGACGAGGCGCTGGCGCTCGCGGATCGGGTGATCCTGATGTCCAACAAGCCGACGCGCGTGATCGAGGCGATCGCCATCGCCGCGCCACGGCCGAGAAACATCGATGCCGAGCCCGAGTTGCGCAGCTATCGCGACCGTCTTCACCGGCTGTTCCGCGAGCTCGAGCCCCAGGCGGAGGCGGCCGCCAACCCCGAACCAGCGAGTGTCGAAGAATGAAGCGCATTGCGGTTTTGCTCCTCGCCGTCCTCGTCTTGGCACCGCTCTCCGCGGCGGCGAAGGACAAGGTCAGCTATGCCTATCTGATCGATCCGGCGCTCGAGGGCATTCTCTACGGCATCAAGAGCGGCAAGGTGACCTCGACCAAGATCGACATCGCCGCGACGCCGCTCCCCATTCCCGCGCTCATCCAGTCGACGACGACCAAGCAATACGACGTCGTGATGAACGCGGTGCTCTCGATCCCGCGTGCGCTGGATCAAGGGCTCAAGATGGAGGTGCTGTCGACCGCGCTGCGCTCGGTCGCGCGCGCGGAAAGCGGCGGCATGTGGGTGAAGAGCAGCGGGCCGATCAAGACCCTCAAGGATTTGAAGGGCAAGACCGTGGGCGACACGGCGCTGCAATCGACCGGGACGACCTGGACACGGATCGCGCTGTGGAAGGCGCATGGCGTCAATGTTTCCTATGACGACGGCGATTTCAAATGGGTGCAGATGCCGGCGACGGAGCTTCTGGGCGCTTTGCAGACCGGCCATGTCGAGGCCGCCAATCTCATTCATCTGCAGGTCTTCCAGGCGATGAAATCGGGCGAGTACCGCTCGCTCCTTCCGACTGCGCACGACATCGCCGACACCTTCCACGTGGCGCAAGTCTCGGCGGTCAATGTCGCCTATCCCGAGCGGCTCGATGCGCATCCCGAGGATTACAAGGAGTTCGACCGCATGCTGAAGGAGTCGGTCGACTACGCCAATGCGCACACGGACGAGATCGGCAAGGCGATGGCCGACGAGTTCCACATCTCGCCCGATTTCTTCGGCTGGTGGCTGAAGACTTATTCGAGCTTCCCGGGCGTCGTCAGCGCCGGCGATCTGAAGTCGATGGAGGTCGTTTGGGAGAACGCCAAGGCGCTCGGCCTCATGGGCAATTATCCGAAAGCCGAATCCGTCGTTTGGAAATATGCCATCCGCGAATAGTATCGCCGCGGCAGGGCGGCGCGCCGGACAAGGCTGGACGATCGCGCGCCGTTCGCGCCTCGCCGCCCACCTCTTCACCCTCGCCTTTCTTCTCGCCTGGTGGGGCTACAGCCAGACCGTGCCGGCTTTCGTCCTGCCCGGTCCGGTGCCGGTGGCGACGCGGCTCGTCCAATTCTTCACCACCTACAATCTTTATAAGCACGCCTTCGCTTCGCTCGAGCACATCGCCGCCGGCATGGCGATCGCCTTCGCGGTCGGGACGGCGCTGGCACTCGCGGCGCATTATTTTCCCGTGCTGCGGCTCGCCGTGCATGGCCGGGTTTCGCCCTTTCTCAACTCCTTCTCGGGCATCGGCTGGACCTTGCTGTCGATCGTGTGGTTCGGCGTCAACGAGTTCACGGTCATTTTCGCAATCACCGTCGTGCTGACGCCCTTTGCGATCATCAACATGCGCGAGGGCCTCGACACGCTCGATCGCGAGATGCTCGAAATGGCAGCGAGCTTCACCCGCAACCGCTGGCGGGAATTCACCCGGGTGGTGGCGCCCGCGCTGCTGCCCTTCGTCTTCGCCACCTTGCGGATCAGCTTCGGCGTTTCCTGGAAGGTCGCACTCGCAGCCGAGCTCTTCGGCGGCCGCACCGGCCTTGGCTATCTCTTCAACCTGGCGCAGCAGAATTTCGACGTGCGCCTCATCCTCGTCGTGATCGCGATCATCATTGCCTTCGTTTACGGCACCGACCGGCTGGTCTTCGCGCCGTTGCAAAGCCGCTTCGGGCGGCCGGACGCGGAGCCTGCGTCATGACCGGGAGGCGGCTTTCCGAGCGCGTGATCGCCGACGGGGTGGTGGTCGCCGCGATCGCCGGGTGGTGGCTTATGTCGTTGCGCCTGCCAGCCTTCCTCATGCCGAGTCCATTGCAAGTCGCGGAGAAAGTCGCCGCTCTGTTCGTAACGCCCTCGCTCCTCGCCGACACGGCGGCGAGCGCTGCGCGCGTGGTCGTGGCCGTCGTGGTCTCGGCGGTGCTCGGCGGCGCGCTCGCCCTCATCCCCTATCGCTGGCCGGTGACCGAGGCGATCGTGCGCGACCGCATCACGCCGTTCCTCAATTCCTTTCCCTCGGTCGGCTGGGCGATCCTTGCGATGATCTGGTTCGGCACCACCAATGCCGCGGTTCTCTTCGTCGAGATCGCCATCCTCACGCCGTTCTGCCTCATCAATTTGCTCGAAGGCTTGAAGGAGCTCGATGGCGAACTGATCGAAATGGGCGCGAGCTTCACCCGCCGCCGCGGCCGCAGCTTTTGGAAGATCGTCGTGCCGATGCTGCTGCCCTATGTGTTGTCGGCAATTCGCATCGCCTATGGCGTCGCCTGGAAGATCGCGCTTATCGCCGAGCTCTTTGGCGTCTCGAGCGGCCTCGGCTATCTCATGCTGAAGGCGCAGATCGTCTCGGACGCGGCCATGGTCTACGCCACCTGCTTTGCTATTGTCCTGCTCTTCCTCGCAGGCGAGAAGCTGGTCATCGATCCGCTTTCGCGCCTCGTCGCTTACAAATAGGGTCTGCATGATTGAACAGCATATCCGCCAGGAGACGCAGCCATGATCACCGCCGACCTCGTTCTCCGGCGCGGCAATATCATGACCTTCGACCCGCAGCGGCCGCGAGTCCAAGCGCTCGCCATCGGCGGCGAGCGCATCCTTGCGTTCGGCGAGGAGGCGGAGGCGCTCATCGGTCCCGAGACCAAGGTCATCGATTTGGCAGGCCGTTCTGTCATCCCCGGTCTCTTCGACAGCCACATTCACACCGTGATGGGCGGCCTCAATGAGATCGCGGTGTCGCTCGAAGGCGCGCGCTCCGTCGCCGATGTGCAGGCGGCCTTTGCCGCCCGCGCCAAGACCACGCCGAAAGGCGCCTGGATCCGCGGCAGCAGCGCCTGGCACGAAAGCCAGCTGGTCGAAGGCCGCCTGCCCAACCGCTTCGAGCTGGACGCGGTCACGCCCGACCATCCGGTGATCATGCGGCGCGGCGGACATGTCGTCGTCGGCAACAGTGCCGCGCTGGCGATCGCCGGCATCACCAAGGCGACACCCGATCCGCAGCACGGCGTGATCGTGCGCGACCCGGCAACGGGCGAGCCGACCGGCGTGCTGGTCGAGCGCGCGGCCTTCAATCTGCTCTTGAAGCACGTTCCGCCGCCGAGCCGCGGCGAGTATGTCGAGGGCCTCACGGCGTTCACGAAAAAGCTCAACAGTCGTGGCATCACCAGCACGCTCGAGCCGGGGCTGACTCTCGAGGAAATCGCCGCCTATATGGAATTGTGGCGGCGGAAGGCGATGACGACGCGCGTCCGCATCCTGCAGCGCGTGCATTGCGTCGACGATGTCGAGGCGCTCTCCTCGGTGCTCGCGCCCGATTTCGGCGACGATCGGCTGCGGATCGGCGGCTTCAAATTCTCCGCCGATGGCGGGATCGAGGCGGCTTTCATGCACGATCCTTACCGCATCGTCGAGGGCGAGCAGACCGATCCCAAATTCGTCGGCAAGCTGGTTCTGCCGCCGGGCGGGCTCGCCGAGCTCAAGGAGATGTTCACCATTGCCGCGTCGCGCGGCTGGCAATTCCAGGTGCATATGGTGGGCGACGCGGCGATCGACGCGATCCTCGATCTCGTCGAGGAGGTCGCGGAGAAATACCCGCTCGGCGAGCTGCGCTGGACCATGGTGCACATCTTCCTGCCGAGCGAGCGGGCGCTGGCGCGGATCAAGCGGCTCGGCCTGCGCGCCACCGTACAGGACCAGCCGGTGAAGCTTGGCCACAACATGGTGCGCTATTGGGGCGAGGAGCGTGCGGCGAAGTCGATCCCGATCAAGAGCATCCTTGCCGCGGGCATCCCGACCGGCGGCGGCACGGACGCGCCGGTGGTCGGCTGGAATCCCTTCGAATCGATCTGGTGGATGACGACGCGTCAGGTCTACACCCAGAATGCGACGCGCGTTCTCGGCGCCGAGGAGGCGATCGACCGGGCGGTCGCGCTCGATCTCTATACGAAAGGCAGCGCCGAGACCTGTTTCATGGAGGAGAAGATCGGCACGCTCGAGCCCGGCAAATTCGCCGATCTTGCCGTGTTGACCGACGATCCCATCACGGTTCCCGCGGATCGGCTGCGCGAGCTGCGCTCGGCGCTGACGCTGCTCGGCGGCCGGATCGTCCACCGCGAGGGTCTCTGACGCGATGCCGATCTCGCGTCTCCTCTCGCGTCATGGCCTGAAGCATCCGGGACTGATGCCGGTGGAATCCTTCGCGCCGCTGCCGCCGGCCGCGGACAATTATCCGCTTTTGGGCTTCAAGGACATCTACGCGACGGTCGGTGCGATCGGCCTGCGGCTGGGGGAGCGCGCCCGGGACCTGGCGGGCGAGCCGGTGCGCATCCGCGGCTATATGGCGCCGCCCGATCTCGAGCGCAGCAGCTTCTTCGTTCTGACTCGGGCGCCGATCGTCACTTGTCCGTTCTGCGATCCCGGCACGAGCTGGCCCGATGACGTGGTGCTCGCGCTCTTGGAGCGCGACAGCGCGTTCGTCGATCCGGCCCAGGCGATCGAGGTGGTGGGCGAGCTCGAGCTCGGCGCCAAGCTCGATGCAAATACCGGGGCCGTGCGGCTCGTTCGGCTGCGCGATGCGCGCTGGCAGCCCGTCGCTGCGCCGGCGCAGCGCCTCTCGCGCGGCGGCTGATCCGCGACCCATGCTTCAGATGGCGCAGCCCGCCCGAGCAAAGAAGACACGGCGAACGCAGGAAGAGCGGCGAAGCCGGACGCGCGCAGCCATCCTTGCGGCGTCGATCGCGCTTCTGACCGAGAAAGGCTATGCCGGCTTCAGCGCGAGCCGGGTCGCGGCGCGGGCGGGCGTCTCGCGCGGCGCCCAGGAGCATTATTTCCCGAAGAAGGTCGATCTCATCGCCGCGGCGACGCAGCACGCGATGGACGAGGCGATCGGCCATGCGCGGCGCCTCGCCGACCGGGCGTCTCATTCCGCCGATCCGGTCGCGCAGTTTCTCCTTGATTCGGAGCATTTCTTCTTTCATCCGCTCTACCGCGCGATGATCGAGAGCATGATCGCGGCGCGGTCCGACGCGGCACTCGCGCGTCTTTGCTATCCGATCGTGCGCGAAGCGCGCGCCACGCTCAACACGATCTGGACCGACACGCTGCGCCAGGCGGGCTACGCGCCGCGCAACGCGGCGCGGTTCGTCGAGCTGACGCATTATCTGCTGCGCGGCATCTTTCTCGTCGAGACCTGGCTGCCTTACGGCATCGACCGCGCCACGCCGCTCGAAGCGTGGCGGAGGCTTGCGCCGGAGGCGCTGCGTCTCGCGGCTGCCTCGCCCATGCGCGCTGTGGGCAGCCTATCGCATGGGCCGCGCAAGACCGCGCGCCGGCCGATGCGGCCGCGAGGCTGAACCCCTCGACAAATACCAGCAGCGCTCCTTGTAGGTTGATTCGCGCCGAGGATCGTGCCTAGACTTGCGGCAGAGAGTTCCTCAAACGGGGCCAGCGAAAATCGCGCGCGATCGAGGAGGAGACGATGTCGGTTCAGCAGAATACGGATCGCATCCAAACGACGCATATCGGCAGCCTGCCGCGGCCGCACGATCTGCTCGACCTGCTAAAAGCGAAATTCTCGGGCCAGCCCTTCGATCAGAAGACGCTCGACGCGACGATCGCGAAATCCGTCGCGGACACCGTCCGCAAGCAGGTTGAGTGCGGCATCGACATCGTCACCGACGGCGAATTCTCGAAGCCGGGCTTCTTCACCTATATCCGCGAGCGGCTCGACGGCTTCGAGGCGCGGCCCAATCAGAAGCTTCTCCTCTTCGAGAAGGAGGTCGCGGCTTTCCCCGAATACTACGCGCAGTATTTCAAGGAAGCGATGATGGGCGGCACGGTGGTGCCGATCGTGCCGGTGGTGTGCACCGGCCCCGTCAAGTATCGCGGCGAGGCGGCCGTTGCGAGAGACATCGCGAATGTGAAGGCCGCCGCCAAGGCCGCGGGCGTGCCGGACCGGCACGTGTTTCTGCCGGCGACCGCGCCCTCGGGCGTCGGCATCAACGAGTATTATAAGAGCGATGAGGAGTATTTCCACGCCATCGCCGCCGCGCTCAACCAGGAGTATCGCGCGATCGCCGCCGCGGGCATCCTGATCCAGGTCGACGATCCGTTCCTGCCGGATATTTTCGTCGATCCGCGGCTCGACACGGAGCAGATGAAGCGACGCGCCGAGATCTATGTCGAGGCCGCCAATGCCGCGCTCGAAGGCGTTCCGGCCGAGATGGTGCGGTTCCACACCTGCTACGGGATCAATGAGGGTCCGCGGCTTTACGAGGCAGCTTTGGCCGACATCATCCGCTACGTCCTCAAGATCAAGGCCGGGCAATACAGTTTCGAGTGCGCCAATCCGCGGCACGAGCACGAGTATCACCTCTTCGAGGAGATCAAGGTGCCCGAGGGCAAGGTGCTGTGTCCCGGCGTCATCACTCATGCGAGCAACATCGTCGAGCATCCAGAGCTCATCGCCGAGCGCATCATGCGCTTTGCGAAGCTCGTCGGGCGCGAGAACGTGATGGCGGGCGCCGATTGCGGCTTCTCCTCGCAGGCGCTTTACAAGACCGAGGTCCATCCGACCGTGGTGTGGGAGAAATTCAAGGCGATGCGGCAAGGCGCCGACATCGCAACCGATCGGCTCTGGGGCCGTCGCTGAGGCAACGTGGCGCGAGCAAAGCCAGCCGCGCAAGAGAGAGGGAGGTGGGGATGAAGAGATCGGCCATTTTGGCGTTGGGCGTCGCATCGCTGCTTTGGGCGGCGGCGGGCTCGGCGGGGGCAGATGAGGTCGTCATCGCCGCGCAATATCCCCTATCGGGACCGATGGCGTCCTATTCGGGTCCGTTCCTGCGCGAGGGCACCGAGATCGCGATCCAGCGCATCAACGAGACGCAGATGCTCGGCAAGGGCCGCACCTTGAAGGTCATCATCGAGGACAATGCCGGCGACCGGAATCAGGCGATCTCGCTGATGAACCGCTTCGCCACTTCGGACAATGCGCTGGCCGTTCTCGGGGTTTACGGCTCCTATCTCTCGCTGCCCGCAGCTCCGGTCGCCAATGAGCTGAAGATTCCCTTCCTCGCGATCGCCGCTTCGCCGGCCATCGTTCAGGCGGGGCCCTGGTCCTTCATCCTCATCGAGCAGCCGAACGATTCGATGAAGCTCTTGGCGCAATACGCCGCCGAGCGGCTCCATGTGAAGACCGCCGCGCTGGTGTTCGACCGCGCCAACGATGCCTCGGTTCGGCTCAAGGATTCCTTCGCGAAATATCTGAAGGAGCGCGGCGGCAGCGTCGTGTCCGAGGACGGCATTTCGGCGCAGGACACCAATTTCGCGCCGATCGCGACGAAGATCGCGAGCGAGAAGATCGACGCGCTCTTCCTCGAATCCGTGCCGTCGGTCGCCGGCAACTTCCTCGTCCAAGTGCGCCAGGCGGGCTTGAGCCCGGATGTGAAGCTCCTCGCGAGCGGCCAGGTCTCCTCGCCGGTCTTTCGCTCGATCGCCGGCGCGGCAGCCGAAGGAATTCTCTACCCCGCGGACTATGTCGCCGACATGTCGGGCGAAGAGAACAAGTATTTCGCCGACGAGTATCGCAAGCGCAGCCACAAGGACCCGGACCAGAACGCCGCCTGGGCCTATACCGGCATGCTGCTCCTCGCGCATGCCATCCATGACGCCGGCCCGGGCGCCGACCGCGCCAAGGTGCGCGACGCCATGGCGAAGCTGACCAATGTCGAGGTGCCGCTCGGCGCCGGAAAATTCTCCTACGACAAGGACCGCATGCCCAACTTCGACCTCATCATGCTGCAGGTGGTCAAAGGCGTGCCGCAAATCGTGAAGTAGCCCGGCACGGGCGAGGCGAAGGGAGGCGGCAGGGATCATGCTGGCGCAACAGCTCTTGAACGGCGTCGTCGTGGGCGCCGTCTATGCGCTGTTTTCGCTCGGGCTGACGCTCGTCTTCGGCATGCACCGCATCCTCAACCTCGCTCATGGCGCGGTGTTCATGTGGGGAGCGCTGATCGGCTATTTCGCGGTGACCCTCGCGGGCCTGCCGCTCTGGGCAGCCTTTATCGTTGCCGTCTTCGGCGCCGGCCTCGTCAGCGTCGCGCTCGAGCTCTGCGTCTTCCGGCCGCTGCGACGCCACCAGGGCGACGAGTTCGGCACCATCGTCGCCAGCATCGGCGCCAACCTCATCCTCATGCAGCTCGCGCAGCAGGCGACCAACGCGCAGACGCTGCGCTTCCCCTTCGGGATCTTTCCGATCCTCTTCTACGACATCGCCGGCCTGCGCGTCTCGCTGCAGCAACTCGTCATCCTCGGCGCGGTCGCAGTCATCGTCGTCGCGCTGCTCGCCTTCCTCTTCAAGACGAGCCTCGGCAGCGAGGCACGGGCCGTGGCGGTCGATGAGCGCACCTCGATGCTGCTGGGCGTCAACCCCGGCAAGGTCTATCTCACCTCGTTCCTCATCGCCGGCATGCTTGCCGGCGCCGCCGGCGTCATTCTCGGCGTCGCTTTCAATTCCGTCAGCTATGTCATGGGCGATGCGGTGATGCTTCAGGCCTTCGTCGTCATCGTCCTGGGCGGGCTCGGCAGCGTGACCGGCGCGGTGCTGGCGGGCATCCTGATCGGCATGATCCAGACCCTCACCACCGCCTATATCTCGACCGAATTGTCGGATGCGGTCGTGTTCGGGCTGCTGTTCGTTGTGCTCCTGATCCGGCCGGATGGATTTTTCGCAGGGCTCCACACCGAATACCGGGTCGCGTGACGATGGTGGAGTTCGTCCTCACCTATCGTCCGCTGTTCGACCTGATCTGCGTCTATACGATCCTCGCCTTCAGCCAATATGCGGCGCTGCGGGCCGGGTTGTTCTCGCTGGCAACGCCCGGCTTCGCCTCGATCGGCGGCTATGCCGGGGCGATCGTTCTCAAAGAGACGCATTTGGGGCCAATCCTCGGCGCGCTCGCCGCGGCCCTGTGCGGCGTCGCGGCGGGCCTCTTTCTCTCTTTGCCGCTTGCAAGGCTGCGCGGTGCCTTCCAGTCGATCGCCACCATCGGCTTCGTCCAGATCATGGTCTCGTTGACGCTCTACGCACAGCCGATCACGGGCGGGGCCCTCGGCTTCAACGCGATCCCCAAAGTCGCGACCACCGGCCCGCTCGTTCTCGTCGTCATCGCGATCGCCGCGCTGCTCGCCGTCATCAACCGCAGCGGCATCGGCCGCGCCTTCGATGCCATCCGCCAGGATTACACCGTGGCGCGCTCGCTCGGCATCTCGGTCAGCCGGTATTTCCGCTATGCCTTCGCCTTGAGCGGCGCGATCGGCGCGCTGGGCGGCTGTCTTCTCGCCTACAATACCTATTCGATCCAGCCCGACGTCTTCGGGTTCCCGATGCTGGTCTCGGTGATCGCGGCGGTGATTCTCGGCGGCCGCTCGATGGTGGCGGGGCCGATCGTCGGCACCGTCTTTCTCATCGTTCTGCCCGAGCTGATCCGCCCGCTTGCCGACGAGCGGCTGCTGCTGCAAGGGTTGCTGCTGATCGTCGTCATCATCTATCTGCCGCAAGGCATCGTCGATTCGCTGGTGCATCGCTGGAAGCTGCGCCGCGCCTCGACTGTCGCACGCGCCGAGCAAGGAGAGCGCGCCCATGGCGTCCCTTTGCCTTGAGAGCGTGAGCAAGCGCTTCGGCGGGATCGAGGCGGTGGCCGGGCTATCGCTCGCGGTCGAGCCCGGCCGCTTCACCGGGCTAATCGGACCGAACGGGGCGGGCAAGACGACCGTCGTCAACCTGATCTCGGGGCTGATGACGCCGAGCGGCGGGCGTATTCGGCTCGGCGAGCGCGACCTCACCGGCGAGGCGCCGCATCAGATCGCGCGCCTCGGCGTATCGCGCACCTTCCAAACTGTGCGCCTTCTGCGCGAGGCCTCGGTCCTCGATAACATCGTGGTCGGCTCGCATCGCCACGAGCGCAGCTCGCTCTTCGCAAATTCGATCGGTCTGCCGGTCATCTGGCGCGAGCGCCGCAGCTTCCGCGACAGCGCGCGCGCGTTGCTCGCGCGTTTCGAGCTGACGGAGCTTGCCGAGGTTCCGGCAGGCGGCCTCTCCTATGGCCATCAGCGGCTGGTCGAGATCATGCGCGCCTTGGCGATGAAGCCCGATTTCCTGCTGCTCGACGAGCCGGTTGCGGGGATGAACGAGGTCGAGGCGCGCCGGCTCGGCGTCCTGCTGCGCAGTTTGGTGAAGGAAGGGATCGGCATGCTGCTGATCGAGCACAATATGCGCTTCGTCATGGAGTTCTGCGAAACGATCTATGTGGTCGATTCCGGCCGGCTGATCGCCGAAGGCTCGGCAGATGCCGTCAGCCGCGACGCGACCGTCATCCGGGCTTATCTCGGCGGCTAGCGATGCTGCGGGTCGATCGTCTCAGCGCAGGCTATGGCGCGGTCGCGGTGTTGAGCGAGATGAGCTTTGCCATCGACGAGGGGCAGGCCGTGGCGATCATCGGCGCCAATGGCGCCGGCAAGACGACGCTGCTGAAGACGATCTGCGGCCTCGTTGCCGCGAGCGCGGGCGCGATCGAGTTCGACGGCGCGCCGCTCGCCAATCTTTCGACCTATGCGATCGCGCGCCGCGGCGCGCTGATGGTGCCCGAGGGCCGGCAAATCCTCGGCTCGCTCACCGTCGAGGAGAATCTCCGGCTGGGGCATCTCGCGGCGGCGAAACGCGGCGGCGTCATCCGCGACGATATGGACGAAGTCTTCGCGCTTTTTCCGATCCTCGCCGAGCGACGCACGCAAATCGCCGGACAGCTCAGCGGCGGGCAGCAGCAGATGCTGGCGATCGGCCGGGCGCTGATGGGCCGGCCGCGGCTGCTGCTGCTCGACGAGCCGAGCCTCGGCCTCGGCCCGGCGATCGTCGCGCAGGTCTTCGACACGCTGCAGCGGCTCCATGCGCGCGGCCTTACCATGCTGCTTGTCGAGCAAAACGCCAAGCGTGCGCTCGAAGCGACCGAATACGCCTATGTGATCGAGCATGGGCGGATCGTTCATCACGGGCCCAGCCGCCAGCTTCAATCCGATCCGCTGGTGATCGAGCATTATCTGGGCCAAATTCAACACCCGAACTGAACGGAGCAGCGACGTGAGCATGAAGCGAAGCACGGACCATATCCGCACGACCCATACGGGCAGCCTGCCGCGGCCGGCGGAAATGCTCGAGACCATGCGCGCCATGGCAACGGGCCAGGCCTATGACAGCCGCGCTTACGAAGCGGCGCTCACCCGCAACGTCGCCGAGATCGTGAAAAAGCAGGTCGAGGCCGGCATCGACGTAGTAACCGATGGCGAGTGCAGCAAGCCGAGCTTTCAGCACTATGTCGCCGAGCGGCTCGAAGGCTTCGAGCCGCGCATGCCGGCCGGCGGCCTTCCGGTGCCGACCGGGCCGATGGGCGTGGGCGGGCGCGATGCGCAGATGTTTCCGGATTTCTATGAGGGCGTGCTCGAGAACAATCCCTTCAAGCATACGATCCGCATGGCGCCGCGCGTTTGCGTCGGCCCGGTCCGCTATGTCGGCCAGGAGAAGCTCCAGCGCGACATCCGCAATTTGAAATCAGCGATGGCGGCGGCGGGCGCGGATGAGGGCTTCATGCCGTCCTTGGCGCCGACCCTCACCTTGAAGAACGAGCATTACAAATCGGATGACGCGTTCCTCGAAGCCTATGGCGAAGCGATGCGCGAGGAATGGAAGGCGATCCTCGATGCGGGGCTGCTGCTGCAGATCGATTTTCCAAGCCTCGTCAGTGCCTGGGACACAGCCAGCAACACCATGTCGCTCGCCGATTATCGCAAATGGACCGAGCGCCGGATCGAGCATCTCAACCATGCGCTGCGCGGTTTGCCCGAGGACCGCATCCGCTTCCACACCTGCTATGG
>Ga0070679_100004740_pt1 | contig 12542 bp, 9 predicted proteins | sample KBSC63BmetaG_FD_65652 | JGI IMG/M metagenome (GOLD analysis project Ga0070679, IMG submission 65652) | Corn rhizosphere microbial communities from Kellogg Biological Station, Michigan, USA - KBS C6-3B metaG | ecosystem: Host-associated > Plants > Roots > Rhizosphere | place: USA: Michigan... | reverse complement strand
CGCTCGGGGTCGTGGAAGCGTTTCAAACTGCTGCACTCGAATTCGAGCTTGCCGGATTGCGTTTGCAGGCCCTTCAAATACTCGCCGGCATAATCCGAGGGCAGAGGCTGCGGCTCGGGCACGTCTTTCTTGCGGTTCTCCCAGAACCAGCGGAAGGAAACCGGCGCGCGGAGCTTCTCCTTTTCGCTCGGCACGACGAAATAGCCGCGACGGATGAAGTCCTTCCACGAAATGTGCTTGGGCAAATCCGATCCATCGAACTGGCGCTTCACCCAATCGATCTCGTTGACGCCTTCCGAGAAGTAATTGGCAAGCCCGAGGCGCTTCGAAATCTCGTTGAAGATCCAGAAATCGGATTTTGACTCGCCTAGCGGCTTGATCGCTGGCGCCTGAAAGATGATGACGCGATGGTTGAGCTGCTGGTGGCCGTGATGCGCGTAGCCGCCGAGCCCCGCCCATTCGCTGATATCGACGCGCTCGAAATTGGTGCAGGCGGGGAGGACGATATCCGCGAATTTCGCCTCGCCTTCGAACCAGATCGACTGGTTGACGACGAATTCGAGATTGGCCGACTGATACATCCGCACATGGCGGTTGGTGTTGTTCATCGTCGCGAGGATCGAGCCGCCATATTTATAGAGCATCTTCACCGGCGCATGGCCGGGCGCGGGATAGGCGAATTTCGCGAATTGATGCTCGATCGACTTGCCGATCCAGGGATAACCCTCCGCCTTGCCGTCGGCGATCGCCTCGGGCATCCAGATGCGCGGAATGCGCTGGAACGGCGTGTTGATGGTCGGCAGCTGCGGCATGCGCTGATAAAGCTCGACCGGCATCGAGGTGCCTTCGAGATCGCCCGACATGCCGCCATCGGCATAGCCGGGGAAATAGAAATTGAAATCGATCGGGCAGCCCCACTGCAGATTGCCCATATTGACGCCGGGCTTGCCGAGGCCCTGCATGGCGATGAGGCACACCATGACGCGTGCCCATTGGATGCCGGTCTGGTTGCGGCAGGCGCCGCCATGGCCGTTGCCCCAGCCGCCGGGCGCGAGATAGACGCGCTTGCCGCCCCATTCGCGCGCCAGCGCCCGCACGTCCCGCGCCGGCACGCCGGTCTCCAACTCCTGCCATTCCGGCGTCTTCGCGATCCCGTCTTCCTCGCCGAGGAGATAGGCCTTCCACTTGTCGAAGCCGACCGTGTGGCTCGCGACATAATCTTTGTCGTAAAGCCCTTCCTTGATCCAGACATAGGCGATCGCCATCGCCATCGCGACCGAGGTCGTCGGCCGCGGCGCGAACCACTTGCCGCCCAGGAACTGCGCCGAGGCGTTGTAATGCGGATCGACATGGACGACCTTGATGCCGAGCTTCGGGTTCTTCAGCCATTGCCGGCGCACCGTGCCCTCCTGCGCGCCGTAGGAGCCGCTCGTCGTCTCGGGATCGGCCGACCAGAACACGATCATGTCGCAATTCTGCAGACAGTCCTCGACCGTGCCGTAGGTTTCGGATTGGCCGACGCGCAGCGAATGGCCCCAATGATGCACCGCGCCCCAATACCAGCCTTCCCAGCTGTCGGGATTGTGATGCACGGCGGTGTGGCCGACGGCGTTCTTGAAGCGGTGGAGCGCCGAGAGGTAGTAGCCGATATTGCCCCAGGTATGATGCGAGCCATGGCTCACTGCCATCGCGCCGGGCCCGTGCTCGCGTTTGACGCGTTTGATCTCGCCGGCAACGATGTCGAGCGCCTCCGCCCATGAGATGCGCTCATAGCGCGACTTGCCGCGATTTTGCGGGTTGCGCTCGCCGTTGGGGTCGAAATCGACGCGCTTCAAGGGGTAGAGCAGACGGTCGGGCGAATAGACCATCGACTTCGCGTTTTGCCCATGCGGCGCCAAGGTGGTCTTGCGCGGCGGCGTGAAGGTCATGCCGCGCGCCGCGATCGTCCAGGGCTGTGGATCGGTGTCGTCGAACTCGATCGGCGTCATGCGCAGGATCTTGCCGTCCTTCACATAAACGAAGACCGGGCCGCCATTCGTCATGTTGCAATAGCGCATCGTGCCGTCGGGGAGCCGCGTGCCGAGCTTCCAGCGCACGGATTGCAGCATCATCACCGTCTGGGCGAACCAATTGGAGAGGTCTTCATCGCCCTCCATGGTGAGCTTGAAATCCTTGAGCGCGTTGATCTGCTCAAGCCAGTCGATCGGCGGCGTCAAAAGCTTCGTGCCCAGAGCCGCGGTCTTGAACGACATGGTGAAATCGGGCTTGGGGTGAATGCCGCGCCCGGAGGCGAGCTTGCCGCCGGACAGCTTGTACCAGCGGCCGATCTGCTCGTCGCGCGCCAGAATCTGGGCGGTGAGATCGCGCTCCTTGAGGCGCGCCGCGAAATCCGGCTTGGTGCGCGCGGTGAAGCGCAGCGCTTGCGCCAAGCCGAACAACACGGTTGAGAATTTGATCTCGCCGAACGCCATCCTGGCCTCCAACCGCCGAGCACGTTTTCCGATATTACGCCCATTATGCGAATTTGCCGATGCACGGCCACAAAAAAGGGGCCGCACGGCCGCGCCGCGCATGGGCGCGACCCAGGTTGCGCCGCCGGCCGATCCCCGACAGAATTGCGTTTTGGAAACTGGGGAGATCGGCCAAGGTGCCCATCGAAACCACCGCTCGCGACCTGCCTCTGCTCGCCATCCGCGCGCTGTCGGTCCGCTTCGGCGGCGTAGTGGCGCTCGATGGCGTTTCCTTCGAGGTCGCGGCTGGACAAATCTGCGGCCTGATCGGCCCCAATGGCGCGGGCAAGACCACGCTTTTCAACTGCATGAGCCGGCTCTACGAGCCGGAAAGCGGCAGCATCCTCTTCGAGGGGCGCAACCTCCTGCGCGAACCGCGGCACAGCATGGCGGCGCTCGGCATTGGCCGCACCTTTCAGAATCTCGCGCTGTTTCGCACCCTGTCGGTGCGCGAGAACATCCTGGTCGGCGGCCATAGCCGCATTCGCGGCGGGTTCCTCGCCAATGCGCTGCGCTTCCCGCTGGTCGCGCGCGAGGAGGCGCGGCTCGCCGCCCGCGCCGATGCGCTGATCGAGACGCTCGACCTCGGACCGGTCGCGGATGCGCCCGTCATCGGCCTGCCCTTCGGCACGCAAAAGCGCGTCGAGCTTGCGCGCGCCCTGGCTTGCGAGCCGAAGCTTCTGCTGCTCGATGAGCCGGCGGGCGGGCTCAATCACGAAGAGGTGGAGCGCTTGCGCGCGCTCATTCTCGGCTTGCGCGAGCGCTTCGGCCTCACTGTGCTGCTCGTCGAGCATCACATGAATTTCGTCATGACGGTCTCCGACAAGGTCGTGGCGTTCGATTTCGGGCGTAAGATCGCCGATGGCGCGCCGGCCGCGGTACAGAACGCGCCAGAGGTGATACGCGCCTATCTCGGAACGGCGGCGTGACCGCGATCCTTGAAATCCTCGGCCTCGATGCCGGCTATGGCGGCGCACGCGTTCTCCACGGCGTCGATCTCGCGGTCGAAGAGCGAGGCATCGCCGCGCTGCTGGGCGCCAATGGCGCGGGCAAGACGACGCTGCTCCGCGCTGTCTGCAACATGATGGTTCGGGCGAGCGGCGAGATCCGTTTTGCCGGCACGCGCATCGACGGCCAGCCGACGGAGGAGATCGCGCGGCTCGGCATCGGCCATGTGCCGGACGGGCGCGGCACCTTCACGCATCTGACCGTCGAGGAAAATCTTCGTCTCGGCGCCTATACCCGCCGCGACCGCGACGGCATTGCGGCGGATTTCGTGCGCGTCTTTTCCTATTTTCCGCGGCTGCGCGAGCGGCGGCGCCAGCAGGCGGGAACTCTGTCGGGCGGAGAGCAGCAGATGCTTGCGATCGCCCGCGCCCTGATGATGCGGCCGCGGCTCCTTCTTCTCGACGAGCCCTCCTTCGGTCTCGCCCCTGTGGTGGTGCAGGAAATTTTTCGCATTCTCGCGGCCATCAACAAGGACGAGGGAATGAGCATGCTGCTCGTCGAGCAGAATGCCGACATCGCGCTCGCTTTGGCGGATCATGCGTTTCTGCTGGAGACCGGGCGAATCATCCTCGGCGGCGACGCCGCGCTCATCGGCGGTGATCCTTCGGTTCGGCGCTCTTATCTCGGCTATTGACGGCGAGTATTTCCTCGGCTCGACTGAAAGCCGCGGCGCCAAGCGAAACCGGTACGAGCGATGAGGCCGGATGGCGGCGCGGCGAGGGGAGGCGGTTGGAAAATTTTCTCCATCAGGTGTTGTCGGGACTCGCGACCGGCGGTCTCTATGCCAGCGTGGCGCTGGCGCTCGCGATGATCTACCAGGCGACGCACCATGTGAATTTCGCCCAGGGCGAGCTCGCCATGTTCACGACCTATATCGCCTGGACGCTGGTGCAGGCCGGGCTCTCTTATTGGCTCGCCTTCGTGCTGACGCTCGGTGTGTCCTTCGTCATGGGCGTGCTGATCGAGCGCATCATCGTGCGCCCGATCGAGGACAAGCCGGTGCTGACGGTGGTGGTGGTTTTCGTCGGCATGCTTTTCATCTTCAACAGCGTGGCGGGCTGGATCTACGGCTACGATCTGAAGGCCTTTCCAAGCCCGTTTCCCTCGGATGCCTGGTATGCCAGCCGCTTCATGTCCGCGCATGAGCTGGGCATGATCGCGGTGACGCTCGGCATCCTGACGCTGGTCTTCGTCTTCTTCCGCTTCACCCGGCTGGGGCTTGCCATGCGCGGCGTCGCGCTCAATCCCGTATCGAGCCGGCTGGTCGGCATCCGCGTCGGCTGGGTGCTGGCGCTGGGCTGGGGGATGGCGAGCGCGATCGGCTCGATCGCCGGGATCATGGCGGCGCCGATCATCTATCTCGATCCCAATATGATGGGCGGCATCCTGCTCTATGCCTTTGCCGCGGCGCTCTTGGGCGGGCTGACGAGCCCCGCGGGCGCCGTGCTCGGCGGCTTTGTCGTCGGTGTTCTCGAGAATCTGGCGGGGGCTTACGTCGTCGGCACCGAGATCAAGCTCAGCGTCGCGCTCGTCATCATCGTCGGCGTGCTCTTGGTCAGGCCCTCGGGGCTCTTCGGCCGAACCCTGGTGATGCGGGTATGAGCCGGACGTCGCTGCGCCTCTGGAGCCTCGGCGCCGCGGCGGTGCTGCTGCTGGGCGCGCCCTTCGTCTTGAGCGACTACCACGTGTTTCAAATCACCATGGTGGTGGTCTATTCGATCGCGCTGCTCGGGCTCAACCTGCTCATGGGCTATAATGGGCAGATCTCGCTCGGCCATGGCGCGTTCTTCGCGATCGGCGCCTACACGACGGCGATCCTCATCCAGCAGGCGGATCTCCCCTATTGGGCGACGATCCCGGCCAGCGGCGCAATCTGCCTGGTTGCCGGCTTCCTGTTTGGGCTTCCGGCGCTGCGCCTTGAAGGACTTTATCTCGCTTTGCCGACTTTCGCCCTCGCCGTGGCGACGCCGCAGCTGCTCAACTACCACCCCCTCGCTCCCTGGACCGGCGGGGTTCAGGGCATCACCTTCGCCAAGCCCGATCCTCCGGCTTTCCTGCCGCTCGATGCCGATCAATGGCTCTATTTCTTCTGTCTCGCGATCGCGGTGCCGCTCTTTCTCGCCGGCACCAACCTGCTGCGCGCCCGCACCGGCCGCGCCATTGTCGCCATCCGCGACCACCCGCTCGCCGCCGCCGCGATGGGCATCGACACGGCGCTCTACAAAACGACCACTTTCGGCGTCAGCGCGATGTATACCGGCATCGCCGGGTCGCTCGCCGCGATCATCACGCAATTCGTTGCGCCCGACAGCTTTCCGATCTTTTTGAGCCTCAGCTTTCTGGTGGGCATCATTGTCGGCGGCATCAGCTCGATTTCCGGCGCCGTGTTCGGCGCCATCTTCATCGAATTCGTGCCGAACGTCGCCAGCTCGATCTCGCAAGCCGCGCCGCTGGCGGTTTACGGCATCGCCCTCATCGCGCTGATGTATCTGCTGCCCGAGGGCGTCGCGGGTCTGTTGCGCTCGCTCGCGCGCCGCATCGTCCACCGCCAGGACCGGGCAGGGCCCAAGCCGGAAAGCCTACCGGCATGCGCCAACCCGCCGCGATAACCACGATTCCCGAGGCTTAACGCGCGATCTGGTCTATTCCGGCGTCCGCAAAACGTGTGATAGACTGCCACGCTGCGGCACTGGCTTCCGGTAGCCGCGCGAGGCGAGAAATTCGAAGCGGCGTGCCCCGCGGCGCGCATCGCTTCAACTGGGGAGTGCGCGATGACGTCTCTGCAGGACTCCGAGATTTTGACGCGTGTCGGTCCGGGCACGCCGATGGGCAATCTCATGCGCCATTACTGGCTGCCGGCGCTCAAATCCTCGGAGCTCGTGGCCGATGGCGATCCCGTACGCTTCCTCCTGCTCGGCGAGAAGCTCATCGCCTTCCGCGACAGCGCCGGCCGAGTCGGCGTAATGGATCATCGCTGCCCCCATCGCTGCGCTTCGCTCTTCCTCGGCCGCAACGAGGAGGGCGGCATACGCTGCGTCTATCACGGCTGGAAATACGACGTCGACGGCAACTGCATCGATCAGGCCAATCTGCCCGAGCGTCAGCAATTCAAGGACCGGATCAGGGCCAAGGCCTATCGCGCCGCCGAGCGCAACGGCATCGTCTATGTCTATATGGGCAACGCGGCCGAAACGCCGGCCCTGCCGGAGATCGCGGCGACGCATATTCCCGAGGACAAGGCCGATATTTTCTTCATGGTGCGGCGCTGCAATTGGCTGCAGGCGATGGAGGGCGATATCGACACCTCGCACCTCAATTTCCTGCATTTCGGCTCGCTCGGCAGCAGCGATTTCGCGCCGACCGATCCGAACCGCTTCGGCGCTATTCATCGCGATCCCGAATACATGGCCGAGACCACCGAACTCGGCACGATCTACGGCGCCTATCGTCCGGCCGACAACAACCAGACCTATTGGCGCATCGCGCATTTCCTCTTCCCGTGCTGGACCCTGGCGCCCTTCATCCCGTTCGAGCATTATCGCATCGCCCGCGCCTGGGTGCCGCTCGACGATACGCATACGATGTTCGTCATGATCGGGCCCAAGGAGGGCGCCGGCTCGTCGCGCCAGACGATCCCGCTCCTGCCCAACACCACCGACTGGCTCGGCCGCTTCCGCAGCGTCCAGAACGCGGAGAACGACTACCTCATCGATCGCGAGCTGCAGCGCAAGACGAGCTTCACCGGGATCGACTGCATCCATGTCCAGGATCAGGCCGTCACCGAAAGCATGGGCGAGATCACCGACCATGCGTTCGAGAATCTCGCCGCGAGCGACCGCATGATCGCCATCACCCGCCGCCGCCTTCTGCTGGCCGCCAAGGCGCTCGCCGAAGAGAACGCGGCACCGCCGGGCGCCGCGACGCCGGAGGCCTATGGCCGCGTCGGCGCCGGGTATTTCGTCGCGCCCAAGAGCCGGCCCTGGCCCGACGTCTATCGCCAGCAGATGGCGACCCTCAGCGGCGATAACGCGACCGTCGCTGCGGAATGAACCCTTAGGAGACGCCGATGGCCCAGCTCGTCCTCGGAATCGGCACTTCGCACGGGCCGCTGCTGTCGACGCCGCCCGATATGTGGCATTTGCGCGCCCAATGGGATCGCGCGCAGATGCATCCCTATCAAGGCCGTCTCTATTCCTATGACGAGCTCTGCGCCGCCCGCAGCGGCGAGAATCTCGCGGTGCAGATAACGCCGGAGGAACGGCGGCGGCGCTACGATGCCTGCCAGGGGGCGATTGCGCGCCTTGCGCAAATCTGGGCGGCGGCGAAGCCCGATGTGGCAGTCATTTTCGGCAACGATCAGATGGAGATTTTCGGCAACGCGTTGTTGCCGGCCTTCTTCGTCTATGCCGGAGAGACCATCGAGAACGGGCCGGCTTCGGCCGAGCAAAAGGCGAAGATGGACCCCGGCGTCGCGGTCGCGGTCGACGGTCACAAGCCCAAGCAGCGCGTCGTCTATCCGGGGCTCCCGGAACTCGCGCGGCGTCTCATCGACGCCTTGATGGCGGAGGAGTTCGACGTCGCCGTCTCGACCAAGCTGCCGGCCGGCCCGCGCGGCTCAGCCGACATCCCGCATGCTTTCGGCTTCATCTACGAACGCATCATGAAGGGCAAGGTCGTTCCCAACGTCCCGCTCTTCACCAACACTTTTTATCCGCCCAACCAGCCTTCGGCGAAGCGCTGCCTGCGCTTCGGCGAGACGGTCGCGAAGGCGATCGCCGCTTGGGATACCGATCTTCGCGTTGCGGTGTTCGGCTCGGGCGGGCTCAGCCATTTCGCCGTCAACGAAAGCTTCGACCGGCAGGTGCTCGCCGCGATCAAGGCTAATGACATGGCGACGCTCGGCGCGCTGCCGCATGCGATTTTGCAGGAGGGCACCTCCGAGGTCAAAAATTGGCTCGGCCTTGCCGGCGCGATGGCGCAGACGACCCTCGCGCCGACCTTGATCGATTACGTTCCCTGCTATCGCTCCGAAGCCGGAACCGGAAATGCGATGGCGTTCATGTCTTGGCAATAGGTGATGAAATGAGGGGGATTTTTTACGCCGCCGCGCTCGCGCTTGTCCTTGCGTCGGCGCCCGCCCAGGCCGCTGGGAAATACGATCCAGGGGCGACGGACACGACGATCAAGCTCGGCAATACCTTTCCCTATTCGGGGCCGGTTTCGGTGACGGTGCCGCAGGTGCGGCAGATGATCGGCTATTTCAACATGATCAACGACAAGGGCGGGGTCAACGGCCGCAAGATCGAGTTCATCAGCCTCGACGATGGCTACTCGCCGCCAAAGACCGTCGAGCTCACCCGCCGCCTCGTCGAGCAGGATCGAGTCCTGGCGATGTTCGGCTCGGAAGGCACGCCGACGCAGATTGCGGTGCAGCCCTATCTCAACAGCCGCAAAATCCCGCAGCTCTTCGTGCTCACCGGTTCGAACAGCCTCATCAATCCGAAGAAGTTTCCCTACACGATCGCGACCGGCTCGAGCTACGGCTTCGAGGGGATCATCTGGGCGAAATACATCCTTGCGACACGGCCAAACGCCAAGATCGGAATCCTTTATCAGGACGACGATTTTGGGAACGACCATATGGGTCCGTTCCTCGCGACGCTCGGCGACAAGGCAAAGACGATGGTCGTGGGAAAGGCAAGCTACGCCGTCACCGATCCGACCGTCACCTCCCAGATTACGACGCTGAAGGGCGCGGGCGCCGACACCTTCGTGCTCTTCGCCCAAAGCCGTGCCGCCGCTCAGGCGATCTCCGTCGCGCGCGATCAGGCCGGTCCCGACGCGATGATCTTCGTTCCCTATGTGTCGAGCGCCAAAAGCGTCCTTGGCGCGGTGGGAGACGAGAAGCTCAAAGGCGTCCTGTCGACCGAGGACGCCAAGGACACGACGGATCCCATCTGGGCCAATGATCCCGGCGTCAAGGAGTATCTCGCCTTCCTGCAGAAATACATCCCCGAGCAGGATCGCCAGAGCGATGCGACGACCTATGGCGGCTATCTCGCGGCGCAGGCGATGGTCGAAGTGCTGAAGCGCGCTGGCGATAATCTGACCCGCGCCAACATCATGAAGATCGCGTCGAACATCGACGGCTGGACGTTCCCGCTCTACCTGCCGGGCATTTCGCTCAATACAACGCCGAACGATCTCTTTCCGCTGAAGATCGCACAGGTGAAACGCTACAACGGCACGCGCTGGGAGCCGGTCGGCAAGCCGATCTCCGAGTGAGCGGCTTGGTACCGTTGCTTCGCTAACCCGCACCCGTGCGGGACACAAAACGCTAGGGAGAGGAGCGCCGCATGATCATCGATGTCCATGGCCATATGAGCGCGCCGGCCGAGCTCTGGGCCTATAAGGCGGTGCAGCTCGCGGGACGCGGCGCCCATGGCAGGGGCGCCGTTCATGTGAGCGACGATCAGATCCGCGCTTCCTATCATGCCAAGGAGACCTTCGGCGACGGGCATATCGACCTGCTCGACAAGCACAAGACCGACTTCCAGCTGATCTCGCCGCGCCCCTTCCAGATGATGCACAGCGAGAAGCCCGGCCGGATCGTGCTGTGGTTCCATGAGGAGTGCCACGCCATCATTCACCGCGCGGTGCAGCTCTATCCCGATCGCTTCGCCGGCGTGTGCATGTTGCCGCAAGTCGCGGGTCAGCCCATCACCGTCGCGCTGCCCGAGCTCGAGCGCTGCGTCAAGGAACTGGGCTTTGTCGGCTGCCTCGTCAATTCTGATCCTTACGAGAACTCCGGCGCCGAGGCGCCGGGCCTCGGCGACCGCTATTGGTACCCGCTCTATGAAAAGCTCTGCGAGCTCGACGTGCCGGCGATGCTGCACGGCGTCGGCTCCAAATCGGAGCGGACGAGCTATTCGACGCATTTCATCAACGAAGAGACGATCGCCACGATCAACCTCGTCAACTCAAAGGTGTTCGACGATTTCCCGAAGCTGAAGTTCATCATCCCGCATGGCGGCGGCGCCGTGCCGTATCAGCTCGGCCGGTTCGATGCGCCGTCGCTGCGCGCGGCGGCGCGCGGCGGCCGGCGCTTTGCCGACAAGCTGCGCAATCTCTGGTTCGATACGACACTCTATACGCCGCTTGCTCTGGAACTCCTGATCAAGACGGTCGGTGCCGATCGCTGCCTCTTTGCGACCGAGTGTCCCGGCACGGGCTCGGCCACCAATCCGCAGACCGGCCGCTATCTCGACGATATCGCGCCCGATATCAAAAGCTTCGAATGGCTCGCCGAGGCCGACAAGAAGCTGATCCTCGAGGACAACGCGAAGAAGCTCTTCAAGATCAATCCGAAGCCGCGCTTCTGACGGGACCCTCGATGGCGAGACTCATCGGCGGCCTTGCGACCTCGCATGCGCCGCAGCTTTTGATGCCGGCGCTGCGCTGGAGCGAGCTGCCGACGCGCACCAAAGGTCCGTTCCACCCGAAGCCGGACATCGCGGCGGAGCTCACCGATGCGGCCAAACTCGCCAAGGAAGCGCGATGCCGGGCGGCGCTCGAAACGCTCAAGCAGCAGCTTTATGCTTGGGCGCCCGACGCGGTGATCCTCCTGGGCGACGACCAGCACGAAAACATTCTCGACGACAACATGCCGCCGTTCACGATTTATGCGGCGGACGAGGTCGACGCGACGCTGCATTTCACCTATCTCGGCGAGAAATCGCTCGACCAGCGGACGCGCTACCGCGTGCCCGGCGCGCTCGCCCGCGGCTTGCTCGAAGGCCTGATGGACGAGGGGTTCGATCCGGCTTGGTCGCGGAAGACGCGCGAAGAATTCGGGCTCGGGCACGCTTTCGGCCGGGCGCTCAAATTCCTCATGCCCGATGGCCGGTTTCCGATCGTGCCGATCATGATCAACACCTATTATCCGCCGGCGCCGAGCGCCAAGCGCTGCCTTGCGCTCGGCGACGCGATCCGCGCCGTTGTGGAAAAGCTTGGCGGCAGCGCGCGGGTCGCGGTGCTTGCCTCGGGCGGGCTCTCGCACACGGTGATCGATGAAGCCTATGACGAGCGTTTTATGGCGGCGCTCGCGCGTAACGACCGGGCCTATTTCGCCGCCATGAAGGCGGAGGACCTGGTCGAGGGAACCTCCGAGATCCGCAACTGGATCATCGCCGCCGGCGCGCTCGATGGCACGGCGCGGATGATCGACTACGTTCCGTGCTATCGCCAGCCAAGCGGCGTCGGCTGCGCCATGGGCTTCGCGGTCTGGGACGCCTGAGGCCCGGCCGGCACGCTCACGAGCCGGCGCGGATCGCTGCGATTTCCTTGCGGAAAGCGGCCAAAACCTTGGTGCCGTCGGGTGTGCGCTTCTCCCAATCGGCAATCACCGGCTCGATCTTCGACTTCCACAGCGCACGCTGCGCATCGGTCAGCCGGGTGACGGTTTGATCCTTCATCTGGTGCTCGACTCGGTCGACGTTGTTGTGCTCCGTGTCGTCGATCACCTTGTTGAAGGCATTGGTGTAGGTGGTGCCGATATTCTCGTCGATCACCTGCTTCGCCTTGCCCGAAAGCTTCGCATAGGTCTTGTTGTTCATGATCATCACCGCCGAGGCCCCGCCCAGCGATTCGAGCACATGGTGCTTGGCGATCTCCGTCAGCTTGAAATCGACGGCCGCGGGCCAGCCGATCGCCGATCCTTGGATGGTGCCGCGCTGCAGCGCCTCATAGACCTCGTTGATCGGCAGGGTGATCGGCGTGCCGCCGAGCGCTTCGAGAGCTTTGCCCTCAATTCGGCCCTGAACGCTGATCTTGAGCCCTTTCAAATCGTCGAGCGTCTTGATCATCGGCACGGTGTGATAGGTGAGATTGGCGAAATCGCCGAAAGCGATCGGCTTCACCTTGGTCCATTCGTCGGCGATGATCCCCTTGTCGTAGAGACGCTGCAGCGCGAGTCCGGCCTCGTGCGCGTTCTGCGCTTCGAAGGGCAGGGTGGCGACGAGCGTC
>Ga0070679_100004739_pt1 | contig 12542 bp, 5 predicted proteins | sample KBSC63BmetaG_FD_65652 | JGI IMG/M metagenome (GOLD analysis project Ga0070679, IMG submission 65652) | Corn rhizosphere microbial communities from Kellogg Biological Station, Michigan, USA - KBS C6-3B metaG | ecosystem: Host-associated > Plants > Roots > Rhizosphere | place: USA: Michigan... | reverse complement strand
TATGTCAAGTTTTTTGGGCAAAATTGCGCAAATGGTCACAATTGGCTGGCCCGCCATGCTCAGATACAAGCTCAAGGAACGCATCGCTGACAAAGAATTTCGCGAGCGTCGGCGAGTGACGATTCAGGAGATTGCTGCGGAAACTGGCATCACGAGGAACACGCTGTCAAAGCTCCTGAACCAGCACGGCGCCAGCGTGAGGACTGAGAACCTGGATCGGCTGTGCGCCTACTTCGGCTGTCGGATCGAAGAGCTTGTCGAGTTCCTGCCGGAATCTCGTGCGCTGCCCAATTCTCCGACATGACATGGACACCACGCCGCATGCCTCCGGCATGCCGCAAACCACGGTCAACCCGAAAAAACGACGAAAAGCGCGCTGGCGGCGCTGGCGCCACCGATCTACAGCGTACGCGCCTCGACGATACCAGTTGCGCATAACGCTGATGCATTGAGCGGCCCTCGGCACGGGACTTGCGGGACTAAACGAATGAGATGGAGGCGAGCCGCGGTCGAAGGTCTGCTAGCTGGCCTACTCAGTTGTCCAACATGGGTGGTGGTCCGAGCACTGTGCGCGACTGCAGTCTGCTCGGTGCAAGCGGCTGATCGGCGTGAGCCATCGGCGGTTCCCCACGTGACGGCGTACGTGCCGCTGCGGCTCGTGGCCTGGCATTCCGGCACGTGTACGGCCTGTTCCATTTCCGCTGGCTGTTCACGGTGCACGTCGAAGGTCAGGTCGAGCAGTTCATGTTTCGTAGCGAGAGGGCGCGGATGCACCTGTGCGCCACCGGAGTACCGTCAAGCCCGTGGTTCGCTGCTCGCAAGTTGGCGAATCAAGGGAGCCCAGCCCAAGTTGCTTGTCGAGCCCCATAACGAGCTAGGCGTTCACTTACCATGTTGATCGCCACTGGCCGCCCGCCTTCTATAGCATCAACTCCCGACGACGTGGCGGCCGTATGGGCTCGCGGCGTTTCGGAGCAGGTTGGATCCCCTGCGCGGTTTCCGACGCATGCGGTCATTACCGCCGATGAATAACAGACAAATCCTGCGGTCAGAATGGCCGTTGGGTACGCTCTATGGCAATGACCGTAGTGCCTCCGATCAACGGGCGCCGGCTGAGTTCCAGGGCATGGGTTCCGTACGCCCGCTAGATCGCGCTCTCAACTGCTTGCGGCTGTGTGGCTTTTTCGCTATGAGTCGTGGGGGGTTATGGCTCTTAGGTCGTCGCGATGTAAGCGACATAGGCGAAATTACGCGACAGCCTTTGTATCGAACGCCAAGGTGACGTAGCCCATCTCAATCAGCCTGCGCACGACCAACTCCAGTTCTATGACTTTTGCGCCGGCGACTGCCACACCTGTCTCCAGGTTCTTCGCCAGCGCCTTGCCTGTCAGATTAGCTGAGCCCACACTTGCCGCCGCGCCATCGGCGACCACAAGCTTCGAATGCAGAAGCACGCCCAAGTCCGCGGAGGCCGTGTAGACACGCAAGACCCCGGCCAACCCGCGTGCTTCTCTTCTCAATAACTCCAATGAGTCGGAGGCCCACGAGCCAACGCTGGCTGCGTCTTGCGTAACAAAGGTCACGGCTACGCCGCGCGCCAAGGTGCACAGCACCTCTTCCTGCAGCCTCCCGACCCCCTTTGCCTCCATGAATGGAGCCACTAGGAGCAGACGTTCACGCGCTTCTCGGATAAGGGCTAGCATCCCTGAGATGTATCCCGCCGGGTCCACCCCGGATACTTCCAGTCCCTCGGGCAGTGTCCAGAGCAGTGTTGCATCGCCTTGGGGCTCGCCCCATAGCGAGCACAAAAGCTCGGCCAGTGGGCGTGGCAAGAGCGTTCCCTGTTCATTGAGGCAGCCTCGTTCGAGGAGTGCTTGCCACAAGATCTCGTCACCGTTGGCGCCAGCTAGCGCTTTTGCCCAAAAGAGCGTTGCAGCAGACTTGACGCGCTCGCCTGTGAGCATCCAGAGTGCTTGCCCTAGTCTGCGCACGTCGTCTGGGCGCTGGACGCGTGCAGCAAGCGTATCGAAGGCGCTCATTCGGTAGGCGCGGCTTTCCAAGCCTCTTGCCAGTACCCGTGCGCAAGCCTTGCGCCCTGAAATGCGCTTGCTTGCGGAGTGGGACCGCCATAGACGGCTGCTCGCGAAAGCTCGCGGTTAAAACACACGCAGTTGTGCTCACGATGGGTGCAGCCGGCGCAACTGCCGCCGCCATCCTCGCAAATTGGGTCATATACGCACTCGCGGCCGGACTGCACCGCGTCCCATAGCCACGTGTTCAGGCGCTGTTCGAACAGCGTCGTTAAGCCGCCAATCTTGGTTTCGGCGTGTCTATTCGCATACAAAATGAACGACAGCGATCCAGGAATCAGGTACTCACCAACACTGGAAGGCGCAAAGCCACTCCACTCGATGCGGCGAAGAAACAGATGGCTCATCGTGTGCAGCAGCGTGCGCACTGCTACGGCTTTCAGCTGGTCGTACATCGGCTCATGGGGGGACGAGCGGAGTCCTGGGACTGCTGCGTAGAGACGAGCCCACGCCTCTTCGCGGGAAGCTGGCACGTTACTGTCGACCAGCCCGTTCTTGAATAACCAGTCGTAAACCTTCAGAGGGTCAAGCTGGAACCACAAGGCTTCGGTCTCAGCGGCAATGGCATATACCGGAATCCGGCCACGGTCGTCCACAGGGAAAGGTGTGATGACCGTACGGACAGGATCTCGGGACGTGCGCGTGTAGCCATAGGCGCACAGGGCCAGAGGGAAGTCGTTGACGATGCGGATATCGCTGATACCCAAGAGGTCGGAAGCCTTGTCCCGGCCTCTTTCGATATCCCGCGCGCCTGCTTCGTCACCAGTTCTTCGGAATATGGCCGCAACGTCTTCAATCGTGCCGATATCGGTTCTGTCGAGCAACGTCGTGTGTTCGACGAGCCAGCGGCGGGGAGTCCCGGTGGTGGTTACGTTGCAGCTGTTCAAGAGTTCGTTGACGCGGTCGACTTCTTTCTGTCCCACTGGAGCCTTCTTCTTCGCGTCGTACTCCAAAACCAGCTCATTCGTCGGGTCGAACTTACGAAGTGCCTCGATGGTTTCTGCCATCTTGTCGGCGTCCTCAGGCTTGCCCATGCTCGCCCGCTCACGAATGGTGTCGGTGACGCTGTTCTTGAGCAGGCCCCAGGTTCGCGCCAGCATGAGCTGCAAAGCATCTGGTGCGTTCTTGAGTTTCCCCTGATCGTCCTCGGGGAAGTTGACGAATGCCACGGTGTGGGGGATGTAGAGAGACGGGTCCCCAGTCGGAACAATGCGTAGATACTTTTCGGCGTGAAACCCGGAAGGAAGCGACTTGTTGTATGTGCACTTGCATGGGGTCATGCGCAAGGCTTGGACATCGGCCTTGCACTTTGCGCAATACCACCTGGCCTGCTTGACGCGCCCGGGATCGTAAAAGGCTAGGTCCTTGGAGCTGCCACAGTTCGAGCAGCTCTGCTGAGGCACAAACACTTCCTCTAGTCGTCCGCAGTTGTGAGCCTGCACGTAGCGTATCTGGTAGAGGTATCCCCCGCAGACGCAGCGACCTGAGGCAGAGGCTCCTCGCTTCAGAAGGTCGGTGAACTTTCCCGTTCGACTGCAAGACCGGCAGCGGAACACCTGCGGGTACGGCACGAAGCGAACTTCGCGCGGAGAGCCCACCGCGTAGTACGAACGCCGCGAAACGTCTCGCGTGTCCGGATACTTGGTCGAGAAGTCGGAGGGCCACATAGCAAGTGCGTCGCCGATGGCGTCAAACAACGCATCGCGGTTCACATCCGCGTCCCCGAGAGCAACCTGCGTGACCTTGCACAGGCCATAGTCGTCATGCTCGAAGACGGCTTCCGGAAGGTGTCGGAACAAGACCTGGGTCTGGCCCCGTGTGAACCCCTTATTGGCCATCGTCAGTCCTTGGTCTTCTGAACAAAAGTAAGCAAGCGGTTGTCGCAAAGGTCCGGCCAAAACGGTACTCCTGCCTCGACATCGCGCAAGCTGGTCATCGGAGCAGGTCGAACTGCATCGCGAACGTGCTTTTCAGTGCTGTTGCGAATCGACATCTCGACACGCCCAAGCTGGTCGGCCAGGACGTCGCTCAGTGCTCTTTCGAGCCGTTCGTCATAGACACCGTGCCCGAGCGAGTACGCTGCCTTGATCTCTTCCAGGAAGTCGCCATGCGGGCGGTCGAACAGGTCGACCACCTCGACGCGGGTATTCAGCTTCGAATTGCCGCTTTGCGCGATATGAGCCCCGAAGATGACTCCAAGCGCGACACCTGGCAGCGTTCGCTGAGCAGCGTACTTGGCAAACCTGTTGACTGGCACCGGAGAAACCATGCGGTCCAAGTGTTTGTGATACTCGATAAAACGGTGGTAAATACTGTTTGCGCGCAAGGAGAAGCCGCTCAGAACAACTACCACGAGGCCGACGTGGCGGCGGCCGCTGCGGCTGGAGGCCTGGATGTACTCGGCAGTCTCCTCAGGCACACCGTCCATCGTCATCAGGTTGACTCGTTCCAAGTCAACACCGTGGCTAATCATGCTCGTCGCAACCAAGGCGTCCAGAAAGCTCTCGTCGCTCCACTGCGGAGGGCTCTCCACGCGATACACCACGTTGGCCACTTCGGCGCTCGATGACCGGCTGGAGTGGTACTCGACGTTGAGGTCGCGGGCTCCGGGGCGCACCTTGGAAGCCACCTCCTCGAGTGCCTGCCGAACGCGAGACCCTTTCGCGAGGCTGCCCACGTAGTTAAGCGTGGTCGAGTAATTGCGAAGAAGCTGCACAATGTCCTCAGGCCTTTTGGCGTCTTTGACGACGGCCAAAGCAATGTGCGGGCTAGCGAACAGCCGTCCAATCTCGGCGTGCAGGATTTCGGTGCAGAACGCCGACGCGTCGGCAGGAGACAGGGAGGGGCTCTTGAACGCTACGAAAATTCGCGCGGTCTTGGCCCGTCCTTCCGTATCTTCGTCGGGCACAGCGTAGAAGCTGCGCATATGGTCGTAGCCTCGACCAGGAAATCGCCTCGCGTGCTTAACGCCGTAAAGGTGTCGAACTTGGTTCTCGAAGCCCTCGATGGTCGCCGTCGCCGCGATGACTTTCGACGGCAGGCCACTTACCTGCTCCTCGCAGTAGCGAATAAGCGTTTCGTAGTGGCCGGAGAAGGCGCCCAGCTCCTCCTGCAGCAGATGTAACTCATCCTGAATGTGCAGTGCCGGTGCCGGGTCGTAAGGCGCCAATTTCCGACGCTCCTTCTTGTCTACCTTGCAGGGGTAGACAACGCAGTAGTCGCCAAATCCGTAGCCGTGCGCAGGGCATTTCCACTTCGCGCCGCCCCAGAGCAAGCCGAACTTGGGCTGTTGCCCGACGGTCGCCATCTTGTCGATGGTTCCAACCACCAGGGTTGACAGGTGTCGATACACCTCGTCGTCTGATACGTCGAGCGGCAGCTCGACCTGGCAGGCTGAACAGATGTGGCGGAACCGCGCAGCAGACACATCGGCCTGCACCTTGACCGAGCCTCGACCACCACAGGCAGGGCAGTCGGGAACGACACGCACTCGCTCTAGGCTTCCTTCTGTCGCGAGATTGCTCAAATACTCGGCCGTGAGACTGTTGGGTGTCGTCGTACTGCCGACAAAATAGCCCAGACGGAAAGGCGCCGATTGGCTGGCCTGTTCGCCCAACATGCGCTTGCGCTCTTCTTCGGCCTCCCACACAACGCGCATGGCACGCTGCAACTGCTGAATGCTCAACATGCGAAGGGGGAAACGCAGCCATGCAGTCATGCCAAAGCGCTTGTTGCGCAGGCGGTCGTACAGCATCGCACAGCAGGCGAGCCCCAGATAGGCCTCGGTCTTACCGCCACCGGTGCGGAACCACAACACATCGCCCCAGTCAAGAACGTCTTTCCACTCGCGCTTGATGCCGTCAGGGAACTCCCCTTGTACGTAGTTCTCTCGTATTGCGAGGGCAGGCAGCTGAGTGACGATGTAGACGAGCTGGAACAGACGCCAAGAGTCGTAGCCGCTTGCCAGCTTTCCGAACACCCGGTTGGCCCCTTGGAACGCTTGCAGCAATCGGGGATCTGCTCGCAGCGCAGCAACGCCACAGGCAAATCGACGAATCTCGTCACTGAACCCCGCGTAATCCTTCTCGCACTCCGACATAGCAGCCGCATCGAGTTTGAGCGCGTTTTTGTCCAGCACACGCTCGCGCCAGTCCCGAGCGTACGCACACATGGCTTTGTAGACGGCCTCGAGCGTCTCAAACGGAGCGCTGGAGAGCTGGGCGAACTCTGCCGAAACTACGTCTCGGGTCATGATGCGAGGCTGCTTGAAGACAGCCAGCGCCGCAGTGTGGATGTCTCCGGTTTGCGGATTAGCAACAACGCTCGTGTTGTGCCCCACAGCCCATACGCGTCGGTCGTATTGGTAGTCCTGCGGGACCGGAAGGATTTCGATAGGGTGAAGCTCTCCGTTCTCGACCTTCGCGTCGACGCACACGTCGCTGATGACCTTGAAGGCATCCTTGAGGCCTTTGCCCTTGGTCAGCGGTAGCGTTTCTGGCGTCTCGTTCTTGAAGTAGACTCCGACCCGCAGCTTTCCGTCGGGTCGAGGAGTGGCACGAACTTCAATCGACGCATACATCGGCCACGTCTCTGTCGGAAGCCCTTGAATCCGCGCTGAGAGGAACGCGTTGTACGCCTGCGCAGTCTTGAGGTCCGTGTCAGCGACCTTTGGGCGAGTCCCCGACCACAGTCTTTCCGCATCGGTTCGGGCAAACGCATTGGCAAGCGTGTCGTCCAGAAGGTGTTGCACAAGACCTTCATCACTGAAGATTCCACCGGACTTCGGCACCTTGACCTTGATTCCTTGAACCTCCAGAGGCCAGCGCTGAACTACCTCGGCCAGCGGTGCACCCGCCGAAGCGCTCGAGTCGATGACTTCAGTTTGTTCGGCGTGGCTGGGCAAGTGCTTCGTGAAGACGCAGAATCTCGCGCCCAAAGTAAGCTCGACGCAGTCGTCGCAGCCCGGCTCAATGAGCGCCTCGAAGCCAAGCGCTGAAGGAGGCCGACGGGTACCTTCCCGGTCATCGGTCCGTTCTGCGGGCCTAGGCTCGTCTGCAGGTGCGTCAAGGTCCTCTTTCGTCGACGCACTCGCGTCGACCTTGGCAGTCGCATCCGCGGCGATGGTCTCGCCGTTCTGGCGCCGGCTGGTGTCTACTTCAACTCCGTTATCAGGCGCGGCTTCCGCCTCAACTGTCGCGGCCTCCAGCTCCACCGGAGCGGGTTGCAATTTGGCCGGACCGATGACTCCAAGATGACACCAGTCCAGGGGGTGTACGTTCGTTCTGCGCGTGCTGTCTCGGCCAGCCAGCTTCTGCTCGAGGACCTGAACGAAGTGCTGGCAGATGGCAAACTCGTCGCGATAAGTGGGGGTGTAGTCGGTCTGTTCAGGCATCGCATGTCCTTTGAAGTTTGCAAACGGAGTCCACAACGAGCACTTCTACAGCCGCGAAGACATCGGCTACAGCCGCGTCTAGGCTACGAGCGCCTGAAAGCGCCTCTTCGTAGCCGTCACCAGACACCACGGCGCGCAGGAACTTGCGAAGCGTCCGCCCCATTGCCCGGTTGCGCCCTCGTTCGTGTTGCACAGCCTTGAATGCGCTTTCGAGCATCGCCCGGGACTTGGCGTACGTCTCGATTTCGCTGGCCAACAACTGAAAGTCGTCGAACTGCTGAGGTGCAATGACGCCATCTCCATCGTCACGAAACCAACTAATAAATGTAGCGTAGTTAGATTTCAAACCCTTGCCAGCCAGCTTGGTGTGAAGCTCCCTTTTGCTAGAGTGTTTTTCGACCAGATTCTTCTTCGCTGCGCGCCACAACTCCAGTGCCACGCGCTGGTCTGCCGGCAGCCGCGAGCCGACCAGCTCGGCTAGGCGCTGAAACAAGCCGTCATAATGGCTGTCGACGAAGGTAATGACATGCCAGCTTGGTCGCAACTCGGGCGCGAGATGCCGCTCGATTGTGCCTGTCTCTGACAAGAAAACATCGACCTTCTGGTTAGCGTAGAACTGCCGACGCTCACCATTGGTGAAGGCGATTTCGACAATGTCGCCAGGCAAGCTGACCAACGCTCCCCCCGGAGACTCGTCGGCACCGTTGGGATCTGCACTCATCGTATCGATCAGCGAATCGATGTCGAGCGTGGCCGAGACTTGCGCTGAACTGACAAGTTCGACGCGATGCCCGTCAGCTTTTGTGGCCGCAACTCTCGGAAAATCAGCGATGCGTCGCGGACTCGATATCCTCAGGGGTCGAAAGCCCAAAGGCTCGAGGAACTGAACGCGAGCCTCGTCCTTGAGCAACGGCGTCCACGCTGCATGGAGCCGGGATTGTCTGATGCGCGCAGCGTCCAACTCGTGTGGGTATAGCAACACGTCGATCCGTACCGACGGAAAGACATCCAGGTAGCGCGTCCCGTAAGGTCTGGGGGCCATCAACACGGTCGGGTACACATGCCCCTCGGCGATCAGTCGTGCTTCCTTGCTGCTCGTCACGAACTCGATTCGGCCCGATGCAAGTGCGCTCGAGACACCGTCGACAACATCTTCAAGGTTGGGCAAGAGAAGAGAAAGCTCGCTTTCGGTGCCCACGACGATTCGCAGGTTCGGTGATGAAGAAGCAAGGAAATCCTCCAGGATCGATGCAACCGCCCAAAACTTGGCCGTCTCTTGTCGTTGCAAGAAGGTTTTGTAGGCGCCCCTGAGTGCGGCAACCAGCTGAGGCCAAGTCGTGTCCCAGGCAACGACGCCATGGCCATTGATCGATTCCAGTTCCTCAATTCGCCGCCTGAGGTTTCCAGCCCAAGAGCTCGCGGCGATTTGCTCGAGTTGGGCCAAGGGGACGGCCACCCGACGCATGCGGTTGTAGATGCCCCAGCACTGACGAAGACCGGGGTAATGCTTGCCGTCGGACGCTCTGACAGCTGCAACCAAGCATCTGTAGACCTCAGCCAGCGCTCCGGAAGCTTCCGCATCGGAATCGCAAACCCACAGAAAGCGCTCCCCAGTCGCATGCTCGACCGAGTCCTTGGATTCGACCACTGTTTCCGCGTCATGTCGCGCCTGAGGGTCCCAAAGCCACGCCGACAGGTGAGATGGATAGCCGCAAGCCGAGAGGATCGCCTCGGAGGGAGGGGGAGACACTGCAATACGCAGGCGCGTGCAGCCAGCTGCCGTGCGTAGCAAATCGGGTAGCCGCAAGAAGGTGGTTGGATGCGATGCGTCGATGATGACAGCCCCGAAGCGCCTACTTTGGGCCGTCTTTGCGAGCCATCCGGGGTTTGCAAGGAAAACTCGTGGCTTCGACGAAGTCGCGGCTGTGTACCGGCTTAACGTCGTCACCTCCCAGATGTCGGACAGGCGCAGCCCGCCTCCAACGGAAAGGTCTTCGAGCTGGACCTTGCTGTCCGATATTGCTTGCGTGACCAGGACGACATCGCCACGTAAGAGCCTCCTCACTTCCTCATCGGGAAGCACACCTTGACCACTTATGTGCGCATGGTTTCCGATGAGGAGCGCCGCAACGACATGCCGCGCCATCGCCGCATTAGCCTCCGGCACGGCGAACAACAGGCTTTGTTCGGTCGCTTGGCCGAGAAGGGCTGTTCGCACTGCGATGGCGCCGCTGACCTTTTCGAAGGCGAGGGCTGTGCTCTGAAGGACGGGGCGGTGCAATAGCGCATCAGTCACGCGTTGTATCGAGGACTGAATGGCGCCGTCCCACATTGTTACGCAATGAGACGTCTATTGACGCCCAGCTCGCTAAGGTAGTGCATGTATCGAGCTGACAGAGCCGCTGCAACTTTCTTATTGACGCTATCAGCCAGTGCCAGCCCCATGGCTGCCAGGTTCTTTTCATCGACCGATCGGGGCGCGAACTCGAGCGAGGTACGGCAAGCACCGCTGGCGGCCGGCACGCACTCGATAACCAAGTCATGCAGCATCGCGTTCACATAACGCTTGCAGTGGTCGGCCCGGTTCTCGGCCAGTACGGCCGCCAGGGCGCTCACTCGCAATCCTGCGGAGGTAAGCGCACCCGCCAACGCTCGCCAAGCGGCAACTTTCTTGTTGTGAAATGTGAGGATGAGTCTGCCATCAGGTTTCAGCGTTCTCAGGCTCTCACGCAAGCAGGCTGCAATGGTCGCTTCGTAGTCCGCCGCCGAAACCCCCCTCATGCGGTTGGGGGATGCCTCAGCTGTTTCGTCGACCACAACACTAGGATCGTAGACGGAGAGCCAGACGTGAAAGAGGCGTGCCAGCTCCCCGTACTGCACATCGTCAAAGTAAGGAGGGTCAGTCAGCACCACGTTGACCGAGCTGTCTCCCAAGGCCTGCTTGACGCTGCTTCCCGTGGTCACAAGAATGTCCCAGTCGGCTCTCTTGCCTCCTCGCTTGCCGGCATTAGTTGCTACGACCTTTGGAGGACGTTCGCGTGACTGGACAAGCCATTGAATAGCCGCAGATGAAGCCTCTAGGCGGCGGGGAATAGTTCCGCGGCCGACAGGAGACAGCAAATTGGACTCAACAGCCAGCGTCGTCTGCGTGTACCTGTGATTGGCCATAGCCTCGAAAGGCTTCAAATTGAAGCGATCCCAGCGGCTCAGGAATGCCGGCAGTTCAGCCGAGCCAAGCAACACGAACGCCAATCGGTCTCGCACGGGCTCAGCGCAATCTAGCGAGGCGACTGCTTGCAGACCCTCGACAAGCACAGCGGCCTGTCTTTGCGTGTAGAGATCGCCCCACTTTGCCAGACCGTTGTCCAGCAGGCGCTTGGTCTCCAAGCCTGTAGGAATCTTCTGAGCCAGTGCTGGGTGCAGTGAGTCAGCGGGCGCGAAGTTCATTACGGGGTCACCCTGCTTGGCAGGCCGCAAGATGGCTCGTAGTCGGCCCTGTATCCAAGTTAGTTCTTGAACAAGAACAGCGTGCCATGCCACGGGGCGCGTCTCGTCGCTGTGGCAATGCACGCATCCCGCGCTCTCGGAGGAAATGGCCCAGCGCTTGCCACAACCGTCGCAGGAGAACGACTGGACGCCACGCGGGCGCAGGGTTACGTGGCCGCACACCCTGCATCCATAAAAGGCTGACTTGTCGTGAACGCTGCGACTCGCAACCGAGACCAGGGCATGCGAAAACTCGTACGTCAACTTGTCGCAAGTCTGGCACTCTGCGACGCGAACACGCAGGATGTGGGACAGCTCGCAGCCTTCCGCGGTCTTGTAGGCATCTCGGTGAGGGGCGAGTTGGGAAAGAACGCTCTGTGCAGCCTTTGACAGGGCATCCTGGTCGCAAGACGCCAGTGCAGCCGTCAAGCCGCGAGCAGGCCACGGGTAGACGTCTTGGGCATAGGCTTTCAGCCCCCGCCTTGCGGCTTCGAAGGTGACCGTTCCACCGCCGCTGAAGGGGTCCGATACGATGAGTTCCGGGCCGAACTTGTCTAAGGCGGCATCGAGGAGTGCTCCCATTACGCTGTGGGGTCGCCGTGCCCACCAACGGTAGGTTGAGACCACGGGAGCGTGAACTTCGCGATTGCGAAGCTCCGCGGCTGTACGCGCTCCCACAGCTCGCCAGTTGATACGAGCAAGCAAGGACTGTTCCGCGGGGAGATGGCTCATGCCAAGGTTTGTCATCATGAGTTTCCTTCCACACGATCCAGCGTGCCCGACGACCGAGCCACAGGAATCCCCTCGCTGCGCCCCGCGCCCGATTCTACTCACCCTTGAGTTGTCGAAGACTTGCTTGCGGCCTTTGCGCGCCACCGCGGTAGCCGGGTAGTCGAAAGATAGGACCAGGTGTGGCCCGCGAAAGGTCCGATGCAGTGGACCGAATCCCTCCGATCGCGGGTGCCCGGTGTCAAATGCTGTCGAGTCTGGGAACAAGATGGAAAGGAAATGCAGCCACCAGATCTGGCCGGGGTGCATTGCGCTGTACGTCGAACGATGTTTTCTGCATCACGCAAGATGGTGCGCAGTAGTCACCTACGCCGTATCAGGGTCGGATTGTTGAGGCCGACGCCAAATTGACCCATCGCGCCGATTGGATTTTGACCACGGGTATGTGCTGCAGCGAAAACACGAGAGTGCACTGACGACCGGAAGGTCACGATTGCCTTGAAAGGTAGTACTCGTTTTGGGGCGAAGACGCATCGCGTTCGTGTCCCAAATACGTCACAAAGCTGTCACAGCGGAATTGGCGCGCCTGGCGGGATTCGAACCCACGACCCCCGCCTTCGGAGGGCGGTACTCTATCCAGCTGAGCTACAGGCGCGTTGTATAAGGACTTTTTGTTTCCGTGACGAACGTTTTCGAGTAACAGCGTTGTGACGCTTGGAATGTCTTGATTGGCACATGAGTACTACCTTCGGAGGGCAGTACTCTATCCAGCTGAGCTACAGGCGCACACGGGATCGCGCAGTATAAACGAACCTCGCACCCAGCCTCACTTCCTTGCCGTGCCG
>Ga0070679_100004737_pt1 | contig 12543 bp, 8 predicted proteins | sample KBSC63BmetaG_FD_65652 | JGI IMG/M metagenome (GOLD analysis project Ga0070679, IMG submission 65652) | Corn rhizosphere microbial communities from Kellogg Biological Station, Michigan, USA - KBS C6-3B metaG | ecosystem: Host-associated > Plants > Roots > Rhizosphere | place: USA: Michigan... | reverse complement strand
AAGGACATCACGCTCTACCGCTATCAAATCGATCCCGACCAACCCGCCGACTATTTCGATGCCAAGGGCCAATCGGCCAAGGGCATGCTGATGAAGACGCCGGTGGACGGCGCCCGCATCTCGTCAGGCTTCGGCGCGCGCTTTCATCCGGTGCTGGGCTATACGCGCATGCATAAGGGCGTGGATTTCGCCGTGCCCACCGGCACGCCGGTGATGGCGGCAGGCGCGGGCCTGATTTCCTTCATGGGCTGGGCAAACGGCTATGGCAATTTCGTGGTGCTGAGCCACGGCAACGGCTATGCCACGGCCTATGGCCATCTGTCCCGGTTCGCACCGGGCATGCGGCGCGGTGGCCGGGTGCGCCAGGGACAGGTCTTCGCCTTCAGCGGCGCCACCGGCCTGGCGACCGGACCGCATCTGCATTACGAAATTCGGGTCAACAGTTCACAGGTCAATCCGCTGACGGTGAAGATCGCCGAAGGCCGCACCTTGAGCGGAAAGGAATTGCGGGAATTCCTCGATCAGCGGCTGAAAACAGATGCCACCATCGCTTCGCTGCCGCTGGAGCGCAAAGTCGCCGATATCTCCACCGATCTTCGCCAGGCCAAGGTGAGATAATCCGCGGTCCGCGGATTATCTCGTTCCCGGCGAGGTTGGCACAGCCAACCGAGGTAAGAGAATCCCGTTAATTCAGCGCCGTTCCGGCCGGAACCGCGTCGATCAATTGATCCGGCGACGCGGCGAATTCCCGGCCGTTGAGAGTGAGGCCCGTCTTGCTGGCGCTCACTTGTACTTGCGCGCCATCGGCGATTTTTCCTTCCAGGATCATCTGCGCCAGAGGATCCTGCAGCCGGCGTTGGATCACCCGCTTCAAGGGACGGGCGCCATAGACCGGATCGTAACCGGCATGGGCCAGCCACTCTGTCGCCTTGCGGTCCAGTGCGATGCCGATCTTGCGATCCGACAGCAGCCGCGCGAGCCTGGCAATCTGGATGTCCACGATCTTGTCCATGTTCCCCCGCGTGAGGCGGTGGAACAGAATGATCTCATCCAGGCGATTGAGGAATTCCGGCCGGAAATGGCTCCGCACCGCCGCCATGACCTGCGCACGGGCATGGGTCTGGTCGCCGCCTTCATCTGTCGAGAGGAATTCGGTTCCCAGGTTGGACGTCAGGATGATGACGGTATTGCGGAAATCCACGGTGCGCCCCTGGCCGTCGGTGAGTCGCCCATCGTCCAGCACCTGCAGCAGCACATTGAAGACATCGCTATGCGCCTTCTCGACTTCGTCGAACAGGATCACCTGATAGGGACGGCGCCGCACCGCTTCGGTCAGTACGCCGCCTTCTTCATAGCCGACATAGCCCGGCGGGGCGCCGATCAGCCGCGCCACGGCATGCTTCTCCATGAATTCGCTCATGTCGATGCGCACCATGGCGGCATCGTCGTCGAACAGGAACGACGCCAAGGCCTTGGTCAGTTCCGTCTTGCCCACGCCGGTGGGGCCCAGGAACAGGAAGGAGCCGATCGGCCGGTTGGGATCCTGAAGGCCGGCGCGGGCACGGCGCACCGCATTGGAAATGGCGCGCACGGCCTCGTCCTGGCCGATGACGCGCTGCTCCAGCGAGGTCTCCATGTGCAGCAGTTTCTCGCGTTCGCCTTCCAGCATCCGGTCCACCGGAATTCCGGTCCAGCGCGACACCACTTGGGCGATGTTTTCCGCCGTCACCGCTTCGTTGACCAGGGCGGCGCTGTTTTTCTCGTCTATCTCGCGAATGCGCTTTTCGAGATTGGGAATTTCGCCATAGGTCAGTTCGCCGGCGCGTGCGAAATCGCCACGCCGCTGCGTGATTTCGACTTCCTGGCGCGCCGCGTCCAACCTTTCCTTCAGGCTTTGCACGTCGGAAACCGATTTTTTTTCCTCCTGCCACTTGGCGGTGAGGGCTGCCGATTGCTCCTCCAACTCCGCCAGGTCGTGCTCCAGAGCAGACAGACGATCCTTCGAGGCGCGGTCGGTTTCCTTTTTCAGGGCCTCGCGCTCGATCTTCATCTGCACGATGCGGCGGTCGAGTTCGTCCAGCGCCTCTGGCTTGGAATCCACCTGCATGCGCAAGCGCGAGCCCGCCTCGTCCATCAGGTCAATGGCCTTGTCGGGCAGAAAGCGGTCGGTGATATATCGGTTGGACAAAGTCGCGGCTGCCACGATGGCGCCGTCGGTAATGCGCACGCCGTGATGGACCTCGTACTTCTCCTTCAACCCGCGCAGGATGGAGATGGTATCTTCCACCGTCGGCTCGTTGACGAAGACCGGTTGGAAGCGCCGCGCCAGGGCGGCATCTTTCTCGATATATTTGCGGTATTCGTCCAGCGTGGTGGCGCCCACGCAATGCAATTCGCCCCGCGCCAGCGCGGGTTTCAAAAGGTTCGATGCATCCATGGCGCCTTCGGCCTTGCCCGCGCCCACCAATGTGTGCAACTCGTCGATGAAGAGAATGATCTTGCCGGCTGCGGCAGTGACTTCGTTGAGCACCGCTTTCAGCCGTTCCTCGAATTCGCCGCGGAACTTGGCGCCCGCGATCAGCGCGCCCATGTCCAGCGCCATCAAGCGCTGGTCGCGCAGGCTTTCGGGCACATCGCCATTGACGATGCGCAGCGCCAGCCCTTCGGCGATGGCAGTCTTGCCGACGCCGGGCTCGCCGATCAGCACGGGATTGTTCTTGGTGCGGCGGGAGAGAACCTGGATGGTGCGGCGAATCTCCTCGTCCCGCCCGATCACCGGATCGAGCTTGCCGTTGCGCGCGATCTCCGTGAGATCGCGGGAATATTTCCGGAGCGCGTCATAGGAATTTTCCGCCGTTGCGCTGTCGGCGCTGCGGCCCTGGCGCAGATCGGCAATAGCCTTGTTCAGGCCTTGCGGCGTCGCGCCCGCGTCTTTCAGTATGCGGCCGGTTTCGCCCGATATGGCCAGTGCCAGAAGCAGATATTCGGCGGTGACGAAGCTGTCGCCCGCTTTCTTGGCTGCCTGTTCCGCAGCATCCAGGAGCCGCGCGGTTTCGCCGGCCAGATAGACCTGGCCCGAGCCGCCTTCGACCTTGGGCAATTTCGCCAGCGCACGATCATTGGCCTGGCGCGCCGTTGCGTCGCTGCCGCCAGCCGCCTTGATCAGGCGCGCGGCAAGGCCTTCCTCGTCGTCGAGGAGAACTTTCAGAAGATGTTCGGGGGTGAATTGCTGATTGCCGGAGCGAAGCGCCAGGCCCTGCGCCGACTGGATAAAGCCGCGCGACCGCTCGGTGAATTTTTCGATGTCCATACTGCCTCCCGCCTGCCCCGTTTTCCGGGCACAGGCAAATCAAGATACGGCCTCCAAGGAGCGCCGTTCCAGTCCGATATGGGAGAGAGGAACATAAGGTGCAAGGGTCTACGAAGCCCGCACAGGCCTTCTTCCCCGCGCGGCGGAGCCGCTGGTGGGGGAATGTGTCTTTGAGCGCTTGCGCGAAAAAGACAGATGGGGGCTGAAAAACTAACTTGCTTCCGCGTCTTCGCCTTCTTCCTCGTCGGTGCCGCCTTCGGCCAGTGAAAAGGACGGTGCGCTGCCTGCTGCAGGCTGGGGTTGCTGCCCGGCGGGCTGTTCGCCCGGCTGGCGATTGGGATTCTGTGCCGCCTGCTGCGCCTGATACTGGGCCTGCTGTGCCTGCTGGGCCACCATGATGCGGAAGTAATGCTCCGCATGCTGAAGATAATTCTCGGCCATCACCCGGTCACCGCCCGAATTGGCGTCACGGGCCAGCTGCAGATATTTCTCGTAAACATGGCTGGCCGAACCGCGGATCTTGATCTCGGGTCCCGAGGAATCGAAGGTGCGGTTGGGGTTGAAACCACCGCCATGGCTGCCGCCATTGTTATGGCCACCGCCGCCATTGCTGTGCTGCGGCCTGCGACCGCCTCTGCGTGAGCGTTTCATTGCGTCCCTTATCTGAAAAACTTTCCTGAGCGCGCGGCCTACATGCAGCATTCTGCCGAATTGGCGGCGCGCTCTGTTCGCGTTTGAGTCCCCTGCCCGGCTCCCCACGTCTTTCGTGAGCCGCCTCGCGATCTGCTCTTAAGCCATCGCGAGGGGAATCTTCCGATCCCTTCGGCCCCAAGGTAATCATCGGGGGGCCCCTTTCCAAGCCCTATTTTGGTCTTTCCAAAACCAAACCGCGGGGAATCCCGGCCAAATCGGGTACCACCGGGTGCGTCGTAAGGCCCTGAAATAACGATTCCACCGCCCCCACCTGTCCCCGGCCGAGTTCCAGCAGCGCCAGGCCACCCGGCCGCAACAGGCGGGGCAAAACGCCCGCCAGTGTCCGGTAGGCGGCAAGCCCGTCGGGGCCGCCATCGAGAGCCGCGCGCGGTTCATACAGCCGGACTTCCGGTTCCAGAGTATCAATCTCGGCCGTGGGAATGTAGGGCGGATTGGAAAGTATCAGGTCGAACCCCCCGGGGGCGGCATTCCAGTCGGCGGCGACAATTTCGCCGCGGGCGCGAAGACCATGGCTGTCGAGATTCGAGCGCGCATATGGCAGGGCATCGGGCGACCGCTCAAAGCCCTGACCGCGCGCCCGCGAAAATTCCTTCAGGATCGCGATCAGAATGGCGCCCGAGCCGGTTCCCAGATCGGCGACCGCAAGCGGCGCGTCGCGGTCGGCGAACAGCGACAATGCCGCCTCGATCAAGGTTTCCGTGTCCGGGCGCGGTATCAGCACACCAGGGCCGACTTTGAAATCCAGACTCCAGAATTCCTTGTGGCCGGTAATATAGGCCAGCGGTTCGCGTGCGGCACGCCGATCCGTCATGGTCCAGAATGCGGCAGCCTCCGAGGCTGTCGGCTGGCGAAGCGCGGCGATCAATTGCTCGCGGCTCATATGCATGGCGCGGGCCAGAAGAATCCGTGCATCCAGCCGTGCGCTATCCACTCCGGATCTGGTCAGGCGTTCCGCCGCCTCATGCAGAAGATCGCGGATCGTCAGGTCGCTGGGGCTTTGCGGGGCGCGTCCGCTCAAGTCTCGGCCGCCTCGAACTCGGCAAGCCGGTCCGCCTGATCCTGCGATACCAGCGCGTCGATCACATCGGAAAGCTCATCGCCCGTGATGATGCGGTCGAGCTTGTAGAGCGTCAGGTTGATGCGGTGATCGGTGACCCGGCCTTGCGGGAAATTATAGGTGCGAATCCGTTCCGAGCGGTCGCCGGAACCCACCATGCTCTTGCGCTCTGCCGCGCGCGCGCCATCCACGCGCTGGCGTTCCATGTCATAGAGCTTGGCCTTCAGCAGCTTCATGGCATGGGCCTTGTTCTTGTGCTGCGATTTTTCTGTCTGCTGCGCCACCGCAATGCCGGTGGGAAGATGGGTGATGCGCACGGCGCTCTCGGTCTTGTTGACATGCTGGCCGCCAGCGCCCTGGGCGCGATAGACGTCGATGCGCAGATCCTTGTCGTTGATCACGATATCGACATCCTCGGCCTCTGGCAGCACCGCAACGGTCGCAGCCGAGGTGTGGATGCGGCCCTGCGCCTCGGTCACCGGCACGCGCTGGACGCGGTGGACGCCACTTTCGAATTTCAGTTTGGCGTAAGCACCGCGACCGGTCACTTCCAGGGTCGCATCCTTGATGCCGCCCAGATCGCTTTCGGTGACATCCATCACTTCGGCGCGCCAGCCCTGGAGCCCGGCATAACGCTGATACATGCCCAAAAGGTCGGCCGCGAATAACGCGGCTTCGTCGCCGCCCGTGCCGGCGCGAATTTCCACGATGGCCGAAGATGCGTCCGCGGCATCGCGCGGCAAGAGCTGAACCTTCAATTCGTGATCCAGCGCGGTGAGGGTTTCGCGCAGCTCGGCGCGTTCCTGTTCGGCGAGGCTGCGCATGTCGCTGTCATTGGAGGGATCGGCGATCAGCGCGTCGGCATCCTCGATCTGGCGCTGGGTGCTGCGATAGGCCCGCGCCGTTTCGATCACCGGCGCCAGTTCGGCATGCTCGCGCGACAGCTTGACGAAGGCCGGGCCGGACGCGCCGGACGACATTTCGCTTTCGATCGCGGCAAAGCGGTCGAGCAGGCGTTCAAGTTTCGCGGCGGGTATCATTCTAATTCTCCATGGGCGGCCTCCGGGCCGCCCATCCAGCTGTCATCCAGGGACAGCCCTGAGCCGATTGGATGACCGGTTCAAGCCCGGCCACGGAGAGAAACAAAACAAACATCTACTGCGCGGCTTCGAGCGGCTCTGATGCCTTGCCCGGCGCGCCATTGCGCTCGGCCTCGATCTCGGCAGCCTTCTTCTCGCAGAGTTCGACCACATGCGAGACCAGATCTTCGTTGCCCAGTTTGTAGGCGGGCTTGCCGTTGAGATAGATCATGCCATGCCCCTTGCCGGCGCCGCCGCCGGTGAAGGCCAGATCGGTCTCGCGCGCTTCGCCAGGACCGTTCACCACGCAACCGATGATCGAGAGCGACATGGGGGTGGCGATATGCTTGAGCCTGTCTTCCAGGGTCTTGACCGTCTCGATCACGTTAAAGCCCTGACGCGCGCAGGACGGGCACGACACGATATTGACGCCGCGATGGCGCAGGTTGAGCGACTTCAGGATGTCGAAGCCGACGCGCACCTCTTCCACCGGATCGGCGGACAGCGAGACGCGAATGGTGTCGCCGATCCCGCTCCACAGCAGCATCCCCATGCCGATGGAGGATTTCACCGTGCCGGAGATCATGCCGCCCGCCTCGGTGATGCCGACATGCAGGGGACAATCGATGGCTTCGGAAAGCGCCTGATAGGCCGCCACCGCCAGAAACGGGTCGGAGGCCTTCACCGAAATCTTGTATTCGCGGAAATCCAGATCGTCGAGAATCTTGGCGTGGTTGAGCGCGCTCTCGACCATCGCTTCGGGACACGGCTCGCCATATTTTTCCAGCAGATCCGGCTCCAGCGATCCGGCATTGACGCCGATGCGCATCGAGCAGCCATGATCCTTGGCCGCCTGCACCACTTCGCGCACGCGGGCGGCGCTGCCGATATTGCCGGGGTTGATGCGCAGGCACGCCGCGCCATTGATCGCCGCTTCGATGGCGCGCTTGTAGTGAAAATGAATATCGGCCACCACCGGAATGGTGGACGCCTTGGTGATCGCCTTCATCGCCTTGGTGGCGTCTTCGTCGGGACAGGAGACGCGCACGATATCGGCGCCCGCTTCCTCGATGCCGCGAATCTGGTCGATCGTGGCGCGGGCGTCGCCGGTGATGGTGTTGGTCATGGTCTGCACCGTGATCGGCGCATCGCCGCCCACGGGAACCTTGCCCACCATGATCTGGCGCGATTTGCGCCGGTGAATGTCGCGATAGGCCCGAACGCTCATGTCAGTTCCTTCTGCCGCTCACCGATGGAAACGGTCGACGATTGCTTGCGGATCCAGCGGAATATCGTCCGCGCTTTGCTCAACCCCGCCGGCGACCCCGATCGCCTGGCCGTCCAGATCCATTTCGACCGCGCCCGCATTGCTGGTCGAAAGGGTCAGGCCCACGGCATTGGGCAATTGATAGGAATCACCCGCCTTCAGGTTGCGATTGATATAGACCGTCCCATTGGTGCCGCGCACCGTGATATGGGTATCGTTCCGGGCTTTGAGAACCACCCGGGGATTGGCATTGCTTTTGCCGTAAACAACCGGCGCAGCGGAGGCCGTGTCGGACGGAGCCGCGGGCGATGACGTCGCCCCGGTTTGCGCGGGGCTTGGTACCGCGGCCGGCGGGGTGGTGTCAGCCGGTGCCGGCGACGCGCCATTGGCGGTCGCCGGCGCAGACGGCGCGGGATCCGACGCGGCGGCCGAACTATCGATGGCTGGACTGGGCGTCGCAGCTTGCTCCGGTGCAGCGGGCGCTGGCGGAGCGACAGTCGCAACCTTGGGCGGCGCGAGCGATGGCGGCGGCGGCACGGCCTGGGGCGCCGATCCCGCCGACAGCAGATGCCAGACGCCATATCCGACCGCCAGAACCACGATGCCGGCGACAAAGCGCCATCCCTGCGGCAGCCGGCGCTGTTCGTCCGGCATCGGCGCCACGGTCTGCATGTGATCGTCGTGACGGCCCGAAATCTCCTGCTTGTAGCGCTCCACCACTTCCGCCGCGTCCAGGCCCAGATAGCCGGCATAGCTGCGGACGAAACCGATCGCATAGGTTCGGCCGGGAAGATTTTCGAGGCGATCCTCCTCGACCGCTTCCAGATGATCCTTGCGGATCTTGAGGTCGCGCGAGACCGTTGCCAGGTCGTCGCCCCGGCGCAAGCGCCCGGCACGCAATTCCTGTCCCACCGTGTCGGCGGACATGTCGCTGTCACCGGAAATTTCACGCAAATGGATGCGGCGACGGCCGCTTTTCTCGTCAGCGTTGAGTGGCGTTATCTTGGTCATCAAAACTCTGGCCCCGGCAGCGCGAATCCGGGACGGTTCCGGCTAAAACATTGTTGCGCTTATCATATCCGAATTCCCTAAGGGAACAACAAAGTCGGCAACATCATGGTTTTCCACGGAATTTTCGCCGGATGAAAAGCGCGTTATTTCAAAACGATTCCCCGTTCGGCCGCGAAAGCCGAAAGCCGGGTCCGCAGGGAATGGTCCGTCCGCCCGCACAGCCGGTCCACAAAAGCCGAAACTTCCCCCAGATTGAGGCTGCGGATCATCATCTTGATGGGGCCGATCTGGCCCGGCTGCATGGACAAGGTGCGGATGCCCAGACCCAGCAGCGCCATGGCGTCCAGCGTCCGGCCCGCCATTTCGCCGCATAGCGACAGGTCGCCGGAATTGTCCGCCGCGCTTTGCACGATCAGCCGGATCAAAGTGAGCGATGCCGGATTGAGGCTGTCATAGCGCCGCGCCACACGCGGGTTGGTGCGATCAACCGCAAAGGCCAGCGAGAGAAGATCGTTGGAGCCGATGGACACGAAATCGGCGGAACGCATCAGCTGCGGCAACATGAAGGCCAGTGCGGGCACTTCCAGCATGGCGCCGACCAGAACCTGGGTGGGACGGGTGAGGTTGATCAGCCGGGCGCGCTCCAATTCGCGGTCGATCAGGGCGCGGCCGCGATTGAACTCGTCGACATCGCTCACCATCGGCAAGAGGATGCGCAAGGTGCGCCCCGCCGACGCCATCAGCAGCGCGCGCACCTGATAGCGCAGCAACGCAGGACGATCGAGCGCAATACGGATGGCGCGCCAGCCCAGAGCCGGGTTTTCCTCCCGCTCCCAGCGCGCATAGGGAAGCACCTTGTCGCCACCCAGATCGAGGGTGCGGAACACCACGGGCTTATCGCCCGCCGCATCGAGAATGGATTTGTAAAAAGCACACTGGTCCGCCAGCCGCGGCATGGTTTCGCCCAGCATGAATTGAAGCTCAGTGCGGAACAGACCGATGCCGTCCGCGCCGGATTCCTTCAAATGCGGCATGTCGAATTCCAGCCCTGCATTCATCATCAGCCGGATCGCCACGCCGTCCCTGGTGACGGCGGGAAGCTCGCGGATTGCCGCGAACCGTGCCTGGGCCTGGCGCCGAAGCCCGCGCTTTTCCTCGAAGGCGGCAATGATCTCGCTGGGCGGCCGCAAATGCACTTCGCCGCTCTCGCCGTCCAGCACCAGCGCGTCGCCTGCCCGCGCGCTGTCGGCAATGCCACTCAGCGACGACACCAGCGGCAGGCCCATCGAACGCGCCACGATCGCGACATGCGAGGTCGAGGCCGCATCTTCCAAAGCCAGGCCAAGAAGCTTTTCGCGGCCATAGTCCAGCAATTCGGCGGGCCCCATGTTGCGCGCCACCAGGATCGCGTCGCGTGGCAGGCTTTCCACCGTGTGGCCGTCGCCCGTGAGATGGCGCAGCAATCGCCGCGCCAGATCGTCCAGATCGTGCGCCCGCTCGCGCAACAAGGGATCGCCCAGACGTTGAACGCGCAGGCGCGTTTCGTCCTGCACGCGTTCCACCGCCGCTTCGGCGGTCAGGCCGGTGCGCACGGCATCGCGCATGCGCTGGCGCCAACCCTGGTCATAGGCGAACAATCGATAGGCTTCGATCACTTCGCGACCCTCGCCGGTCAGATCGAGTTCCGACGAGACCAGCATCTGGTCCACGCTTTCGCGCAGGGACGAGATCGCCTCCTCCAGCCGCTTCAATTCCTCGACCGGATTGTCGGCGATCATGCGATCGACTTTGACGCGCGGTTCGTGCAGCACCAGATGGCCTACGGCGACGCCTTCCGACAGGCCCTCGCCGGTGAATTTGCGGGGCCGATCGACGCGCAACTCCGGTTCGTCCAGCTCGGCGACATTGAAGAAGCCGCCCTGCGCCACGACTTCGGCCAGCACCATCGCGACGGTCTGCAGCGCCTCGACCTCTTCTTCCGCATAAATCCGTTCGGCCTTGTTCTGCACCGTGAGGACGCCGAACACCTGACCGCCGCGCACGATGGGCACGCCCAGAAAGGTCTTGTAGGGGTCTTCGCCGGTTTCCGGGCGATAGGAGAAATGCGGATCCGACGGCGCATCGGAAAGGTTCACCGCTTCGGCGGTTTGCGATACCAGGCCGACCAGGCCCTCGCCTTCACGCATCCGCGTGTTGTGGACGGCGGCGCGGTTGAGGCCTTCGGTGGCGAACAGCTCCAGCATCTTGCCGGCGCGGCGCAGATAAATCGAACAGACTTCCGCCACCATGTTGGAGGCGATGACGCCGACCAGCTTGTCCAGGCGCATCTGGGCGCTGGTCTGTTCCGCCATGATCTCGCGCAGGCGACGCAGCAATAATCGCGGGCCGCCGGCGCTGGACATGGCTTCTACACCTCTTAGACGGAATCGAGTTCGTAGGCGGAATGAAGGGCGCGGACCGCCAGCTCGACATATTGCTCGTCGATCAACACGCTGACCTTGATCTCGGACGTCGAGATCACCTGGATGTTGATGCCCTTGTCGGACAAGGTGCGGAACATGGTCTGGGCGACGCCGGGATGAGCCCGCATGCCGATGCCGATGATCGAGACTTTGGCGACATTGGCATCATGCGTGACATCGCGATAGCCGATTTCCCGGCCATGGGTCTCGATCGCCGACAGCGCGCGCGCCAACTCGCTGCGCGCCACGGTGAAAGTGAGATCGGTCTGCTTGCCGTCTTCGGACACGTTCTGGACGATCATGTCGACATTGACGCCGCCATCGGCCAGCGGCCCGAAAATGGTGGCGGCGACACCAGGCCGGTCCGGGATCTTGTGCAGCGTGATCTTGGCTTCGTCACGGCTATAGGCGATGCCGGTGACCGGTTTCTTTTCCACGATATCTTCCTCGTCGCAAAGCAATGTACCACCCACATCGGGCGTGAAGGTCGAAAGCACGCGTGTGGGCACCCGGTGCAGCATGGCGATTTCCACCGAACGGGTCTGCAGCACTTTAGCGCCCAAGGACGCCATCTCCAGCATCTCTTCGAAAGCGATTTTTTCCAGCCGTCGCGCCTTGGGCACGATGCGCGGGTCGGTGGTATAGACCCCATCCACGTCGGTATAGATGTCGCAACGGTCGGCCCCGATGCCCGCGGCCACTGCGACCGCCGAGGTATCCGAACCGCCACGTCCCAGGGTGGAGATGCGGTGTCCCGCGGCCACGCCCTGGAAACCGGCCACCACCGCGACTTCGCCCCGCGCCATGCTGGCCGCCATTTCCGTGCCCGGCAGCGCCTCGATGCGGGCGGCGCCATGCACCGCCGAGGTCTGGATCGGCACCTGCCAACCTAGCCAGGACCGCGCCTGGATTCCCATCGCGTTGAGCGTCACCGCCAGGAGCCCTGCCGTCACCTGCTCGCCCGCCGCAACCACCACGTCATATTCGCGCTGGTCCGGGATCGCCTGGGTAATGATATTACTGCCAGGATCCGGCCGCGCCGCTTCGTTGGTCCAGGCGACCAGCTTGTTGGTCTCGCCCGCCATGGCGGACACCACCACCGCCACCTGATGGCCGCGCTCCACCTCGCGCTTGACCAGGGAGGCCACATGGCGAATCCGGGGCAGATCGGCCACCGAGGTGCCCCCGAACTTCATCGCGATTTTCGCCATTTGTGCCTGAAACCCGGTTTGCCCTGTCCGCCCAAGGCGGCCTACATAGACGGCGCCGCTTCTCCGCTCAACCCTCGAAATATCATGGCAGATTTGGTTTCCCACGGCCGTTCGACCGCCCCTTCCATGGATTCTTCCGTCGATCCTGACGAAGTCGCCAAATTCTCTGCCCTGGCCGCGGAGTGGTGGGATCCGGACGGCAAATTCGCCCCGCTGCATAAATTCAATCCCGTCCGGCTCGGCTTCATCCGCGGGGAGGCCGCGGCCCGTTTCGGACGCGATGCCCGCTCGCTCCGGCCATTCGACGGGCTTTCGCTGCTCGATATCGGTTGCGGCGGCGGGCTTTTGTCCGAGCCGATGGCACGGCTGGGTTTTGCCGTCACCGGCGCCGATGCCTCGGAGCGCAATATCGGTACCGCCCGCGCCCATGCC